>Ga0233342_1000377_pt1 | contig 12090 bp, 5 predicted proteins | sample GEONDECOMP273_FD_180706 | JGI IMG/M metagenome (GOLD analysis project Ga0233342, IMG submission 180706) | Leaf litter microbial communities from Shasta-Trinity National Forest, California, United States - GEON-DECOMP-273 | ecosystem: Environmental > Terrestrial > Plant litter > Unclassified...
AGTCTGGCTGTATTTACTAAATGCAAAAATACAGCTGGTCAAGTGTCTATCTTCTGTCTATTTTAAAGATTCCTTCAATGTACAGGCGGGACGTCTTCCAATATTATTAACGTAATTATACCCCTACATCATGGCTCATTAACGCTAACTACTAGCCTATTCCTTTATGAGTACCGTGGTTGTTGAATTATATATTACCCTAAGAAATAGCTTAGAGGGTAGTTATGGTTCCATTACCACTCATACCAGCTTGTTGTGTTTTCCATATCTCTGCTTATGTTTATATGGTAATAGTACTCATTAGGTACAAGTAATCAGTATTCATTACTAAAGTATATTCTAGAGGTATGGTTTAAGGGCATCTTGTACCTTGGCCCTATTTCCCTTATTGATTGGTTACTTTGGACCAACTTAGGGGAGACCTCATTGCCCCTTCACTTGGTTGATTCTCACATGCTCGACTTCAACACATTATCACATCATTGAGATTGTACATTATGGTATCTTTTGTATCCCAGTTTGGTTGAAGACCCCAGACATTGATGACTCCCTCCACCTTTTGAGTCTATATGGAGCTAAAGGATAGCATTAGACTTACTACGATACAACAAGGTTACTAGTAACATAGTAGATAACATCATCATTTCTAATCAGCTTCAACCAGCTGTATCATACTTGTGGTAATCAAAGCACTGTAACAAAGGGTAATTATAACAAGCTCTTAGTAAGCATCATAGTTATCACATACTTCTTGTTTACACTTATCACATGTCCTAATTATTAGGGGAAACAAAATAAGGTCCTGATTCTGGTGCTGGAGGATATGCTGGTGCTGGTGGATACCCTGGTACTGCTGTTGGATATGCTGATGCTGCTTATATTATTGTCTTCGCTTATGCTACTGGGTCTGGGTAAATAACAACTAGCTCTACTACGGGCATTGGGTCTTAAGATGGTGCTGGTCTGGTAAAGATGGTGCTGCTTATGCCTCTAAATACAATGCATTTGACTGTCTGTTTGTTAGGAGCATGGCGAGAACAACCCCAAGTTATTAAAGATAAATGCAGTTTATGGCATGTTCCCCTACGTAGATGGGTAGCTGTAGTGAGAACGGTAGGTTAAGAAGTAGGCGATTATAGTACTCCTTCGGGAAACAGAATAGGTAGATCTAAGGGGTGAGGGACTCCTCCCGGGATAAGACTGAGAAGGGATCCTCTCTGGAGTGGGTAATCGACTAGGTGGGGATCGGATGGATGGGCATAGATGGAGATGGGATGGACGGGCATCAACACCAGGGGAGAACTACTATGACAAGGGGAACACTGGATAGAGATAGGTAGGGTTTCGTGGGATTGAGATAGGTAAGATGGAGGTAACCATACCAGATATCGGGTAGCAGGATAGATGCCTGAGATGAGTACCAGGGATGAGTATACTACATAGAGGCTGTATGGAGCTCCTTCCAGGTCTACAAGTTGTAGCAGGTAAAAAGAGAAACCAAGGTAGTAATAGCATGTCCCATGTCCCTGGCTGGCTACTGTTTAAGTATTCCTGGCTTCTCTAGTGTATACTGTTTGCTCTGAGGTATCCGGAAAAAGTAAGTAAGGGGGTAAGGTCTTGCTCATCGTGGCTGATGGATGAAGGCAAGGGAGCAACTGTAGGATTCAAAAACAAAAAATGGGGAACTACATCGGGGTTGTAACCGCTGCAGCAGGGAGGATGCAACATTCGGATCCTACAACAGATAGGGAAAGGAGTTCAGTTGTTTCGGAGTCCGGCATCGCAGTCTATAGTAAAGCCAAAAGAGGAAGTATAAAATCCCACCCCAAGTTGTGTTGCAACCTCTCCCTCTTGGTCCAGAACCCTAGAAGATAATGAGAAGGTGAAAAAAAAGGTGGTCCCACAAAAAACATATGGTGGATTCAATTCCAGTTGTGTACTTAGGGAATGGTGAGTGCTAAGGAGGATATAACACCTATGTATATTGATGTATTGATTTCGTGGTATTGACTTATATAAAATTGAAACTTATATGCCTTGCCCGATGCGGACAAGCGACTTCGTTCCTTTTTGTTTCAAAATATTATGCCATATCTATGCCAGTATAATATGTATAGAACTGTGATTACAAGATTGATTCTTGAAAGGAATTGCTGTTCCACCGGGTTTTAGCCAATATCTTCTTTTTTCGGGTCCTCTCTATAGATAAAATGGATCGCTGTTCAGATTACGGGGATTATGAAAATATCACAGATTTGAACCGCTCCATATACCCCCACCCAATAAATACTTAGCGGCTTCTTACGTCGCCCCCTTTGAGAGCTTTTATCTCTGATAACCGGGATTGCACCAACAAGCGAGCGATGCCAACGAGTCCTTGCCTTCCGGGTATACCCTCCCAAGGATTTGAGGTGAGTAGAAAACAAATGTCAACAGGCAGGCCGTTAGTTATGAGTCCATTGGTGGATATTGATCCATCGGCACTTACTGCTTGAGGACGTGGGATAGGTATTGGCACTTCATTAGGACCTTGGGGAGTAGAGCGTTCACCTTCCGCATGGTTACCGGGGAAGAAGTGAGTGAGTTAGATGTACGGATACTTATTGGAGTCTTGGATGCTGGCTAAGAGAAAGAGAACGAATCAACTTTTTGTTATGTGAGTGGCTTTCTTTGAATGTCTTCTTTACCCGCGTTGCATACATGTTTACACAATATGGAAGAGATCTATTTCACCAATTCAGGCGACCAGGCCCGAGGTAGAGATAAAATTATAAATTAGTCGTGTGTGCTTTCATTGAGCGGAGCGGAACTGAGCGAAACAGACATGCTTGTCACTTACGAACATAATATGAAAGGGTGGAATTTTTGTTTTTACCAATCCTATCAAATATTGAGGATTCCAAAATTTACAAAGTACACTTTCAGTAAAATGAAATACATATGTTATGTGAGCGGAAGATCGAGATAAGAATGAAATTAACAGAATGCTAGCATACATACACCAATTATCACCACCTTATTCATATTTATTTCCCTCAATTCCAAATGAGAGGGTTGATCAGGACCTTACTGGCACTGGGCAGGACCTACCTTACCGACCGACTGCCTGAAAGTATCCTTCCAGCCAACTGATCTTCTTTCCCTCCCTTTTGATTGAGGTTCTTTATACACCCAACGGGAGATAAAAAGGATGGCTCAACCAAATAATGAGGTTTCTATTTTTTGCCTTACCCGCTTTTAAGGGTCACAGAATCACCCCTGATAAGGTGGAAAGTGGGGCTACAGCGCGCATTCCTCAGTTGAGACCACCCCTCTAAGTGGATCAAGTCAATTTATATGCATTAATTTGGCCTTTTAGCCAGTTAATTATCCCATGACGAACGTGGCAAGTGGGGAAATTAACTAATGAAAGGGCATATGAAGGACAAGACCTATCGAACCGGGCGGTAATTGAAATAAATAGAGGTGTCCATCCATTATGTGTTACCCATTACCGGAACAATGACGACGTTTAACTGACCGGACCTGGGCAGATAATACACTGCTTTCCTTGGTAACCTCACCTTAGGAATAGACTTTCAATCTTCCTAGCTATGGGTCAAATAGCCCTAAGAGAATAGGATAGGACAATAGCCTTGTCGACAAACTTTATGTAAATATTGCAAGCCTTATAAAAAGCTTCACCCTATCTATATTGGCTTAATAAGTATGATAGTCTCCTAGCAGCGGCTCCCAGGTCCTAGGGTTCCATGCTAAGCTTGTTGCACCAACGATTCTTTCTTCCTTCAAAGTATCAGCTCTGATCAGGGGTTTCAACCTATCCTGACCAGACGTGACTTTACCTGACTACCTGACCTGACGGGCAAGCTCATGAACGCTCCTCAGCAACCAACCAGGAGACGGATGGCAATAGAGTGCCTTTGCTCCTCTCCCTAACAACGGTCGAGCGGCTTAACGCCCCTTATTTCGTACCTTGCTTCTATGTCTCTGTTACCAGTGCTAATCCTTATATAAGTGCTCATTCCTTTCCTAATTGGCGTGATGCAGGGCGGATAATAGCAGTTTCGGGGAGTAGCATAAGGAAGGAGGCGGGTGAATCTATTTGTTTATGTGGACTGTGCGTCCTTCCTTGGCAGGTTCCTTAGGCAGGTGTATCAAGAACTTGTTGGACGTGTACTTGGCAGGTGGTCCCGCGGACTACAGATAAAACCATCTTTCAAAATGGGGTCCCACGGACGAGGCCGAGTGAGGGAGGGAATCACAGCCATAGGGTCATTGCTAATAGCTGATTATTGCCAGCCACCAATAGCCCATCACATTCCAACCGATCATTGTCAGTCAGCCAATAGCCCATCACATTCCAACCGATCATTGTCAGTCAGCCAATAATCAATCATAAATCACATGTCACTGTATGCCAAAAGACAATCCTTCACAGGAGGCTGCCACAGGGAGGCGTGACAGTAAGGATGGATGTCTTCGAGACTCTCTCCCTACTATTTTATTTGACAGGGGCAACTTTAAGCTATGGGTTGCATGCTGGTTTACAAGGGCTTTCTTACCCTTTGGGCTTACTTTCATCCTTTCAAAAACCACTTGCCCACATTCATTGATTGCTCATTTATAAAATTGCATTGCCACCTCCTAAAAATGCATTGCAAAGCATCTCTGACATCTCCGAATCGGAGCAAAGGCAGTGAATTGATAGGGACGGAGGCAGGGTCAATAGCTTGCAAAAGGTGTAGGGTAGTACCTTTATTTTGGAAGCCAGGTGTGGGAATTTAAGTACATAAAGGTTGGCCTATGAAGGGGTAGGTAAAGACCTAGACTTAGTCATACATCTTCCTTTACTCACGTGCTAGGTATAGCAAAAAAAAATATGTTATGTATAGCCATTCATTGTCTCGGCCATATTTGCATAACAGGTTTTACCAGCTTTCGGTTCTTTGTTCATCAAGAGCCCAGTGGATTAGGCTCCTCCTATCTATCAGTTACTTCTATGCGGATTTGTTGCCTTCTCTGTGAGGCCCTTTACTATATGTGTTGCCGTAGTAACTCCCGTTCCGTATCGGTAAGCTTTAGCACCACCGTGAAGGTTGGATCTTATCTGCCCTTGCCAACGCCAATCACAATCAACATAAACATATACTATTGGATAAACTCCCTACCGGAAAAACTATGACTCTTGGATAAACTGGTCGAGTAGCACCTGTGGAGTACCGGCATTGAGTGCATTGCCACCACCTAATGAGTACCAACCAGCCAGCATCGACTCTTGGATCTCCTATTGGTATTGGCATATAGTGAATTCCTGGCAATCCTAGGTAAACGATATAAGAGTATAGTTAAGGAAAGATAAAAATCATTTTAATAGGTCTTATAGGTAAGGATTTGACCCCAGCAATTTTAGTATTCAATAATGTGAATGCGGCGGTTTTCTGTAACCGGGAGCCCAAGCGGAGTAACCAAACCCAGCAGTGTGTAGCGCAGCATTTGAATAGCGCAGTTGAGTAGCTAGCTCAGTCGTCAATTATGCAAGTTGATTAAAGTATCCACCAAGTAGCGAAGTAGCCCCGCACTTTAGCGCGTTCAGTGCACCTAAATGTTCACTACACAAAGCCATAAAAAAAAATTCTATAATGAAAATCTTGGATTCACATGATACCATGAAAATGCATATGCTGAGGGAGAGGTCGAACACGAGGACTGGAAGAGGGAGCCTTCTCTGCAAGATCGATCCGATAAATACGAAGCCAGATGTTGAAGTTTTTATCCAGGTTGAAATGCCAGATGCTTATGCACTTGATGCTGAGCTTGAATTTATTTCACGTCCTGATTCGAGGTCATCTATCGTACCAATTGAGGAGGTCTAGTATATCCCCCCGTTCAAGGTCAATATAAGACATTAAAATACCTTATAAACTTACCTCAAACTAGGCCCTCTAACCTCGAACTATAGAACTTGACCGTTGTAGGAACCATATTAACCTACCCTCGCCCTATATCCTTTACCGCTATGGAACACAGAGGTATACCCGGGCTGGCTACTAAGCTTGGGGTACTAAGCTACTCAGATGGGCCTGGACACTTGGCTTATAGGCTTGGATGCTTAGATTTGACACCGGAAAGGGATGCTCAGTTGCGCTGGAAACAGTAATTGCTTGTGGTCGCCGAGAAATAAAAGGAGGTTGACACGAGGAGGAAGGGGCCTACTCACAGAGCACACACAGAGCACACTTTGCTCCACAGATTCTACACTGAGTAAATTTAGAATATATTATAATAAACGAGCTAAAGAGTTATGCAGAGCAACTACATCTTCATGCTTGCTACTTGCTGCTATATCTCTTCATGGTTAATTGTTTTATATCTGTGCATACCAGAGGAACACTTGGGCTTGGACAATGACTCTGATGAGGTTACTTAAATAATGAATGAGGTTCGCCAAAAATGCCGGGAGGAGCAGACAAAGGCGACTGATGAGTCTTCTTAAAAGGACGTTCCCAACTGCCACATATTCTGGGAGATGCATACTCATCATTCACTGGCTAACCAATATGATCTCATCTGGTTTCTCCCCTGGTAGTGTTAGAGCCAACTAACTATACCCATAGAGACACGACTGAGCCATATAAACTACCCGGTTGTTAATATAGCCAAATAAACCCCCTCGGTTCATAGACACGACGAATGGTTGGTTCGTATATTTATCCCCTGGTTGTTATTGAGCTCTGTTGATTGAAAGAAAAGCTCTTTAAAAGAGGCCCCGGTAAAAATATGATAAACTATCCTTCCAACCTCATGGGAAAGAAGTAGGCTCTCCAACCAACCTAGGGAAAGCTCATTAAATGGCCTAGTAGTATGGGGGTAGTATGGGGAGGTTCATCAACGGCATATCCTTCTCCTCATAGGCAACCCTCCGGAAATGGCCATGTTCATTAGTAATAAAATAACGTTAAACACCCGGGCTTTGAGTATTACTATTAGCAGCTCTATTACTATAAGTTTAATGGAAACAAGCTTTAAGAGACTGCCTTACAGAGTAAGCTCCATTGTTTAAAAGTAGAGATGCGAGTCTCATATAAATGTCTATAGATGTATTGATGTATATATTTATTATCTAGGTGTTCACAAGAATTCATAGATTGTACTTTTATAAGTAATAAGCCTATTTATTTTTTTTTAAGTAAAAGAAGGAATGGAATTGGTGGAATAGTAATGCCCTTCGTACTAAGCCAACCAAGTACTATGGGATACAAATAAGTATACCCACGGCTAGTGGTAAGCTCTTATTTTTATTCTATCGGGTCTGACGTGAGGGGGACTCCCTATCTTGGGTATGTTTAAGGGGCATATACCCCTATCTCAAAAGATGTGGACTATTGATCAAACACTATCAAGAAGCATCAGCAGCTACCTGCCTTTCCATTTCCCTCCTCCCTAAAAAATTCCTAGTTTCAGCTGCCCTGTCCCCCCCCCTCCTGCCTAGATTGGAATAGGTTTAACGTATAAAAGAGAGGAGGAAAAGCAAAAACAGACTAGACTCTACTTGGACGCTATACATGGATGGGGCATGGAATGACACATTTTCCCTACTATTATCCTTTTTGGGGTGGAGAGGGCTCTTATTAAAACCTCTTTTTTTAAAACCCTCTAAAAGAAGATAAATACATTTCTCAAAGACGCTAACTAAGGGACCTAATACTACCACTTGGATCTGAAACCTACATGCAGATGCTCACAATTGAGCTGGTTCGAATGCCGAGCACGACCTTTCTCTTTCTCTTTAGTGGTATACCAACCAAGACAGCGGTGGATACTCTTTTGACCTATTTATGGAGACTTTTAAGTTCCCTCGTTGGCATTATCGTTCAAATATATACTTTGGCATGTAAAATCCCTTATGCACCTCCGAGCTAATAGGTTGTCTGCTATCATTTCGGCCCTGATTTGAATTAGAATTAAGAGGGGGGGAAATAACGAAGACCCTTCCCGTTGACATATTGATTGGGGTTAGTAGGCAGAGAGAAGCGTCGGGAAACGCTTACGAGTCAACGCCACGGCAAGCCCACTGCTCGGGCGGGATTACCTGCATTGCTGACCGGTAACTAAGTTATTTCAGTCATTAATTATATATGATATTATGCAATTTAAGATTTGATATTCATAGAGCATTCGTTCGTACCTCGTCCTTCTAAGGATAACCTTCGCGTTACGGGAAAGGGATAAAAACCACCCAATTCGTAGGCCATTTTAGCGTGCTGTAGCCCCACTTTCGCCGGGTGGTTGAGGTAGGTAGGCCATTTTGGTAACTATGATCAATAATGACGGAGCTTACTTCATTTACCAGCTTGATAGGCCACCCTTGTTCTCCCTGGTTTCTTTTTGGGATACCACTTCGCTTTCAACAATAGTGGTGTGGGTTATGCGCGTATATAATACATTGAGTGAGGTAAGGCAACAAGAACAAGTAGCTTAGGTAAGTCAGAGAGCTACGAGGGATAGTATGGTTCATTGGAAGAATGAGGGTGGCGGAAGTAAAGTTTGTTTCTCAGAGCACAATCTATGGTTCAAGAAGAGAGATTTTCTCGTTAGTAAGGGTCTGGTCTAATAAGGCAGAGCAGTTGTCGGGTGGTGCTTAGTGGGTAAGGCAGGGCAGATAATTTATTTGGCTTGAGGGTCAGCACTGTTAGGTTGAAAAAGACAAGTAAGACTTCAGACGCTAGGGTTAGGATTCAGTGATTCTTTAAGAGTGAGTAGGTTAGGGAAGGGATGACTCGCTTTTATGGAACAGCGAGGCTCTCCCACGGCGAATTGATCGGCGAAGATCAGAAGGGAATATGAAGCAGTGATAAAGCAGCTATCGAGGGAGTTGTTGGTAGGGTGAGAGTGAGAGTCATGCACCCAAGAGAATGCCTTCGCTAGAGTAAGTGCCGATAGAATATGCCTTTCCTTATTCCTGGCTGGCCTTCGTTCCAAAGAGAGCAGTGAAAGAGGATCTATCGAGCGAGGGAGTTGTTGGTTTGATAAGGCGAGAGAGGGGGAGCTCCTGTGCTTGGGTTGGATAGAGATATTATCCTTCCTGTGCGTGCTTGGGTGAGAGATAGAGTAATTGTTTCTCGATTGATCTAAGCTTACCAATATGGAATAGCGTACCGATGGAATGCTTGGGGAGAGCGGTAATAGATAGTAATTAGAAGCTTATGGGGACCTCATGGTAAATTGGTCAAGTGCTTGCTGCTTGATAGTTTCATTCGTTCAAAAGTTTGGAGAGAGGAGGTTTAAACCCCACTCAATTAATTGGTGAGGGGGAGGGGGGAGATCGGGCAGGTGTATTTGGTGGGTTTACTGTGTCCGATTTCAAACTCCGACCGGTTTAAACAAACGGGCAGGAGGAGTACGCCATGCTAATCTTGGACCGCGAGAAATAAATAAATAAGGGTGCGGATGAGCACATTGAACTATCCATGTGGAGAGCCAGCACAACGACACGATTATAGGGGGCGGGCGCGCTCTACCACTGAGCTGAGCTAATAGCCTAGCCCATCGTTCGTGCAGGCAAGCCTGCTATATATACCAAAAGATTTGCCTATCCATATCTTTTATTGTGCGTTTTTTAAGGTAAGATATGGTCAATCATGTAGTAAATGCACTCCAATATGGCCAGTCAACTTAATGAATGGTTGTTCAAAAGCTATCCATATTATACCAAATGAAATCTAATTTTTTATATGTGGCTGATCCAACCATATTTTCAGTTTTCAAGAACTTTCATTTTGTGAGGCAGTTAAGTAGTGGAGCTACAGTCATAAACTCTACCGCCATATGTGCCAGTCCAATAGAGAGCAAGCAAAACTCCAGCAGATAAAAGAAGGTTTACCTATCGTGTGCACCAGACTCATGACAAGCATAACACAAGAGACGGGGAAACTAAATATCTGCACAATGCCGGACAAGAAGGAAGCTTTCCATGCCGACCCTATTGATATCAGAGGTAACCAATGGGGATATTTTGGGAGTAAAGTAAAGTAAACATAGATAGTGGAGCACAACTTTACAGACGGGGACCTCTTACCATAATTTAAGCAATAATTTGACATGAAATAGGTACAGCTGAGTAACGGAGAAAAGCGGATGGAGGTTCTAGACGAAATTAAACCATTGCAGGTCTCGTCTCTTATGAACATGGTTACAGTCCCTATAATCGGGTCCACACCAACAGTGCAACATTGTTAAAATTTCCGATCAGTAGGGTGCACCAAGGCAAGTTGTGGCTCGACCATTGCCATCTGATTATCTTGGAGAGCATATCCGCGACATTACAGGCCTTCCCATGGATGGGCCCGAGGTTCAAATGGCTTTCCAGGTGCATAAGAGGGTGAAGAAGGTGCGTTAATAATACTTTGACAAAAAGCACAACACCAACCAAGGTAGCAAGGGTGCGGACATTGCCTCCATGAAAAAAGAGCAGTCCGAATGGGAACCAATATCCTTTCATGCGGGATAATGAGGAAACATAATAAAGGGGAATGCAGATGCATATGCAGAAGGCAAACAACTCAACTAGTGTCAATACTTTCTGAATTAATTTATGGAACTAGTCAATGAGGCCCACACGAAGGGGTATGCATTCAATTATGGATATTTGTTGCTAGCAATTTTCATGTTAAATTGGACCGCAAGGCCGTGAGCTACTGCAACCAGAGAAAGGAGGTGTAATTTATGCAGTCTATAAAACATGGATGCTGCGAAAAGATACAGATAACCTTTAGTTTAATGACAAGGCATTCAACAACTAGTCTAATAGAATGATGGCCATAACCCACAGTGTTGATTCCCGAAATGTATTTTCAACCACTGTCAAATAGGAAAGTGGTTAAACTCCTGCCCTTCATTCTCAATGAGTAGGCCATCCAAGAAGAGGTCGAGAGCTGGCCAGGCATAACAAAAGCGGAGACAGAAAGGCTCCAATTAATGCTAGTGAATGAGCGGGGCCTACCCTACCTTATATTCGTACCGAACCTATTCATTTGGCGGGCCATATAGATGAAAACAGTATCGGTGCTGCTCTTCTCTGTTATCCAACCATATTGATTTGCTCCTTCTTCTTTCCTCAGGCACCACCAGTTCACAACACTTAGCGTTCAAGATGCCAGACATACTACACAGACCAAAAGACACTTACACATGAAAGGGGGTAACTTAAGGAATCATAAAACTAGTTGAATTAATCATCGGTGGCCCATTACCAAGAAGCCCTGTAACCATCCCCCGAAGTCAATGCTGGAGATAATGGACAAGCTCCTTGAGTTCCCTGGTCTATCAATGAAGCAATAGGCCTTGCAACTTTTGGGTTAAACTAAAACAATTAGCAACACCGTGGTCATTGTGTTGTCAGATGATGAACAATGTGTTAAAGTAACTGGTACCATTGTCCAGCAGGAGACACAAGAATCCATAGAAGCAGTTGGCAACCCCAAAGATTAAGGTGAGGGAGGGAGTGCATAATGTAGGGGGAAGCCACAACAAAGAGCATGAGTAGGATGCTGGCAGAGAGATGCAACTGGACCAAAATGATGCACTGAAAGCAAAAATGACTTTCAGCTGGTGGCGACAGAGATGAGGCCCGATACAAGCGGTCCGAGCCCAACAAGACTTCGTTCAATTTTGAGGAAGACGCAAAGCATGAAGGAAAAGAAGATGAAGAAATGACAGAAGCTGCTAACATGGAGACATGTGAGCACCTAGGAGAAACAGAAGACACCTTGCAAAAAAGATATAGAAGGCGCAAGGCAGACACTCGACCATGCCACAACAATGGGAATGAACGAGGCACTCAAAAATAAGACTGAGTATTTAGAAGCCATTCTAAATAAGGTCTAATAAAATGATGACATCATGCAATTCATCACAACAGGTACCCAGGAATTGCAAATTCATGAGATTGTAAAATATGTTTCCTTTTTGTGTTGCGCACATAAGTTTGGAAACTGTGGACCCACATATCGGGCTTAGCTGGGCCGGGGGGAGTTTAGATAAGTCCCACTAACTATCTAGAAAAAATTAAGCCTTCTATATACCCTACTATTG
>Ga0233342_1000378_pt1 | contig 12016 bp, 8 predicted proteins | sample GEONDECOMP273_FD_180706 | JGI IMG/M metagenome (GOLD analysis project Ga0233342, IMG submission 180706) | Leaf litter microbial communities from Shasta-Trinity National Forest, California, United States - GEON-DECOMP-273 | ecosystem: Environmental > Terrestrial > Plant litter > Unclassified...
CCAGGTAAACAATGCATTATGTGAATTTGGTGGGAGCGTCTGAGCCGGACCGATCATAAATAGCATAATTATACGCCGACACCGGACCATCATTATAACGTTACACCCCAGACACTTCCATCCAAAACCCCTACGAACGTACACTAGTCACTTGCACCCCGCGATCCGCACACGAAGAACCCAACTCATCCACACCACCTACCACACACCTCCAGGAAGTATCGTGAGTTTTGCAAATAGTACGATGCACGATCCGTTCGCCATTAGTTATTCCCTCCCGATGCGGCGTACAGAGTCGGCCCGCGTGTCTACGGTCAAAAGCACACCGCTTTCTGGATGGAAAAGTACTCACCGACAAAAGTAAAACAAAACAGCGCTAGCGCTTTTGAGAGTGCTATTATATAGGTTGGTTTAAGTGGGTTCAGGCTCATAAAATCTGCATGATAAAAGTATAAGTAAGGTGCAAAAGCTACATGTACAACATAATTTGGTGAGGCAGGACAGAGCAATTATACCTTCCAGGTCGAGAGCTAGATTCGGATTTTCCAGATTGAGAGCCCAACCTTAGTTATAGATATGAAGAGCTCGCATTTTGTAAGCGAGATCCTTATGAGCAAGACCCGCACCTGTCTATGTTGTCGATGACTCAGCTGTAAATCTCGTTATCCAGGTTCAGTATTTCGAGAGCCATATTATTATGCTCATGATAGGGAGAAATATTCTGAGTTTAGGGGTCGAAAACAAGCAGCATTGGTGGAAGGAACAGAGTAAGTTGAAGCAGTAGATTAAGCATAAGTAGACTAATAAGCAGTTTACTAAGCACCAGTTGTTGAATCAGTTGTTAAGCTTGAACCAGAAGCACCTACACCAGTAGCAGATACAGTTGTGTTATATCCCCCAGATACATATCCAGTTTTAGTACTCTAATACAACAGTACCAGGTCCAGACTTTCGTGATCGAAAAACATATCTACCCGCATATCCCTTCTTTTATAGCCCGTTCTAGAGCCTATTCCATTTGCAATTGATCCAGATTGAGTCTCACCAACTACTTGCGCTGCTGGTAGAACTGTTGCCTTTATTGATTATGCGGGGCGATCTACTGCCCTTGATTTAAATGCCTCTTTCTATGATACCACCCACGCTCGGGTTCTCCTTCAATTGGTTATGGTTCAACGAGGTATACTGATGACTCTCGATCCATAAGGGCTGCTACTGGCAAATAAACAGGAAAGGATACTGGGCGAGATGGCGGCTAGGATGCTGGATAATAGACTACAGAATCCGAGTATGCTGGGAGAGGTGCTTACTCTGCTCCTGTTTGCTTTACTGTTGGTGGATAAACAACTGGAAATCGAGGCAGTCTTGAACAATTATTAATTGGAATGCTCGTTATCACTTTGATTCATTATTACTTTACACAATTATTAATTCATGTGGACGGGGGCTGCTATTATTTGCCCGTATATTTTAGGAATCTAGGGCCTTGAGCACGCACCTGAACAACGTGGACGTGGGGTATACTTACTTATGGAGGCTAAGCATCAAAAGTGGGAGAAGCCGATAGTATGAGGTCCGAGTTGACGTGTTTAGGTGAGGTGCGGAGCGAAGATCCCTGAATCCACTAAATGGCCTAGCACAAGAAAAGGTTTATTTCTGTAAGCATTAAAGCTTGTGGCACTGTCTGCCGGGGTCTTATTGTGTGGGGGAGGTGGGGATAAATAATAGCCAAAAGAAGGCACGAAAGTGAGGAGCGATTAGCGCTTTCCCGCATCGGGGAAGGAGCGGAGCCATTTGAAACAGGCATCTGGTGGGAACTGGCTGGCACCAAGTTAGTTGAAAGGGTGGTGTAAAAAGAATAGCAATAAGAAGGAGGTTCTTAAGAATAGTCCCTCCCGTAAGATAAAAATGAAATTTATTGATCGTAGAGAAGAAGAACAAAAAGATAGGATCAAATCAAAAATTATAAAGATGATAGAGGGGCGAGTTGTAGAGCCGCTCGACCAACCATAGGAGCGTTAAGCCGCTCTCCCAAGGGACGCCCCCCCACCCAATAAGTACTTAGGAGCGAGGTACATTTGTGAAAAACCCTAACTTTACGTTCGTGAAATACGAAGTGTCAAGTCATAAGGCAATAAACAGAATTACATATATAATGGGATATATCATATATAATGGGATATATCTTTGTATACAATATTATTCTATTTGCATTACCTCACCCTATCTTATTCTTTAAAACCACTCCGTACCTTCTGTTTCATATGCAAAGGGACTTCTTTCTCTTCAAACACTTCTTATAAGTATGATTCAGATCCACCTTATCTTTAGGAATTGATTCCCCGCTGCGCACCTTACCCTTATTATCTTATCACCAGGGACCGGATCACACAACTTTACCCTTTACCTTTTTTACTGCTTTCACCCTAGGAGAGGGATTATTCACTTACCAACTCATTGGAGAGCAGCTTTTCGCTCCTCACCCAACTTACTTATTGATCCCTCACTCTGTGCCTTGCTTTCCAAACTAACCCACCTTTAGACCTAGACCTGTATGACCTACATAACTTACTTAATTTATTGCTTTTCGGGTCAGGTACTGCTACAAACTTAGAAAGCTATAATGTATTGACTCGTATCATTTAAGTCACTTCTTTCCGGACGGGATCCACCAACCTTACTCTTCCCTTACTGTGTTCACCCTAGTTGACGGAGGGACTGCTCCCTCTTTTAAAGTGTCAATCTGGTCTCTTGGCTCAGCGCCCCACCTAGACTACTCATTTTTAAGCAGCAGAAGTTCAGATCTGGTTTTTTGGCGCCCTCCCACCCAGATCTACGTCGGCGCCTGCTTTCAGCACATTCCCTGCTTCAGTCCAGAATTGAAGTGGAAGCCTTGCTCCGGCAAGAAGAGCATATCTGGTTCCTTGGAGCCCCGCCCTCCCATCCAGATATCAGTTGGCGGCATTTGTTCGGTGATTTTCAAGCTCTCCCTGCTCTAGCGGCATCAGTTTTGAAACAGCAGCATGTGTCTTCATGCTTCAGCGCCCTTCCTGGTGAGGTCGGTTTCGCGGGGTTTATCCCTCCTAAAATAGCTACGCTCAGGGTTGGGATAACCTTCTATTTCTTCCTCTCACTCTGAGTATTTTATATTTTATTACTAATAATATTATCCACTCATCTATTTCGTTATTTTATTATTATGTTTCAATTTGTTGAGGAAGACCCCCTGTGATGGCAAAGGCCCTCCTTCTTCTTATGAAATCACACCATTACCACGCCTCTGGCTAATCACTACTGGTTCTACGACTCTAGCGCTTACGCATGGTCGGATTCCTCTGAAAGGAGTCTCTCACCATCCTGCGTTCCAAGTTCTGCCTAGCCCGATTTAAACCCATTTTGTGTGTGCGGGCTAGCTTAAAAAGAGTAATTTATTCTTCCTCGATCCCGTGCAGGTATATAATCTGCCCGCCTAAAGGCGAAGTGGTCCTTTCAACCCATGAATTTAGCCTTTAGAGACCTTTATTTAAACACTGCGGATACTCCACTTTCCTGCGAAACCGCGAATGCGCTTTCGCATTGTTCGGAGACAAACCGATCTCAATTCGGGCAGGATCCCCAAAATAAGTTCCCCTAGCTGGCCGCCGGGTCCCCATTCCAGATCCTTCGGAGCATAGAGAATGATCCTATTACATTTGAACATTCTACCGAGACTTTTAGGACAAGGTTGTCCAGCTCCGTGTTTAAGTGGTTTGCATCATATTGAAGCGAAACTGTTAAAAAATGGTGGTTTGCCACCCGGCTTTTTCTTTCCAGTACCATCCGTGACAAGCGAAGGTGAAAGAGAAGTTTGTCGTTCTGGGTGTTCGTGTTCCCCAAAGATTCCTTCTCTTCCACTACAATATAAGCGGCGAACGTGCAGGCTAGCTGATACTGTATTTGGAACTACTATTATTTACATGATCTAGGAACTTCCGTGATGTTGGCGTGATTCGGTTCAAGCAACAGTAGGTTCTTTTCCCAAGTGATAGGAGAATAAGGGGTAGCCCCAGAGCTAGGGGGTGTAGGTAAATAAAAAGGCTCCGGTGGGTAGCCACTCCCTTATCATAGAACCGTACGTGATATTTCCGCATCATATGGCTCTGTCCCCCGGAGTCGTTCGTGGTCCTTGTCATTATCCCACTATCCATGCATGTACTTTCCGTCTTCACTTTATATTTCTTTTTTATTGCTAGGGGTTTTTCTCTCGGGTTTTCGAGCGGGTTATGAGAAGCAACTTATATAAGATGCTATGGCAATCAAATACTTGTTGGTTGATTCAACTTGATTAAAAAGAGTTAAAGCTATTTTAGTTAGTCTCCATTCTTTTAAAAAAGAATAAGCCGGGATGAAATGATCTTTAAACCAACTCTATCTCTTAGTGTCTCCATTAAAAAGAGGAGTTCCGTTCAAGCCTTTAGAAAGCCCTGTTGCAATCAAGATAAATTAGCTTTATTTAACTCACCCTCCTACCTATAAGAGTCACACTTAACGTCCCTCTCCTACTATATTGAGAGGTACGAGCCGCTAAACAAAAGGGAGAGTTTGAATTGACCGAAGAACAAATCCCCATGGATGGAATCATCTGAAATGCTGCTGGGAATCCTCCAGTTCCCCAATTACAAACTCTAGTTATCAACCCCGATGGAGAGAAAATATTCAACTCAAGGTTCGGTTCTAAAGAAGATCCCTCCCTCTTAAAGGCGGCAATTGGAGCGCGCTTCTGCCCCACTCAACAAAAAAGGGTATAAAGATCGAAGATCCCAGGCAGGTATCGAGCTATAAGATATATCAGGCAGGTAGGTCTTCGCAGTAAGTCATCTCGTAGGTCGGAGTTGAGCAAAGCGTTCTTTCTTTATGCCAAGCTCTTTTTTTGTAGGTCGGGTATCGAGACGGGTGGTATAATCGAGAGAGGGCAGGTAGCAAGATATATAAAGGGTAAATCGCTTCGAAGAAACCCATTTTGGTTAGCGTAGTTGTTAGTGTAATTGTTATTGGTTGTTTCTGTGGTTGGGCCATGCCATCCATGTTTTATTCCGTTAGTGGTTCGTGATAGTGTTTTTGAGGGTAATGTGCGGGTGGTAAAGCAATCAGCCGAGTTCATCTTATCTCCAGCCCCATAAATAAATTCCGTTTCGTTTTTATCCCACCCATCCTTGTGAGGTTTCTATCTGTTTCGGACTTATTACCTATTATCTAAGGACCCATTGACAGCCAGCCAGCTCAAAAGCTAGCTTTAATTTTTCTAACCAGCACAAGCAATTGTAGCGAGTGCATCCCGCCAAGCACATTCAGTGTGAAACACGTTAAACCGGCATTATTCATAAAGTAAAAAATTACCCTTCGTACCTCGGGACGGCACCGAACGGGTCGTCACTTTCGATGTTCAGTAGGATTAAGTAACAGGTACTTACAAGCATCTCCTAGCAATCAATGTCTGGCTGGGCATCTTCTATCAATGGTTACTGGAATCCATAAATCAATAGATAAATCTCCGTAAGAAGTAGTATATCCTTTAATAGTTTTCCCTGTTCATGAATGTACCGTTGATGGTGAAGGCTAGATCCTCTATCATAGGTGAAAAGGGTTATTCAATGGCATTATCAAGCTTGAAAGGAATGGAAAGAGCATCCTGGGACTTAGGTAACTTAGGACAATGGTGAGAATAATGACCGTACATGTCACACAACATGCAAAGATGGTTGGTCTATAAATACTAGATGCATGGTTTCTTTTTTTCATTAAGGTAAACATATACAATAGATGTGAACCTTTAGGTTATAGATCATTTGAGCTGAATATATAATGCAACTTAGGTTGTGATGGACAACTGTTGGTAGCATGGCCAACAAGGTTACATAGGCTACAAGGAGGGATCACTCTAGGTGTAGCTAGTTGGGTGGACATTACCCTTTTAGGGGTGTTGGTTCTTGTCTTCTTATTCTTATTGCATCCCCTATTCTTCCATAATTTTGTCATGACATGATGGGCCTGTACTAATTCTAAAGGGGGTACAGAGGTAACGTTCACCAGTCGCATAGGTTTTAAGACCAAATGAGGATTTGGAGTCAACGATGTGGAAGGGGAAGGCAGTTCCTTTCGATAATTCATTTCCAATTGCTTATCTTGCCTGCTCCGATCCAGCCAATCCCAAGTATCCCCGCCCAACTGATCAACCGAGCCCGGGAGCAAAGCAAAGGAACCCAGTTTAGTATCCCCGCCGAGCGAATGTATCCCGCCAAACATATAGAAAGTGACTGAAATGCTAATTTTGATTAATAAGTAGTTTTTGCGTACCCGCCGCGCCCTACCTCCGACCTAATAAAGACGAGGTTTATATAAAAATAGGTGACTTAAAATATTTTAAGAGATCTGGTCAACCCAAACTAGGTTGCCTTCCAAAATGGTGGTGCTGAAGATGGTAGCAATAAGCGGATCCACTCAAATAAGTATCCTTCCCTCCCAGCTAGCTCGTTAACCAGCCAGCAATATAATTGATCCCAGCTAGGTAAGCCAGCATCTTATGCTCACCCACCAGCCGCCATCTAGCCAGCCATCCCGTTGATTTCATTTCATATCCTCGTTGTCGCAGATCTCGGTAAAGTGATGGTGCAGGAGGATGATTTGAAGGTTAAGAGTAAAATTATTTAGCGGTTATGTGACAACTGGTGCCCCATGTCCTATCATCAGATGTTATTGTGTGAGTAATGACATTGGTTGGTGTGATGACTCGACAAGTCTGAACGTGCATGTTGAGCATATAGTGGTGTGGGTGATGCGAAGGGCTCACCTCCCCATAATTTTCGAAAAGGAAAAGCGTACCCTTATTTCACTGATTAGCCTTCTGATTTGGCTGGCCAGTCTTTGTTCTCTCCATATGTCATATTATTTCAAAAAGGGTAACACAAAATAGAATTCCATGGGTCATTAAATAGATCACCGCCCGTTGTATCGTGTCAACATGATGAGTAAATATACTTAATATCTTTCTATGTCTCGCTGGGGTAAATATGATGATGCCAGCCATCCCGGGTTTTTATCCCATCATCCATCAAGCTCCCCCGCCCGCCAGCTACAAGCAAGCGGTTGTTTCTGGAACCAGCTCGCTCGTTTCATTTCATATCCCAGCAAGCGGCGGGCAAGCGAGAACATCCATAAAGGACGAAGAAAGACCTTTTTATTAAATCCGGCCCTGATAATAGGAAGTGTCTCCATAAAGGAAGTGTGATAAGGCTAGAAGTATCTAGTTTTGTTCTGGTGGGTAGGTGGGTTTAAGTTCTGGTCGATTTGAAAAACGCTTAATGGGTGCGCTTCATATGGTGAGGTACATTTTCCCGATAAAAGATTGGTGTTTGACGCGGGTATTGAATGTTTGCCAAACATGGTCAAAAAGGTGGATACATCCATCCTTAAGGTTGATTCCATCCATCCCCAGACTGTTTGAGACCAGAGCTTACATAGAATTAGCAGACATCCAATTTAAGGTTGCTTCACGTGTTCGGACAACATTAAGACACCCATCCTTAAAGTTGGGGACATCCAGACCCGTATCCAGACAGTTTGAACTTAGCCATCGAAGAATGTTCGGAGTGGAGAGACAAACGTACTTCCCCTTACTGTGGAACAAGGTTGGAATTATCTAGACCCTTACCTTTGGGTGCTTGACCCTTTTCCATTTTTGGTTATTTATATCACTTATGAATAATCTTTTGATTACGGCAATAAAAATTCACTTTCAAATGTAAGTGTTGGCTCAGTCATATCTTTAAAATAGTGTTTACAGCGTACTAATATGGCCCGGTTTTAAAGCCATCCAGCATCAGTGGATATACTTTATCAGGTTTCAAGTGTTACTACAGTGGAAAATGGCAATCTAAATGTTTTCTCCCGTAACTAACTGTTTCTATTTAGTGACCTTTACTGCTTTGACTCTTCCTTTACCTTTCCTCCTTCCGACGAATACTTTTTATGCTTCGCTCAAATAATAAATAAATAAACCCACCTTTACCCGAGACTACCTATCGTTCCTCACTACACATCTACCCAACCTGAGTAATTATCTTATTAGCTTTATTATACGTAAATACTTTGACAAAGCACAGGCACGCTGACGCTGGAACAAACCAATGGTGGTTAGGTCCGATGGATTTAGGTCCGGTGGTTTCATTGCTCAACAACCTCAAATGATAATATGCATTCCACTTCGTTCCTCATCTTATTTGGATTCAACCAGGCCCAAGGTGCAAGGAATAATGAATCTAGCATCAGAGGCAATCCCCATTTGTTTGTTCGAATTTATCACTCGTTTGTTGCTTAGTGAAGTGACCGCCCCTCCTCCCCCCTTATCGGGGCCACTGACAACTATCGGTGACCATAGGCATTGGCCGGTGGGAATGATGGGGATGAGTCTCCTAGGTATAAGCAACGGGCGGCTATCTATTACCGGGAAGAAGCACTGACTGGCATTTTCAGGTGGTACTCCTATTGGGCTAACAAATAGCAGCAGCATTGTTGAAGGATTGACCTTTAATGAGTGGGCTAAAGTAGTGGTGGAACATCAGGAGCTATCAGTCTTAACGGTGACTTCGCTAACTCAGCTATAATGAACGTATTGACTCGTATCATGTCGGTAACTAGAGATAGCATAAAGAGAAAATAGAAAGAGAAGCGCTTTTAATAGACTCTGATTTGACGGTCTTTAGACGTTCGACCAAAGAAAAGGAGGAGGGCGATACACTTAATGCCTATCGGCCTTCACCTTCAACGTCTGTCTGTTCGGGAAAGGTTGATCCCGCCGGGTTGATTGCTATATGTTTGTGGATGCATTATATATATGTTAAACAGCACAACGCGAAAAGGGCTAATCAGGCGCCCACCTCTCACACCCTTCCTTGGTATGAATTATGTTTTTACGTATATAGACTTAACGTGTTTGTAAACCTTGCTCTATAACACGAAGCACCTTTGATAAAAAGAAACTCAGTCAAAGTAAACATCTTACTGGCAGCTGAACCCGGCAAGTATATAAAACCTTTACTTATTGGTCAACCTTTGTAGACACCACTCACTCGCTTAGGCGATCCCGGCCCACCCAGGAGCTAAAAAAAGAAATAGAACCCTTTTCTTCTTGCAGCTAACACGTATAAATTATTATTTGTCTGTTGAACCACCTTACCTCTCCGTGGGCTATAGGTCCATAAGGCAAGAGACTACTATGGCTGGCTGGTTTACAAATTTTTTCATTCCCGCATTCCGCATTCTACCGTTATACTGGTCTACCAGCATTCACCACTCAGTACGCATGCCCCAGCCCCGGATCACGGCCCAATATGAAATCTCACCCATACATCAATGTATTCTTCATGGATTTTTGCCAATGTATTCTTAGATGTTTTGGAGATTTCTCTTTTTGTATCTTTGGCAACCAATGCACGATGCCTACTATGTGGGTTTAAATCTTTGATCTTGATACCCGTTCGTATATATTATTGCAACCTGCCTGCTGCTTATAAATATTATCTCTACCTGCCTTCGATCTTATCTATTTCTACCTGGGGGCACACAGCACTACGATCGACACTTTGAATCACAACTACCTGTCTGCTGATCAAAAGGGAAAGTACGCACCATGCGCCATACTGAGCCATACACTAGATCACATAAGCTAAAAACATTACATACTGCTGCCTTACAGAGCCAGTCATAGCCAGTCATGGTCAGTCCATAGTCATAGCAGCCATACCCGGGAGAGGTAGATGTTCACCTCCACTTGCTGAGAGGAAAAGGTCCCCATAAATACCCGAAGTCACCTTCACTACAGAACCTGTTCAATCCATACAAGAGGAAAAGGCCCCAGGGTTCCATGCCCGAGAGAAGAGAGGTAATACCCCTCACGAAAGGCACTTACCCATAGGGAACCGGAGGTCATACCTCGACTGTATATGCAATTAGAAAGCTTACGTGGTACACCATTTGAATAAGAGCACCATACAGATACCATTAACACCAGCAGTCATAGACAGGCATAGCCAATTATAGTCAGTGGTCATTGCCAGTCAAAGACATAAGGTCATACCAAAGGGGTTATAACCAATAGCCACCAATCTGAGCCAGTGCTCACTGATATACAGGAGGTGATGTCATCGCCAGAAGGTCACCAATAGCAGGAGGTGAGCGATGCTTGCCCGGATAGATTATTTAATTGATACCTACCAGATTCGGCGCAGGCACAATGTTTGGTTGGAAAAGATTTTTTAAAATATCCTCCTCGTATCTTGAGCAAATGGGTTTGTACCTAAGTCTTTATTATGTAATTATAAAAGGATTTATCATATCGAATGGCAAGGACGTATGTATTGATGCGGTTCACCTTGGAGAGGAGGCAACAACTAGGGACGGTAATAAATAGGGCTGCTCAGGCTCCATAACCAATTTTCATATGGGGAGCGACACCTTCTTATGATATTATATATACGCGTCACATATCTACGTTTTAACAAATGATACGCAATTTATACGTCCATGTCATTGTAAGAATTTGTAATCCCCGTCACCTTTTCCACCTTTTTTAATAAGCCAGTCCCACTACCGGAACCTGGCTCCATTAGTTGCAATAAAATAGAAATTGGTGAGGTACAAGTTTTTTATAATTGTAAAGCTCCGACAAGAGTTTGTTAGCACAAATGGGGTTTAAAGTGGAGCCTCCAACAACAGCTCTCCATAGATAGGGTAAGGTAAGTTCCATAGAGATGAATCTTCAGTGTGAGGTGATAATGAACTTATAATGGAGGTGCCTCTGCTTATGCTTGCTTCCGTTACTGGCTTTGTTGCAATAACTGGAATTGGCTTTGAAACGGGGAATGATAAAGAATATCTCATTTTTGAGAGGTCTAAGTTCCAATTCTGTAATCTCCACTAATGCAAACCTAGGCATCTACCAAAATCTATTTCTTCCACATGGCTCATTACAACCCTCTATATCTTAGGCTACTCCATTATCATCCTCTTAGCTATCCACATCATTTGCTCCTTAGAATGAAAAGAATAGAATTGATAAGGCTAAATGAATAGTCGGATGTATAAAGGATATGATTCATCCAGATGTATGTGTTACTATGTGTAGTAGCGCCAATTGTGTATACGCTAACTCACCACCTATGAACCATGCTACTCTACTAGCCCATGCTGATGCTCATCCTATGGGACTTTAAGATTGAACTACAGGGATGATAAGATATGCTTCTTCTATGGGAAGCCATTCACTATGAGAGCCTTAACTAAAGATGCAGGAACACCAAACTAAGACTTATGATGCTTTAACTAGATGACAAGATCTTGAAGTTAAGGCACATTGAAAGGATCATCCCTTAAGTCTTGAACTTGAAGTTGAAGTGAAAGTTAATGTCTTGTCTTATCATTGTATGATCCTTAAGGATTTTTTTTATTGGTAAAAACTACCTCCCGCCCCTTCTTCATTTACGCCGCCTTAAAGCCAGGAGCGTTAGTAAATGGATGGAGTTAATTCTTTTATCTGCTTCCCAAGGTTAAGCGAGGTGTTCCAACGCTAGCGCCTAGAGAAGGTGTTATCCAAATGAATCACTTCCTTTTTCCCCCTTCTGTGGGCACTTGCTTAGGTAGGTTTAGAGAGCACAGGTTTATTAGGGCTTCAGAGAAAAGGTATACATCGCAAGATAAATATATTTAAATAAGAACGAAGCACATGGGTTAAGAAAGAAACTAGTCTGGATGGTTGAGTAGACAGTTAAGACTCCTCACTAACGCTCTTAGGCAAGATAAAAAGCAAATAGGGTAGGCAAGCACTTACCCACGCTTTTAGGTTGGTAAAACAAGCCAATTAATTAGGCCAATAAGAAGATCCAATAGGACGAGATATGAGAAACACAGGAATAGACCGAGATATTACCTGCGAGTGACGTCGGGTTCCTCATGTCCAATCATCAAAGAATTAGGTCAGGCTCTG
>Ga0233342_1000379_pt1 | contig 11957 bp, 6 predicted proteins | sample GEONDECOMP273_FD_180706 | JGI IMG/M metagenome (GOLD analysis project Ga0233342, IMG submission 180706) | Leaf litter microbial communities from Shasta-Trinity National Forest, California, United States - GEON-DECOMP-273 | ecosystem: Environmental > Terrestrial > Plant litter > Unclassified...
CTTTGGTTATTACTTCGTACGTAGAGGGTCTCCAACTCTATCTTTATTTCGCGAAGGTGCGGGCCGAAAAAGGCAAGGGTAAATTGAAGCAAATGGTTTTACTTCGTTATAGGCGTAGCTACTTTAAGAGTAAGGCCCCCCTGATTCTGGGCCTTCAAGGTCTATCTCTCAAGCTATGATAAATTACTTTTATCTAGCTATGAAGGTAACATCTCTATAGGTATTATAGTAAACTTATCTTTGGGGCAATTGATGTGGGATTTATCCTCTCGTCCATTGAGGGGTAACTTCTCTTTTTTCTGTTGGCAACTCGGCTAAACCTCTATATATATAAATAGATTTTACAATAATAGTAACTGGTGACTAATAACCTCTCCAACAAACCTTATTGCCTGGGCTCTGCCTGGGATTTATTGAAAATGTAAACCACTGGTAATTACCTTCTGTCAATGCTCGGCTATTTGGTGGATACCCTATGGTGGCTGCAGGGCTCAATAATTACAAGGATCTTTTTAAGTAGATATGCAAGTATCAAATGTCTTAATGATGACATCCCGACATAGATAAACCAACTGAAATGCATTATAAACTAAAAAAAGCGTTTGCGTAGAGCTAAAAAATGGCCATAGAATCTCTTTATCCCGGGATTAAACTCAACTTATTTATAACTGCCCTGCCCTTCGCTGTTGGGATGCCATTGCAAGCGATAACGATAATCATTAGCATTCTTTGAGGCAAGCAAAGCGATCATTTGCGGGCTATCTTATGGTGCCCTTCCTTTAGGCAAGCGAAGTGATCAAGCACCACCAAGAAGGCAAGCGGATTTTTGAAAAAGGTTTCTAATCTAGCAATCACACTGTTCAGTGTTCAGCCCCCATAGGGACGGTTTGTTGGTCTGGATCTTCCCCTCTTCTCGCATAAAGGGTTAGAGCAATCACTGGGTAACTTGGCCATTCCCCTCCTTCCTTTCTTGGGATTCCAAGCAATAGGGATTAACCACCAGAATCCAATAAATCGAAGCGATAATTTGAACTGGGGTTTCCATCGGGCGGGCTCCTTCTTCTCCTGGTTCTTTCCCCTCCTCCCTGTGGATTCGAGCAACGATTCAGTTTGGGTTGCTCCTTCCTTCAACTGCTGATGGAACTGCTTCTTCTGCTTGCCTTAGGAATCCCATGTGCTCTTGGTTGTACTGCTGCTTGGGCGGCTTACGCTGTTGGTTCAAATGATGCTGGGAATAATTATGACGCTGGAAATGCTGTTACTTGTAATGCTGCTTCTGCTTATGGGAATGCTAGTCGTAATGCTGCCCGGAATGAGGCTGGGACTCTTTGTGCTGCGGAGATGCTTTTAATGCTGGTTGTAGTGCTTCTTATGCTTGTAAATTATGCTTGGACCGGGTTCTGCCACTACTTTGTTCTGCCTTTGTTGGGAATACTTTTGCTGACTGATCTCGGAACTGAGGCTAGGAATAATAATTCTGATGATGTTGGTAATGCTGCTCCTTCTGCTTATGGAAATGCTTTCGGTTCTGATGCTTATTGGAATGATCCCCTTATCATATTGTGCTGCTTGTGCTGGGAAGCCTTGTGATGGGAATGCTTGGAATGCTGCTTTTAGTGCTGCTACTTCAAATGCTCTGGGAACTTATGCTGGGAATGCTTCAAATTATGACGGGCAGACTGGTTATGCTGGGGATTATTATTCAACTGATTCTTCAACTGGTGTTAATGGGGCTTTGTCGTTCTGATGCTTCGACTGCTGCTCTGGTAACTTAGGAAGCTGGGAATCCCGGTTCAACTGTTGATGCTTGAGCTGGTGGTGATGCTCTACTTGCTTGTAATCCTGCTCCTTCAACATTAAATCAAACAGCTAGCTAACTACAAGACCAATCACAGCAGAGATACAATAGGAGCATTCTGATACGTTACTTGCCAGATCTTCTTTCTCTTCCTTGCCCGTGACCGGTTACTATATTCTTTCTATTAGCGCTTGCCCGATCAAAGCCTCTAAACCACCCAGTCGATAGCGGAAGCTTGATGACTATCGAAACTATGGGATGTCACTAGCCATTTCTTCTCTCTTTGCCTGGGAAGGAGCTAACTAAGAAAACTCATGAAGGCGCTACTCATATCAATTCAGATTTGACTTTGCAGACTATAAGGCGCTAGCTCACTAACAAAGGTGCTAACGAAACCAATTATTACAGGCTTTGTTACCGATGTTAATAAAGGAAGACCCGGTCTTGTTCACGAAAGCTATATATATACGGGTGGATCAACTCGGTCAATTGGTTCTGGTTCTTCATTCAATAAGCTCTGATGCCCTTGCCTTTGCTTCTAGCTGGTGCTGTAAAGTGAGTTGTTTACTGGCCCTCCTTCCCAGAGATATGGTTGGGGTTAATTCTTATATGTCATGATGGACATGCTAGATGGATGGGGCTCCAATAGACAGATGCCCGTGGATTCCTCTACTACTATTACTCTCCTTTGGCTTCTTCCATTCAGTAATGCACCATCTTCGATCCGGAGCAAGTTTCTCTTAGGCAATCAATTCCCTTTCAAGGGAGGGCGATTCATGTGAAAGGGCGCCGCTACGAGCTCTACTACTGCTGGTGTTGGTAATTTAGGTCTCCGTTAGCTTTGCTGACTAACCGAAGCGGAGGGTAGCTGCGTACCTTAGTTTCGTTATTTACGGAACCAGGCCCCTTCCAATCTAGGGACACTAACACTACTTAAAATATTTAGGGCTAAATAATAGGTAAACAATCATAAAGGGTATATGGTTAATTGAAGAGAAAATATATTTATGTTCTGATGAGTCACATTTCATGCGTTCCACAGCTGTAAGTGGGAGGTAGAGGTAAAGGTTGAGGGTAAAGGGTCAATGTGGGGGTTCGAGGATCGAGGTAGAGTTCCACGATTGGATATGAACTAGGTCTGGGTGCTACGTTTAGGTCTCCTGGTTATATATTCTGTTGCTTATTCGTTCGTACGGTGGACTGCCCATCTCTGTAGATGTTATCCATAAAGTTAATCAATCAAGTAAAATAAATCCCTCTCCCTTATGGTCGAGCGGCTCCGCCCCTTAATAAAAGAAAAAAAGAATGTTTCGTAGCGTGATAGGCTCTAGGTTCGAGGAGTTACTGGAGTTTGGAGTTTGGTAGGGGAGTTCGGAGTTGTAGGTTGGGGTAGGAGTTGGAGTTGTAGGGTCGGCGTAGGGCCTTCTCTTTATATTTAAACTCATATTGGGACGTTAGATAGAATAAAGTAAGAAAGCTAATTAGTCTGTCTCGTATTGGGATGAGAACTAGTAATCTGAGTACGCTGGGAATGAAGGGGCCATAAGGGATTTTATTGGGCCTTTAGATTGGGAGTTAATTGAATTGATACGATAGATTGGTAATAATGGGTACGTGATATGAGTCAGTTGGAGCGCCCCACATGAATATGGCAGGTGCGGAGTGAACGGAATGCGTATTGACTGGGTTTCTAATGGGAGACTGGTAGAATGCGGAACTGGGTAATCTGGGTAACGCCTTTCTTTTCGGCATCACACCTGACCTTAACCTCCATAGGCCCAAGTGCTTGCTAGGCTCTCGCCCTATCCGTTGAACTGAGTTGGGCGGTCAATATCTATCCCTTAATCAGTTAGGTTAAGAGGAGCCGTTGGTCCAATTACCTCTTAACTCTCGTTCGTTACCTCTTTGTGAGCAGAGAGATTGTATCATTTAAGGCCACTGCACTGATGAGAGGGAAACACAAAAGTACTGTCTTATGAGATGGCCACGTACGGACGAATGAAGAAGAAGAGCCTGCCCTGCCGGGATACCTAAGCAGTAGACCTCATAGCAGCCATACCTAGATACTCAATCTAAACATTGACGCAACCTCGAACCTCTACCCAATGAAAACTCCACCCTACACGTTACGGGGCCGAGTGAGTAAGTAAGTAAGTCACCATTAGGTGCATAGTCGTTGATTGCCCATCATTCCCATTGGGCTTTACCATTTGGGTGACACAGGGAAGGGGCCTAATACAATGATCCGCCGGTAGTAGCATTCACGCTTGTCAGCTAGTGCCGGTCAGCCAGTCATTTACATTGGTGATAACCCGTCCCTTAGGACCTCGTAAACAACCCGCTAGGCGATACTGCTTTTGTGGCGTGTGAGAAGGGAGGTCGGTAATAGGTGGGATATCGAAACGTAGAGCGTTTCCCACTCTTTTACCTCTACAGGGGGGGTGGGGCGAACGCGTCTTTCCTAGGAAAGCAAGTTAGGAGCAATAGTTCGATCCGCTGCACCTGTTTTCGGATCGCCCCGGGTCATATTCCCACCCAGAGATGATAACATTAAAAGCATTCGCTTAGATCTAATTGTCTGTTTTATCTGTTCTTCCCGGCCTTTATTCCCGTCCATGTGAGTTGAATAAATTGTTACTTTTCCCCAACAGCGGGTACTACAGATCCGTAGGGCCTATGTTAAACTACGACTGGAGCCACGACCTCCGGTTCCGTGTTCGTACTATCTAATACTGTAACCAACGGGCGTTACTCCGCTGGGCCAGGTTCTTGCGACGCCAGATTAAGTGGACAACCAGTGCCAATGAAGGAGCCGCACCCCATATCTTTAACTTTTAATAAACACATATATAAACCAAAACAATCTAAAGTGAGCGGTGAGTAACGTTAGTTGTAAATATCCCCTATCTGATTGTTACCAGCTGGTTTATTTGATAACAGGTGGAATATATCTATTTGAGCATTGCTGTTTTATGCGGTACCTTTCTATCCTTTATTTTGATGCAGTATCTGATTCCTTCCTTCCCATTGTGTTACCTTCTAGCGGTACCTGAAGGTACCTTAGCATAAAGTGGTAGCAATTAATCAGGCGTATTTAACGGAATGGTGGGAAATTGTAGGTGGAGAATGGTTTTGTGAATTAATGTTGCTGCTGGTTCATCAATGGTAAGGCAGTCAAATAGAACGTAATGCTAACTGGGCAGGTTAACATAAAGGGATATTTAATCTTCCCTTGCCAACGCCAATCAACATCGACATAAAAAGGATTTCCTTGCCCCTAACGTGCTCTATGGCTTGTTGTATGTAGGCTAAAAGAACTACATTTATCTACATGTAGTATGACTGGGTATCCAGTGATGTGTACTTATACTCTCTCGGGTATAACCTGGGGTATGGCTTGAACTGAACGTGTATGCTTTAATTTCTATCCATTGGTGAAAATATTTCTCTAATTATAACTGGCGGCTATGAGTGGCAATGAGCTTCAACAGGCAATGAGGACCAGGATCGCCCATCAGCAATGACAACAGGCAATGATATCTACGGTACGACAATGATTGGCAATTGGCTATGAGTGCTCCAGTATGATCCTAAACAGGTGCATCATATATAATGAGCTTTATTAAATTCTTGTTAAATTGCTCTGACTCACTAACGAGATCAATCAAACGGGATAATTCGTCCCCGTACTGTGTTTAAATACCGAATCATACTGTGTTGGCCCCTGGGTGGATGTGGCATGTGTGAAGTTGACTCTGGTATGTGTTAAATGGGGCACGTGGCATAAAAGCAAATATGGAGGCAATTACAAGAAGGCATCCACATTGGTTCCCAAACTGACCAGAAGGCATCATCAAAAAACTGCATGCAAATAGCCGCCATCCATGGTGACTTAATTGATTGAGGAACTATATTAGTATTACCCTTATAGTCTCGATTAAACCACCAAGCTCACTGTAACCTTTAGCCTTTCTTCTTAAGCCTTCATCACCAGTCAAGCCAAGTCCAACAGATGCCGTCTGACCATGTGCCAACAGACAAGAAGATAGATACCCTTCAATGACTTAAAAGATCACTTTACCATACCCCGGAACGGGGGGGGACTTAACAATATGAACAAAGGAATGTTACTACTGGCACGAAACTTACGTCTACGGAACACAGAAATGTACTACCTGGAATGAAAAATTACAAAGCGACATATGTCGAATCAACATTTGATGATCATATACAAGGAGTGGTATTCAGAGAGGGGATCAATAGAGAGGGCCCTCTTCAGTGAGGTTAGGTGTAAACATTAGGAAGGACCACTAAGGAAGGTGATAACTTACGGAGAATGAACTGAGTATAGCATCCAATGAGGAGATCCTTTATGAATAGAGCTTCACTCTAGCACTGACTGAGAGTTATAATACTGACCGTAGCTTCGAGGCAATGAGTATAAAGCACATTGTAGCCCATTTGATTAGCCCACTTTTTTGTACTGTTACTTTACCGTCCGACCGATCAGATATAGGAAGGACACGGCACCCAGGAAGGAAGGCGGCCCAGCCCCGCACCTAGATAACTGGTCCGCATTCATGTTTTCCCCTTTTAAAAGGGATTGCTATTATTAGAAAAAAAAGAGGCACTTCTGAGCTCTAGCAAAGAATAATAAGGTATAGCCTTAAGAGGTAAGGTCTCCATTCTGTGGAAAAATAGAAAGATATAGTGCCCTTAATAAATAAGGTAAGTAATAGCCTTAGAGTAAGTTTTTCATTGCAAGTACTACTATAAGACTGACATACACTTTATTTCGGTTTCACACGGGGATATTTAGAAGACTCCATTGCATAAACTAACTTTCGATCCTTACCTAAACCTTATTTTACCTATTTGCCCACCTTAAGAAATAGACCCGTCCCTATTAACTTAGTTCGTCCCTTTGGAGGAGGAGAAAAGGTACTGCTTGCTATGAACCCTTCTCTTATAAGCTGGTATCAGAACGGGATCAGAAAACCCCTCTTACTGTATTATTTCCACACACACACATAACAACGGAACCGCGTACCCTTTACGTCTTAGATTGAGTGATACAGCTTTATTACTTTATACTTACTTAATGATTCTACCAGGTTCCACTACCTTCTTGGTTCGGCCGAGCCTTTATGAATCTTAGGAGGTAAGGGGCTTCTATTTATATTTTTATTGTGCGGGGACACTTATAACCTTTACTATTTAAACCCCTTTACTGTTACCACCCGACCCATCTGCTTCACAACCTTATGACACTTACCTTTGGACATGATGCCCTAAGCCGCTTTCACTGACCTGCCGAACCCTGGTGCAAAGTGGAAAATTCACAAATGAAAGGTAGCCTATAATGAGTGGCTACCCCGCCTACGACTCCTTATGCTATCCCCCTGCTATCCCCCTGGCCTTAGAGGATGGAATCACCTTTAATGCATTAAATCATTAGACCCTGGAAATGATGGCTCAATTCCTAGCTATTATGTTCCGACTTATGCATTTGCTATGATTATACCACATTAGCTATAGTTACTATTAGTAGTGTAGCCCCGGCATTGCCTGTTGTTATTCCATCCTTTGTGCATGCAAACTTATGGTGTTCCAATAATAGCTCCTCTATCCCGACATGACACATAGTTTATTTACCTTTCATTTTACTGCCTGCTACTAACCACACCAACTACTATGCCATTAATCGAATCACTCAATCACTCACTATGAAACCGATCCTTCTGGTATGGCCCTCCCAAAAATAGAAGCAGGTGCGTACTTACTTGCGGGTATGGTATGCGGGCGAAATGGTGAATGGGGTATGCGTACTGGGACTGGGTAATGCTGGGGACTTATGTATCAGTGGGAACTAACTCTCCCGTAATACTCATTATTTTTCACTCGCTATCTCATAATACTCCTCAGTTTATAGGATCCATTCATAAATCACCTCTCCTCTCCAAATGGAGGAAAGCCTTTCAATCATCAGTCAGTCCCATTTGGGTGAGGCGCTGGCCTAATTAGTGGTTAAGCCAGTCCCATTCAATAAGTTTACTAGTAACCCAGACAGGCTAAATGCTCCCTTTTATTGGTAACCCGAGCAGGCAGCAGATAGGCTACTCCCTTATACTATATGGGGTATCTTCAGGTTAGGAGAGCTCAGGTACATGTTCGGGAAATGATCGTTTTATCTCTGGCTTGGCAAAGACGATGGCGGCTCTTGGGTAAGGAAGGAGGGAATTCTAGCTCTCTTAAGCCAGGGAGATAAATAGGCATAAGGGGTCTTTAGACACTCGACCAACGGGAGAGGAACGGAGTTGCCACTTGGGCGGAGTAAATAAAGAAGACGTCACTCCATAACAACACTACTATTTTGAGCCCCTCAAGATGATAAGGAATAAACACCTAAAAATAGCATGAACTATTTATCTCTCTCTTTATTTGTATATATACTATATATTCTGTTTATATTATGAGATAGGAGATCCCATACGATGCTAAAGCGTAATTACATATATAAAAATGACCATCAGCTCCCCGCCTAAGCTCGGTTCGGTTGTTCCTTATTCTATCGAGTTAGTTAGTGAAATGGGGAGTGAAGGTTTGGTAAGACCTATATAGGACTAAATCCTTCCTCATTATGGTTCAATGGGGTTGAACGGGTGAGTGAGAAACAGCTAAAATGGGCATTTGCATGCATGTGAAATAACTTACCCCCATACCTAAGTTGATTCCCCTTACTGGTAGGGTCCTTTCAGTTCTTATCACGCCCTTTGTTTATCACTCATAACGGGTGAGTCACTTAACGTACCTCTCCTTATAGAAGCACACAAGTCTTTCCTTCCAATACAAATATAAATAGTCTTTTACTAAAGCTATCACTGCCTCTCTCCCTGCGTGTTTCTCTATATTCCCTCCCTGAAGGCCCTTCCTTTGCGTCTGATATTAAATGGTGTATCAACATGTATAATGTATATGCCCCTAGGTCTACTAGTTGGTGGAAGGTAATAAAGCAAGATAAATATATATAATCAGGCAGGTATCTATCTGTTTTAAACCTCAGCAAATCATTATCTCTCATAGATTATTCCAGGGTCCGCTAAAAAGAAAAATAAAAAATTATCTAAATTGCAGAATCACAGCACACCGACACCTGCCCTTTACACTCACCCTCGAAGGAACGGTACTTTATATATTACGGTTTATGGAAACAATCCTCACTACCCCGCTTCCCACTTGACAGATGCTTCTACCCTTGCCCCATGAGGTTGGTTTGTTGGATCGCCACAGCTCGAAACCCGGGAGCTAGTAACCCGCCGCATATACGATAGAGACACTGAATAGGGATAGTGTGAGCTGCCGATAGCCGAGACCGGGGCAGAATGCATGCTTTTCATGCTGTTCACCCATTCTAACTTTTACCATTAATTACCTCCCCTTTTTTATTTCACTTTTACCCTTTCGCTTAACGACGGTACGGAACACAGTTACTACACCCTACTCATTTCGAGGTAAAATATACATGTGATACTCCTACAGACAGAGGCACATAGATAAAGGTTACAAAATAAGGTGATACATTGAGGTTCCCACTATACTGGTTAGATGAGGTCACACATATAGCTTCATGATTAGGCAGGTTCAATGAGGTACGATGCTTGATGTTACACGATGCAGGTATGGTATGATCCGCTTTAGGTTCAACGCATAACGTACGATGAGGGTTCCACAATGCATGCATGTCTAGTTTTATGTTGATTTTGATTGGAGTTGGCGATGGTGATCAAATTCACGAGGGCATTGGCAGAGAACGACACCACCTACCTTATTGAAAGCTTACTGATACCAAACCAAGTTCCTATCTGCACTGCATTACATGAACGAGGCATTACTTACAAGGCGGCTGGAAAATGGCACCGGTTAGTGAATGATCAATTACACACTTCTCCACAGGGTGAGGCCTAAGAAACAGGGAGGGGCATTGAATGGATGCCAATAGTAGAGCCAAGAGTTGATCCCAGGTTTCTGCACTCAATACCAAGAGGCAATCCAACAGTTGATCCACTTAATTTAAAGAATAAAAACACTCTATGCCGGTACTCCATGCAGTTGATGACAGGAATCTTTGCCGGGAGTCATCCAACAGTTCAGTTGTGATCCAATCAATGCCAAGAGTGAATCGATCCAAGAGTCCATCAGTCACAGGAGGTCCCAATTGATGGTTTCAAATAGATAGCCGCCAGTTGCCAATACCCAGTAGACCTTCAGAGCCCGACAAACTGCCTACTACCTGCGCTCCCTACCACATCCGCTACTACTGCTGCTTCTACTGATCCTGGGAATAATAATTATGATAATGATTTCAATTATTCTTGTTTGACTGATGCTGGGAAAGCTGATGATACTGCTTCTTATTTTAGTGCTCCTTGTTTTGACGCTGGGAATACTTTTTCAACTTATTATGTTAGAACTAATTCCGGTTCCGCTGGTCGTTTTGATGCTTAAACTGCTTATGGAAATGACCCTAGGAATGATGCTGGGAATTATGCGGATTTCAATTATGTTGGTTCAACGGTACTCCTTTTGCTCCTGGGAATTATACTGGAATTGATGCTAGTTATACTGCTCCTGGTTCAACTGATTATCTGGGAATGATGATCTTGTAACTGACTTATGCTGGGTAGTTTTAAAATGATCCTGGGAATGAAGCTTATTCTACTGGTGTTGATGGGGATGTGGAACTGAGGCTGCTTCAAATGCTGCTTCAACTTATGCTAGAAATGATGCTCGTTCAACTGGGAATACTTGGGCTGCTGATGATGCTGCTCCTTCAACTGATTTAAATGTGGGTTTAACTGGTTTTGCTGCTTGGGAATTCTGCTCCTTCATATGCTGTTTGAAATGCTGCTATTTTAGTGCTGTTGGGAATAATGCCAGTTGTTGTTATGTTGCTTTTGCTGCTGGAAATGATAAGGCTTATTAAACTAGTGCGGGGATGCTGGGTCAACTGATACTGAATTCTAGTTTGATTCAATATAAAGAAAACCCTTTTGCGTTACCGGGAGGTAGGGGGAACAGAACATTTCGCTCTTATGCGTCGTGCGCATATTGCATGATGTAGATTGGGGAGATGAGCATAAACAGCTGCATGCATGATAGGGAGTTGGCCGAAGAAGAATGGACAAAAACAATTGCATAATATCAATTCTGGAGAAGGGGGAGGGGTTTATTATTGAGGGAAAGTGTTCTGCTCTTTATCCTACGTGAGATCACGAAGTTCGCCTGGTTTAGAATATTGTTCAACCTCACTATAACCAAATTAGTAGTTTCAAACCGGTAAAAAGTTCACCCCCCCTAACCTTCATTCAGGTAAGACATAGCTCATAGTGTAGTTTATATATGCTTCAGACCTTCCAACACCTTAATAAAAGGGAGGGGATAGGCACTCTCCAACAGCAGTACAGGATCAGTCGAGTAAACAACAGGAAGATAAATTCAGTCTGGAATGGAAGGTAGGTGTCCTGCTACGTCCGAAATAATAAATGGGAGTTAACAGGCTGAAAAGACAAGTAAAGCTATTAGCTCTTTTACCCGAAACCAAAATATAGTTTTAGGACCTATAAGGGTCAGGTGAACAAATGTACTAACTAAAAGTGACGTTCAAGTGAAGAAGAAAGGCATTTTTATACGTTACAACCTATTGCTGGAACGAACTTGCTAGCTGGTCCTTGATTCTAGTGGAAATATTATATACACCAATCATCATATAATAAGCGAAAGTACATATTTCTCTTCTGAATCGGGTGGTAATATAATAATATACTTTAGAATAAAGAGTCACAAGCAGCGGGGAAGAAATGAATTTGAGGGGACGAAAGAAAGGTTATTCCAACCCTCTCATTTTCATCCGGTAAGTAAGTTGAGTAAGGAGAGGTACTCAGTGGTGACTCGACCGATCGGTGAGGTACAATATGAACTCACAGCCTCAGAAGCGCTTCCTTCCGCTTCAATTCCTATCAATCGACGTACCAACACGGAAAGAGAATAGTTGCACGATTCAATCCCTCTCGCATAAGAAAATGGGCATACAGTTGAAGTATGACAGCTATGTTGTGCCAGCAGTTCGGGCAAGAGAACTGGAACAATCAGCTCTGATAGT
>Ga0233342_1000380_pt1 | contig 11932 bp, 7 predicted proteins | sample GEONDECOMP273_FD_180706 | JGI IMG/M metagenome (GOLD analysis project Ga0233342, IMG submission 180706) | Leaf litter microbial communities from Shasta-Trinity National Forest, California, United States - GEON-DECOMP-273 | ecosystem: Environmental > Terrestrial > Plant litter > Unclassified...
ATTCTCTTTATCCCTCCTCCTCAGCTGGCTTCATCAGCCTGTCTGTCTGCCTTAGCGCTGCTCCGCTCCTCCCTTGCGTCGTTCGTGGTCGTTGGCGCGCCTCCCTATTCTATTCTATCTTATCTTTTATGTCCCAGCCTGCCTGGGTGCGGTGATTCTTGCCTTCGATCTGGCTTGTAGTTGTTTCTTTCGTTGTTGCGTTCCTCGTGGTCGTCCTTGAGAAATCCACCTGGGAGAAATAGAGATGATCCATCTTTCCTCAATGTGTCCGTCCAAAGAAAAAGAAGATAATAAATATAGTATTCTGTACAGCTTCACCTTGTTATAAAGGTTCCGAAGAGGTAGGTGACCTTACAACTTTAGAGTAAGAATGCACAATTCCAGGAAGTTTCTCTCTAGGATATGCCCTTGCACAAACTTTCCCAATTACAAAGCAGAGAGGAAGGATAACTAAGTTCCCCATTTGGTTGGGTTGGGATTCAAAAACCCTGTAATTTGGCATCTTGCCTTTGCACCCTCATTTCCATAGCTTATATAGTAAGGAGAAGAGAATAAGTGTACCCATACTCAAATGGCCATTTCCAGGAGTTTCAACCCAGACCATACATGTAGACCATGACACCATGCCTAATGGAATAAGTAGAGGACCTATACTCCTTGTAGGTTCTCATGTGCCCAGCCAGGTAAGTTCGTGATGTGTTAGTTCAGAAACGTCCAGCAGGATTCCATGTAAAAAGTCCATTGTTGGGCGTTATACCATCCAGCATGAGGCCGTGGTAGATCCATACAACCAGTATAATCATCCTCCATACATGTACCAGAAAATAATATCCCAAAACCTTTTCATTTGGCTTTTTGCTAGAGTCAAAACCTAATTTGGATGTATCCGATGACTTATTATTAATCATCTAGGATAAAAAAATTCTATTTTTTCTTTATTCAGAATGCCATTTCCTGAATTTTATCTCTAGATCCAACATGAGTACATGGTAATAAAGCCGGAGGATGTCCAGCATTAAGGAGTCCGGGCCACCTGATCCCTTTTTTCACTGTGAAACGTATTAAAGTGCAATTCTTAAAAATAAAAAGTTACTTTGGATGTGTTGGTTTTCTCCCTATCAATAATGCACGCTATCAATTGAATAACTGGGGCTTGGCGAGGAAGGCATAGCTGGCCTGAAGGTTATTCTCTGCCTCGTTGGCCTTGCAACCGAACCGGAGATCTTATATCGAACTCCTGCTGCTTGCCCGAGAGAGAACTTTCCACCTGACGACGATGCACTTGATTGCTTCGGCGAATAACCAACAAAGGGAGCACACTGAATGAATGAACACGGGATTGCTTATGTAACGGTTTACCCCTAGGAAGGAGGGAAGGGGAGCCAGGCCCCCCCACCCAATAAGTACTTAATGATTGAAACCGAACGAACTGGAGACCTGGGATTTTATATATTGATACTGTAATTTTATATCTCAATACCTGCCTGGGATCTGATCGATTGAGGCACGGACGGATCTCAATTTATACCACCCGGATGGATTTATCTTACCCGGATCTATCTTGCGAACTGGAGACGATATTATAAAATAAAAAGCATGATAATTAATAGAATCAATCGGAAGAATATAATTTAGATCATCCATATGGGGATGGCCTTCTGATGAGAAGTGTAACGAGGAAGATAATGGTAATGGATATGGACAAAGGCTTTCGAAAAATACATTTTAGTTATCGGGAATCTCGTAATTTCTGCCACAATTGAATGAGAAAGAAAAGAAAATGCATATGGGCAGATATAAAGTGAGTTACCACCTATACCTTGATGGGGATTCTGGTTGATACGCTTTTGACTAAGCTACAACGTTGGGAGCAGGCAACAAGTAGCCTTGCATACAGATTTTTAAAAACCTAGGTGCGGGCTTTTTTATCCGGTTGGGAGGGTGGCGTTTTACCTATCCCCTGTAATCCATAGTATTATGCCTAGAGCGGCTTACTCTCGCTCCTCCAGGCCGGGGTCTTTTACTTATTGAATATTCCCTCGAATCCTTTGCACACTCGAACCGTTTTCCCCCTTGGTTCCATAACCCTGTATTTTATGACTTTGCTCGGGCCTTTCGGTCGCTCGACCACTACGATTGGTTATATTATGATCGAGGTTCCTTAATACCTTTGCCAAGCTGCTTTTACCGAGGCGAATTGGTCTCCAAGGTTTCTTTACGGGTTTTGCCTTTTTCCAACTTGGCTGGCTGAAGTCGTTGTCCAATGGGCCGGTGGCCAGGTTTGGTTCAAGACGAAAGATGGGTATGATGGGGACGAAAGATAAGATAGAGTAAGAGAGCTAATTAGTCTGTATGGCCTTACTCAGTCGATGTTGCTTGTGTCCGGTGGGAACTTTTATCGGCAGATGTGGGCTGGTGCGGATTGAACGGAATGCGAACTGAACAACTCTGGAGAACTGGAATCACAACTATGGGTAACTTACTTATACTTCTTTATTGGGTAAGTATCGATCCGTCCGCCTCTACCTCCTTAAATATTATTTATCTGCCTGAGAGATCTTGCTACTTGCCTTCTCTCTTTAATCTTGCTATCAGAGCAGCAGACCTACATAGGTCCAACTGAATAAACACGGTACGCTTCGTTTATGTTTTTTATATCACCCTAGAAAGGGGAGCGAGGTAGGAGACTGTTCGCTAAGGGTAAGTTCTTCATGTGCTACCACCCCTTAGATAAATGGTCGGGGGGAGCAACTAACTGCCGATCGATCAAATGCTACCTGGACGTATATCTCTTGCCATATATCTAGTGCTATCCCTGGAGATGAAGAACTTTCCACCGTTTGCTTGCTGGTTAGACATGTGGATAGACGATACAACCCGAAGTGGCACCCATAAAACCCATTACATCAACCCAACATAGAGTTTTAGGGAACCAAAATTGACACCATACGCGAGAGGTTCTGTTCCCAAGTTGTTACCATACGGGCGGGACACATCGACCTACGCAAAAAACTTACCACCAAGAACTAGGAACGTTCACCGAAAGCAAGCCCCTGTTCATAGCTGCGAGCAGTTCACCAAAATTATGCATTCATCTTCAGCTGCCCTCCCTCTTCAATGAATGCCTCCAAATAAGCAACTACGACGTTTATCTCAGGAGGATTTCATTCTTAATATACTGGTCCCACCCACACTATGGCGGGGGATACAATATGAGCCAAATAGTTGTTAGTTTTTACTTGGTGAGGCACATGGTTTCGGTCAATAAAAACACCTTCGCCAATCGGGGTGAAACCCACTCACTATTCATATAGTGAGGCGCATTGATTATTTCATTTTGGGGCCAAGGCATGAGAGTTATAACCTGTCCTATCCTTATAAGTCGAGCCTGCTTGCGCATCGTATGGAGATATAAAATTGGGTAGTTAGAATAACCTTTAAAAGGGGGAAATTCGCGAGTGAAAGGGTGGCCTATCCCAGCCATTCCCCTGCCCTCGCAGTTCAGCCATTCTAAAACTCCTTAGTTTAAATCAAGCCCAGTGAAACCTGAAGCAGGTAACCGAAAGCCCCAGTTACCAGCAGACCTCAGTTATCGAATCACCCAGTCCCCCCCATCGAGACACAGAATGGCATTGATTATGTTTACCCTTTTTGCCACCGAACGAGACACGACGTCCACGATGAATCCTACCCCGCATACCCCACATGCTTATATCGACCTTGCAAACTTACCTTCCATCAACTATAAGACCTAGCTAAGGGCAGACGTATTTTATAGGTCTATTCTACTTCGTTTTTACTTTAGTGGTTATATTTTCTCTATTTAGGAGGACTGATTGCGCTGAGATATAGAACCGATCGAGGATAACTAGACCAACTCAACCAACCTGTATGCCTGTTTCAGGATAGGGTTCTAACAAAGTTGACCCGGATGATGTGATATTGGGCCTTTATATACGTTATAAAGCAATACCACTTCGATTTCAATAAGTCATCTCGGGCTTGGCTTGAGGAACCTTCTTTGTTTATCTTATTTAGTAAAAACTTCTTTTATATTATGCCGCCATTACCGCTGTGCCCCTGTCCCCGTACTTAGCGGGCAGGCGCACACACTAGGAACTCGTACTTATTAGGTCGGGCGAGTGATGGAATTTCGCATCCATAAAACTCTATATTTACTTCACTGCGCTCGCTTTAATGAATCTGCTCGATCTATCTTATATACGTGAAAGCAACACCTACTATAACCTGATTTTTCTTTTTCCTATAAGCTCTCTTACTTGCCTTTGAATATGGGATAAGAAAGCTGTGAAAAAGACGCGGTTGGAGCAAATTGAAAACCTTGCTTCCTCCCGATGGTGGAAGATGGTAATTATTATATGCGGTACATGTCATTGCCCTCCTTATGTAAGGCGAGCCCTCCCTTATATAGAGTCGCTGGTAATTGAAATAGTGAAAGGGGGATAAACTACCGCTCTATTTTCCCCGGTCCAGGCTATGTGCAGTGAATGGCTTCAGTGTACGGCTTAAAAGTGTATGGCTTCGTGCATGGTTTCAGTGTACGGCTTCGTGCAGCGAGTGAATTACACAGGGGCTACTAGGTAGTGATGCTCTGTTAATGGATTTGTGCAGTGAATGGTCTACGGGAGCCCCCATTGGCATATGAGACAATGGCTAGACATGTTGTTGCTAGAGTGAGTTGGATAGCACGGCTTAGGAAGGGCGAGAAACAAATACCACAACGCAGTAAACTAATATGCGCTACGAACAACAAATATCGCGACCTTTAAAGAAGTGCTAAAAAGAAAAGAGGTGCCACAGTCAATTCAGAGGCGCTACGGACGAAGAGGTTATACCCAAGGGCGGGCGAATACCATTTACAATTTACTACAGCAATGTTATATACGTTATACCTACCCTGAGCTTACATGTTTCTGATTGAGGCTGCTTACTTGCTCGAATCAATTCTAGTTGTTGCTTTTTTAACACACATTCGTACACCAGGGACTACACTATAAATGAACCGGAGGCCTCTAATCTTTAACCTTAAACCTTAAACTTTAAACTTCCGTCAGTCACCAGTCGCCATTCAACATGAACTATAAGCCTTAAGCCCACCACCTACAAGCCATCACATAATATTTAATATACTTACTTACTTTTATATACGAGTCGAAGAGCATTGTCATTACATTTGATCTTTAAGAGTAGTTGGTTGGAGGATAATTAGTATTACCAAAAGAGCCAACCGCTTATCCAGACCAGAGCCAACAAATTGTTTGATTGGCTTGATTTGTTTGTGCTCTTCTTATTGCATATAACTTATGACGAGACAAGTTAAACTTAGATATGTAAGTATAATATTTATAAACATACTTATCTATGACGGTATCATATTTATTATCTATGCTGGTATCATATTTATTGCCGTCCTATTCACTCAGAACTACTAGCTTCAGTAGTCCATACACTAATAAGTTTTTTCCCATAGCAGCAGTAATGTGGTCTTTCTTAAGTCTTTAACCCACTACTGCATAAGCCATTCACTGAAACAATCCTGCTGTAGTGAATAATAAGAAGTTGAAAAAAAAAAAGAACTTCCAAAGAAAAGACTTGTAAGTTAACAGAATATATGCATCATGAGATAATACATCATTGCGATAATTGTATTTATAACTATATTTGAGTAACCAAGCTCTTTATTTGAACCAGGGAATTGAAAAGGCTACTTACTTTCTTTCTTTATTACTGAAGAATGCTCCTTCAAATGCTCCTAGTAATCCTTTTGCTGCTGGGAATGCTTGGCCTACTTTCGGTTCAACTAATGATGCTTATAATTATGTGGCTTCGACTGGAAATTCTGAGACTGGTAATGCTGCTCCAACTGATGATGGAACTGATCTTGGGAATAAAGCCGGTTCTATTGCTTATGCTGGGAAGGCTGGTTCAACTGGTGCTTCTTGTTCTACTTATGTTGGGACTGTTGGTCGTAGTGCTGCAGGTTGTGCTGGCGCGGCTGGGAAGACTACTGGAATGCTGTTCCTTCTGCTTATGGAAATGACCCAATAACTGAGGAAGCTAGGAATAAAAGTGAAACTGGTTATGCTTATGGTGGGAATTACGCAGGAACTGGTGCTTATGGGAATCCCATTTAAACGGCTTATGTAAATTATCTTGGAACTGCTCCTGGTAATTATGGAAATTATGATGATGCCGGTAATGCTGCTCCTTCAACTGGTGCTCCTGTTTAAACAACTTATGCTGATTGGGATAATTCTGGTTCAAATTATGATACCGGGAATGATGATGCCTATACTGGGAATGCTAGGAATTAGGCTCCTTTCACTGCTTATTAAAATAATTCCATTTAAACTGGGTGTTTAAACTACTTCCGGTACTGCTCGTTCAACAGCTTATAATGCTCTTGGGAATGACGCTAGAACTGGTGCTGATTTCAATTATCTTGGAACTTATCCGGGAACTGCTGCTTAGAATAAATCACGTTAAACTGATGATGCAAATTAGACTGGAACTGCTAGTCGTAGTGCTGCTGCCTTATTCTTATTTATATTACCTGGTTCAATTGGTGCTCCTTCTGCTCTTTCTGCTTTTGGTTCAAATTATGATGTCGCTGGGAATGCTTGGAATTCTGCTCCTTCAACTCTGGAATAGAGATATATCCGGATGAGAACCATATTGCGTGGAATGAATCTCCTAGTCTTGGCTCGTAGGTATCGTAGCTGAGTGGTCTGGGGCCAATGAGGCATGATGTTGAGGTGAGGTAAGGCTTTTCAATAGTTAAATCTGGGGCTTGTACCGCTTCTTATGGTCCCCATTATTCCCCGCTCGCTTTCGTACCCATCGTTATGCCTGCATTCACCAATCCGCCCGCCGCATTCTGTACGCTTTATGTTCAGCACCCATCACCCATTAGATAGAACGAACCCACCAGAAACGCCATGTAGACACGCATTCCTACACTTCAAACCAGGCCCAGTATCTTAATGAAAGAGGGAGGAGAGGCCGGCCGAACAGGACTTGCTAGCTCACGTAGCTCTCTCTCTCTTTATCCCTTTCCCTTCAGCAGGCTTTCCTTCCTTTTTCTTTTTATCTATGTTGCTCGTTGTCCCCTATTTATTTCCTTCTTCCTTCTGTCTATTCTTCGTTCGTGTGGGGCTGTCTTGCCTCTCTTTTCTTTTATGTCTTTGCTTTCTGGCCTGTCTGTGGTTTCGTGTAGGTGCGTCGTGGTTGGCGGGAAGGTATCGAATCGATCGGGAAAGCAATCAGGCATTTAGCAATCGATAATGGATTGGGTGTATCGGTGTGCACCTTGAGTCTCGCTCCTGGCTAACTCTTATAGGAGGATAAAACATTCCAGAAGCGAAGCGCGTCCCGTATTGCCCCAGTTCTTCCAGTGCTTGCTCCGTGCCCATCCAATCCATGCCGTGTTGGTTCAATGTGTCCTTTTCCAAATGGTGTAACCTAGGGAGAACTAAATAAGTATATTGTCTCGTGGCATATGGATGGGGGAACAAAATAAATCCCGTTTCGTGTCAAATTGATTGACTAAGCCCCTCAATTATAAATAATAAAGTAGCACCCTCAAGTAGACCATCATCATGAAGTGCTAAACTATTCAAATTGTAAATACATGATAATATCGATGCCTAAATCCTTTCACCGCATCCCGCCGCGGTCGAAGCATCCCTCCTATCAAAATGAGGATCCCGAGGGAGGTACGAGGGTGAGGTGCGAGTATACGAGCCGCTCTCCAAAAATAGGTAGGGTAAGATTTTCCTGGTTCTCTGCCCAATGAAACTTATTGATGTCTGCCTCCACCCAAATAGAAAAGAGTCAAAGGAGTAAGCACGTAAGTAAGCGCGCCTGTTATTTAGCCAATGTATTTTCTATGGTTGGTTATATATGCATATAATATTATATATTTCAAAGTGAGTTTGTGCGGGGGTATGTGCTCCCGTGTATTGGCTATGCTCTGTCCCTTGTATCAGTTAGCGGCAGCTCACAATGTGCTCCCCCTAAGCGTCAATGAGAATGGAAGGTCTTTCTATCAGCATGGGAAAATACGAGTACTGGCAAGTCCTAGTAGTGGCTATAAAAATAGAATAAAAAATAAATAACCTAGCTTGGAGGCTATGACTGGCCATCTATCCCCGGGATCTTATACCCGCCATTGTGATTACAACCATCATTAAGTACCATCCTTATAGAGTAACCAGCACCGGCACTTTACATGGGACTATGCCATGGGTTTATGCACTCAATCTATTAAGAAATTCAGGTGTAAATTTGCTAGTCGATCCCAGGAGGCAATGCCTCATTGTATTTTTTGGAACCGATGGATTGATTCTGTTAATTGAGACTCTATTTTTGCTTTTAAGTTGAAGGCACATTATTCCCAACAGCAAAAGCACAAGGAGGCCAGCCCCAGCGGCATAATTTGAAAAGCAGATCACTTATTATATGATATGATACGCAGTAATGACTGTGCAATAGTTGAAATACAGTGAATAAAAGAATATGTCATAATTATAGAATCACACCAATGTCTGAGTACCGGGGAAAGATTGCAAAACGACTAATGGGATTACAGGCAAGCGATATACCAGGGTACGATACATTGACTCAAACCAGTTAGCTCTACTAATAGGTCGAAAAGTACAGTGAACTCAAAACATATCCCTAATATATGTACCTCATATAAAAGATAAGGGCGGCTATTATTACTAGTGTCAAATCACAGTGATTATGCTTTATCTGTAACCAGTATTATACTTATATAATACTTATCTTAAACATATAGCATTGGTTTATGATAGAGCTCAATAGCTTAGGTAGAATGAAGCTTATATAGATATGGTTATCTTACACATAAAATTGAACAAGTTTATTGGCTTATTAACCCATATAAGATCCTATTGAACAGCTTATAATTTTTATGACTGGTGAACTTAGAGCTATGTATTACTAGTCCATAATCTATGATCTCGTAATCAGTGAACAATATCCATTGAATTCATAGTGTTTAAAAGGATAGCACTCGTATAAGTTGTCTCAAGCTTTATACTAGTAAATACCTATACATGTTTACTTTACAGGTTGATTACATATGACTAGACTGATTCATTACATTAAGCTTTACCTAATAATATAGTAAAACAAGTTTAACAAAGAATGGTATTCAAAGGTATAATCAATCATAGTTACTAGTGTGATAGAGCATACTGATTTGCTGTAATCTTCATAGTCTCACTGTTACTGGGTCCATATTAATTGTAATGAATAGGTTACTTGTCTACGACTTGAATGAATCAATTACCTTATGGTGTTCACTCTATAAGCTAAGTAGTACTAATTAGAGGAAATACGTAACACAACAAGTATAACTAATAGCTACTCAACCATTACAAAGAGTTATAAGGGGTCATTGTTCCATCACTAGTAAAGTATAAACATTAGGTTCAAGGTTATGGATTTTATTATGTATAAACCTGTATTACTAGGTATCTTAAAACTTTTAGAATAAATACTAGTTACAACAAGCTATTTGTGTGTACATAAGATGTGATACATAAGCTCTATTACGTGTTATCCTATATGATATAGGTGTGAACCCCATTGATTGATCTGATTTGGTTTTGATTGATCTGATTTGGTTATGACCTATAGCTTACTTGTGACCTGTATTAGCTATGTAAGACTAATCACAGTGATTACAGTTACATGTTTAATAAGCCCAATCTACGCCTTATACTTATTCCATAACTAACTAGTATTGATCTTGCTTATATCGAAACCACCCTTATCATAGTAAGTGTGTATATTATCTTTAGTTCATATAGTTCATATTCACACAGTTATTCTAACCCTTATACTCGGGTGTGGTAATCATCATATAGAGTTAGTAATCCCATAAGTCTCACTCATCCCATCCATCTGCTTAATTTTATAACTAAAGTACATAGATTCATGTATGACCTATGGGAATATAAAGAATTGTATTGGCTGAATAGTACAAATGGCAGCTATATCACCTATGTTACATAAATATAAGTACAGGTCAATTACTCCAAGATATAAGCTTTATTTCATTTGCAATGATAAAGATGCACTTGGCTCAGTCTCAGCTTTCTATTTATTCTTTAAGAGTAGAGCTTATAGCTTTTAGATAGAAACTTGCAATAGCCTTCATAGTGGGTTTGGCCACCCGCACCCACATCAACATACATTGCTGCTGGTTTTAATTACAGACAATGAGCACAACAGTATTTAGGGAGTGTTGCAAGACATTTTAAATGAGCAAAGGAGGGTACTGGCGAGTTGCGATGACTCATATCATCTATTTATATAATGTAGACTAAAACAACGGGCCTATGAGATATGGATGAGCAACCAATTTTACGAAAACCCCATACACATAATTTTTAGAATATATATATACCCATATATATGAGACTTTTAGTACACTCTTACAGATTTTTATTATGGATATTTAACTTTGCATGGCTCATTTGCTTTCTACTAAACTAACATTATGAATACATGTGATATGTTATGGATGTTTTAATTGATTATGTATAATGCATGTCATTATTGATTTAGTTTTTATGTGGCAAGAGATAGCACAGTTTGGGTCCTTTACTTTTTTCTCATGCTGGATGTAACGCCCATCTCTCACTCCCTCAACAGGCTGTATATGTATAAACTCTTTTCCAGGACTGTTTAAATAAGCGAATCCAGAAACTAGCGGTGCTAATCCGGGATTCGTCCCAGGAAGGCAAACACTAGACCGGTTAATCAAGAGCAGGTGCCTGTTTGGGTAAGGCCTGTACCCCCCGCGTACTAATTAGTTGTGAAGGCGAATTCCTTTATCTGGGATTAGTCATTTATATGCGAAGAGCGTCCTTAGCTCGTAGTTCACCTCGAACTCTGTGCGGAGCGTTCGTGGCGCGGCACAGGAACCTTCATACATAGGGTCCGGAGTCTCGCCGCCAACAACACCAACAGCAACAACAATATCAACGTCAGCCTCGGCCTTAGCCTCAAGTAAGAATTAGCCTTCAAACCATCGGACCTGAGCATACACATCCGGAGCAGCATCCTTCGTAACCGCAGCAGGTCCAAATGACGGCAACATCGTTTCCAGCCAGCATAGCCAATAAAATGGACCTTGTTGTCCAGAGTCGGAGCTAGTAGAGCCAGAAGCGTAGGGCACTGCAGCAGCATAGATTCAACCTCCTCTTCGTACCTTCACCTCGTGTGTTTGGATAAAAAGTGGGGCGTTCACCGATAGCAGTTTTAACGCCTTCTCTCTTCTTTTATATTGATGCTCGCCTGCTTATACCATTGAACCTAGCTTACATACTAGTTTTCTTCCATACCGAGTCTAGCATAATGACATATATAAAGAATTCCTGGACACACCGATACTAGTGTATCAAGTAGTTCTCGGTTCGGTCAAGAATGTCACATTCAACCCCGGATATCGTGGACCGGGAGGAAGCACCAAACCCTTATCTCGATCGCAAGGTATATCGCTTGCTCGACCAAAGAGGGTTCACAGCTGGACCAAGCAATCTCTATGGTACGCCACGCACACAGCTGATCGAGCATAATGACATATATAAAGAATGAAGGGAAGACGCCCATAGTTTGATTCCAGTTTTCTTTCATCCCGAATCTAGCATAATGACATATATAAAGAAAGAATGAGCAGCCCTCTCCCTTTGGTCGAGCGACTCCGGTTGGGCCCAATATATACTAAAGAAAAGGAAGAGAACTAAAGGCAAGCTCCTTAACATGGACTCAGTGAAATTGAATTCTCCGTGAAGATGCGGAGTACCAACGGCTAGACGGTAAGACCCCGTGCACCTTTATTATAGCTTTGCAGTGACAACCTCTTACGAATGTGTGG
>Ga0233342_1000381_pt1 | contig 11898 bp, 9 predicted proteins | sample GEONDECOMP273_FD_180706 | JGI IMG/M metagenome (GOLD analysis project Ga0233342, IMG submission 180706) | Leaf litter microbial communities from Shasta-Trinity National Forest, California, United States - GEON-DECOMP-273 | ecosystem: Environmental > Terrestrial > Plant litter > Unclassified...
CCGATTGGGAGAGGGATTATGATTCATCGAACCCATCAAAAAGAGTTTGTTACAAAGGTGTGAAGCCACTTGTCTTTCTGAGGGCAAGGAAAAACGCCAAATTCAATAAGTTGAAAAATCTGGCCCAACAAAAAAAGCATGGATTCAATTCAACGGGTTGTGTCTTTTGGAGACCCTATGGCGGCTGCATGGCTAAATAAAGAAGCTCATATGTAACCAAGCGCAGCTCAATCTCAATAATGATTACGTCCATCCCGACTTAGATAAACTTACTTAAATGGGGGTGAGGTAAGGAACCCGCTCTCCCTATCGGTCGAGTCCTAGTTCAGGAATAAGAAAATCCAATTTCATTCCCTGATGAGTAATGTCTCATCGGCAGACCCCATAAAAAAATAGATCTTATTGCTCCAAACTAGCAAATGAGGCAGGCGGTTTTGGAATGTTCCAACTCAACAACTTCCTTCAACGAGGACTAGCAACCCAAAGTTGAAATGTAGATATGTGTTTAAACCTGTTTTTCAGAGTAGTAGAGCTAGTGGAATTATATCCGGATTTATTCTTCTGGAGCTTTTGGAGAGGAGACCATATATTCTAGTTATTATTTTGTTCATTTGTTTGGACGGACACATTGTTGTAGTTCTGTCTGCTATGGCAAGTTCTGCGGGTTAGGTTTCATAGGTGTATCCTCCTATTTTATTAAAATAAGAGGAAACTAGATAGAGTTCTTATCTTTGTTCTTTGTTTGGACGGACTGGCACTAGTGGTTGTTGTCCCCCTTGCCGGTGCTCTGTCTTATGCTGGTTGAACTCGCTCACACTTGCCCAATGAGGTTGGAATGGAGATTATTTATCTGGTTCTATAAAAAGCCAGTATCATTTTAGATCATTATATAAAATGATTTCTTCTCTTTGTTCATGGCCAGGGCAAACCTTCGATATGCGCTTGAAACCTGCCCATAGCGCTGCCAGGATTTATACATGCAATTTATACCTGCCATAGCATTGGTTGTTCGCTCTGCTTTCATATCTTCTGTTGTGAACTTAACTTCTGCTTCCGCAGATGTCTTTCTGTAGAGATATAGAGAAAAGGCAGTGTCGGTTCGGCCAACAACCTGGGCTGCACTTCTGGGGTGCTTGTAGAAGAGCAAGTCCATTTACCAGTAGAAGGAGTAGAAATAAGAAGAGTTCTTGAGATAAAATCGATTGAAATATAGGGAAAAGGTAAACGTCTCTATGGTGATATTATATATCTATGGATTTACGTCTAAATATAGATCCTTGCCTTTGTATAAGAGTGTAAGTTCTCCATGGATAAATTAGCCTTGTAATAGAACTAATAAAAGTTACATGTATATATGACGATCTATGGGATGAAAGTACGACGAAAAGCAAGCTCCATTTCCCAATGCAAAAGTGAGTGGTGGAACTGGGTTATTTAGCCAGCCAAGGCGGGGCTTTACTCTACGGCTCTAGCAGAAAGGTAGGCACCTAATAGCAGCATAGTTTAATGATGTGTCAATGGACCCACTGGCAATGGACAAGGTAAACATCTATATGGCAACATTGTAGATCGACGTATTGATTTAGTGTGACAATGGGCTTTGTAAATGTCTCCATGCAACATCGTGTATCATGGAATGGACGGACACATGTGCTCTATGGCACTATGTGGTCCAGCAGGACTTTTCCATAGCTATATCATATATGAACACTTCTCCATGCGAGCTCTTATAGGAAGAGATTGTAGTAGTTCCGGTTCATGGCCATGGGAATGTCCAGAGCATTGTTGTTCATCGCCAGGTAGATATGCGGATATCATATATTAAAACTAGTAGGAGGGACCTTGTCAACGTGTCTATGGTCATATCGTATATGAACCACGTAGGTACCCCCAGAGTAACCAAGCGGAGTCTCTCTGAGCCCAGCAGCTCTGGCATCAGCACCTGGTGGCTGGCTTTAGTCTGATATGGACTTGCTCTAGTATTAGTCCCTGGTCTTCTTCTTTTCGATAGCATCCTATCTAGGCTAGAACATGGACAAGTTCAACGTATGCATGGCAATCCAGAGAGTTAACGTCTCTATGCAACTATGAACACGTATCTATGGCCATATTATATATAGACGTCTCGGATTGGACCTGGACAAGGTCAACGTAGATATGGCTCTCTCGTCTAGGAACACAACCTAGGGACCAACCGTAGAGTCACCAAGCAGAGTATCTGAGCCCAGCTCTGGCCATCGGCCGGCACCTGGCTTATTAGTGGATCTCCACCAGCATAAACTAGCCCTAACTAAGATGGTACTATTCTGGGTTCAACCAACCTCTCCATGCGAGCTCTTATAGGAAGAGATTGTAGTAGTATGCGAGTTCAAGTTCAACGTACATTGTATATGAATGAACACGTGAGCTTGTTAATTGGACGGCAAGCAACAAAAACAAGTAGTAGAGCGGAAACAACAACTAGTTTCTCTTTCTTTTTTTAATGGGCATTTCCTGAGCTATGACTAGCCTCTTTCTTCTTCTCTTTGTCACAATGAAGACATATTTTGAACTCGCACTACGAAGGGTAGAGTCCCGGCACTACAGCTAAGTAAGCACAGCTCCGTAGAGCGTGGTATTTTCCTATGGGGCTTTGGAGAGGAGACTTGAGTTCTTATTTTGTTTTTTGGACGGACACTGCATGCCTTTCTTTCTCTAGCCCCTCCCTGTGAGTAGGCCCCAGTGGCAACGAACGAACGACCTCCTGGGATGCTAGTAGTTGGTGGACGGCAAGCAACAATCCGAGGACCAGGTGAATCCAAGAGTAGCCAGAGTAGAATAGTGGATCGGTCTGGACAAGTGCAACGTCTCCATTACATCATATATGAACACGTTTCTACGGCATGCAGATATTAAAAATTATCCATGCAATTGAAACCTGCCATAGCAATGCCAGGACGTAGAGATGCCGATCCAGGTAGATTCTAACCCGTCCCGATAAGAGTAAGAGTGGTACCGCGCCGGCCAAGTACGAATCTTTAAGCAAGTGTTGTTGAATGTCCGCCCGTCCAAAGTGAAATTGATTCCATTTCAATGCCAGGTAGATATGCCAATATATCATATAGTAATAGGTCTTAGTAGAAGGTCCGGTATGAATGAACACGTCTTTCTGGCGATATCATCTATGAACAAGTAAAGATATGCAATATCTTATATTAACACGTGGGCACCATACAAAGTAGAGTATAACCAAGCAGAATAGTAAAGGGTAATCTCTAGTGCAGGTCATGGCAAAACTTATCTATGCGTTTTTCAACCTTTCTGCAGTATAAACCACTTGAGCTAGCACAATCCCATGCAATTTATTTCAATCTGCCCATAGCATGGCAAAACTTCTTTCTCTATGGCGACATAATAGATCTATGGTTCTATGAGCAATGACCTAAATAGACTTCTCATTTCGAAGAGTTGCACTAATAGTTGTTTCAGTTCTTTTGGAAGAACTGGACGCAACCTTCTTTTTCTTTGTTGCTAGAGTTCAGGGGACACCTCCAATTGGTTTTGTTTGGTGAAATGAACCTGCACTAACAACATGCAATAGAGGAGACTCTTAGCTTATGAGTTATTAGTTAAGAAGCTTTTAGGTTGGAGCTATGTATGCTGGATATAAGTTCGATGAGTTGGTAACCCTCTCTCTGGTCTGTCGGTATGGCAAGTGAAACGTATCGATGCGAGTAGTCCAAGTTACACGTCTCCATGCGAGCTCGTCTAGGTAAGAGGTTGCAGAGGGTCCGGCTGCTATGACGAGGTCCGCAGGTTAGGTTTCCTTATGGTATTCTCCTATTTTCGAACGACTGGAGACTATATTATTTTTTTTTTATTGATCCCCTTCTTTTCGAAGGACTGGAGACTAGAGGTCTAGTAAAACTTCTGTATGCCTAACATATATAAATGGAGTTATTCTCTTTTGTCAACGTCTCCATGGCGACATCCTATATTCAAACTAGTAGAAGAGATATAGATAAAGGGCAGTGTATCCGTTTCAGCCAACAAGGGGGCTTCTAGGGTGCAAGTATAAAAGCCAACCCCATTTCCCAGTGGAAGGAGTGGAAATAAGAGTTGTTATAGAAGAGATAGAATCAGAAAATCTAGGGACAAATTCAATGTCTCCATGCAATTTAGAAGTTCCTTTTTGTTTTTTTTCGTTCTTTTTTAATGGCCCATTAACCAGAGCTAGTAGAGGTGTAGAGCTTTCAGTGAAACGTAGCTATTATTCTTCCAACCTCATCAAGTAAAGAAAGACCACTATGAAAAGCCACTATTTTAGTCCTCTCTCTCTATGGGTTCCCGAACCTGGGGCAATCGATAGCGGTCATTACCTAACCAGGAGGCAAGCGTTAGCGATCAGGGGGCAAGTGAAAGGGGGTAGGTAAAGTAGTCGCGATTATTCCTCGTCCAGGGGTCGGCAAGGGGATTCGCTCATAATTAATAAACCCGCCGTGATAGTGCTCCAAGCTAAAGGGGGTAAGGTTTGAAGTGTCAGTGTCAAGTTTAAGTGGTTTAATTGTAAAGAGCATACAGGGCGGTAGAACGTTAAAATGTAAAAAAGTGAGGCGTAATGTGTGTCAAGACCTCTATTCCAGGCCTCTCTCGTGGTGTGTATTTCATGCCTATATAAATCAAGAAGAATACCTGTATGTGTGTCCAGGCCACCCGTTAAGGTGGTACTTGGCTTGTAGGGTGAATGTATCAATGTGAGTTGTAAATTGATTGATGGATGAAAATGCTAAATTCAACTGTTTTCATTGATCTAATCAAAGCGAATATGTTGCCTGCCCCGATCAATCCATCCCAACCAAGGAAGTAAGAAGCAGAGGGTCTATATAAAGGATAGTCCGAAGGCTTTAGGTAAAGGCAGAGGTATAGGGTTGAGGGTATAGGTTTATGGTTCCTCCCTCGAGGTAGAATTCGAGATCGATAAAGAGGTTGAGGAGGAGTAACGAAATAGCGGTATTGCTCCAACCAAGCAACCTAATGGGGTCAAACAAGTTTATCAACCACGAATCGGCAACAAGGAGGAAAAAAGGCATTAATGTGAACCTGAATGCGTGTAAACTGGCCATTCCGGGGTCGTTTCATTATCTCTCGTCATCAGTTGGTAACGCGGGCGGATCCTCTATAATAAACCTGTCCTGGGTGAAATGAATCGATGCACCTCATCACTCACCCACTCGTAGAATCATAAATCGAACATGTCCGTCGCTCCTCTCTCGATCACTTGGCATACAACTCTGTTTACTGATCCCGGATCCCACCTTTGCATAAAACAGAACCTCTAGCGAATGATACCGGCAAGCAGCGCAAGAACCCGGCAGATATACTTTTTTTTTCTTGATGGTTGCACCTCACCCGGCTACATCCGTCTGGTGAACCACCGCACCTATTTATGACTATAGCTTCTTTCTAGCAATGACTTTGTAGCACTGATTTAAAAAGGACTGACAAGAGCTTCTGACACCACTGACTATCTATTTAGATGGGTATATTGGCAATGAAACTGGCACTTACTAGTGACTATGACTAGCAATGTGTGTCTATTGGCTATAGAAATGACAACCCTTGGTAAATGTGAATTGACTATGGAATTACTAAAGGGGACTTCTATCATATTTGAGCCCAGCCCTACTATTACTGGCAGCTGTATTGATTGCGAGGACCCTCTGACAATGTGGATGAGACACTGGATGGCTATTGGATGACCGGCTAGCACTGGATCTCCTGGGCACTTACTATCGGCAGGCTTACTGTCCTAGCCCCTCCTATTAGATGGAAAGGTCACTTACTTGCCCTTCAGCCTTATTACTATGGCCATAGAAGAGAGACTGCTTAGGTATAATAGCTCTAGCCATTAAATTGACTATAACGTAGAAATGCAGTATCTTATGTATAGATCCTATATAAATGGATTTCTATTTTCTGCACTATGGCAAGAGAAAGGCAAGTTGAAAGTGCCAGAACTCATTTCTTCTTTTATTATTTCCACTTAACGGAGCCAAGTTGAACTACAAGTTGTTGCACTAATTAGAGAACTAACTGTATGTCACTCTAAGGTGGAGTGCATGGGCCTCTACGGCTCTAGCAGAGAGAGAGACTGGCTTTACAAAATACTACTCATTTAGCGGATGTATTTTGATTTATAAGAGATGGATTTCATATAACATCGTAATGACAAGGACGTATAGATGTGAGTATAAAAAAAGTCTTAGGAAATATGCACTATAGACTGCAGACCCAGGTAGGCCTAGTTTTTACCATTGAACCAGTATCCGTTGAACCAGTACCCGCATCCCTTTCCGTTCTCGACCCTATTGGAGATCTCGATGCATAGCCTACAAGGACAAAGCTAGAAGCAGGCCTGCTTTCAGTTTCATTTGCAAGCACATACTATTATATCCCATCCACAACCAGGAGTTTATGAGTGAAGAAATAAAGATTCAAGATTGGATTTCACTCCTATTTTGAACAAGTCAAAAGGGTCAGAATAATAGTGCCGTAACCTACTGCTTTTGCTTCTTAATATGATGCCTTTGTTTCTGTTCCTCCCGCAATTGCTTTTGGTTTGAAAACTATAGGATCCAACTCTGGATTTGGATCTTTACAAGGAAGAGGCCTTTGTTGGATCTGGGTTTGAAACCCACGCTATAATCTCTATAGCTCTAGCTGCTGCTCCTACACCTATCATGTTTTTTCCTCATTTATTTCTGCTACCTTAGGTATCTCTGCTTCTCTATTCGCCCCTGGCTTTTTCTTCTGCTTTTATTCATTTAACAAGGGTGAGGAAGCATTAAGCAGGCTCGCCCGAGGGTAGGAGGGTTCGGAAGGAAAGCCAGGGTTTCACTTTCTAATTTACCGATTGCTTACTAAGCAGGACCAACCATCCCTCCCATCCCCTTAGTGTGTTGTAAAACTACTAGCTAATAGGGGGAGACTCGCCTCAAACTATGTTTCCATTCAATGGAATAAATATCTATCTCTCTGGCCCAGCTCAGGAGCCCAGTCGGAGGGAGGCCCCCTTCAACCGTTTCTCTACGTGAAAGCTTGTTCCCTCCATCAAGCCCGCTTCGACCCTCGCCGTCCCGGGAAGTATATTTTGGCTATCACTCAAAAGCTTTCCGGGCAAGCTTAACCCAACTCAGTTTCTGTTGGTGGCAACCCGCCCGTCTGTGTCTCCGACCTTTGATTCACTGTGTACTCCTTCCATCCGTTGTACAACCTCATTCAGTTGTCCCAGTCCCGTTGCTAGCTCCGTGCCCCCCCTGGTGGGTAAACTTTTGTCTGGTGATCAATGTGTCAATCCATATGCTCTATGGCTATAACTGTATCTATATGGGAATCTGGCTATGCCAGGCTATGACTTGTGGTAATGGGCTATGAATGACGTATGATCGTCAAATAGTGAATAATGCATCATCATTGCATCCAGTCGATCGAGGTAGGAACTAAGGTTCCATAGGGGTAAACCCCGCCGTCCCCAGGGCAGGGTATGTGGAAATTATTTTCCTATCGGCCATTGATAGGTATTTTTCCTTTCGGATATGTGTTGAAGGTTAAACTCTCTCGGTCTTTCGGTAAGAGCTTTTCTGCAGTAAGAAGAACTTCCCTATCATCGTCTGGTGGGAACTTGGCATGATGGAGTTTGGGGGTGCACCTCACGCTGGGGGCTAGATCATCCGTGTCCCCTCTGGCCACACTTTCCCTTCCGTCCAGCAGCATAAGAAGATTAAGTTCTCAATCCTTTTCAAATACCGAAACAAAACATCATCTTATTTCGTCCGGTGTAACCCACCTGCCCTCACCCATCCACATAGCCACCAAATTAAGCCAGCACGCCAGAAAAGCTCACCGGCCAGCGGCCTCCGGGTATAGCATCAGCAGGTCTAGTCAGAATCTCGGCACACTTTGTTATCTTCTTGCCTAACGGGTTCTTCCTCCCAGCCTTCCTTCGTTGTTACCAGCTTTTTTGGGTTCGACCAGCCTTCGGTTAATTGACCAGCCAGCAAGCATCCCGGGAACCAAGCCAACACCCAGCCAACACCGGTGTAACGAGAGGTCAGGCTATACAAATCTGTAACGATGAAATGATAGGTTCGAAGAGAAGGAACAGGTACCCGTACCGGTAAGCAATAGGGAAGGGGAGAAGAGGAACGTGTCAGTGACTAGATCTAAGCCGCTGAAGAAAAAGGATTCGTTCCGAGCAGTGCAACCGGGTAGGTACAATCTTCTTCTGATGATACGATACCTCTTACGATCTGAACTCTTACGATAACTCTTCCGAGACTATCCAATCCTCTACTGGTTATTCCTTCCTCTCTTGGGTCTGTCTGTATGCCTATGATCGCAAGTCCTTCCTGGCTAGTATTCCTAATTAATCCGTGTTTTTTATACTACCTATTGAGGAAGATGGTGCTACATGAAAAAAAAGTTGCTTAGCTTCTTTTTGTATAATAAAGTATATAATGCAACCTGATAAACTGATTCATCTTACGCAATACGCGTTACCACCTACAACTGATACATCTATGTTCCAGGAGAGGCATTGATTTATTTGATTCTATTCCAGAACTGTTGAGCTGTCTAACTGAAAGGTATTCCTCTTTTCCAGGTCCTCCGTCCTCAAAGGATTGAGGGATTTAGTGAGCAATTTACTTCAGTAATTGATGAGTTCAATATTATTGGAGGAAGCGAGTGAATGGGTCTTGAATATAGATATATATTATATATTCATTATGACTGGGGGTGAACGGGTTCTAAATAAGAGCAAGAATAAAGAAGGTTCTTCAGAATAGTCTCGTAAGCTATAACAACTCTGCTGCTAATACAACAATGGAAATAGATAGGGTAAGTTATCGATGTAATTATTCGCCATATTTCCACTTTTTATGTATTTATTTATTTTATTTCTTTTTTAGATTTGAGCCCATTGCAGGGCTCACTTAAGGGATAACCTTCATAGTCCACTAACTCATAAGCCCCTTTGGTTAAGGCTTATTTCACAATGTATGGGCCATGTCACATGGGTTCAAACTTCCCTGCCCCTAATTTTTCATAGTTTTGGTAATAGACTAAAACTAGATCGCCTTCCAAGAAGACACGAGGACGAACAGTCTGATCATATTGGGCTTTGGTACGCTTTTTAGGGGCTTCATTCACCAAGGCCACAGCCCGGTGATTTTCGTATAAACGATGTATATATGAGAGGTTTTATTCCTCTGCAGAGGTATCAGGAAGTAGTTTTACAGCTAGCTTTAACGAAGGTATTTTGCATTCGATCGGCAGAATTTCCTCCACTCCAGGAACTAATTGGAAAGGAGTCAAACCTGTGGCAGTCTTTACTAATGTTCAGTATGCCCAAAGCGTGGGAAAGAGCATTAAGTGCCAGTTGGATTTGTTTTTGTTTACTTTTATCTAAAGGAGGATAGTCTTCAAAACCTTTTGAAAAGATTCTACTTGACCATGAGCTTTAAAATAATAAGGTGTCAAATGTTCATGGCGAAAACCCAACTTAGTGGCTAGTTTCGTCATCATTTTGTTTTGAAAATGGGAACCATGATCCGTGACAAGCTCTCTAGGAACACCAAACCTACTGATGACATGATTGAATATGAAGAGCGCAGCACTAGTACCATCGTTCGTTGGAGGAAGTTGGCATAGCATCAACCCACTTAGTAAAGTTGTCGACCGCCACTATAATATAGTGATGACCATTTGCTGAAGGAGGCGTGCATGTCATAAAATAGATCCCCACTTAGCGAAGGGGCCGGTGAAAACTACAGGATGCAGAGGAGTAGGGGGAGCACACATATTTTTGTGTCAAATTTACAAGGATGACACTTCTTGACAGCTTGGATGCAATCCTTAAAAATGGATGGCCAGAAGTCTCCTTGGCGCAATATTTTTTTTTTAGCTATTGCCAACCCAGAAAGATGACCGCCACATGCTCCAGCATGACAGTCATTTAGAACCCTCTCAGCTTCCTCATGAATTAAACAATGACGCAACAATATAGGCAAGATTCATTTTTATTCTCTAAAAAACGATGAGCCAGGAAGGCAAGCTACAAATGGACCCAATCTGCCAAGAAAGGCGTTCCCTTTATTCCCCAGTAGCCCACTTTCTTCAGTCCACTTTATCCATTCTAACAGTCCCAGCCCCGCAGTCCCCGCATTCTCGCATCCCCGCTAAGTTAGCTTATTGTTTAGCCCGAGCCGGTCACTACCTTCAGGCTATGCTAACCCCAGGCTCTCGGATGGTAGGGGGTTTCGCTCAACTTCGTGACCTACACTTGGTTTTCAGTTACTATACATCGTACGTAAGACGAAAGATATCGCAGCGGGATCCAGGATTCGATCTATCCACACATTATGCTTTCAGGAAATAAACAATATTCATTTACCCTTTTCGCCTTCAGGAGGAATACCCCCCCATAGCTCTTAAGCTTTTATTGCTGGGGTTGGGGCCGCCAGGCTATCAACAGCAACAGCAACAATGGACAGCAACTAAAACGCCAACAGCTACGGCTACGGATATGGCAACTACAATGAAAAATATGGCAACTACAATGAAAAAACTGCGGATACAGATACGGCGGATACAGCTACAACGGACGGAAGGAAAACAGCCAACGTAGTAGTTAGTGTGAGGTGAGGCAGTTCAACGGATGGATGGACAGACAAACGAACAACAGCCAACAAATTATAGTGCCGTGAGGTGCACCCATGGATAAAAGCTTATAGTATTTTTATTAAGCTGCTGCTCCGGGATCAGTAAACAGAAGTGGTGCCCGCGAAGGTGGAACGAGAAATAAAGGTTCTTATATACTTGCCCGGGTTCTTTAGCTGCTGGCCAGTAGATGTTTAAAAAGTCGTCTGCGAAGGTTTAATGGAAGATATGAATTGGTTTGCTGGACACAAAATTGCCCAACTGCAATGGACGTTGCTCAGGTGAGCGCATAGCCGCATCCTTGTAGGATTTGGGACATGACTTTGGCCCAGGATCCCTAAGCTGTTGTTCAGCCCAAGTATCCTTATTGGGCTCCTTTTACTCGTCCGCACTATCCAAACTCCTTCAATCTCCATAGCCTCTGGCACAGGAGGCGGGGGTTGTGCTACTGTGGAAGAATGGGACATGTGACCTCCCAGACTTGCACTCAATGAGACTAAAGTCCCTGAACGAAGTGCAACCCTAGGGGCACTTAGGAAGGTTGTCCACTGTCACCATAGCAACTATTCTTATCACTTTAGGCCGGCTCTCCTCCGGCACAAGGCGCGTAGCCCTATAAAATATGTTTCTTATATTCTTGATAATTTAAGGGATGGTGGATTGCCAAGACTAGTGCCTATCCAATTGGGCGATGGAGTCAGATAATCATTCAATAGAGTTCGAGCAGTATGGAAGGAGGCGTAGTTAGGCTGTGATAAACATGCTCTAACCAACCACATGGATTGACTTCAATATGCAGAAAATGAAAAGAGGGCCCTTCCAAAGATGCTCCTCACAACAAGTACAAAATAAACCAAATAAGAACGTGCAACCATGACTAATTAAAGGACAGCCACATATGAGACCATATCTATTGAGACATTACAATGGAAAATATCCTTCAATAAACACAATGATTACAACAAGATGAAGGGAGGGCTTAGCCTCAACCCTAGCGTTCTCTTATTGTAGCAAGACTACCCTTCTACAAAGAACAGAATCTTTGTAGAAGTAATTATAAGCCATCAAAGAAACCCAAGAAAAAAAAGGAAAGATGAGGAGCCTCACATTGAAATGACCCTTAACTTCTAAGTTACCAAAATATATTAAACTAAGCTTGGAGGGGATCTCCCACAAATCCAACCATGCCTATAGCAACTT
>Ga0233342_1000382_pt1 | contig 11885 bp, 3 predicted proteins | sample GEONDECOMP273_FD_180706 | JGI IMG/M metagenome (GOLD analysis project Ga0233342, IMG submission 180706) | Leaf litter microbial communities from Shasta-Trinity National Forest, California, United States - GEON-DECOMP-273 | ecosystem: Environmental > Terrestrial > Plant litter > Unclassified...
GGAACTTGTCCTTGCCTACGATAATAGCTCAGGTTAAAGGTATAAGGCAAGGGTACTGGCTCATGGCTGAAGGTGAGAAGAGGTTCCTGGTGAGAGGCTTCCGGGGCAAAAGGTGAAATCAAAATAAAACCTATCAAAAGAAGCCTTGGAACTTCTTACTCTACAGACAAAGGCAAGTGTACAAAAGAAAGTGTCAAGGCGAGTCTTTCTTAGTCGATATAAAACACCTGCTGCTGTTAATCTCATGTTTATTCACAATCTTAAGAGGAAGTCGCTTGTCCGCATCGGGCAAGGCTTTTTCCTTCTGTTGTACCTAGTGAGAGGCATAAGTTGTTGGGGTGAGGCCTCCTCTAAAAGGGAAAGGCTAAGACTTAAAAGAAGAAGGGACTTTCTTACGGGCTTAGAGTGAAGAAAGCGTAATAGAAGTCTTACTTAATTAATTAAGTGTCTCCATTCTTTTCAAAAGAAGAAACTCTAGCATAAGCTACCTATTCTAAGGTTGGTACCTCCTATTGTGATTAAGGTTTAGGTCTTTCCTAGTCTAGGCAACGGGGAGTATCTAGCCCGGCGGCATTTGAGTGAGTGCTGCCAAGTCAAGTATTGTAAAGATTTATTCTTCTATTTTTCAAGTATCACGTAGAGATGCGAACATTGTATAGATATGTATCTAGAGATTTCAATATAGATTAGTATAGATTTACGGCGGCTCTAGCAGCAGCAGCTCCGGTAGTAGGCCACCTGGACCTTTGTAGAGGTTGTATAGATCCGGTATCGCATGTTAAAACGTATGGTTGGACAAGTGAAACGTATCATGGCAACATAATACGTTAAAACTAGGTCATATCAAACAAATATTAGTACAAAAGAACATTATCCATGGCAACATCGCGTATATGAACACACGTAGGCACCAGACCCAGTATAATAAGCGGAGTCTCTGAGCCCAGCTGCTCTGTAGGGCAGTAGTTTTGAAATTAGATCTTCTTAAAAGCAACGATATTCAAGTTTACACCTGCTTAGTGATGCAAAATTGCAGATTCAACGTATTCATGGTGATCCAGAGATTCAACTTCTTCATGCGAAATCGTAGATATGCCAGTTCAAGTTTCAACCTTATCCATAAAATATAGTTTTTTAGGTATGCTGGCTGGGAACAAGGCAGGATCAAAGGGGCTCCATTCAACCGAGAGAGCGGAGACCTATGAATAGGCTTACGCTATGTAGGTAAATATGCTGGTCTAATAGGTGAACACATATCTATGCCAACATCATAGATGAACCTTCCCCATGAGTATGTTCAAGAATAGTCTCTGAATTGTTGATTGGGTAACCAAAAATGGATTTTATTATCCATGAACTAGGCCATTTCAGAACTCGCATATCTACGACCCGTAGGGCCTTTTCCGAGGTACGAGGGAGAGCACCGAACGGGTCCTCGTATTGAGTGGGTCGATTATTCATCGGGGTGAATAAATCGCATTTGTCTTAAGCTCATTTTATGGTTTAACGCAGTTGGTAGGAGCCTTCATCAAGCAAGCCTATCATTCGATGGATCAATTGTTGAACCGGAAAAGTATAGAGTGGGGGAGGGTAAATACACCTTTAGCGCCTGGAGATTAGCGGGTGGGACAGGCACCTTATTGCTCTTGCTTGCCGGAATATATTTAGGGAGAGCCAAGCATCGACCCATGACTGCACAGTACGGAACAACAAGTAGTTACTCATCAGTGGGTTTTACACTCCGCAGGGCCAAGAAAGTCCTGTGAGTCAAATAAATAGCGTCCCCCATTAGGCTTTCTTTTCAATAAGTAACCAACAACCCATACATCGTGGGTGATACACCGTCTCGCAGGGTCGATCCATGGGGAGAATCAAACCAATAGCGCCTGGATATTCTAAAAATTGGTAGGATAACATTATCATTACTGCTTGCCGGGATATATTATTATTATTTTTGGGGGTGGAACCTAAGGGAGTCTAGAGTTTTGTTAGTAAGGGCCAAAGCAAACGCCCAACAGCGCTAGTAAGGGGGGATAAAACTTAGTTTCATTCTGGGCTAGCTTACTTTGTGGGTTGGTTATACGCCGCCCCGCAGAGAACCAATCAAGTCGTTTCAAGTTGTTAGAGTTTAAGCAAGCGATACGCGTCTTTTCATGGGGGAAAGCCAGGAGGAGAGCAATCCTTCCTTTTAGGCAAGCGGTGGCGCAGTAGGAACCATCAAGCAGCGTTGTTGAACTACCATACATTATTGTGGAATGCAATAATAATCAGAACTAAAACTCAGTAACTCCGTTTGTGTAGTTGGAACAGATAAAAAAAACCCTATCATTTGCCAGTTTTTCGTAATAATATTGCATTTTTATGGGGCCAAATATATATATTTTTTTTTGGTCATCTGGGTATATAAAGTGGGATTTATTTATATAAGCATGGCCTTTTATGGGCACCCCGTACAAAGCCTAATAAGACTATATTGCATATATACGCTCTAACCTAAAGTTGATAGAGTTCGTTGTACTTGTACTTATCCACAATCTGAAATAAAAAACTATTTATCTATGAATACACCCTCCCTACATAAGTTTTATACTAAAAAACATTCAATCAGCGGATTTACCTCCTGACCAGGGATGATCCAAGAGTTATACCTGCAATCACTGCACCTGGGAACTTTCAATCCATAGGCTATGTCGTTAGCAAACTCTAGAGGCCAGCAGTTACCCCCGGTCTACACCGCCTAAAAACTGCTGTTTTATAGAAGCATTGCATCTACTCTTCCCGTTACTCTTCCCGTTACTGCAGCATATGCAAGTGGAGCCCAAAAGAAGCAAAGCCATTATAGCCTAGCCCGGGAGCCATTACTTTTTAAGCTTTTAATGTTATAAAAATTCTATTGCTTGATGGAGTCTCTGGCGCGGGCAACTAATAATAGAGTACATCTTCCCAAGGAGGGCGGGCCAAAGGAGGGAGCCCTCAAAGGAGAGCTTAACCAAGAAGACAAGAAAGAATAACGTTGAAGGGAAATAAATAAATATATATATATATAATTGCATAATCTCATATAGAATATGAAAGCTCAGTTACGCACCTAAAGAACAGGAAGAACACACACTTTAGCTGCCATCTTCAGCAACCACATTGGAGGCAGGCAGTTTGGGTAGAAGAATAGTTATTAACAAACCGCCTTAATTACATAATTTTTTTAATGCAGACCCTCTGAATTACCAAAAGCAGTTGAAGCATCGGAACGACCAACAGCCCCATAAGAACCAATTGAACTAACATCTCAATTGAGGCCGACCGAGTAGCAGCAAAACCATAAGCTGTTGAAGAAGCGTTAAGATCAGCAGTTGAAGGAGCTTTATTCCCAGGGTCATAGGGATGTATAGTCTGTAGAGTATGCCCTATGGTCTAAAGAGTAAAGACTTTATTACTTGCCTTAGTCTTAAGCTGTAGAATAGAAATAACTACTAGCCCAGAAGTACATGCACTTACTGCTGCTACGGAACAAAGGTACCTACTTGGAATGGATGCAATGATGAATGAAGCATTACAAATGTTGATTAACAATTTTAGCTTCATACGCAACTGACAGTGGGTTTACAAATCATTCCAAAAAAAGTACAATCCCACCCAGTCTGCCTAGTCTGATAAAGCACCCGCCAGGTACACGTCACCAATACCACCAACAAGTTTTATACCAGTGGTAATGTTATAATATATATATTATGTTTATTCTAAAACGTGTTTACTTGATAGAGATTTTATCTATTTAGGAAGACTGATTTAACCGATATAGAGACCCGATCGAACCACCATACGCGAGAGATTAGGGAAACAAAGTTGTTGCCGAACAAATTGATTAAGTCTACCAAGTTCCCGACAGACGAGATAAGAGATGTAATGCCAGATAAGAGAAAGGATATGTACTCTTTTACACCATATGCGAGAGAGAGGGCCCCCATGTTACAGAATCGCAAACCAAGCACACACAGTAGATCTAACCTAAACCAGTGGCTATAGCCAGTCAACATAAGCCTTTAACTACACCTCAGATAGGGGAGATAGAACCATTCTGGAAGGGGCTAGCGGCTAAAGCAGCCATTCTGGGAGGGGATAGAGATAGCCAGTGAACGATTAGGTGCTACCAAGAGGGAATACCAAGAAGTGCTACGAATGAATATGTGTCACGACTATTGAGTGATACCATCGCACTTAACCCATTGGATCCACCGAACTTGATTGATCGAGCCAACTGATTTGATTTCCTAAACTGATAAGTCTTCTAAGTTGGCTGGTTGGCTTGTAAGGAGCGGCCAAAGGCAACTGAACTTATTAGTCTTCTGTAGATGATAGACCCATTGAACAGACGGGTGGCGCGGGTGCAATTACTGCAGAGGTAGGGTGGGTGCGTCGAGGAGATATATTACGGGATTGACATTGATTGAGTGAGTGACTTGGTTGATTGATTCACTTGGTTACATCTTACGATAAAAGCGTTCCACACTGCCACATCTTATGAGAGAGGTTCCAACTGAACCACCATTTTATAAAATAAACGTTACCACCGGCAACAGAAAACATATACCGAGAGATAGCACATTACACCTGAAAGCATTTAGAAAAGACATGTTGGGTACTTACGAGCATTTCAATTGAGTTAACTGATTGGATTGGATTTCAAACTGATTAGTCTTCTGTACTTTTGGGAGGAATGATAAATTATTGGGGTACTAAAAAAGAGCTTTTATTAATGAGAAGGGCCTCCCAAGTTACCAACAGAATTAGAAGCACCCCTTCAACAAGCATACCACGTTACACCATACCCCTAAAGAAACTTACATATATGGAACTTTAGTTCCTACCTCAACTGGATGGACGGATGTGCATGGATGGAACCGGACGGGGCTATGTGCAGTTAGACCTAACCACAAGAGCAATTTAACACAGCTTTATGATGGCACCTGTTTTAGTATCATGTGCTATACACTTTGTGTTAGTCAGGTAGGACAGTAAGGGAGGTGGATGGATGTGCTTGCCCGGATAGTTATTTCTTTATTTCCCACATCTACCGATGGGGGGGAGGTGGAAAAATCTATATGTCCACGATGAGGTGCTACAAACGAATATGTGCTACCACTAGAGCGATACCATACACTTTACCCATTGATCCGATTAAAGAGGAATTGAGCCAAGTTGTTAACAGATTCTATTTCAATTTAATGTTATCGTAAGACGAAATAAAGAGACAGGTTCCCAAATAAATTGATACAATTTTATTAGCCAGACGAGATATCAATTTAGACAGGGTGGTGGCACCATATGATAAAATAGAAGTAAAGTCCCCCATTCATTAGGATAGGGGACGGGGGCTTACCGCCGATACGGAACACAAAGTTACTACAGCATCTCACAGAGGCATAATGACAATTGCCAGTCAGAGCTGGGCTTGGATACTACTCCGCTTGTTGGATCCCCGGGGCTACTCTACTTGTTGGCTACTCGACTTCGCAAGGAGACGAGGTTTTAACTTGGGACCTTAATAGTTGGTTATGCAGTGTTATCTCATCTGCTGCCACTTTCAAGCTTGATGCTATTACCCATAGTTTTATCATGGATTGGGCTGGGTCTTAAGACTTTTAACTCTTTCAATTTCATTAACTGAAATGGATTTGCCAGTACCCTGGGCTGGGTTCCAAGATAGCCAGGCTAGCCAGATGTATATTTCTTTTCAACGGATCAACTGAGATATCGAGGTACTGTTAGTAGCCGGGTATCTTTATTAGCTGGGTTTTGATAATGCTTTTTATTGCGCCTAGCCTATCCTTGGTGAGCAGACATATTGGGATTGCCCTGATCCTTAGATTGGGTTTAGTAAAATCAATTAGTTGCCCTTATCATCAGGAAGAAATGATATAAACAAATATGCATTAGGATAAGCTATAAAAAAGGTCCTATAGGGGTTACGAAGCCATCTCTATTTTTTATTTGGTTACAATATTTGACCATTCGAGACCATGTATGAGCGACCATCCGGACGGCTCTTATCCCAGCCAGTGGTACAAGCAATATTGTAATCTAGCAATCCCGCCAACCCATTTTATTTACTTAAAAAAGCCCGATAAACGTCCCTCGCAGAATAGTCCAATCCCATATAACACTCAAGGTTCGGTGCTAAATAATATACTCCTAAAGAGAAGGTGGGGTCTGTCTGTAATTGGTTGGCGTTATGAATCATCGGTGTGCGGTCCTAAGGGAAGGCAGGGTTTGTCGGTGTGATTAATCGGTTGGCGGTTTGGGTCAAGGGCCGATGGGGGATTCAATTTCGAGGTATGCAGTAAAGGTCTAAGTTGGAAGGTTCAATAAGCAGGACTTTCAGGGCAAGCAGGAATCTCACGCAAGCAGGACTCGTGAAGGTTCCTAAAATGCTGGACAATACAGTAAGCATATCCCCTTCTTTGGACCTATTCTCACAATGCTCCTGGGCGGGCGGCCCTCTTAAGGTAATGGTGCCGATAGTTGGTAGTCGTTGAATGAAGATTGTTGATAGACAGTTGTCATTGCCGGTAAGTACTTGCCTTTTATCATTGCCCATAACCCCTAGTCTTTGCTACAAGCTCTATAGTAAGTGCAGTAACAGTCATAGCCATCTAAGGAATACCCAAGTGATAGTGATAAGGAGCCTATCGGGATGGTGGCACTTACCCCTACGGAACACAATGGCGTTCCTACATAGCAGCCATAGCCCTCGAACTCTTCCTAGACCTAGAAACAACCATGGCCCTCTAACCTCGATCTCTACAGCACTCTACCCTATACCCTAAACTTGACCTCGACTCTCTGGCCACGGAACCTTGGGAATACTCTTACCCAGGCGGACTAGATGGAGGGAATGACTAAGCGTTATATACGATTATTCACAAGAGGTAGGTTCATACAACATTCAGAAATAGCCTCACATAGCCGACAGACATACACAGGGAGGGGGCCACCCAACATAGCTGATAGACATGTACGGTACGGTATGGCACACACGGTACGGGAACAAATAATATCCTGCCTGGGTTGGGCTGATCGGTTGGACTTTTCGGCTTGGCTACTCGACTGGGATACTCCGCTTGGATCCCCAGCTACTCAACTGGGCTGGCTGCTGCGCTACTCGGCTTAGCTCCCAGGCTGCTGGGCTGGGCTCATCGTGGGCTGGGCTGGAAACTTACATAGACGTAGATCAGGGTCCATCATAGTCGAGCATAGTTGATCATAGCCAGCTGGTCATAGCCAACCATTGCTGCCAGAAGGTTATTGCCGATAGCCAATAGTGGGCCATACAGCTAGGCATTGACAGTCTATCATAGACTTTAGGTCATTGCTGGAAGGAAACTCCGTCGTAGCCAGTCATAACCCGAAAGCAACAGTCTACATAGCCAGTCAGTGCTAGAACTCTTCTAAGTGCAACTCTAGAACTCTTCTAAGTGCCAGAAAGAAGCTATACTCTTGGGAAGCTCTACTCAGTCAGTGCAACTCTCTTGTCTTTGCTAGAAAAAAGGTCAGTGCCAGCTGGGGGCATAGTCAGCCGATCATTGTAAGCCGGTCATAGCTGGGCTAGGATACTCTCCTTGGCTACTCTCCTTGGTCACTCTACTCTGCTACTTTACTTGGTTACTCAGCTTGGATACTTGGCTTGAATACCGGTTCTAGAAAACAGCCTCATTCACTATTTTTTTATTATAAAATCTCCTTTTTGAGAGGTCCGGGACCCAGGTCGCGCACATGAAAGTGGATTTTCTTATTAATGAGCCCGGTCATTCCCAGTAATAGCAGCACATATCCACGGCCCACATAGAAGCAGCACATAAAGAGATCTCTACCCTCTACCCTCTACCCTCTACCCTCTACCCTCTACCGGAACCTCTAGCCCTACCTCGAACTCACTTACCGCTATGAAACACATAAATGTTCCTACCTGAGTGGGTGGGCGGGATTGCACGGTTTGGCTGCTCGGTTTGGATAAGAGGCTTGGGCTTGGATAATAGGCTCGCTCGGCTCCCCGACTGCTGAGCTGGAAGAAAGAAGGGGATGGGCTCCCGGGCTGCTTGCTGGCTGGAATAATGAAGAGGTAGGTTCGCTTTAGATCCAATATGATTTTGAAATGGACGGGGAGCAACTAAATGCTGATCAATCAAATGCTACCTGTTCATAGATATCTTGCATAGATCTTGCTAGCCCTCTCGATATGAAGAACAATTTCCCACTGTTCGTTGCTTGCTGACTAGACGTTTGGAGAGACCTCACGAGATAAAGCCCCCCAAGTTCCCACAGACCTTAGGAACCTTCAACAAAGACCCGAGAAAGGATCCCTAGCACGTAAGGCAAGGAAATTGTAGATGGCTCGCTTTTAGATACTTGCACCCCGGGTTTTGGGCAGCCGGGGTTGGACGATAGGAGGGATATTTCCCCCTAGTTACCAACTGATGAGAGAGATGTTCACCACAGGATAGCGGTTCAATCCAGAAACGAGAGATAAGTTTAAGTACCCCATACGTGGGCTTTGATGTGAACGGATTTACCTGTGCTGTTAGTGCCGAATTTGAGTGGATTCTAGTTCTGGGCTTGGCTCCCTCCGACGCTACTCGACGGCTTGGATAAGAGGCTCGGCTTGGCTCCTGGGCTGCTGGGCGGGGATAAGAGGATTCGATAATAAAGAGGCTTGGATACTTGGCTGCTCGGTTGGGCTAATCAACTGGGCTCGGATACTCGGCTTGAATACTCAGCAGTCATTGTGCCGTAGATCAGAGTCAATCTTAGTCGATCATTGAAGGTCCGGAGGGCTTGTCCTTTTAAGGGCAAGGAATAAACCCAATCATTTAAACGAGGGCTGGATGGGAGAGGAACCGAGAGCTGGGAGAAGAAACGAGGGCTGGGTGGGATAAGAACCGAGATGGCTTTTTATAGCTTTCTTGCTAGATTGATTGATGATGCGTGGCAGAGGGGGTGGAGCTTACCCGCTTTTTGATATATTCTTGCCCGTTGAGAGAGATAGATCTTACTTACGCTAATCAGACAGACCCAGGGGTGGTGTGAACCGATAAGACCTTGTGACCAACAGCGGTGTTAACTACATAGTTTTCCTCCTGCCAGTCGAACCTAACCGCCTTCTCTCTTGCTGCTTGCTGCCTCGTATGGCTGCCTAGAATAATGAAGAGGTTTGCTTACGATCCAAATAAGATTTGACAAGGCCCCCCACCCAATAAGTAAATTAGGAAAAAGATCTATAAGTTGCTTAGCTTATTGTTGTATAATAACGTATTATATGCAATCATGGCGAAGTGCAGTGGGTGAACGGCGAATATCAGACAACTGCAAACAGATACCAATAGATATACCCAATACGAGATACGCCGAGATACTTCGAGATACCGAGAGATATAATAACCTCTTACCTCTACCGATACTTCGATCTAGCTCGATACACTCTAACTCTAACCTCTCTAACTTCGATCTATCTCTAGACAAATAAATATATAAAATATAGACTCTCTAGATCTATATATCTCTATACTCTACAAACTACATCTTTCTACCTATAGCTATAACTCTCTCTACCGATACTCTCTAGATCTCTTCTCTCTACATCTCTACATCTCTACATCTCTTGATCGATAGAAGTTATGTTCACAATTAAGTTCAATCCAGTCCAGAAAGACCTTCAGTTCAGTACAGATAGGTAAGGCTATTGACGTGAAAGCCATAATCCCGAGTGTGTGTGCGAGGTGCACCGATTAGGAGTGATTGATTGGATTGAGGAGATTCTTTTTATTTCATAAACTTTCTCTATGATTGGCGGGATTGATTCAATTGCCTTCTGTATAGACCTTACTAACCGGTAAAGACCTTGAGACCTTACTAACCACCTTACTACACGGTGAAGACCTTCACAAACACTCACACAAACACTCACACACAGACAGACACTCACACTCACACACTGATATTGGGGAGGCGGGGTTATTGCTTCGCTTGCTGGCGGGCGGGCTTAGGAATGGTTATTGGGCTAAAGGAATAGGCTAAAGGAATGGTTATAAGATCTTCCCACTCTTCTACCTTATGACTAGCAGGAAATATCTTTCTTATATGTACCTGCCTTCCTACCTTTGTGAGAACGTTCTTACCTGACTCTCTTACCTTACTATCTTCTCTTTGTCCTGCCTTACTAACTTACCTTACTATCTTCTCTTTGTCCTTCCTGATTCTCTGTCTCACTGCAGCAAAAGAGGTTTGAATCAGGTCTACGGTGGCAAGATATCGATCGGCAGGTAGGTTCCACCCGCTCCACTGTGGACTTTCGGTGAAGGTCCCTAGGTCTTGTTGTTCCGGCTTTTGTAGTTCGTTCGAGTAGATAGAATCGATCGGGTCTAGAGATTATAAGCAATCGGGCAGTGAAAAATAGAGCGGTTCAATAACACTTGCTTGAGGCACGGAGTGGATAGAAACTACTCTTGCTTGCGCACCTTTACCCTACCTTGCTTTACTGTTACCACACCACGCAACCCGCTTGAATAACTGGAATACCTCGCCCAACTTACTTATAATGCCCCAACCTAGTTAGTGCCTTCAGCCAGCCAAAAAAGTAATCCCTTGTGGGCACGGACTGCTAGCCCCTTTAGTCTTCTTGGTCCAGCAGCAGAGAAACAACCTTTAAGAGCTTCATTGGAGTGGAAGATCAGCTGTATAGTTATAGCCCTCGGAACTGGATGGACTAGCTAGCTGATAAAGTCTAGCCCTCTGGACCGCTGTACCCTTCGCCAACAAGCGTGGGGGCATTCTATGGAAACAAGCCTTATATAGACTAGCTGAGTCCATGCACTTTGATCTGTGTGAAGACCGTCTCTTAAGCCGCAGTATAGAAAGAATATTATACAAGTCAGTTCTTCAGATAGGAAGAGCTAGCTCTGAGGAGCCGGGTCAGCTCTCAATGGATGGAGCAGTTGCGGAGCTGCGGGAGTCTTGAGCATTGGAACATTTGATCAATCAACAACTCCAGTGATCGATTATGAATCCAGTATAAGATTGTTGAGCTTTACAGCCAGCAAGAAGGGTAAGGAAAACAACTCCATCCGTCCATAAGGTTATATCTATTGGGAGGTTATTAGGTCGTTTGCATTGAGGGCACTAAAATAGGGGACATATGGCTAGGATTACATAAGGCATTGCAAAGTCTCCGGTTATACCTTAGAGTAGAGCTCTTTGAGGGGAATAAATAAAGCGCTTTCGGTCACTAGATAGAAAAGAAGAAAATAGTAGCCTTATTACGTATATAATACACTATTGTAATTTGTTGAAATCCATCTAAGAAACCCTGCCTTCCTTCTCCTATAGGTATAGAACCACAATACGAACTGGGTTGGCCTAGGCCGCCAATCTATATATATATATATATATAAATTACTTGGATTGAAACAGCTACTCCCCTCCATACTGTCCGTGGTGTGCCCCCAAAGTGTCCGGTTTCATAGCAACATGGTTTTTCCCCATATCTCTCTTCGTATGGTGTCTATTTGGGTAACAAAATCTCTCCCGTATGATGTCAACATGGGATTCATCTCTTCTTTCGTTCGGTGGTTCGAAGGTTTAGATTGCTTGGGATACCGGGTACTGAGGACTTAAGGTGCAGCAGCATCAGGTTCCACTGAGTACTGTTGGTGGCAACTAGGGTTCCTTAAATATTCTCTTGTATCGTGGCAAAAGGGTTGTATCTCTTAAACAAGTGCAAAGTTTAATATTTATATCTTGCATTTCTTTCTGCTTTAGGATAGGAATGCTTTCTGTTGATTAGATTATATTAGATTTCATTTCTATTGTTATAATATATTGAACTTATGCTACTA
>Ga0233342_1000383_pt1 | contig 11833 bp, 15 predicted proteins | sample GEONDECOMP273_FD_180706 | JGI IMG/M metagenome (GOLD analysis project Ga0233342, IMG submission 180706) | Leaf litter microbial communities from Shasta-Trinity National Forest, California, United States - GEON-DECOMP-273 | ecosystem: Environmental > Terrestrial > Plant litter > Unclassified...
CTTAGCTCCGACCGACACCGCATAGCGGACGATGGCCATTGCATATTCCCGCGTCCACTGCGAACCGCCAAAGCCAGTGAACAGCACTGCCGCGTTGATGACGATGTAGGACTCGATGATCGTCAGGCCCATGAAGGCCGCAATGAAAGCGAAGCAGAGCAGGACGAGAACCCCAGCAAGCGCGACCATGAAAGCCGTCAGCGGGTTCCACGTTTCAACGTCGCCGATGGTGTTGGCCAACTGCACGGCCACGTCGAAAATATCGCCGGGTTTGATGCTGGTATCGCCTAACCCGGCAGCCGACGAGCCAGCCTGTCGGAAGCTATTCACGACCGCCTCGCCCCAATCCTTGGAGAACAGGAGCAACGCGTACCAAAAGCCGATCACAAGAACGAACCGGATCAGCTCGCCGACAATCTCGCCCAAATCGGACTGGCGGAACACCAAAGGGAAAAACGTCCACACGAACTGAATGCTCGCGAGCAACCAGAAAAGCGTTGTCGCGTAGCCTCGCAGACGGCCATCCCACTGCGAGGCACTTTGCTTGACCAGATCGAGTAGGCCGGTGAATGAGCCGCTGGGGTCTTGGAGGTTTGCTTGAGCCATTGCGTCGGTGGCAAACAAAAACGACGCGAGCGTCAGGAGCAGACCCCACAGAAAGTATTGCCCGCGCCAGGTCATTATCAGTACCCCTTATCCGCGCCGGTCCCTTGGATCGGACTGCTGGAACGTTGCTGAATATTCCCGCGCGACTGTTCCTGCGCCCTGGGCGCGGGGCAGTCGATTTTCGCGGAGTCAGGGGCCGTCAAATTGACGATCAGATGCGAACCAGCAACACCAAGAAAGCAGGCGGCGGCCAGGGACAGAACCCAAGTCGAGGTCTTTAGTGTCACCATGTCAGTACTCCTTGCTCGCTCCGGTCCCGTGAACTTCACCGGAGCGGAATTGATGCCGGAAGGCGTCATCAATCGACTGACGTTCGGTTTCCTGCGCCATGTAATTGCCCTGCATCGTGATTTGCGTAGCGAGCAGATCCCGAAGCTTTTGAAGCTGCTGCACGTTTTGCGCGGAAATCTCGTTGCCGGCCTGGATTGCCTGCTGACGACCTACGGCCGACTGCGACCGCGACACCAAATTGCTAAGCATCGAGTCTTCATCGGCGAACGTGCTGACGTTCATGCCGGCGGCCTGCATCGCAGTGCGGGCATTGTCCAACCCCTCTGCCGACCATGTTTCGTATCGTCCTGGCATGACCGACGAGGCGCTGCCGGTCGATTGCAGGTAGCTGTCATAGCCCGGGAACTGCTGCCGGAACTTGGAATCGAGGTTCGAGATATTCCGGTCGAGCGACCGGGCGTTGTTGTAGACGTTGGCGACCTGTTGCAGCGAGCCGGTGACGCTGTTGAACATCCGATCCGGCAGGCGCATCCCCTGCTGAACCATGTTGTTGTATTGCTGAATCTGCGTCTGTAGCTGCTGCGCGGTGTTCAGCGCAGTTTCCACATCCTTGGCGTACTGGAACATCTGCTGATAGAAGGTCGAGCAGTTGGCGCAGTAGATTGCATATGCCGGGGTAGGCGTTGCGAGCAGACCGAGGCCACCGACCGCAACCGACACGGCAACAGCCATCGAGAACACGCCACTACGCAGCGGCTTGCGCGAGAAAACGTTCATAGTTGACTCCTTTTTGGTTAAGCCATTCGAGCGGCCAATCGGCCCCGTATTGCGCGATCATTTGACGTACTTGCGCTAAGTCCTCCTTGTCCGATACTGCGACGAACGACAGTGCGAGAGGGCCTAAGCCCAGCTCGAAGACCCGGCGGCCAATGGGCGATTTGTAGTAATACTGCCGCTTGTACTGGCCGTTTTTCAAAATTCCGATTTCGCGCTCATTAAGGCCAAACATCGTGTAGAGGTCAGCCGGTCCCGGCGTCTCTTTGGTGCCCCGCAAGTCGGCCTCCTTGTTAGGAAGCAGGATCTTTGTCGGGCACTGTTCGAGCAACACGTCGAGCAGGCCGGAGTTGATCGCGTCGGAGAGAGATTGCGTCGCAAGGAGAACGGCGCAGTTCTTCTTACGCAGCTCTTTGAGCCATTCGCGCAGCTTCTCCCGAAAGACCGGATGACCGAGCATTACCCAGGCTTCATCAAGCGAAAGGATTGACGGCTGGCCTGATAACGACCGCTCGAACCTGCGGAACAAGTAGAGCAGCACCGGGATTGCGTTCGCGTTGCCCATCTTCATGAGTTCGTCAATCTCGAAGACAGTCCATCCCGACAGGCTCAGTGCATCCTCCTTGCCGTCAAGGAGATGGCCCATCGAACCGCTGATGGTGTAGTGATTGAGCGCATCGCGAATGTCGGGATCTTGGACCGTTGACACGAAGTCGGTCAGCGATCGGAATTCGCGGGGTGCCTCGCGAAGCAGGTTCATCGCGCGGTGGATCTCTCGCTTTTGCTGCGGCGTGGGCTGCTTGTCGGCCTGTAGCTGGAAGCAGGTTGCCACCCATTCTTCGGCCCACAGCGCTTCGGCATCGCTGTCAATGTCAACCAGCGGCGTCAGCGCAGGCGTGTCCGCCTCATCGTTGCCGATATCATAGTGGATGCCTCCGGTGGCTTTGCAGAGCGCATAGAGCGAGCGGCCCTTGTCGAATGCAACGATGTTGGATGGCAGGCGCTTACCGTCGTTCCGTAGACGACTACGGTAGCGGCGGAATTGTGCAAGCAGGGTCGCCAGCAGCGTCGATTTACCTGCCCCGGTCGGGCCAAATACGAGCGTATGGCCAACGTCGCCGACGTGGAGGTTGAGCCGGAACGGCGTCGCGCCCGTGGTGACGGTTTGCATGAGCGGCGGCGAGCCGGCCGGGTACAGATCGCAGGGATTCTCGCGCAGGCCAGGCCAGACGCTGGCGAGGGGCAGGAGGTCAGCCAGGTTGAGCGTGTGCACCAAAGGACGGCGAATGTTGGGATAGGTCTGACCCGGCAGCGAGCCCAGCCATGCTTCCAGGGCGTTGACTGTTTCGATACGTGCAGCGAAGCCCTTACGCTCGATTTCCCGCCGCACGTAACGGGCCTGTTCCTCAAGAAAGCGTCGGTCCTCATGCATGAGGACTACAACAGGCGTGTAGTACCCGTAAGCAACCAGGCCGGACTTGGCGTCATTGATTGCCGCTTCCGTCTGTCGGGTCATGTCCTGAGCATCGGTGTTGACCATGCCCTTTTGCGACTTCATGACCTGCGACCAGAACCCGCGAATCTTCTGTTGCCACTTGAGGCGATAGCGGTTCAAGGCGGCTACGGCTTCATGCTGTTCGAGGAAAATGAACCGCGAGGACCAGCGATATGCAAGCGGCAGGCCGTCGAGCATGTCGAGAATGCCGGGATATGAGCTGCCGGGGAACCCATCAATTGCCACGCAGGCGATGAACTTATCCCCGAACTTGGGCGTGTCACCAGGCCACAGCTCCGGGTAACCCAACCACGCGTCGAGGTACATCGGGCAATCGGGAATGCGCAGCGCAGCGGGTTTGCCCGTCACCGTGAAGTGCAGATAATTTATCAGCTCATCACTGTTGTATTGGTCATCGCCCTCGCCAATCGTGATATTGCCCATGCGCCGCATGTGCAGGAGGTCGCCGAGGCCGTCTTGCAGGTCGAACAGTCTTTTTTTGAAATCAGTCAACAGTCGATCCGCAGGCGAGGTGTCGTCGCGGCCATCGTCGTCATAGACCAGTTCGCCTAGCTTGGAGTCGCGCCTAGTCGGGGGAAGGTATTGGAGAACGAGGGCATATTCGGTCTCGAAGTGCACGTCCTGGCGCTCGAACATTTCGCGCCGTTCTGCATCGATAAGCGCGGTGATCGGTTCGGGAAAGTGGGACAGTTCCGGAGCCGGGTAGCCAGGTGACGGAAGGCGAGCGGCGTCACTCCACAGCGCCCAGCCAGACCCGAAGCGGGCAAGATAGTTGTTCACTAACGCAGTCAGGTAGTTTCTATCCGCGTTGGTCGCCGACGCTGCGTCGTCGCCACGGAAGAAGAAACCAGCCAGCAATGAGCCATCCTTGCCCAACACGACACCCTCATCAACGAGGGCGGCGTAATTGAGCAGATCCGGCAGGCCGGCGGCCTTGCTGCGGAATGGCGCTAACGCAAGCATATCCGCTCCTTATCTCAGTAGATGCGTGGCGACTTGGCCACGCGAAAAGGCCGCGAGAACGGCCCGTAGTAATGCCCATATTTGAGCTGTCGAATGTAGACCTTGGACATGGACGGGTCCGCTTTGGCGATCCTGCGCAGTGCTTGGACGCAGACAACCCAGATCACCAGGCCGATGAGCGTGGCCAGCAAGTTCATGGCTGACACGATCAGGCCGCCCGCAATCAGGAGTGAGAACAGCATCAGCTCGCGCTCGCCTCCCATGATTTGCTGCGGGCGGTGCAAGGCCCGATGGAATGGCGTCATCCGACGCGATTCCATGCCTTCCATTAGCGACCTCCTACCCTGGGGACAGAAGCCGCCACGTGCCCGGTTTGGGCCTTGGCATAGGCTGCCAGGTCAGCCGTCGAAATGTGCGCGTCGGCCGGGACAGTCGCGCCCGAGAACAGTGCGCCGGTCAGCAACGAGTTTGCGAAGACGATGATGCAGACGACGATAATGACGTAGATGATGCGGCGGGTAAATTCGGAAATCTCACCGCCCCAAATCAACGTTGCGCCGCACGCGATGATGCCGAGCAGGGCAATCACGAACGCGACCGGGCCGCTGATGGACTGCTTGAGCTTGGTGAGCGGGCCTTCCCACGGCAGACCTGCGCCGCCGCCTTCCGTGGCATCGGCTGCATGAGCCGGTTCGATGGCACCAAAAAGAACGACCAGGGCAAACAACGCGAGCCAAAAGTACGGGCTGGTCAGGATGGCTCGCAAACGGGACGCCACGGGCGAATAAGCCGAAGCGATAGCAGCAGTCATGATGAGTTCCTCAGATTGGTTTAGTGATGTAGCTGTTGCCGTCATGTCCTTCGACCGTGACGACCTCCTTGATCCGCCTTCCCACATGGGCGATCTTTTCAATCGAGACGATTAAATCGACCGCTTCCGCGATGAGGGCGTGCATCGGTGCCTGCGTGGCCTCAGCCACAAGCTGTTCCATGCGGATGAGGCCCGCAGGTGCCGAATTTGCATGCACGGTTGCCGCCCCGCCCGGGTGCCCCGTGTTCCAAGCCTTGAGCAGCGCCAATGCCGCGCCGTCGCGGACTTCACCGACCAAGATCCGGTCAGGCCGAAGGCGCATGGTGGCCTTGAGCAGGCGCGTCATGTCCACGTGATCGACGGCGCGCATTAGGACCGCATTCTCGGCCGAGCATTGCAGCTCGCCCGTGTCCTCGATGATGGCGATGCGGTCCTGCGGAGAGGACTCGGCCATGTAGCGGATGATCGCGTTTGTAAGGGTGGTTTTGCCGGTTCCGGTGCCGCCGACAACCAGCACATTGCGCCGATTACGCACGGCCGCCTTGATGGCGTCGCACTGGTCTTGCGTCATGATCGAACTTTCCACGTAGTCATCAAGAGTGAAGACGCGGATAGCTTTCTTGCGAATCGTGAAGGTCGGGCCAGATACGACCGGCGGAATCAACGCCTCGAAACGCGACCCGTCGAGCGGCAATTCGCATTCAAGGATCGGATTAAGTGCGGTGATTTGCGTGCGCAGCGTGGAGGCAACAGTACCCATGAGGGATTCGGCTTGCGATGGCAGCATGGAGCCGATTTCTGCCATAGGCTCGCCCAGGCGTTCGACCCATAGCCGCCCGTTGGGGTTGAGCATTATTTCGATAACTTTGTCGTCTTCCAGCAGATCACAAATAACCGGACCTAGTTCACGCTTCAACTTTTCAGTGATGCGGCGCTCATGCTCAGTCCGGTTTTGGGAAACGCTAGAAGCCTGCCCCGCTGGCTGCGCTATATCCATATCGCCCCTTATACTGTCTTTATCGTAGCGTATGTACGTCGAGGCATGATAGTCTACAGACTATCGAACAAGCAAGCAAGCGGAGCGCCAAAAATGGAAAACCCCGCTGCTAGGCGGGGTTCTCTTTCGCAATATGGGTGGTAAGATTTGCGCTACGGAACGAGCAATTTCCAGAGCGGTACACCGACCACGTTGGCCAGCGTGGCCATGTTGTCGATGTTGACGGTGCTCTTTCCCGTTTCGACTTCGCTGATGAACGACTGCGCGAAGCCAGCGCGATCGGTAATGTCGCGCTGGCTCAGTTTTGCAGCTTTGCGCGCCTTGCGAAAGTTACGGGCGAAGATCAGCCGTTCCGCTGGCACAGTCTTGTTAGTGTCTTCGGTGTCGCGTGACGGACTCATATTCGTTCGTGGCACCCCCCTCCGGTTAGTTTACTTAGTGACGACAACTGCGAATTAGGAACAAAGTTCGGCTGACGCATGGACGTGAAATTGAATCATGATAGCAACAAGCGAAACTTGCACCAAAACGCGGTAATTCTATGAGGGGACCAACGCGGATAGGCGACAACCTGGGCGACTTGTTAGCGACTGTCGAATCTATGCGAGAGGCACACCGTAAGCGTGTTGAAGACGAAGCATTGCCCGGCGAGACGTTCCAAGATGCGGAGTCCCGAATCATGAAGCGTGATCGTCATCCCAACGCGAGCGAAGTATCTACACAGACGGCGACGCCTGCAAATAGCAGAAATGTTCCCAAGGCGCAGTCAGCCGTCAGGCGGCCACCAAAGGGCGACTTACAGCCTGACTTTTTCGTATCCGCCCTGTACGACGTAGGCACGCGAGACAGTCGGAGCGTCATGGACGTGGCGGTGTTCCGGCTATCCAAGAAAGGACCGCCGAGCGGGCGATGTCATCACCTACGAGCTGTCAGACGGCACAGTGACCGTCTCGGCCGGTCCTGCCGGCATGGCGTCCGTTTGGGACTATGACCTTGTGCTGATGGCCGTATCGCACTTGACAGAGGCCATGAACCGCTACCGTGAGGGAAAAGGCGACATGCCTGGCCGAGTGTTCCGGCCACACGTGGGCGATATCTTGAAGTTCCTACGCCGGGCCGATGGCGGCAAGCAAAAGACCGACCTGGTAGAAACCTGCCTGCGGCTCAACACCACCCATGTAGCCATCCAGCGCACCAAGAAGAAGCGCAACGGTCAGAACGTCATCGTGTCCGAAGGCGAGCCCCTGATTAGCCGGTACAAGGTCATTTCCAACCAGGCGACAGGCAGCCCCGAGTATCTGGAAATCGAGGTTGCGCAATGGATGTATCAGGAGGTGGCCGATGGCAAGAACCCCGACGTGCTGGCTGTCCATCCCGATTACTTCCTGATCGATCCGGGCATCGGGCGTTTTGTCTATAGGCTCGCCCGCCGAGCTGCTGGACGCACCGATGCCAAGTGGAGCTTTGCCACGATCTACGAGCGCAGCGGCTCAACTGGCACGCTCAAGAAGTTCACGGAGAACCTACGCAAGGTCATCACGGCGAATGACCTACCGGAGTACGACCTACGCGAAGAGGCTGGACAAAGCGGACCGCAGCTCATCATGACGCCTCGGCAGCACCTGCAATTGCTGCTGGTCGAAGCCGAGGCCGGCTTACGAGGGGCCGGCAAGACATGATTCGGTCCCCAATGTACGGAAGCCAGGCCCGTCACCGCTGGCTTTGCAGGCGTCGGAGAGCCATTTGCCCCCTCAAGCCATGCTCTAAACCCTTTCAAGAGGACCAGCCTGTGGATAGCCCGTACATTGGGGACCGGGATTCGTACATTGGGGCTAAAAGGCCGTACTTTAGGGACTTGTCCCCGTACATTGGGGACCATGGGAATTGCTAAGCGCTTGATTCAATTAAAAAAAGTCCGAATCTCCGGCTAAAGCTTTTTAAAACATTAAAATTATATCTAAAACCCGTTTCCCCTATGGATAACTGCCTCATAGCGGCCCTCGCCGACGCTGCGAAGCCTTCACAGAGATGAAGAAGGCACCAAAGAGGAAAGTCCATGAGAAGCGCGATTAACCGCGATCATGCGCGGCAATGCGCGATGATACGCGATCTAATGCGACTAACCGGCCAATCACGCAGCCCCGCCCTTCCCTTTTGGTGCCGCACCTGGCTTGGCCCGAGGACGCTTGATGCGCGGGAATCCGGCTTTGCGCAGAGCCCTGTCAACGTCCATCATCGCTCGCCAGATCCGAGCGGCATAGTCGGATGACAGCTCGACCTCGCCGTTCTCGATCGCGACGGTAAGCTCCTTAAGCCGCCTGTCAGCCAGCCTGGCCGAGGTCTTCCTGTAGGCCAAAGCCTCGACCTCATGCCGCGCATCGAGCCACGCCCTCAGCTGCGCTTGTTCGGCCTCATTCAGGGCGGCTAGTGCCTCCGCAGGCGCATCCGAAAGGACTCGGCAGCAAGACGGAAACGAAGCGACCACCTTCTGCCGGCTGCGTTTGATTTCGGGGGCATAGACCGAGCGGATGCATTGGATTTTCCGGGCTTGAATACGAATCTGCATAGTCGGATACCAATCTATCTGATTGAATGGCGATTATATATCCGCCGACGTGTATATTTCTATCCGTCTAGTCTGATATTTTTATATCCGGTTATGTCATGTTCGGCATAGTGCATTAGACCGCTAAAAATACATCCGCCTACCCGATAGAATACCATCCGTCTAGTCGCCGATATTTTAATGACGCGTGACGTCACACGCTACAATACCCTCTATGATTACGGGATTTCGACACAAGGGGCTTGAAGCCTTCTGCCGGTCAGGGACCACCCGGGGCATCCAGGCAGCGCACGCCGCGAAGCTGGGCCGCATCCTGGGCTTGCTGGACGTTGCCGCAGGTCCGGAGGATCTCAACGTGCCGGCGTTCAAGCTCCACCCGCTCAAGGGCGAGCTGAAAGGTCATTGGTCCGTGTGGGTTAATGGCAACTGGCGCGTGACGTTTCGCTTTGTCGGGGTCAACGTCGAACTGGTCGATTACCTCGACTACCACTGAAAGGAGCCAAAGCTATGATGATGAACCCCCCTCACCCCGGCGAGCTACTGCGCGAGGACGTGATTGGCGAGCTGGGCTTGTCGGTGAAGGAAGCCGCCGAGCGCCTGGGCATGTCCCGTGAAGCCCTCTCCCGCGTGCTGAACAGTCGCGCCGCGATCAGCCCCGACCTGGCGCTGCGCCTAGAAAAGGCAGGCGTCAGCACGGCGCGTGCGTGGCTCGCCATGCAGATCAACTACGATCTTGCGCAGGCCCGGCAGCATCCCATGCCGCCCATTCTGGCATTGCAGCCCACCACGGCATGACGTGACCCTAGGAGCGACAACGATGGCCAACACAATGAAGGCACCAGAACACGACCCCAGTGAACAGCTTTGGCGCGAACTGGACACCGCACACGGTGACGACAGCGCCGCACGCGAACACCTGACGGCCGGGTTCCCGATCTACTACCGCGACCGCAGCACGCCACCAGGCTTGGAAATCAAGAAGTACCCGGATGGCCGGCGGGAACTGGTTCGGTTCAAGCGAGCCGGTGATGAAGTGATCCGGCCGTTATGACTGGATCGCGGCCGAGCCTATGGGTGTTTGCCGGTCCCAATGGTGCCGGCAAATCTACGCTCGTGCAGCGGTACAAGGTCGGTAGCAGGATTCCGATGGTGAATCCGGACGACATAGCTGCCGCAATCCGCGACACGCTCACCAGCGACGCGGCTGCGCTGGCCAAAGCTGGCCGCCTCGCCGTCGAGCAGCGAATGCAGCTTGTGCAGGCAGGCCGATCCTTTGGTGTTGAAACGACGCTGACCGGGCGCAGTGAGTTGCAACTAATGCGGACCGCGAAGGAGCGCGGCTACAAGGTGAACCTTGTCTATGTGGGCCTGGATGACGCGGATCAATCGAACAGCCGCGTTAGCGAGCGCGTCAGGCGTGGTGGACACGATGTGCCCGAACAAGACATTTACCGCCGGTTTGACCGCAGCCTGGCCAATCTCCCGGCCGCCATCGGGCTAAGCGATCGCGTGCGCATTTTGGACAACTCCGACGAGCGCCGCCGCACGCTGTTGAAGATCGACAACGGCCAGGTGCGCACCGTCAACCGGATCATCCCGGAATGGGCCAGGAAGGCCATTCCTGCCGAGCTGCGCCGGCTGACGCAGGGCCGCGACCAGGGCTATTAGGCCCTTCCCTTTTGGTGCTGCCCTAAGTCATCTACGCACGCCCAGGCAAAAAAAAAGCCGGTCATGCGACCGGCAGCTAAGCATCCGAAAACCCTGTCACTAGTCATTTTTCCAGTAGGTTACGCCGTCGTCGCAGGTGTATGCCGTTTGGTCCGGTTCACTTTGCCCAGGCATGAGGACCGCATGACCGCTTGTCGAGAAACCCATGCCGACGACGCCGCTATGGCCGTCGCGTTTTGCGATGACTTTGCAGTCGTGCTTTTGCTTGAAGGCCGCCCACGATTGAGGTGGGAAAGTGAGGCAGGGCAAGCCTACCTCATCTGGACAACACGACGGCCAACGCGACAATTGCTACCAGGGCGGCAGCACCGGCCAGCACGGCCGAGACTATCGCGCCGTACTTAGCCGCCTGCACGGCCTGGCCATTGGCCACTGTCTCACGCGCCACAGCCTGCGCGTCAGCGATTTGCTGCCGGAGCTGCGCTCCGGCGTCAGAGACAGCAGACGTGACCGCCTGCCGCACTTCCCGCGCCACGTAATCGGCAGCATCCGTGATAACGCGGCCGGCCGTTTCCTTCGACAGCTCGACCTGTTGTTGCAGCGCGATCGTCATTTCCCGACTGGCATCGGCGTAACGCTCGGATACCAGATCGAGATAGCGTCCCAAGACCAGCTCATTGATCGCAACCGTGACAAGGATGGGGTCATCCTTGCCCAGCAGCACGTTGTGCTTGATGGCTACTTTTGGGTGTATTTCATCGAAATCGATCATGAGGCGTCTCCCATCACAGGACGACGGCGAGCTGATCGAAGATTGCCGTTTTGACCTTCGACAGGCGGGACTTGGACATGAGACCGAACGCCGGAGACTGGGCGACTTCCTCAAACGTGAGCTTGTTATCCAGCATCAATTTCACGTCTTCGCCGAACGTGCTGCCAGTCTGGCGAGCGATGCGAACCAAGCCGCGCACGCGCGCCTTGTTGTTCTGGTAGACCTTCATTTCCTCGAAGGTTTTCCCTTCGGCCTCGATGTCGCCGAAAAACTCATTGAGCCACACAATCAGTTCGGCGTTACCTGGCATTTGTTCGACCAGGGAGGCAAAGCCGGCGAGAGTGTCGCGAATGGCTTGGCTGCCGGTAATGACGGTATGATCGTTTAACGGACGATGATTTCAGGCGTTCGGGAAGGTGTGGCGGGGTGGGCCTGCGGGTCAATCTGAAAGGGAAGGGGTGCCAGGCGCTAGAGAGCATCAAGGACGCTGTGCGCCGCGTAGCGGTGCCCTACGGGCCTCCTTGACCCCCTCCGCGCACCCTGGCGGACCTGGGGGTGTCGGGACGAGGGGCGTCCCAATCCAAAAATCGACCCTGCGCCTCCGGCAGGGTCGAACAAGGGGCTATTGCTGGTCGGGTTTAACAGGCTTGTAGCAGCCGCCTACGGGCGGCGGTTGAACGAGACGGGCAATACCGCCGTCCGTCTTGGGGCCGCCGTCCACGGCGATGAGGCCGATCACTTCGCCGCTTGCGAGCAAGGCCCATGCGGCGACCGGGAGGACCACTTCTTTGCCGCCCTCCTGCGGATTGGGGTGGGTGTAGTTCCATCCGCTGCAAGGGATGATCTGTTGGTATTCCGGTTTGCTCATA
>Ga0233342_1000384_pt1 | contig 11801 bp, 8 predicted proteins | sample GEONDECOMP273_FD_180706 | JGI IMG/M metagenome (GOLD analysis project Ga0233342, IMG submission 180706) | Leaf litter microbial communities from Shasta-Trinity National Forest, California, United States - GEON-DECOMP-273 | ecosystem: Environmental > Terrestrial > Plant litter > Unclassified...
ACATTGAATGGTTTTTTTTTATTTATAATTTTTTACATTTTCATTTTCAATTTTACATTTCATATGTTATGGAGTTGTGAATGGTCATAGGTCTCTAGACATACTGGGTACGTGTCCGCATGTAATTGCATTCCCACGGGAAACTTTACATAACATAGGCAAATAGTAAGGATCCACCCGATCTTATAACAAAAAAGTGTCAAGTCATGGCAGATCCACACTCATCCTTTGCACTGCCAAATGGCATTAAGTTTTAAAACCAATTTGAAACCTCGAGCAAGTGCTTGTTTAATGTTGCCCATGAAGCTGAACCTTGCAACTTGGAATGTTAGGGGAGCGGGGATAGCTAAAGAGCAACTGTTAGGGCGGTCATCCCCAATTTCTACCCTTATTTGATTTGCTTCTATCGCGATAAATAAAAACCACTTGTGTTTCACTTTTTACGAACCTTGAATAACAATTGTTGGAATGGGGGAGACTCACGAGCCACGATGAAGTTAAAGATGCAATATTCATTGTGGCGTCGTGGCCCCTTATATTGCCAGAGGATAGGACCCAATGGCAATAGTGAAGGAATGATACAATTCAGTAGTTTAAAAAACCTTCATGGTTTGTGTTCTTTCTTTCATCTGTTGTTTCCTTCAATTTTCATAGTATATTAGTGACCTGGCTAGGACTCACAATTGTAATAACATTTTATTGTTGTTCGCACACCTTTTCGCTTTGAAGCACTTTGAAAGCTGCTACAACTTTGCGTTTGCCTTTGCCTATAGGTTGGAAGGGGACTTACATAATTGGAAAATTATCGATTACAAGGCTTTCGATGACATTCTTGATCAAAGGAGGAGGCCTTTTTACCTTCATTTTAGACTTGCTTTTGCTAACAAAGAACACTCTTGCACGTCAGCTTCTGTTTAATTTGAATTTACATCTTTAAATACTCTAGGTCAATCTCCTCAAATAGTAGTATATAGGTAGTGCCCTTGTCACTTCAGGCCTGTATCACTTTAGGATTGGTGCTTTTCCAACCCAAGGGGGTGTTCCTTAAACTATCAGGTTTATATTTGCTATTGTAATCTATATTTGGCAATGGAGCTCATAGAATGTAATATTGAAGGAGAAACGATCTGAAAGGATATGTTTTATATATGATATATAATAAAAATCCAGTTTGATTGTCGGATTATGCTCATCCCATAAAGGGTTCGTGCGTTCTCTCGTTGTAAGTTGGTAACGCGGTTGTATTTTAACCTCTCCCGTCTGTCCTGAGATAAGTGAATCAGTGCACCTAACGCACTTGCTATTGCCATTGCCGTGTGGCTATTGAGTCACCCCCAAAAAATAGACTCTTAATTTTGTAAGCTCAACGGTGTAACCTCCACTGACGGACTCCACGGACTCATCACTGACAGACTAACTAACCTCACTCACTGCGTAATCACTATGCTGCACTGACTATAACTTCCAATGAGTAGAATAGCATCATGAATAGAGCATCCAATGAGTATAGCATCTTTCTAGGACTGACAAGAGTTCTATCACTGACTGGCACTGAAACCAGGGATTGACTGGACTCTTGGCATCGAGTGCATGGAAACCTGATTTATGAATATGATTTCGGTCACTTTAGAGAGCATAAAGACCAAGTATCTAAGTACTTGAAACAACTCCCTAGCCTTTAGGTACTGCCTCAGAATGTACGGTCTTTAGACACTCGACCGAATGAATATACCGTTCCTTCTGATGAAATTCCTGAATAGGATGGGTGAGCTTGGCAATCGCATCTTTGAATCTCTGCATGTATTCCCATGCAGTTTTTCCTACTATTTGCTTAGTGTCCCGCAACTTTGTAAGACCTTGTTGTTCCGCCTGGGGTAGCTTCAATTTTGCAATGAAAAGACGTTTGATCCCATCCAAATTGAAAGGTTGCCCTCCTGCTGGAGAGTCAACAAATTGAATATACCATCTGAGAGATCTACCCCTCAAAGTGGTCTGAAATTCCACTCTCTTAGTTGCATCAGGAGTTCCTCTTGGTCTCCAGATAGCTTCACATAAGTACCAGTGTTGCTCCACGTCTTCATCACCATTTCCCCATAACTCTGGGTATCGAGTAAGAGATCCACCAATATTTTGCAGCCATCGATACAGATGGAAACCCAATTAAGACAAATCCTCTAGGACCAGGTTGTAATACCACACTTTGGCTTCCAAAGGCTGAGTTACTACTACCCATCTCTGCGTTATTCAACCCTTCGCACGCAAAGCCCCAGTTAGGTAAAGAGAATACGCGTCCAACTTCCTTCCAATCTGCTATCAATATGAATCTTCAAAGAAAAAAAGTTGTAGTATGCCCGTATATCCTGGAATGACATGTCGTAGTATGTCCCCAGTTATTATTTATCATATGGGCTATCAAAGTGGGGGGACACAGCAAAAGGTGGGTAGTCTCTCTGGTATTATTTCCAATCCACCTATCCGTCTTAACTTAATAGGCAAGACTTTAAGACCGCTATGAATTATAGTAGGAGGCTTGGTTGGAAGAACCCCATCCATCTGAAGAATATACAAGGGGCACCAAGTTTGTTGAGACTGAATGAAAGGTTGTCTCATGTGAACTGAAACATTGTATCGTACCTATGCCTTGTAAAGTAAAGTGGTGAATGTTGTACAAGCAAACAAGAAGAAGTGGTATAAGTCATCAAAGCCAACCTGTGCGTGCTAGCTGAACCTCGTATCGTGCTGCTTTTCTCGCTAGCTCTATAAGCTGGTACTATCTTGCTTTATCACTTTTCCCCTGCTTGATAACTATAAGCGTTTACTCCCTCGCTAGCGGGATCTACTTCTTATTAGGTATAACCAACTTGGATAGAGATAACCCTATCAATTCATTCAATGAAAGAAGGGCGAGGTGTATCGGAAGATAACCCTGATGAAGTTAAGGGTCTATAGGGTGCAGAAGGTGGTTTGAAGAGGAAAGAGCCGGCGCACGTTAATCTTGGGAAGCGGGTGATAAAATGTGTTAAGCATAATCAGCAGCATAAGGTTAATCTGGTTAGATAACTACCAGGCATAGAACTAACGGTCATACCAGTCATACCACTAACAGGAGGAAAGCCCCTATTCACGAGGATGCATCGTTTATAACAGAGAGAAGCATTTCTCCTATGATACGCGCTGATACATATATTTTGTTGTGGCGAAGAACCTTGATAGACTCAGCTATACTGGAACCCAACGAGAGGGCAATAGAACCCTGAAAGGGGTTAAAGGTTGTAGGGAATAAGAGTGACATCGAATTAGATTAGTGATAGATTGGTTAAGCCTCTTAAAATGGTTCTGGTAATTATGTAGTTGAATCAGCCCTATCACCCCCACTAGTAATGAAAGCACAGTACTTCAAAAAGTATTTACGCTAACAGCGAAGGATGCATTCGGTCGAAGACACAATCCCAATAGCAAAGACTAGAGAGGTCGCTATAGAAAAAGAGCCAGTTCCAGCAGCAGATGTAGACCCAGCCAGGTCAAAGAGGTGGAGGCAGCAAGTGCGGATGCATATAAAGATCCAGAGCGAGCAGTTTGGGTGGAGGGGTGCTGCATACCTTCCAGTTTCATCTCTTCCACTAGCACCTCCACCTACCCAGTTTGATTCGGATCCGAACCACATCTCCCGTAGGATCCTTCCCGCAGGAGCTTCTCCTGCCCATTTCACATGGCACGCTCCAAGCATTCTTAGCCACACAGCAACAGACCATCAAGCCACCCACCTAAGCGAGTTATACGATGCATGCCCGGTTCCTACTCGAATTATAACCGCACCTGCTCTCCAGGGACCAGGGAAGGGTTATAGACTGAAAGCCCGATTACGGAACTATCGCCATCTATCGTGTACTGCAGCCCGATCTTTATTCATCACTACGATAGGCCGGCTGGTCCAAGAAGGGCTTCTCTCAGTGTTTCCAAACAAACCTTTACCCAAGAGACTTTACCCAACTTACTTTTCACCTATTGCTTTAGCCAGGAATACTTTGTAGGGTAGGCACTATTCTATAAACCCTATACCCTACTACCTTACCTTATGAAGTATTCTTGGTACCACACATTATCTTCTGGTCCGGCCGAGCTCAGGATAGGTAGGATACATTTAGTAATTGAAAACCACTGGTTTACTTCACTTTTCTTTTAGATACTTTGACCGCTCCGCTCCTTACCTTCAGTTGAATATTCAACGGGGACTCTTCTTGATAACCCTTCTTAAGGATCAATCTTTCACCTTTCCTTCCATGATGATACTCTGATAAAGAAAAGGGTATTTACTCGTATCATTATCCTCATTTTCTTGTTGATGTGTCCATGTATCATCCATACCCCATAAAATGCAATAGAACAGCGCGTTTTTGATTAGAAAGTTGGGGCGCGTTTTTTCGGGTATCCCGAACACCCTAAAAGATGTCTTAAGCCTAATGTGGGTACAACAACAGCCCCTCAACACAATCACAAAGAACTAGTGTGTTTGGGTCCTGAAACACAGTCAGTAAACAATGAAATGGAAACACTGAAGACAATAGCTATCTCAGGTAACACCGGTAGCCAAGGGAAGGTTATCCTGCTAGAAGGAAGGTAAGTGTTGCTTTTGCATGAACTTCTTGCGTAGCGTTGAACCGGAATGCCTTGTTGCATCACACTCGGTTTAGTAGGTTAAAGATCTCCAAATAACACCATAAAGTGATCATCTCCCCCACCACTCCACCTGGGGTTGAAGTTATTCCCTCTGCCCTATTATTATTCTTTATCCTTTGAAATGGCCTGTTTTAATTGGTCATTTTCACTCCTGCCTACTACTCATAAGCCCTATTAATTTAAGGGGGTTTACCTGATTGACCCCTCTCCCTTATGGTCGAGCGGCTCCGCCCCTTATTTTCTTCTACAAGTGTTCGACATCAGATCCTCTATAAAAACTCACTAGCTTTTACTATGTACTTTGGGATCCATTTTCCTTTTTGGTGGGTCCCCTCGTGTATCTTAATGGTATTCATCAATGACCAATAATAAGGCGGTTTCTACCACGCTCAACATCAGCTCATTTATTTGCATGATGTAATTCATACAATTGATAAGGTTGGATTAAAGACATTGGGTTTAGGGCACCATCCACCATAGCTACTATATGCAATATTATATCACTACTGGATAAGTACTTTGAAGACCACAATGACACTCTCATTTGTGCTATATGTCTTTCTGATGTTTACTATGACATAGATCTACATTGTATTTTCTTGGGGCTATGATCTCTTATATGACATGGATCCACCATATACTTTTGAATGGCCATGGTCTTGCATATTATTTAATGGATCTACAGTTTATTGTGTTGGTAGCCATGCTTTTTCATACATCCGAGCATGGGTATGTCCACCTCTATGTCCACCTCGGAGAAGAAAGTCATTTGATGGCTGGCCATCCCACTTTTTCACTTCACCGTGTTGGCTTCTGTGATATATGCAATCTGAAAGGGAGCCACCTCATCTTTCACTTGCCTGGATTCTTAAAGTACTTATTGTCATAAAGCAATGCAAGTACTCAAGGTTCCAATACTTTTGAACGAATGTTTCGGTCATGCCATGCCTTTGAACTCTACATTTGCACTGTCTGATGGAATCTTGCAATAAGACGCTCCTCCTTCAACTCCATCAGGTCTTCCCGGCACTTCTGAAAAGAGTCATCTTATGTAACCACTACAATGCGCAGGCTGGGAACCACAAACTCTAAGGACCCGGAGGTCCGCCCTTCATCTGCTAGTTAATAGGAGGTCTCGACTAAAAGGAGAGGAATATTCTCCCTCAAAAACTGCCTATACGGCGTCTATTCTACAACCCTTCTTCATGCACTTCCTGGCCTTCTTTGCTGATATGAAACACAAAGTGATCTCTCGCTTGATTCCCTCAATCACCCTCTCCCTTTGGTCGAGCAACTCCGTCCCTTGAGTCACCCAAATCATCTTTACAATGAACTACCCCTCTCCCTTTGGTCGAGCGGCTCCGCCCCTTTGAAACAGTCTTCTATAGCTCGGTGGGATTAAAGCCAATCCATTCCAATAATTAGGTCATAGGATCCTAGGGCTGTACTATATAGTTTCATCTTTGTATAACAATCACCAATCTGGACGACACACTCCTTGACAAGGGAACCTATGGATTGCTTAACTCCTAAAGCCATCTCTACCAGTTTGAAGTCATCTTGAACTTGGGCTTTCAAACCACAGCTAGTCAATGCAAAATGTGAAATAAAACTATCTGTTGCACCAGGATAAATCAAAATAGATAATCGAAGATTGTTAATCCTAGCTGTAGTCTCTATTACTGTGGCTTGATGCTCAGCCTGATGGTTTGCCACTACTGCATGAATCTGATGCTGTCCTGGACCCTGTCCCATCTTGGCCTCTCCCTCTCTCTGTGCTGGCCCAGCCTTATATTGAGGGCAATCATATGCAGTTCTCCACAAGTCCAACATCCAACCTATCCATGCTTTCTTATTCAAACTGAACCACACCCAATATTCCCTCTGCCTCTAGCTCTACCTCCGCGGTGAGTTGCTTGGTCTCTATGACCTGCTTACGGCACTACTGGTGCTACTGTTGCTACTCTAGCGGTCCTGACCTGTCGGTCCCGAAATCCATACCTACACCCTCCAACTCTAGGAGTCTTAGTTGGGTCACGAGCGGGGTCAAAGTTACTCCTTGTGGTTCAACCAGCCATATTCAGTTTTCTCTGAACCCGTCTTCCTAAGATTGTGGTTTGAGCCATGGTCTTGGGCTTCCACATCACGACCTTAGTGCGAACTACTATATCCATTCCATGCAATAACTTGTCTGCTTACCTATAGTAATTTGCCATGTAGTCCACATGGTGAACTAGTGAAAAGAACTCTGCCTCATACTCTTCTTCTGATCTTCCCTTCTGCCTCACTGTATTAAAAACTTGTTTATAAGTGATTTCCATAATCACTGATAGAGTAAGGTAAGATTCAGTCATAGTAAGTAAGAGTCAGCAATAAATAGTTAGCAGTTAGATAAGGGTAAGGTTGATTGATCCGGGGTGATCCTGATAAGATAGAAGATAAGAGCAGTCCCCAAGTGGGCGATTCATTTTCAAGTGGTATAGGGAGAACATATGTCTAGGTCTTCAGGTGGGTAAGTTGAGTAGCATGCATTGAAATAAAGGGGCAGGCGGGTGTCTATTCCTTCCTAGCCAGTGGGTTCAAATGGATGAATCGGTATTGTATTGGCTCGGCCAGACAAATGTGATACGTGGTACCGTAATTAATAAGGCAAGGTAAGGTAAAGGGTTAATAGAAAGGGGTACGTACTTCTCTCCAGATTAATTCCTGGTCGAAGCAATGGGTTGGGCAGCACTCCCTCCATCAACTAAGGTGAAGCGTTAAGTGAAAGTGTCTGGGTAAGGTTGGTTGATCCGGTCCTGAGAATTAGGTTCATAGTGGTACTTCCTAAGTGTGAATCCAAGTAGTATAGGGCATGTCTAGGTCGTCTATAGGTGGTTAGGTAGTTAGGATGAAGTAAGGGGGAAGGGTAAGAAGGTTGTATCATGCCATGCCGAGTCTCTAGCGGTACCTCCTAAGCGCCTCATGATTCCAAATAGTCTAGGTTGATAGGTGGGCAGTTAGTTGAATGCGCTCCTAACTAAACTAAATTGAGTTGCTGAGCCTGAACTGAGATGATATAAATGCTATTGGTATATAGATCCTATTGCTCTTGATATATTATCCTATCATGTTGGATATATCTGAGCTGAGACAGACCCCAAATAGAATACCCATTACGTAACGCATGAGCCCCTTCGTCGAGACTACGTAACCTAACCTTCATGAGCCCCAATTAGTTACCCAAATTGAAGAGTTGTTCCCATGGTTCCCACGCTACGCTGACTACGCTTCGCCCTTTGTTAATCCCCTTTTAGTTAGTTGAATGGGACCGCATATAACCAATATAGTTAGGAGGAGACCCAACCCAATCCCAATGAGAATTTGAATGGATGATAATGTTCATGGCACCAAATGTATCCTTTCGTGGATACGTCGAGACTCAGGGTAGCCCAACCTTACCCAACCCAACTGAACGATTGAGAATTAGATTCTATCCTGAATAGCACTATTCTAATTGGAACTTCACTTATATATGTAATTATGGATACGTGGACAAGTAATTGAAATGACTAAAATTCCCGGGAAAGTAAGAATTGATCGTATTTTTACAGGATCTATTAAGGTAAATCAGGAAATGACTAAAATTCCCGGGAAAGTAAGAATTGATCGTATTTTTACAGGATCTATTAAGGTAAATCAGGAAATGACTAAAAATCCCGATAAAACAAGAAATGACCACATTTTGGCAGGATTCATTTAGGGAAATTAGAAAATGCCCGAAAATCCCGGGAAACTAAGAATTGATCGTATTTGAACGTCCGACGGAAGGAGGGCTCGACCATAAGGGAGAGGGGATCTATTTAGGGAAATTGGAAAATGAGCAAACTCAATAAACCCTTCCCCTCCTTTGTCGGGAAAGAGCGTAGCACCTTTATGCTTAATGTAATTTAACTTTCACTTTCCTACTTGAATCTCAGTAAGGCCGTGGGAATTATGAATGGGTGTGGGGGCCCCCCGTCTCATAGGGAGCTAGGATAATTTCATTAAATAAGGGTTGGTTCTTTAAGTGCTCTCACCCCTTAGATAAATGGACGGAGAGCAACTAACTGATTTTAAATCAATGCTACTTGGCCTTCTCTCTATACTTGCTTGCCTACCATATATCTATGCAACGTTTGCTTGCTTTCTCTTTTACTCCATGTTTCACCAGAAGAGAGTAAAGTTGTTCACACACGTGATATAGATTTACTCTAGTTACCGGCATATGTGAGAAAAGTACTTACCGACAGACGACAGAGGAGAAAAGGGGCCCCTTTCAATCCATACCTGATTGATAGGATAGGACATCATCCCCTGCATGATACGATACGGTATGATGCACCGAGGATCATACGCCATTCATACCATTACCACCAGCAGTCATAGGCAGGCATAGCCAATCAGAGTTGAGCATAGTAATCTTATGATAGCCAAGCCAGTCAGAGACATAAGGTCATTCCGGAATATCATAGCTTATTGCAGACTGTCATCGACTGGTGTCATTGCCAATACCACCCCAGTAGCAGCCAATTGTTATCAACTGGGTGTCATTGCCAATAGTTAGTTCTCATTGCCAATACACGGGAGTACTCGTCGCTATTACTTGCTGATCATACTAGAAGGTCATTGCTAGAAGCTCTTGTCTGTCATGAAAGCTGTGGCCAAGCCTGAAAGCCATTGTCAGTCAGTGGTAGAAGGGTTCATTGCTAGAAATAAGTTATAGTCAGTGCTCTAGCCTTAAGGTCATTACCAATAGTCAATCATTGTAAGCCGGTCCAGTGCTTGGTTTGGATACTCCTGGGCCGGCTGATTGGCTAATCGCGACTTGACCGCTGGGCTGGTTGCTTGGCTAATCGAATGGGCTTGGCTGAACGGTTCGGAACATGAAGATGGCATTACTTATGATTTACCTGTTTGAGGTTAATCCCCATACACATCATATCTTTCACCCTAGGAAGGTAGTGCCTGTAAGGAAAGGGAGGGAGGGGCATTGGCAGGATGCCGATAGGAGAGTCAAGAGTTGATCCAAGAGTCGATGCACTCGATTTTAGGAGTCGACGAGAGCCAGTCATTACCAGGAGGTGGTGGTCATTATAAATAGCCCATCAGTCCCAGAGGGTCGGTCATAGTAAGCCAGTCATTGCCGAGAGAAGGAAGTCACCCATCGATCCACTGAACGAGATCAATTATGTTTCCATTTGAATACCAGCAGAATAGATTGAGACATGTTGTTTACATATGAGCATTGCGATTGAGCCATGTTATCCACAAACAATATTGATTGAGTTCAAGTTGACAACAGAAGAGAAAATAGATGTCCGCCAAACTAGAAAATAGATGTTTGGTCCCCCATCCCGGGAGAGAAGTTCCCCATATTGGACGGGGCTTACGATAAAAGAGAAGGTCGCCCAGTCCGCGTAAGAAACCTGCCAAGTACATCAGTCAACATAAGTCTTCAGCCTTTAGCCTCCTTTCACCTTTCACCTTTTGACAGAAGCCAGATGCCCTTGCACCCGGGCCCACCTTCCAGAAGCCTTTAGTAAGAACCCTTTTGCCAAGCCCACTCTCGAGGGGACGAGTAATTCCGCCAAGATGCTGATAACACGTTGCATTATATATATATACGTCGATTTACATTTTGATGAGCATAGTCCACTCATTAACCACCAGACCTGGATGTTTATACAGGGAAGGGGCATTTACCGGATTGCCACTAGTCGAGCCAAGAGTTGATCCCAGGTTTAAATCACTCGATCCCAGGACTCTTTCCCCCTAGTCGATCCAGGAAGGTGTCGATGCCGGGACTCAATACAGGTGATGATTCACTCGATTATAGGTTTTGATTCACTTGATGCCGGTACTCGATGATGATGGTACTCAATGCTGGCGATCCAAGAGGTTGATGCAATCGATGCCCCAAGAAGTGATCCAATCGTAATAGTGCCCGCCCGATAGTGAGTGTTAGGGTTGTTGCAATTGGTGCTATTTCTTGGGTAAATAGGTTCTGTGGAACAAAGGTAAGGGATTCTCATAGTGCCATCCATTATATAATATATGTAATTATGCTTCCGCTTCTCAGTATACACTAGGCAGTCTAGGCTCACTACTCCGTCTTCTTTATAACCCATCATAACCACTTCACTCTATATATGTAATTATGCAAGTACTTCACCGCGTGGGCAGGGTAGCCACTAACAGATACGCCACCTTTCATTAGTGAATTTCCCCACCTTCTCCATAGGACAGAAGGAAGACCAGTAATGAAATACCCGCTAAAGGGAGGGACTGCTAGAGACCTTTCACTTTTCCGAGCGGGATGGGAATGGCATGGATGACATGGGATGAAACAACCCCTTACTCATGTGTTTCCTTACTACCTGCTCTTAAGGCCTGGTTGCCTTATACCACTTAGATGAATGAAGCGCTTAGGAGCTACTGCTATTTACCTATTCTCAGAACGGCATTATGCAACCCTTCCCTTTCACTTATGAATTCTGGTACCACGTATCACCTATTCTTCCGGCCGAGCGTTGCCGATAGATACGATTCAGGAATTTCCACTTGACTGGCTAGAAATAGACCTATCAGTTAATGCCTGCCTGCTACCCACCTTCAACCACCTGAATACCTAGACACCTGTTCTACCTATATCACTTACTTAATTAATTGCTTAGTTGGTACTGCTATGAACCCTTCCCCTTAGAAGGAACAGCAGATGGATCGATCCCTTACCTTAGACCTAGACCCATTGCTTAAGCCAGTCACACCTTCTCGTACGGGAGGCACAGAAGGGACGCTAGACAAGCTTACACTGGCATGGGAGCTTAGCGATATTACGGCAGTGTTCAAACAAACTTATATGTCGCTCAAGGCTGCCCAACGGTTAGGCAATTTACTTATTATAGTGAAAGAACGGTTAATTGTATAATTCACTGCTTTTTGACTGCAACCTTTTCTTTTTTCGCGGATTAAGGCGCTCAGGCCCAAGCTGGAGGGACAATTACAATAGATCACAGGTCACTGAAGAATGCCAAAAGAGTAAGGGAACAAGAGGTTGTTCATGAAGGTGTACCAATACGGGGCTGTACCAACCTATACGTGTG
>Ga0233342_1000385_pt1 | contig 11772 bp, 4 predicted proteins | sample GEONDECOMP273_FD_180706 | JGI IMG/M metagenome (GOLD analysis project Ga0233342, IMG submission 180706) | Leaf litter microbial communities from Shasta-Trinity National Forest, California, United States - GEON-DECOMP-273 | ecosystem: Environmental > Terrestrial > Plant litter > Unclassified...
TTATTCTTTATTCCAAGCTATAAAGCAATCTATACAACACACAGCCGCACACACACACACACCACAATGGGCTCCCCAGCTACTAGTATAACCAAATAGCAGGTCCCGAAGCTTCAACTCCAACTACCTCACATCAGCAGGAACAACGGTAAAAGTATACATTCGCATGCTCCATCTATAAAACCACTGCTCTCAATGGGGTGTTATACCAGGGGGGGGGGACAGGCCGTAGGGTTTGCCTTCGTTCACCACGCCATATCCATTATAACCAACCATATATAACTTGCAAATTTAGAACCTCAGGAGCAGTAAAACAAGGCTTTGACCCCTTACTCCATGTATGAATGTGTTTAGTATGCATGCATCCTCTACTGGTACTGGCTTTCACCGAGGGATAACTTATAAAAGCATATGGTTCATATAGATGGAATTAACTTTTGAATCCTGATGGACCCCCATAAATGAAATATTCAGATATATAAAACTGACAAATGGGACGGGATTTATCCACTCGGACGCTAGGAGATCAAGGACCTGGAGGGGCCTCTAACTAAATAGTAGGAGAGAGTTTGAAAAGTCTGGATCATGCCCAACATAGACAATTTGAACGACTATATGCCATTTATTTCATTTTAAGGGGTTACACATTGATCTCCTCAACTGGGAACAGCCCCTGCTATCTATAATGGCTTCCCATATATACAGACAAGCAGGTGAGAGCACAGGTTTATAAAACATTTTTAAAAAGCTAGGTTATCATTTCCCATAGGATTAAAGGTTAACAGCTCACTTCATATCATCAACAATTACCAGAACAGCTTGGCTGCTCCCGGTACAACGACCTAACTCCTTCCTCAACGGAACAGAGTTAGTTTCACTTCTTTTTCCAAGGCTTGCTTGATAAATCCCCTGCAACAACTAGATATTCCACTTAAAGAAAAAGCTAGCCCAGGGCAACTCAGTTTAATTTACCCTTCCACACTAACTAGCGCTGTTGGACATTCACTTTTTCCTATTCTTTATTTTTATAACAACGGGCTCTTTCTTTATCAGCCCTGCAGAGTGTATCACCCACAATGAATGTATTGGTTGTTGGTTACTTTTCCTTGCTCTTTTCAGGATAGAAAGAAATCAGTTGCTTGCGGAGCAGCCACCCCCCCAATAAGCAGCTGTGCTCTCTTTATTGGGTGGTGAATCAACAAAGAATACGGGTGAATAAAAGTTTGGCTAATAAGAAGGCAGGGACCCTAGGGGAGGGGAGGATAACCTTCTTCGCTATCGCAGGTCAGTAAACCAAATTCTTCCACTATATTAAGTAGTTGGAGCTGGGGCGCGGTACAACGGACGAATGAACGACTGCCAACAGAGAGAGGACAAGCGAGCAGCAATCAAGAAAAGGTAGGTTCTCCCTGTGGACTATCGGTTCTAACATCCCTCCTAATTGATACCTTGCTGCTGACTGCTGATCGAGATCTTTCTACCTGCCTGAGAATATATCTCTTTATGCCTGATCCCGACTGACCGCTGAGATCTTCCTGCCCGCCTTCAACTTCCTGCCTTATATCTCGAGTGAGACCTGTTCTTATTGATCTTACTCCCCGTATTGATCTTATCGCCTTATACTTTGATACTCTATGCCAATTCATTCATTCATTCGGATTAGGTAGGTCACAAATAACAGTTTGGATGGATAGAGATTATAAATCATTAGGTTCTATTTGGGCTGATCCAATCTATCACCACATTATTTAATTTTGAATGATGTTATGGGAAATATAGCAATGATGTATAGGATCATTTTAATATATTTCTATTTAGAAGGAACCAATGCTTGCCTACTGCTTTTATTTCCGGCCTTTTTACTATTTTAAGATTGGGCCTGTTCACTCATTTATTATTCCGGGCTCCGCAGAACACCAGGCTGTCATTTTAATTGCACCCAGGATGAGGGAAGGGCTTTACCTGATTATCCCGTAGTTCGTACCTCCCTCATCAGGAGATTTGGCACACGCTCCAGCGGAAGAGACGGATCCCCCAGCAGACAAAGCAAGACACACCCCATAAGAAGCACGTCCCCTCATCAGTACAAGCGAACTACGCCCCAAGATAGCATGACCCTGTTCCATAATTAAAAGTACCCTGCCCCACCAGAAGCATCACCAGTTCAAGGAGCATTATTACCGGGATTATTTCCTGGATCATGAAAATAAAGCATCAGTTGAAGGGTCATTTTCATAAGCAGCAGTCGAAGCGGCAGAACGACAAGCATCACCAGTTAGTTGTTGAACCGCAGTTCCAAGAGCAGCACTACGACAAGCAACACCAGTGGAACCAACATCTGGAGCCGTCCGAGCAGCAGCCTCATTCCCAGGATCAGTTCCAGGATCATTTAAAGAAGCATAAGTCGAAATGGAATTATTTTAATAAGCAGTTCCAGGATCAGTTCCAAGAGCATCATTATCAGGGTCATTTCCAAGAGTAGTTGAAGCGGCCTAACCAATTGAACCATTTAAAGGGTCCTCATTCCCAGGATCAGTTCCAAGAGCATTTGCATCATAAGTTGAAATGGCATCATCAGCTGAATCAGTATTATTATTCTCGGCATAACCAGTTGAACCGGGAGTAGTTCCAACACCAGGTGAAATGGAATTATTTAAAGAATCAGTATCAGGAGCAGGATTCCCACCATCAGCAGCAGTTGAAATTCAATTATTTCTGAAAGTACCAGCCCAAGCAGGAAAAGTATCTCCATAAGCTGTTGAAGGATCATTTCAATGAGCAGTTGTAGTATCGCTCCATTTTAGACCCCAGATAGATTAATGATATGAAAGGGTATAGTTTATTAATAAAGAATCTCCATTTTATATCCCGATGGAGTATATGATTCCATCGAACCCATAAAATGGTTAACTTCTAATTTCCGTCCTATCAGCTAAGGATCCCACCTATTAAAATGGGGACAAGGTAAACGTCTCGATGCAACATAGTATAGTAACAAGTTTAAAAATGTGTGAATATCGGCTGTATGGATTAACATTCAATGGATCTCCCACAGACTCATGCATGCTACGAGTTACATAGGTCTTTGGTTGTGGCGCCACCATCATACCAGATCTAGCTAAATGACCTAAAAGCAATCGATGGCATATCTGCATCTCATAGGCAAAACTATAGTCCCCCTTTATTACTGCTGCTAAGGTCTACCAAGGGTCACACCTAATGGTTATGTAAAACTAAAGCTTATGAACTACTAGGAGTGGAAATAGCAAGGACGTATCAATGCAAAAAGTTCATGCATGGACTAAGGCATACAGAGATAGGGGTGGCTATGGGCTATCACAAGCTGATGGCTATGATGGGTAACTATGTAGAGATACACTGAGTGTCTGCTAAGATTTTATTATTTATTTAATACAAATGAGGTTTTTACTATGGCAAAAAGCCAAATGAGTTCAATTTTTGTTCAATTTTTCCCACCCGAACCAACACATATGGATTTAACTGTCTATGCTAGAAAGCAAGCAAGGGCCGGAGAGCAGCAAGCAGAAGCGAGTCGTACAGGGATGACTTACCGGTGGGGATTGAGCAGTGGGCAGTGAAAGGAAAAAAAAGGTGGGTGGGAGTTTTGTAATCGCCGTATAGTAGGCTGTATAGTACCTAAAGCCAGAGTGTAAGCGCCTTTTTTAGCCTTAAGATTATTGCATATTCAGATTACTTACGGCAAGGTTAAACAACATATATATATGCTAGTCTAATATATTAATAAGTTGTCATCTTACAATGGCAAAGTTAGACGTAGTATATATGCGAGTATCATATAACCAAGCTGAGTAACCAAGCCAAGGTGGAGCAGCATCGAAGGTAAATGTAAAGATGCGCGATATTGTCTGTGGGATTATTCCCTTGTGATCTCCCATTGGCACTATAGTAGTAGTAAACCCATTATTGGAATTGTTGGCATACCGCCTCTCCATAGATAAACTTCTGGAAATGGCATTATAACTAACTAATACAATCCCTTTTATTTCCCCGATTATATATGGGTCTCAACACAATCCAACCCCCTAAGCAAGACAATAAGTTTCATTGCTAAACAACATCACATTATATGAAGGTTATTATATGGTCCAACGAGCATAGTGGGCTTTTATATTAAAAAAACATGGGGTTTATTAAGTTTATTAAAGCGGCGTACTTAGGAAATAATAGTATACTAATAAGGATCACCTAAAATGGCAATCAAAACAGATATGTCGTTATAATATATTTAACATACTCAATTAACGCCCTATAGATCTCCCACGGACTCATCACAAACTGCCTCACTATTGGCTTAACTCACCTCACCTGATAAGACCTACATGCCCTGATAGGACTGGTACCTGCTGCCCTGACCAGAAGACCGTACCAGACCAGACCAGATGGTGTATCCACTCAGCTCTCGGCAGTGCCATACCACTCTCGTTCGTTGTCAACTCGTTCATCATCAGTAGGGGAGGTTTTTTCTATCTTCCCTGTGTTCGGCCCCCGGAAGAGGGGATCATGGGAAGGTTAACAAAGCAAGCAAATGTGTACCAGCTAGCAGGTAAATGGAATGTTACTACCTGGGATGGATGTGCGTAGAAACCTGGCATTTACACTGGACATGGATGGATGACACAAACTATAGCTTATTCGCTGGAGCTCCCCCCACCCAATAAATACTTAGATTTAACGGGGACATATTGCTTTTTTCTTGGCAGACTGGGTGGCTTAGGTGTGATGTGGAACGGGCGGGTATGATTGAATAGTTACTTTTATCATCATGTGGTGGTGGTCCAGGCTTATTGCTTCCTTCAAAAGACTTGCGTATATATCTTTCTTGGTGGGTAAGACTCTTATGTCATCCTACTGATTGATCCTCCTGGTCCTACTGCTCCAACAGACTCTCCTGGTCGTCCAACAGATGGATCCTACTGTCCCTGGTCCAACTGGTAATCCTACTGCTATTGGTAATCCTACTGTTCTTGCTCTTGTTCCTGCTCCAGGTCCAACTGACTCTACTGGTATTACTGCTACTGGTGGTTGTCCAACTGGTCGTACTGTTCCTTCTACCAATCAATTAATCCAATCCGTGGAACTCAACCAATCTCGTCTATTGGTAACATGTCTCAATAGATATGCTCATATGTTGTAACCAACACGCTCAACAATGTCTTCTGGTGGTCAAATGGAGGAAATGAGAAAGCAAGCAATCCGTAAAGTTATTATTAGTCGAAAGATAGAATAGGATAGCGAAACGGGTGGCAAGATATAAATAAGCAGGTCTCCGGTTCGGTGGTCTTGTATTGCAAAGCCTAATTGTAGGGTCTCACCTCACTAGCATAACGTTCTTTCTTGCCTCACGGGTTCAACAGCCCTCGGTTATTACCTCAGCCGAGGGTTTCTGCCAGCGTTGACGCAAACCGTGCGTGTTCCGTTGGATCACCTTCCCCCCTCCCCCCACACAAATCTAGCAGGCAAGCAGCTCACACCATTGGCTTTCGTTCCTCTGGTGGAAAGCCTCCTTCCGTTGGTGGCTCACGCAAGCAACCTAGCTAACTGTGGAAAGTTATTCTTCGTCTCCAGTTAACAAGAATCGATATCTATCCATCAGGGTGGTGTAAATAAATCAATATCAGGGTAATCTAGATGGGAGGATGGTAATCAATAGATCAACAGGTATCAATATATCGATGAGCTATTAAGCCGCTTATGCACGCTTAGAAGGGAGAGAAGGAAGGCCAGTAGGAAGGGGGAAGAAAAGAAGGTGGGAGACGGTAGCGCGATCACATCAACTACGCAGAGCACAAAGAACTAGGGACCTGTCTTATATTGACCTTGCCGCTGTTGGATCTACCCACGCCACCTTATTACTAGTGAATTGACCACCAGCTGGCACTTTTGGCTCTATTTACTCACCTATCCTTTCAACCTATAGACCAGGGTTTCACTCTCTATCATCCGCAACGACACCTTATATTACTTAATTGACTAGTAGTTGACCAAGTAGCAATACCAGCAGCTGTTGATGTATATGATCCATAAGTAATTGTAGTTTAAGCGCACATTTAAGCATCTTAACCAGATAAAGATCCATACCCATATCCATAGTGAGATCCATATCCAGTAGCTTAAGAACCAGTTTCTCCAGTATACCCAGCAGTGATATATATTATATCGATGTTGAAGCAGAGTGAATGAGAAGCAATAATAGAGAGAGAAACAGGTCCTTATCCTTCCTTTATCTTCTCTTACTTCCATACGGGCCGCCGCGCCTAGGCTCTCCGTCCTTATTATTTCCTGGGGCTTATTGTCTCAATCTTCTTGGCTTCCAGAAGTGCATATTCTCTTGCTTCTTTTACGGCTCAGCGGGCTTATATCTGGTGGCTCTTCTGGCTCGGCTTATATCTGGCTGGCTTCTATAGCGGCTTATCTGGTGGCTTCGATGGCCTGGATGGCAGCTTGTCAGGCTTCTTGTCTGCTGGCTGATACAGTCTTATTTATTGCTGTTCTTCTTTCTTCTATTTATTCTATTTGGATTTATTATTCTTTGCTCTTGATCCTTCCGATTCGGATAAGAGGGTAGGGGTACAGCTCAGATGATCAATTCCTTAGTTCCGAATCTCCAAAGTATAGCGGTGATTTGCATTTCTTATTATATTAGTGATTGTAGCCCCCCAGCAGGCTCGTCAGCGCGATACTATGGTGGATAGCGGAATTGCGGCGCCTCCATCCAGGTGGCTTATTGGGTGGGTGGCCCACAACGGGGCCCTAAAACAAAGAAAGAGAGGCTGTGAACTGGGAATTTCAATTATGAAAGGTCGCATATGCTTAAATTATACGCCTTGGGATTATAGAGAGTGCTATTGAGGTGGAAAAGAAACTAGTGAGAAGGTGGGCCCATGAAGGGCAAGATCTATTGGACGTATTAACTGGATCAACTGCTAGTGGATCAGAAATCAGCTTGACAGCTCAGTTACATAGCTCCTGAAAGGCAAGACCTATTGTACCTATCCAGGGGAAATTAAGTACTTAAGGGTGGCGTGGTCACTTAAATATTGAACAGAACTACAGTAGTCCATTGCGCAGCTAACTAAGACTTACGGCTATTTTAACACGGCACTGCATATAAAGAAATCAAGATTTATATAAATATGATATCGCCATATCTACGTGAGACTGGCATAAGAGTTTTTCGTGTAGGTGGACTACAGCAAGTGTCTCTTTAGGGGCAACTGGGCGAAAAGCTGGGGGTGGGGTGGAAAATGACTTAAAAAAGGTGGCATATCGAGTTCTCGTGAACCTGGCCTTACAAGGTTCTCCCTTCTTTCTTCCTCGCGATCCTTCTTCCTTAAACTGGTAATTTAATTAACAAAAGGTTACGTATCCAGATGAGAGAGAGAGGAGTGTTAACTTAGCCTATTGAGATGGGAATTTAACGAGTAATGGGGTTACGTATCACTCACTTAGTAATTCCCTGCCGAACTATCTATCCTGAGCTTTGGGGTAACTCCTTGGTTTTGTTACTACCCAGAAGATTTTCCATTTGATAGATAAGGGCTTCGTCGAAAATGACACTTTTCCCTACTGAGCCGGGTCGGCGAAGAGTTATTTTGTGCCAAAGCTTGCTTTGAAAGGTTATCCCTTTCTGTGTTTCTTCCCCTCAAATCGCTAGCTAGAAGGTAAGGTTATAACTTCAATTCATATTCCATTACGAGGCCTGACTCTTGCCAAAGAGATGGGTTTCAACTTGTTTTTGAATAGACTTTTTCGAGGTCAATTCATATTTTTCTTTCTCAACGTGTAGACTTGTTCCAATAAAGAGTTAGGGACCAACGGTATAAGGTCCTTGCTTGGGGGGAAGGTCGCTGTAGGCATGGACCATTGTAGGCGTGGTAGGTCAATATAGATATTCTTATAGACCTCATAGATAGCATAGCCCTTAGAGCATGGCCCGAAGGGAACCAACCTCGTGGCCACCATATTGATAACCATACGAATGTGGGCGTACGAATGAGTCTTTTTTTCCTTATCTATTTCCCCAATTGGATAGGCGTGGTGGCAATGATTGCATTTGATCTTGACCAACTTATCCAATTGGATCAACTATCGGTATTGGTGGTGCTGGATCACGATCTTAAACGACATAAAAAAAATCCATGCCTTTCTATCTAGATCGCCTCCATAAAGATCGGCAGAGGGGAGAGCTCAGGGGCATTGGAGGCTCTCACGATTCGCACTTACTTAGAGATAGAGTTTGGCTACTATTCTATCTCTGGCAAGCAGTTTGCGGGGAATTTAGGATGGGCTCGGTCGGGTCTTCCCCCTTGCTTTCGGTCCTGAGCCGCCTTCCAAAGCTGCCCAGAGAGATCAATTAGTTATCGGGCCAAGCCGGAACAGAAATTGCAAGGCCTTAATTGATAGAGTTTTGGCCAATTTTGACTTCCTTAATAATTACCTTATTTTGGCCATTATTTGGTCAACTTCATTGGATTGAGTCCCGGATTATGTTAGGTCTTGCGGGTGGGCAAGTCGAGTGGAAAGAGGTGTTTCGCTATGAAAAATGTTCCCGTCAATTCGAGGGAAGTTGGCACTTCAATTGATAGGAATTTAAAGCAGAAGGAAGCGTTTAGAGACGCTGTGAGTCAATATCGTACCTCACCGACCGGTGGGATTTCCCGATCGCCTTCTGTCAATCCAAGGAGTTAACCCTGGATAGAAAAAACATCCCTAAGCTCCTCATCCAAAACAAGCAAAGTTTTCTTTCATAACCCGTGGAATGTGGATCATTTATTGACGAACTAATCCGAGGGCCTTCTTACCTAGGAGTTTCCTCCCCCTTTCAACCAAGAACAGCAAGGATAGATAATACTACCGCCGCCTTAGGTGGTTCCTTCTCTCTTGTCCATCTCTGTTGTATTCTCCAATCCTATAAAAAAGGCTTTCCAGTCATTTTATTTCTCTTGGGTCAGAAAGGGATCAGTATACCAATGTGTTATTTGGTGCCTAATCTGTGGGGAAAACAGTACTTACAACCTACAAATTTGTAGCTAAAGAATCAGTCCCAAAAGGTCTTCTCTTTAGCTCTGGGTTAGCTATAGAGCAGCTTTATTCCCCGGCAAAGCCATCCTAGGCACGGTGCAATGTCCAACCAAGCTTGTTTTTTAGCCATCGATGGATGCAGAGCCACGCATCCCAAGAATATTGGGTAAGGAATATTTGGGTTTTACGGGCATAGCTCATTTCCCACCCACCCCACCGAGATTCATACCGGAAAATGAGGCCAATGGAATACTGATGCGGCACGAAGGAGAAGCATGCCATTTCTATCGATCGGTAGGGTATATCAAATTAATAAAATCGGTTCCACCTGGAACTACTCCCGATCTCCGCTACTCGAACTATTAACTATGTCTCTACTGATGATGATGATCAATCAGTTCCTTCCGTTGCAGAACCATCCATCTTCCGTGCCTCTGCTGCCGCCAGCCCCTTAATTCATTTCTTAATTAAGGCGTTAATAAATGGGGCCCACCCATCCGGAACAAGCGAGACCGGTTCACGAATAGTATATAGGTGCCCACGAATAGTTAGTAGGCGGGATCGGGGCACTATTCACTGAACTAGAAAGAAACGGGTTCCAAGTTTCTGATGCATATGAAATCCTAGTGATTGTGATCGTGTGGAATGGAAACCAAGAATGGGGATGGGAGTTCTCTCCCGCAGGGAAAGGGCACGATAGCTCTGAAGAGATGAGATCGAACGGGCGTCGGACACTAATAATAGAATCCGGCTGCTAGCTCAAATTATATATCCCACCGCACGCACTCCAAAAATAACAAGCGAAACAGAAAGGGAGGGGGGTGGCTTGAGCAGGTGGTCATATCCTATATACCACCTAACCTCATAACTCCTTGCTTCTATTAGTTAGGAGTGGGTGGGAAAGGTAGTATAAGTGGCTGGCTAGCGTTGGCATATGAATTAGCAGCATTCTTTGTATAGCAGGTTAGCGCGTTCTTTTCCCCTTCTTATGTACTTCTATTCTACCCTAAAGGCTAACCGAGAAGCCTCCATTGTACGCGTCGTAGCTGAATAGGAAAAGAAAATGAAAAGCTATTCACATTAATTGTATTTCCTTCGTCAGCCAGCACTTTAAAACCATTTATGGCTTGCGTAGCAATGGTACTTGCTCCGCTACGGGCCAGGTCTGCATGCATCCCGATTACGTTCCCTCAGTTCCCGTTTAAGTAGCTGGATGGAAAGACTTACTATTATACTGGACTTTATTCAACCTTTATTTTCACGCAGCGCAGTCTTGAACGATTATGGAGAGCAATATATCAGTTCTAAAGGAATAATTAGAAAAAGTGTATTCTTGCTCTGGCCCTTATCTAATCATCTACCAAGCTGGGCCCCGAATCAATTAATAGTCGTCCAAGACTGCGGGAAGGGAGGTAAAGCAAGACTGCGGGAAGGGAGGTAAAGAAGAATCTAAGTTAAATAAGTTTCATGTCGGGATCGAAAGATAGGCTATTCAAAATCTGATGTTTCTTTCAAATGCACTCGCTATTCAAGTTCCATTGGAGGGAACAAGTGGTTAATACGTAGATAAGAATGGAATAAAGGATAAGGAGATCCGTATTTGCTCTAGTGATTCTAATGACCGAACTTTTAATAGTGCAGCTGCGTTGCTCAAATTTCTTTTTCTTTTTGGTGTTTCGTTATTATTTAAATCAATCGTTTCATCATCCCAATAGAGTGATACAGATGGATAAATCCCCAACCTATAAATCGTAAGCAATGAGAGTTTTACAAGTATGGTGCGAACGATTCTATGAAAATTCGAAAGCCAACCCAGTTACAGAAGCATAGGAATGAGACACCTACTTTGAATACATGATTATTGGTTATACATTCACAAATGCTATCCTTTCAGCTAGTCACGAATAAACCTGATTATGCCGACCCAACTCCATGGAATCATGCCACCCATAGAGCCAGATCCCAACTCAACCTGGGTTGTGGATGGGATTAGAAAGAACCCACGCCACTCTAAGCTTTATTGATCCGGGGCAGCCTATTAGTAGTAGTGGTGCGCCTAAAGTTCCTCGCCAATGCCCTACGTTACTGCCGTGTTATAAACTAGCGCCCTAGAGAGAGATGGATAAGCCAAACGAGGAAAGATCAACCCAATCTACTAAACCTCATCTGATGCTTCCGCCCACCTTATTTTTTATATAAATAAATTCCTCCTCTGCACGTTCCAGACCAATCCATCACACCTGATTCCTGGCATTAAGGCAAGAATGGTGGTCACCTTTATATAGGTTAGGTATAAATTGGTTTTACCACTCGGAAAGAAAGGTAGGAAACTCCTTTGCCTGTCAATCTCAACTCAATACCCCTTTCAATAAGAGTTATAAACAAGATTAAACCCAATAAAATACCTATAAAAAAATTTCGAAAGCATTCCATTGAAGCCGAGAAGGAAGTATATAAAGCATTCTCGAATTAGATGACGTACTCGAAGTACTCCAGAGATTTATAAGGCATAACCTTGCCCCTACGGATGGATACCCTGCTCCCCAGTTCACTAGCTAATTTCCTACCTGGCTAGGTTCAAGAGGTCTTGCCCTTAATAGACACTCCCCCCTCCAAAAAGAAATAAAGAAAAAAGCGTAATTACATATTGGAAATCACTCTGGAGAATCTATCAGAGGTCCTAAATTACATGTTGAATGCTGATAATGG
>Ga0233342_1000387_pt1 | contig 11696 bp, 14 predicted proteins | sample GEONDECOMP273_FD_180706 | JGI IMG/M metagenome (GOLD analysis project Ga0233342, IMG submission 180706) | Leaf litter microbial communities from Shasta-Trinity National Forest, California, United States - GEON-DECOMP-273 | ecosystem: Environmental > Terrestrial > Plant litter > Unclassified...
AAGCCAACCTGATAAACATACAAGATGATGCTCCAAAGATAGTGTTAGGGAACCTGCCTGAAGGAAGGGATGAGCTAACTCCCCCTTTCTATATAACTTTAGAATTGAAAGGCCTTCACCTCCATAATTTTCTGTATTACTCTGGAGCCTCTCACTCCCTAATTCCTTTAGCAGTTATGGAGAAGCTGGGATTGGACATCACTAGGCCTTACAAGGATTTGTACTCTTTTCATTCCAAGAGAGTCCAGTGTTTAGGAATGATTAAAGATATGGTGGTAACGGATGGTGCAAATTACAAGGAAGTTTGTAATTATGGATGTGGTCATTGCAGATGTTCCCCCTACATACGGCATGTTATTGTCAAGGCACTGGGGAACCTCTGTGGGAGGCAGCATTCAGTTTTACTTATCTTTTTCCACCATACCCATCTTTGGAGGATAAACTCGTAGACTATATAGAGAGCCCAAGATGACATATACTCTGTCTGACCCGAAGAATCCTTCGAATTTTCCTTCATACAGCTCAGACGATATTGGGAATTTTCTACTAAGTTATGAGTCGGGCCCTGCAGAAGCTTGATAGAATTTTATATGTGTAGAGGACAAAGCATACCCGACGGGCATGTGGACCCTGCGCTTTGACGGAGCATGCAATCAGAATGGAAATGGGGCAGGGGTATTGTTGGTATCACCTCCGGGGAAGGAGTTCCCCCACGGTTTCAAGCTGGAATTTTACTGTACCAACAATGTGGCCGAATACGAAGCACTGATCTTAGGGCTGGATAATGCAATAAATATGGCTATTAACACTTATTAAAATATTTGGCAACTCTGACCTCATTGTGAATCAAGTGAAAGAAGTGTGTCAACCCAAGCATCCGAGGTTGAGGCAGTACAAACATAAAGTATGGGATATGTTCGATAACTTCTTTGACGCTGTCAACATAACTGTTGTTCCCAGATAAGTAAACCATAGAGCTTACAATCTGGCCAAGTCTGTTGTAGACTTCAGGCCCCCTACTCTGGATCACCTGGCTTACAATATAAAATTCATGCACAGGCCTGCTGTCCCGGATAATGTAAAGCAGTGGCAAGTATTTTAATATGATGAGAAGGTACAGAGGTTCTTTACTATGATAGATGAGTATGCCAACATGAATATTGACTCTTACGAAGAAGAAGACAGGGAGATGGATACTGGAAAGCCCGTGAATAATAAAGCTCCTGATATGATCAGGGGGCAGAAGGTGATCCAGCTCAAGACAAACTTCATCCCCAGAGGTTTGGTCCCATTGGAAAGGCTTTTTGATCTGAATGATGTACCCCTTTTTGTAGAAATTACATCTAGGGCTTGTCAACAGGTAAAGGAATCTAGCACTTGTCGAGTATACCATGAAAATAAAGGGAAATCCGCCTTCATCATAGCTCACTCTCTCATCCATGAATGAGAATGCCTCCCTCATATATTACCTTATCGATTGCAAGTTAAGGAGCCTAAGGGGAAACTACCTCACTCTCATTCATTCCAGTGATCGCGGTTAGAATCATCAAGGCAAGATAGAATTTAAGCCTTTGTCTAACTCAGTTCTTGCTCTCTTCTAAGTGAGAGGGAGAGTCATCATTTTCCCTCATCATCATGATAAAGATTAGGGTTCCGAGGCCCTAACTGAATATTCCTATCAATTTAAGTAAACCATCGCTTAGCCACCTACGAGGAAAGAGCTTACATCTTTGGCTTCTTTACCATAATATAAGTATTCGAGTGTAAGAATAAACCATCTATTGCATTCAATTTGTATGCACAAGTTGTAATATGAACATTGTGACACCCATCTATACAAAATAAAAGAGAGCATAAAACTAAGAGCGTTATCACCTTGCCTTGGTGAATTGGAAAATTTGAGTGAGAACATAGTTTGCTTGGAACTTATATTACACACCATGAGTATATATATATAAACTAGCTCCATGTTTCTTATGCGAGAGACGATTGGGTTGATGCTTCATTTCAATTTTTCTTGGATGTAATCTTTGTTTATACACATGATCGCAATAATGAGATTATTTATTATCTTACCATCAATCGCCTTTGGGTATACTAAAAATTTTTTTTATTTCCAAGCTAACAGTTAATGTTAAAATACTTAGTGAATGTGTGAACATAGGCTTGAAGGCATGACTCGAGAGAAGGTGATGAGAACAAAGAAGAAAGACTCGAAAGAACCAGTGATACTGAAGTTCAGTCTAGTGTATGACGACATTGAGCCCAACATTGGTGTCCCATACAATATAACTTTCGGCAATATTTTTGAGGCATACAAGAGAGCAGTCCCAGTAGTGGTGTCATCAATTGCAACTCTTAGCGGTGAAGCCATTGATTATATGGTGCATCTTTTCCAATTACACATCATCGGAGCTAGGGCATCAATGTTCCCTTGTCCGGACATTATAAGCTAGCTAGTGAGCGAACACCAAAAAACCTAGTCAATATTTGGAAAATGGGAAGCATATTGGTTCATATTTGCCCCACACCTCGAAAATGATATACAAGCTACCCAATCTGCAGATCATGCTAGACAAAAGAAAACACAATGCAGTCAGGGTGATCAAGAGTTGGTGGGAAGGTTAAAAAAGGTTTTGCTAGCACCTGTCTAATATCTTCCCCATCGACCAGCTGAAAGAACCAATCAGGGATGTGGTGATGCTAGTTAGTAGGTTGTACAAGGATAATTATTGTTAACAACTGCATGAGCATTGGGTCCCTTTGATGCACTTTATAATCATTAAAGGGACCATCTTCAATTGGGCAAAAATTATCTCGAGTAGTATATATTCTATTTTAAATAAGTGCATAGAGATGACCAGTTCCCCCATTTTCATATGGTAGGATTCATGATAGATGCAATTTTATCTATGAATGCATCTCCAAAGTTATAAGAGATGTGGCACCCCTTGCTTCCACTAGTTCCAGTCTATTATCAGAAATTATGGAAGTTCAAGTACTCAGAGCACTATGAGTATTTATGCAAGGTCTTTTTGGCCCCACTCTACAAACTTGTATTCAACAAGCCCTGTTCAATATTTGTTGAGGAAGCCTTGCAAGCACTTGATCCCCTTGGTGACCGGTACATAGAACGAGATGGAAATTATTTGTGACTCTATGGATGCACCTCAGCTCCGCATATCCTACCCAAACATGTCCTAGACATATTGGTGCTTATGGAAGTGGCATATAAAACTGCTAAGTTTGGGGCCAATGTAAAGCTGAAGGAACATAAAAAGGGGCTATTCCCAACCTGCCCGCTCACCATAGGTGTCTTCACACTATTGGATTTAACTGCAGCACTAACACATGAAGATGACATGGATTTATTTAAGCTTATGCCAGGAGGCTAAAAGGTCCATGACCCTCATGACAAGATTGGTGACCACTTTAAACAAAAATACTTAACCTGGCCATACTGTCACCAAGAATGCCCAGAGGAAGAGGGGTGTAGATGAGCCAAAGACTATAACTCGGTTCAATCTAGAAATAAAGATGTAGCTGAATGAGAAAGGGTTAAACAAAATAGGCTAAAATCTATTCCAGATCCTGTGCAAGTGCAAGTGACCAATAGACATGTGACTATCATCTACCGAGGCAATTAAATTGCATGAAACTTAGGTTGGTAGCATGGATAATGCAATAGGGAACAGTAGCCAAGATAACACCAAGGTGAAGGAAGATGTCGATCCCTAAACTAAACTAACTAAAAAAGGTGCTACATAACATCATAGGCTAATGAGATTGAAACCAATAGCTGACAATAAATGGAGACAGAGTTGAGAGTTGCTGGTAGAGTAATTAGCTCCACAACAATGACATTGTGGTTAGAGGAGCCGATTAATAATTTTTCGAAAGGCTATGACGATGAGGACCCTTCCACTCTCTTGGAGACCTTTGAGTAAAATCACCAGTGAAAGGCAGTCAAGAAGAAAACACATAAATGGAGGAAAACATAAGACAACTAGACGATGATTGTAACCACTAAATTCATAGTCGTGGACACCAGACTTACTACACCAGCCACCTTGGCCACTACTGGGATTGATACCATCTAATCATAAAGAAAGGCCATCTTTAAGATGATGGAGGATGTTGGAACAACAATCTATGTAGGTTCATCACATCTCTGGATCACTTGGATAAGCCTTGGTTCTTCCCTCCGTTCCTCCCTCTATCTAGGCTCCTCGCGAGCCAGCCGCCCGGACTAATCAATCTAGCGAGCAGCAGCGAGTTTCCCGCTTCCTGGCTCAAAGCTTCTAGCTAAAGGTTCCTTCCTGTTTCCTGGCTTCTTTCGGGTTAAATACTCTTGGTGGTGAAAGACTCATGGCATCTGTGGTATTGCTCCTGGGTAAATCCTCATTACTCCAGCTTCTCAATCAATAAATCAAGAAATAAAGCCCGCTTCGCTCCGCCCCCGGAACATATCTGTCTTTCCCTTTCTCCTTCTGCTTCAACCGACTTCCACTCCTTACCTCTATGTAGGCTTCTTCAACTCGACCTTGCTTGCCTTTCTTTCTTCCTCTAAAGAGGTGTCGTTATAGAGAGGGTTGGAGGTAATTGTAAAATGGAAATGCTTCTTTGGTTCCTAGTCTAGAAGGTAAGGTCATTTTTCCTCCTTACATTCACTAGGTAAGACGGAGACACGACCGGGGCGAAAAAAGTAGTATGGCTTCCTCTTCCCAGAACAACTAGCTTGGACAGCTTGGATCACTGGTGAACTATCCATTTATTTGTATGGTGTGATCTCTGGAACTAACCCTGCTATTGGGAACTACCCATTTGTCCCAGGAAGTATTTTAATATGAATGGTGTCTCCGCCCATTCCTTACCGCTAAAAGAGTTCGGCTCCCGGAGGGGACTCATTAGAAAGAAGAAATCTATCTATCCATAAACAGAGGTCAGGTAGAGCAACGGCAGACCCGATCGAGACCTGGCCCCTATTAATATTATGGTTCGTCGCTTGCTTTTACTCGCGCACGACTTATTACTATGCCTTATATATTGCTCAGGGCCGCAAAAAGCCCTGACTAAATAAATAATCGTTCAAGACGGCTAATCAAAGCCTCGCATTAGTCTATATATAAGGCAGAGAAGGCAAGACCTCACCTTGACCGTCTTATGTGTTTACCGGCAAGAGACAAGACCGATTCATAGTAATAGTTCTTATTTACTGTTTTATTTCGGGTTCCTACATTAGGAAAAACCTTTGCTCAGGAACCGGGCACGGTTACTCTTGCTACTACTGAATGATCTGGCGGGTGACTCTTCCCCGCTCCCGCATTCACTATTTTAAAGCTTTACCCTTGTGGCGTTGCAAACTAACCTGTTTATACCCGCCCGGGAAAGACTAAATTACACTATCAGGTACGTTTCATCTCGTGGTGATATATTTAAGGTACTGTAGGGTGCCTTCCCTTATTCCTTTTTCATGCCTCGCGTTAAGCCCATTACCTTTTGATAAGCTGCCTCTCATTGTGAATCCGATACGGCTGGCTATCGGTAGACATAACACAAGGCTGACTCGCTGGGTTCCTTAAGGCCCAACATTAAGGGCACCCCTTTGTTATGCGGGGTCTGTCTGTCTCGCTTGGAGCTGCAAAGGTAGCCGTTTGGATTGCCTATGTTATAAAGTTAAAAATAACTAAATTTCTGACAAATGGGCCAACAATGGATTGCCATGGGCTTTATTGTGAATTAGGGACCGCCTTATTATTCCCGCTTTCCATCTGTCTATTGCATTTGCTTTCTCGAATCATCTACGCTCGGGAGTGGTCTCACCTGCGCCTTATAGTTAGTTCATATTTTGTGCCTTAGGCACAGCCCCTCTCTCTCGTGCTACTTGACCTATTCTTATTCCTCGCGGCGATTCTTGGCTGTCCACACCCTTTCTCATGGACCAAAGGACCACCTTGTGTATTCTTTCGGCGTGTACCCACGATCACCTTACATTGCCTATTTGGATGTTTTCTTTCATCAGTCCCTTTTTAGGGAGGGCTTTCTTGTGTCTTGCAGGAACTTTCTTCAGAACGCCTCATTATGAATAATCTAGCTATTGGTGGGACCTGACACGGAACTTACTTCCTTCCGGCTACTTAGCATCTATACCGGGAGACAACCTGCCTTTAGCCACTGAACTAACCTTTGAATGACCTGCTTCGCTTGAGACTGACAGAGGAACGACTTGGTTGGATCGCATTCACAGGAGCAAGGCCCTAACCTCACGTTACTTCTTACCGCTCACAGACCCTGACTCGCACTCTCTCTCATTGGTGGTCCCTTAGGTATGTTACACTTTCATAGAGGCTTATCAAGCCTTATAAATTGCTTATTTTATTATGTTCCCAGGAGCTGCCTTCTTCTGTTTCCTGGTTGTTATATATATAATGCAAAAGATTCGTTCAGGCCTTGCTTTTTTTCCATATCACGGCTCCTTTAATTGCGCATACGACCGTGTATCGCAGGGAAACCTCTCTTAAAACCTCGAAATTTGACTGATATTGAGGCCCCCCTTTTAAGTACAGATCCCATATGTACCAGCCACCCCTTTATGATATAAGAAGGGTTCACCCCGTCGATGTAGCATTGAGTGAGCTTTCGACTGGCTCCCATCATGGTATAGTATTTTTTGCTATGAGTTGTTTACTTTACAAATTCAGAGTCTCTAAATAAATTTTTATTATTCTTTGATGTAAATAATTTTATATTTGGTAGGACCCAAAATAGGTTACCTTCTCTGCCATAAGTAGGTAATGATTCAGGATTATTCATAATTTGTTGAAATGGGATGATGGAGGAGGATGAATAGCTAGTGGATTATTCTCAAAATCTCCTTGACAAAAAGGGTGAGAATGCTTGCTATCTTTTAATTGCAAAAGGACATCTTTGGCTTCAGGAGACCTATAGAGATGGAAAAACCCTTTGACTAAGGAGCTATGCAACAAAACCCTAGTTTGTTCCAAGGGTTGGAAGTTCGCGGTTTATTGGATAAGTTGTCACAGCACGTTGGAGTAGGGCAAAGTGTGGACACTCTGAAGGAAGTGCTTAAAGACCTAGCTCCTAATGCTAGGTTTCACCACCACGGGGAGGAGTAAATTGTAAACCCTAGCAGTTATATGGAGGAAAAAACTGACCCAGAAGAACGCTATTGTAGGTGCTACAGCTACTTAGGTTGAAGATGAGAGTTGTGATAGTCCTCCAAGAGAGTGTTCTACCTCCCAAACGAACCTACACACGCAGCTCAATCCCCCTACAAAACAAACGTGTACTCGATCTCCAATACAATGAAATACATAACACTAGATCTACCATACAAAATAATGTAGCAATTAATTATTGAATGGTGACCCAAAGTTCCCTTATAAGGGTTGATACCTCCCTTTCTCTAGTTGCGCTGAAACCTCCCTTAAGGTAGTTGGATTGAATAGTCCAAGGTGTTGGAGGGGACTAAGCCAATGAAGACGCCCCAGGACCAAACAACAATAGATTACTTTAGAGGTTCTGGAGATGATAGGTGCAATTAGCCCAACAACATGGAAGAGGAGTTAGGAAGCTAGATGAAGCTTTGATGCCAATCCGAGTGTGTACTTCCGATATAATGAGAGGATAAAAGAAGGTTCAAAGATACTTTAAAAAGAGGAGAAGAGCGATGTAAATAGGAAAATGAATGACCTCAAAGCATAAGTGAACGTTAGGTTGACCATTGGAGAGAGTTATTTTTACAGAAAAGCTGTACAACGAGTTTTGACCTCAAACCATGGATTTGAAAGTTTGTACCGCAGGTATTTTGACTAAAATTAACCCTCTGTTTCACGAGTCGTGACTTTCAGTCATTGTACGGTCCAAGAAATCCAAAGTTAACTTGGCTCCAAAAGAGCAGGAAGGGTTAAGGAAGATTTAACCAAGTAGACCCCAATATTTAAACCCAAAATAGATTGGGGTTATTAAGGACCCGAAATGAAGCATCCCAAGAAAATGTGGGCAAAATAAGGGGTTTGAAGCCACAAACTAGTCCCACTGAGTAAGCGAGTGTCCCAAAGGGTCTAACATAGAAAAACCGGGGACCAAAGCTAGTAAAAGAGGGAGGATAAAGGCGGTAAGGGAGCCTACCTAAGCATAGACATACCTAAGAGGTCACACATCTAAGCTAAGTTAAGGGGACTCAAGGAAGGTGATCCAACACAGAAGAACGGTACATAATTTTTCGATGTCATCGCTGGGCAGGTAACACACGGATACTAAAAAAAGGTAGGCCACACCGCAACACCTCTAGTGGGTATGTGTATGTGAGTACTAAAGTGCGAAATCTGTACACTACATATATCTCCCCTTACAGGAGCTACTATCCATAAGATGGGAATATATAGTAGCGAGTTGCAAGGAAGGAGAAGAAAGCAACAAGGTGATAGAAGACAAGTATAAAACAAAGGCAGCAATAATAGTAAATAAAATATGCATGGGGAGGAGCCTACTATTGTACGTAGTGTGAGCTAATATCCCAACTTTGAGGGGGAAATCGATGTAACAAACAGAGCTATGACACACATGCATAGGGAATATGATATAAAGCATATATAAGACAAAGATAAATGAAAGATTGAGAAGCAACGAGATGCATTACAAGTAGAGAATGCTAGGATGGGGGACAAACAAGTTGAACTACTACGAAAGTAAAGTAGCAACTAAACTATTAAATTTGATGTATGTAAATCTAACTACAATGTAAGATAAGCATTAGCTAGACTATAAAACATAAGATGTAAGTATAATCACTATGAAAGCAACTTCTAAAAATAAAAGATAAATGGAATAGGGTAAGAGAATGATACCTGCACTTACCTAAGTGCAAGAGATGCAATGTAAGAGTCCATTTTTGGGAGTTCCATAGGAAAGTAGAGAGCCGCCTTGGGCATGCTAGCAAAATAAATGTGAGTAATTAAAATTAAGAACTAGAAAGTAAATAAAATATAAGTGAGATAGGTGAAATGCAAAAAGGAAAGGGATAAGAGTTAGAAATGCCATACCTATACTTATATGAGTACAGGAGCTAATGATGTGAGAGCCCGCTGAGGCATGTGAAAGATGTGAGGATGGTAACCTTGATGCCAAAGAAAACTATGTACCTCCAATCTGGATGTTAGCGATTTTCCTCGAACAGGGGGGGGGATGGTGACACCAACTCTCAGGTAAGGACAGGAAGAGAGAAAAGGTGAGGGAAAGGGGGCGAGAGAAGGAAAAACTAAGGAAGAACTAGCAAAGGTGAGAGCCAAAAACACTAGGGAAGAACTAGTTAAGGCAAGAGGTGAGAGGTAGAAATGCTAGGGAAGAACTAGCGAAGGAAAGAGGTGGCAACGCTAGGGCATAGCTAGCAGAGGAAAGAGGTTACCACAAGGGAAAAGAAAGACAAAAGGATAAGGAATAAGGAGGGCCACCTCGAGCGAATCAAGGCAAGCGAGGAAGATAAAGTCGAGAAGGGAAGAGGAGGAATAGAGGAAAAATGAAGACGCTACTAATTTATCAGGAAATACGAGTGAAAAAAGCCCCAAGTTGGCCCCGCAAAGGTCCCATTTGAGATGGGGCTTCATTCAACTCGGAAAACCATAATATATACCACAGCTTAGTGTGTAAGCATATATGGCTAATTGTGTAAGCTCAAAAGTGTAACTCCGACTGACTAACTCAACGGACTCATGCATGTGTAACCCCAACGATTTCCAAGGACTCAAGCAGCAAGTAACCAAACCGATTTGCTACGTACTCATTCCTGCTGGGCGTCCAAACGGATATGCCAGGAGTAATGCTGGAAGTGTTTCTTTTCTTCTCCCACATACTGCTGCACGTGTTCATGTTCATTCTTCGACGGATAGGTGCTCATTTTCATGTTCCACGGCTTCATGTTCCACGGATACGTACTTCAAGTGCTCATGTTCCTTCAACGGCATGCTGCTCAACGGATCATATGTTCCATCCATGGGATCCCGGACTAACTGACTAACGTACTAGCGGTCTAACTTACCTTAATTGTGGATATCGTTCTCCGATCGAAGTATCCGAACCGAGTATTGAAGCCAATTCCCTGAGTCAAGCCAAGTATCGCAGTAGCCAACCAGTCTGAGTATCAAAGTGGAGTATCCAAGTCCAATTAAAAAAGCCAAGCAGCCCTGCCTAGTATCCCAGTTGAGTATCCCCGCCCAGCAGCCCCCCGGTATCAAAGCCGAGCAGCGCATCTCAGCTCATAAGCCCAACCAAGTATCAAAGCCCAGCTATGACTAGCAATTTTCTGTCTGGCTATGACTGACTATCAGCGGCAAGGTCGAAGCAGGCGGCGGGAGAAGCATGCATGCAGAAGTTCGAAGATAAGGCTACCCATGAGATAGGGGACAGCCTGACTGAGAGAGTGATTTACCTGTCTACCTTAAGCCAAAAGCCCCAAGCCCAGCACTTCGTTCCACCAACTCTTATGTGTTTATACTACGAAGCACCATTACCCACCTCTAGGATTAGGGGCGAAGCACAGCTTATACTAGTACCAGTACCGGTTGTTTCACCAATTGCTTATAGGTCAACGGATTATACTTCTGGTGATCCCCTTGCTTTTACTGCGCCTGGAATGGCTACGGATGGCACATTGACTGATGGAAAGTAAAGAAAGTAAACAAGCTATCGATTTGGAAGGTATAAGTGGAGATCTGTAATCTACACCGATCAATCACCTACTCAAGGAAATTGGTTGAAACAGCAGATCACCTCCTTCCTTTGGATCACCCACTTAGCAATGCTTAAACTGGGGCAAATCACCACATAAATATTTTACCTACAGACGGTAGGTGCCATTTAATATACGCAACCAGCGGGAAGGCTTCATTTGCAAGGTTTGAAAGAGGAGACGGGAAGGCTTCATTGAATCATGGTTTTATACACCACTTCATAACCTAGCATCCATCCAACCTACCCTCATCATCCAATACCAATAACTCGAATCCAATCACTAATTGTTTAACATCATAGAACCTATAACTAGACCACCTTGGGTAACCCCGGAAACCGGTAACGCCGGCAACCGATAACGAACCGGAGAATTCATATCCTCCATTTTTAGAACATAGCGTGAGAAACAGATGTTCTTTCTTTCTACTGGCATTAGGAAGCCCTGCGGGGACATGAGAGCCACATAGGTGAGTTAGCATCATTGGTGAATCAAGAAACAACAACACATCATGGAGTTCACATCACACTCACTCATTTTATAAAACAAGCTCTCAGACAAGGGACAACTCTTAGCTCTTAGAAATGGATACCTCCTCGTACCCACCCACCACCCTTTTATCTCTTCAATTTTCTTTGGTTTATTCAAGGTAAAACATTAGGTGAATTAGCTTGGTTTAATTGGTATTATTAACACTAGGAACAGAAGGTTAATTAGTCAGCATCATTAGGAACATTAGTTGTGAGCTATTCGTTCGGAGGCAGACCTCCTTCACTTGTTGGTTCGTTCTAGGGCAGACTTGAGATTGACCAACGGGAAATCGAGCGCCTTCCGCCCTGAGATTGACGAAGGAAATCGAGTAGCTTCGCCCCTCTTCACTATGTTATGGGACGTTCGGGGGCAGACTCCACTCACTATGCCATTAGGGATTTTAAAGCTTATATTCTCT
>Ga0233342_1000390_pt1 | contig 11579 bp, 3 predicted proteins | sample GEONDECOMP273_FD_180706 | JGI IMG/M metagenome (GOLD analysis project Ga0233342, IMG submission 180706) | Leaf litter microbial communities from Shasta-Trinity National Forest, California, United States - GEON-DECOMP-273 | ecosystem: Environmental > Terrestrial > Plant litter > Unclassified...
CAGTAGAGTAACAGGTCCAGATCATTGTTGTTCATGGCCAAGCAGAGATGCCAATTAGTAGAGTGGCTATGAAGATCCAAGTGCATCAACACCTGCAACTCTAGCTATAGCGGCTTTAGGTAGGTTAAACATCTGTTTGGCAACATAATATATGAACAATTATATAGATATAGGGCTATATGATATATATTTTCCCCGTATGGCATCAACTAAACTCTAGGTCTAGTAGGAGCCTCCAGAGGAGTTGCCCCAGTCGCTCAGGTAAAATAGATAGGTATCTAGTATGAGCCTAGTCCCAGCAGGTCCAAAGTCCAAATAGGTCCAATTAATTATAATTTAAGATTTTGTAGATTATAGAAAAACTTATCTTAGTAACATGCCTATGCGGATATTATACATTAACAATTCTATATGGCCATATCATAGCAAGCTTGTATAGTCATAGGTATATATGCATATCATACGTTAAAGCAGTTGTTCCAGGTGTGCAGACTTCTCGATGCCAATATTGCATATAGTAACTAGAGTGATATGATGGTATAATAAGTTAACACTTATATATGCAATCATATATAAAAACTACTAGTAGAGATCTAGAGATCCATGCCGATATAATATATTAAACATATATATGCACATAGGTTAACACATATATATCTCTATATATGAAATATATATAATTAGGTCTGCTGGCTTTCACCAAAGCTAGCTCCCCAAACTAACAACCCCAACAATGCAGATTGGGCCCGGACAAGTCATGGCTAGTAAGTTGCTATGTAACATAGTATATGAACAATCAGGTAGATCAGGTATATATGCAAATAGAATATATACACAAGTATATATGGCTGCTGCAATGAGGTAAGTAAGTTTTATTGCAATGACAACTTCTCTATGCCAACATCGTATATTAATGACTTCTTCATGGATTGAATGTGAGAAGAACTAAGCTCCATGCCCAGAGCATGGGTGTTATGGCCAAGTAGAGCCAATAAGCATGGCCAAGACAAGAAAGACGTATAAATGCAATTTAAAGTGTAAACGTTTCTATGCCGGCATAATATAGTAAATAAGTAGAACTAGAGTCTAGGAGCTCAGGTATAAGTATAAATGAGCCTAGTAGATATGCAATTAAATCGTATATCTATAGTAGTAGCCCAAGTGGAGCTGAACCTAGCAGCTCTGGCATAATAAGCACCTGGGGCTTTTGTGCAAACTTATCCATTACGAAATCATATAGTAACAAGTATCTTTATCCATATTGATCATAGGTGAAAACTTATCTATGCAAATGCAAGCTCTTATAGTAGTAATAGGTTATAGATCCAGCTGCTATGTATGAGTCCAGCTATGAGGAGGTCTGCTAGTTGTTAATTTCTTCCAGCTAGGTCTTCTCCGAGGACAAATTCAACTAGAATAGGTCTAGTAGAGCCTAGGCAGGTCCAAATAGGCCCCATAGCAGCAACTAGGTTTTTCCTAGGTGTAGAGCAGCCAATATTAGTATATATGCAAGTTCAACCAAATGCTATAGTTAGACCAGGTAGATTCTATGCTATATCATATATTAACATTGGTAGAGTGACTATGTATGGGCCTTGGCGCATTTACCATGGAGAGCAGCGAAAGTAGAGACAACCCGGTTACAGCAGCAGAGAGCTAGCTATTCTTAGCTGAGTTAGGTATGGAAACATAATATATTAAAATGTTGTAGTAGGTCGGCTGCTACAGCGAGGTCTGCAGGTTATTAAGTTTGATAAGTATTAGATGGCTAAAACTAGGTCAGCTTAATAGCTATAAAGATCCAAGCAAGTAAGTGTCAACGTATCTATGTCGGTATAGTATGTTAAATGTTATATGTAGCCTTCTTAATGGATTGTGGAAAGGGGTATGCACAGCTGCTCTCTTTTTCCAATGGTCTGTGTAGCTCCTCCTTCCTTGTGTGTACCTCACCTGCTCTTTTTTTTAGGAATGTGGAGACTATCAGAGGTTATTATTTTGTTTTATAAGTCCGCTAGAGCTTAGGGAGGAAGTGCAGATTTATTTGGACTCTTTGTCAACGTCTCTATGGCGACATCGTATTTAGATGGTATTATGTATATTGTGTAGTAGGTATCTGGAATGAGGTAAGTATGCAGGTTGTTTACTAGGTCTTTTCCTTCTTTCAGAGATTTATTCTTGTAAAAATGGACTAAACGTATGGAAACATCATATATTAACACGACGTATAGATATGCTGGTTGGTCTGAAGCAGGGAGGATACTATGTGGAGGATGCTTTGGTTGAACGGTTTCGTCAAGTAGGAAAACAACTTATCTAATTGCTAATTGCTCAACTTGTGGAAACAGCAGTTGTTCAACGGGCTCGTCGTGGTTCCAACCTCTCTATGCGAACGGACTGAAAAGACAGGAAACAGTCCAAGTCTTATGCATGACTTATTATGTTTTTAACAGTTTTTTTGTACTAGTGAAAACTTCTCCATGCGCTTTAAAACTGCCCATAGAACATTGTTTATATTTTGTATTAGACCAATGTGAAAACGTAGATATGCAAGTCCAAGTATGATACGTAGTAGAGATAGAGAGTTTATACCTGCTGCCCCATAGCATTGGTTGTTTTTGCCTTCTTAACTGAACTTCTGCTTCCGCGTGCTTCCGTACCTTACTGTTAAGGCTTTCACAAGGTCAGGGTGAAGCTAAAGGTGGTGCATCAACTGAAAGGACGTATAAATGCAATTACGTAGATATGCGAGTAAGAGGGCAAGCAAGTGGAAAAAAAAGATTACCCTAATCTATGCAAGTTGGAACCCACCCCATAAACCACTACCACTACTAGGTAAACTTCCTCTAGTATAAAAAGCAGTTACTGTATTTGCTGCTGTTGAATCTACGAGATATGCCACCCTTGCATACTGAATTTCCCATATTGAGAGGTCTTATAGAACTTTACCATCTTTATCCACCTTATATTATTCCAAAATTTTGGCTTTTCACCAGCCCTCACCTTACACCTTGGAGAATCGGCATGCTTACCATATCTAGAACTACTTCGATTCTGTTTCACCCAGGAAAAAATACCTGTTTAGTACCACGATCAGACCCTTGCCTTTATTCACTTGCCTGAAATACCTTCTAGGTTCCTTATAGAATGAGGTCTTTGGAAGCACTCCTCAAATAACTTAGGAGCAACCGCAGATTGGATCTTGCTTCGTGGGACGGGAATTGGAATCGGTTCATGAGACCTTAGATGCCCTGCTGGGTTGATTATATGTTGCCTTACCCTTATTTACCCTACGCTAGGACAAGTCAGTTAGTCACTTTACCACCTCAAGATCAGATGATCAGTAGGGAACAGCCTTAATACCTTTACTTGTTCAGACAAACAACCACCTGCTAGAAAGACAGTCTCTGTAGCAGCCCTATTTCATGAGGTCTTTGGAGGGAAGCACCAGTACCAGACCTTACCTTCTATTTATCCACTCAACCACCTGCCAGACATAGATTGGTCTAGGGGAGCCCCATATCATGAGGTCTTTAGAGGAGCAGCTAGAAGACCAGTTCAAAGTACCGGATCGGATGTTGGAGGGGGGACAGAGAGATAATCGGATCATGGAAATAGGCAATCGGTTCAAGACCCCTTAACTTCTATTGCCTTTACCCACCTACCAGACAGAGATTGTTGGCGGAGCCCCTTATTATGAGGTCTTTTATGGCACCCATAGAAGACCCTTTGGAAAGAGCTACAGATTGGATTTGGATGGGTTAATGGATGAGGAGCCCTCACCTTCTTACACCTTGGGGAATCAGCATGCTTATCCAGATAGAGAGACCTAAACCTAGGAAGGATTAGTAATGCATTCAGTCAGGAAGGAACAAATAGCTTTTCAGTACAGCGGGCGGACCTTTACTTTTCTTGCTTTACCCACCAGAAAGAGCTTATTTAAAGGCCCTAGAACACAAGGTCTTCCAAGGGACAGCTCCAGGTTTCAAGGTGGTGACTGTATAATCCTAGCCTAAGTTGTCCAGTAGTAAATAAAGAAGGGTAAGGCGATGATCCTCCGTCCAATCCTCGTGGCATTCTCCGGGGGCTTTCGGTTCTGGTGAATTAGAAAAAGCATCTCAGAGGGTATGTTTCCTATAAGAACGGCGTTTCCATGGGTCGAGTAATAATCTATCCTCCGGCCCTGATAAGAGAAGGTCTAAGCAGTGCCTCCTAAGCGCTTAATGAAGTAAGTCAGTGTTCATATCTTTTGGGAACTATATGGAAACAACCAGGTGCTTTGCTAAAGCTCAGGGAAAAGGAAGGGGACTAATATGTCATGAAAAGAATGGAGACTTGACATTATGATACCAGCATATCTACGCTTAACTTTGCCTAAGTAATCTGAATATGCAATATCATCTTAGGACATACGGGAACATACTAATAATTGTAGTTAGGGCTAGTAGTACTTACTTGGAAGCTAATAATAGTCCCTATCTCTATGGCCTTATGATAAGCTTTTTTCTAAAGGCTTCTTGCCATGGAGAAGCTTAAGGCAGTCTTCTGCTCTAGAGCTTTAACTATAGGCTCTCTATGGTTTGTTGTCTCTTAAGGCTAGAAGAACTCTATAACTAATGCTTGTACTTACTGCTTAAGGCGAAAGCTATTAACTAAGGTTAGTTTCCTCGGCAAGGACTCCTGGCTGGTACTACTATGATAATAAATATATATTACTTGGTGGTGACTATTTGAGCACTGCGGGAACATACCTCAACTAATATATAGTATACTCCTGGGGAATAAGCGGGGAATCCGTGGGAGCTCTAATCCGCTATAAATACCCTAGCTCTGCTGCTAATACAATGAATAAGACTTGCTTGCCGTCTTAACTGTATGGGTTCCATGTACAACAATAGCTGGACTATACTATTATCCTTTGTGAACAGGATGGAGTTCTACGTGACACCACCAGTTCTCGATCCACCGTGCCCAGGAAGTTCGTGAGTTAGGTTAGTAAGTCAAATAGAAAATCCCACTCCCATGCACTAAATTCTAAATAGAAAAGGTATTTGGAAATAGAATTGAAGCAGCAGGGCCCTGGCATTGGAAAAAGACACACTGCAATATAAATGAGCTTTGGCACTTTCAACTTGCCTTGATCTTGCCGTCGTAGATCCAGTCCTCCGTAAGTTCAATCTCTCTAGTTATTGTTCTCTCTCTCTATAACCTCTCCTATTGCCAGACTCGCTCTTTAGTGCATCCAGTAGTTAGTAGTTCAATCTCTAAACTATTATCTAATTATTTGGATTGGACTAGCACAACCTTACCTGGATGGAGACAAAACTTACCAATACTAGTATCGTTATTGCCATGGGACTAAGTGCTATGATACGCGCATCTAGACATTGAAACTTTCCATAGCACCTCCCAAGATAGACAGTTGAATCCACCATATGTGTTGGTTCGGGTGGACAGATTTAAAAACTTCGCTCATTCTGCGTTTGTCCTTCATTCTACCACTTTTTCACACAATTATCCACATGGATGAAGAGGTCTGTCATCCCTTAATACTGTTCTAACAAAAAGATCTCTTTTATCCTTACCGCAGCTACATTCTTAATTTAAAACGGGGATACACAAACCAGTGGATCATGGCAGGCTGAACTTATTCCCAACAAGTGGTCAGGTTTTCCTTGTGAGTAGCCCACCAACGAGCAGAGGTACCCTTCAATGCAACATCCAAAGCTAGAACTCTTCGCTTTTAAGGAACCTTGAACTCCAAGTCATCCAATAAATCACCAACTGATGTAGCCCCATCAAATACAGGAGGATCCCACAACTCTGTCCAAATCCAGCGCACAGTTCTGACTGTAGCACACCTCCTAGAAGTCAGCTCATGATTCCTGTTCTGCCAACCATTAAGTGCTTCTTATGAATCATTATAAAATGAGTGGATGGCTCCTCCGGCTAACTGATCATCCGCGGTCGGGTATAGTCCTCTCTTTTTCCCGCTGTCATTCTGTAAATATGCTCCAATACTGAACCTCCCATCTGGTCTTACACAGGTTCCCGTTTACCTTGGTCCTTTATAAGGGTCCAAAGGCTGAACTACTCTGGTTCCATTTGCTTCAAAGGTCATGGTTTCCTTCTTTATATCTATAAAAGATAATTATAAAAAGCCCAATCAATCCCCAACAAGGTAGGATATGGGTCCTTTTCATCCATGATCTCTATTACTTCGAAGTCTGCAGTAGTCTTTACACTGGCCAGGTAAACTTCTACATTCTCCAATCGACCAATGGGAAAGATTCTATACTGATTGGCCATTATCAGCTGTATCGGTGAAAAGATCAGCTGAGGCTTTCCCATGGATTCCCAAGACTTATTTGGTAGGATGTTTACATAGGATCCAAAATATAACATTACATCTTTAATTTAATACCCATCTACCTGGGCATCCAATGGGAATTCCTTACCAGTCCTCCTATTTATTCTTCGTACCCTGTGAGAATGCCTTTCGGTAAGGTTAGCAGAAATACCAGAGTATTATTAATATTCCGCAGCTCCAGTGCGCTTATTTATGGTGTTGTGCAGCTTCCCAGTTAGCTGCTCATAATCTCAAATATCAGAAAACAACTGAAACCAGAGGTAAAGACTTTGTTTGGCTATAATTACCTCGGTAGCTGCCCGCAGGTAGCCTTCCGCAGCCCTGAGTATGTCCAGTTCGTCGATCACGATATTTCCGCCTTATCGTGACGAATTCGACCTTGCTCGACCTTGATACGACATGATGCAATCCAATAGGCCCAGGGGTGCGCTTTATGATCGTGCTGTGAGTTGTGTTTATAATGATAGGTGTTGTTTCCCTTTATTCGTGCTGGTTCTATTCTTCGCTGATAGAACAAACGCACGGATTTTGACCTATACTCACAAGCAATCTCATAAGCAATAGATCTATCCCTCGCTCAACCAATCTATCTCTGCGCGTCAGCATTGACTAATATGGATCCGGTAGGGAAAGGATACTGCTTTGCCACGCTTTTAATCGAATCGGATTACGTTGTACCCACCCCAGTTTTCCTTGGCTAGTTTCCTGGTCCGTTCCTAATAATAGATATTATCGGAAGGGTTAACACTACCTTGCTAGACCTATAAACGGTAAGACCAAAAGGTTTACTGCTCCGTCCAGTTAAGCTATCTTTACCTGCCAACTATAGCCTTATCCCCGCTGGTGACCCTGCCTCCTTACCGATTTCTTCGCCGCCATTGCTCCGATGTGGAATGCGGAGATGCAACAAATTATATGGGTCTGTACAGCTCCTCCCAGCCAGTTTCTATCTTTAGATAATGTTCCTATGAAACTACTTTCCTGGTGCTGCCACCCCTGCCCATAAAGCCCAGGCTATCCAGGCCGGGTACCATCAGTCGTATACCTATAAGTCGGTCACAGTATACACCCAACCAAGTTGCCCACGGCGAGAAACAATACTCTGCCCGTGGGAGATCCATTATATACGTATTTGCTAATCACATTTTTTTATTTTAACTCTGGGTGCTATTGGGGCGTGGACGGTTGAACCATTTTTTCTATACTAAAAGGGTGGTGTTTCTATACCCGTGCGATGTTTGGTGCCCAGGGTGTTATGGTTCGATCGGTGCCAAGTTCTTGGAGGTATAGATATCCTCGATCGGGAGATAAGCAATTGAGCAATTTCAAATTGATGAAATATAAAGTAAAAACGAAGTTGAATAAATGTATATAACGCCATGTTGTAGATGCATCTTGGTGTGATGGCTCGTGTAGTTTCTGTTGGTGGTTTCGTGTAGGTCCGTGGTTTTGGGTGTTCTAGCTTAAGCAGGACTCAAATGGGACAAGCAGAACTGGTCTGTTGGCTGTCGTCCTTTGGATAACTGACCCCCCCCCACCAGATAAGTTTTTAATTGCCATATAATAGGTTTTTATCTAATTCGCCTAGGCCTATAACTGCCCTTCCTCACTCTTCTATGCTTCCCTGTTCCTTAGGCAGCGCGCAATAAAAGAAGGATAGGTGTCTCAGCCCACCAGCCAGCCGCATCTTTACTTCACACATCGGCTTAAAATATTCCTTCTATATATCTTGACAACACATGGTAAATTGGAGAGTGCGGGCGGGCCTATAGCGAAGGAATCAAAGTGGGTAAATTAAGTACTGAAATGTGGCCCCTGGTTATGATAGTTATAAGCTTACCCCCACCCCAACAACATTCAACCACACCCAACTCCTGGGTTACTCGGATCACATCGTGTAAAAAAGTAAAAGTAAAAAAGCAAGGTCAAGGCAACTAAGTTGCGAGCGGTATACCTTTTTATTATAAGGATAAAATAAAGAAATAGATATAAATAAATATAATAAAGAATCAGTAAGGCGAAGAGGAAGAAGGTGGCAATTTGAGGGAAGGCCCAATGAAGGTAAGAGGATAAGTAAGGGGTTAAGTTAGGGAGGATACCCCATAAAGATATTATACGGGATGCAAAATTGATAAAGTCGGGCCTTACTTGAAACGATAACCTATGGAAGAACCAACCTCGTGGAAGGAAACCAAAGCAAGATGTGAAACCAAGAGGCAATAAAGAGGGGGTGGCCACTATTCTGAGCTGGGATGCATGATTGAGGGGATAACAAGGAAGGCTGAGTGCTAAGGTGGCCAGAGCAAATGATATGAGGTCCAAGATGGCCTCACAAGGGTCCCATTAGGGGACATGGCTTCATTCAACTTAATAAACCAAAGCAAGGAACCCAAGGTTAACAAAGGTCACCTCAGACAACTAGCATAAATATACGGGATGGGATAAAGGAAAAGTAAAAGCAAAGAAGATGAGGGGTTGCCTCAAGCAAATCGAGGCAAGCATTAAGGGGAAGGAGGAAGCGGGTGACCCACATAGGGTGTCCCCGAGGATGCTCATGCATCTGAGGAGAAGAGGTGAGTTAGACCTATATAGGCTAACTTCTAGAATTACAGAAAATAGAAATAATAATTGTTTTACATTTTGCCTCGCTACAAACCTATTTTTGAGGGAAAAAATGATGACATAGCGCTCATCAAGGATATTGGATTTTATTATTCACATGGCCTTTTCATAATATTTTACTTGTGTAGCCGAGCATACCCGATTGACAACAAGTTTAGAACCCAGGAGACAATGCTGCTACTCAATGCCCGTGCTGTAGATCCAAGAGCCGATCTACTCGATACCTAACAGGTGTTTACGCTTTTTGGTTATTCCAGGAAGGATTAAATCTTAGGATGAAAATTGACGAAATGGACATTTCACTTAGTTCTTTAAAATCGACGGAAGTGACGATTATTCTAATTGACGGAACGAAAGTGATAACAAGATAAAAATGACAGTCATTTCACATTGTGACGAAAAGAGACATTCAAAGTGACAGAACGAAATTGTTACGATTCAAAAGCTCTTAATAAAAGTAAAGGCCTCTTTCTTCTGCCGAAGTGAAAGGGAAGAAGGTTCAATTTTGTTGTACTTGCCATGGAAAGGACGTCTATATGCGAGTTTATATATCAATGATAAATAGAGAGAGTGAACTATTTATTCACTACTAGCTAATAAAAGGGTTGTTAAATCTAGAACGTGCCATTTGAACCTGTGTTACCGTAGTTTTAAGTGCAGTGGTATGGCCTTTATTTATGGCGGCATCACTGGTACTGGTGTTTTTAAATGAAGCACCCTTCACACACAGGTGCATAGTAAGTAATGCATTGGTTAGGCCCCTCCCTGCTGTGGATTTAGCCTAGGGAGACTAGAGCAAATTAAAGTAGCCTAGATAAAATATAGAGCCCATTGGAATAGAGCTAGTGTTAAATTCTATCCCGGAAACTATTAGCTGTAGATGGGTGACTATTGGGAATAATCCATGGGAGCTATCTATAATCCGATTGACACTTCTGAAGTAAACACAAACCCTGATGTCCTCGATATATTTCTTAATCTAATTTATTGTAGGGCTGATCCAATCTGATTATTATACTGGAAATCTTAGGCCTGCAGCTAACATCCTATCCAGCTCCTTCTTGACCTTTTCCTTAATTATATTATTTAGGCGGCGGTATGGCTGGCCTATGTTTCACTAGTTTTGCCTCCGGCTCATAACTAAATTTTTATTTATTCTAGTTCCCCTTTTACATTTTAAAGCCATCTCTGTGAAACTTTGCGGAAACAAATCCTTATATTCCTTCAGGATTAGAAAAAGTAGAAGGAGGAAGACAAAGCAAAGGAGAAGGATCTTATCTTAACTCTTATTAGCTTAGTCACTAGAACTACAGCTCTATTGTTGAAGAACAAAGGGGTGAGGTACGAACCTCCCCAACTCTTCTTTCAGAAAAAGATCTTATACTTCACTTACTATAAACAGAACCTAGGAGCAATCAATACAACCAGGCCAAAATCATCATATTTACTCAGACAAATGATACGACAACACCAGCCTATGACTTCCACCTTCATCCCATCAACTACAGGCCTTATCCTTAGGCTTTCATTAGTCAAAGTACCCTTACTCGACTTCTACGAAAACCCGAACTTAGACAACAAATAGACTCTTAGATCATCATTAGGAACTTGGAATATACAACTATCTCAGGAACATAGAACTATCACAGGAATCAACCAATTACTATCGAAACAATAGCAACACAAACCTAGGATTAGCACTAGGAAACTCCTACACTTAGACTGAACTTAGGATCTCTTAGGAACTACAACTACACTGATATAACTCGAACTCAACTTCTATCTTATAACTCAACCTTACTCTTAGAACGAAACCTAGCTCACTCAAAGCAATCCTATAAACAGCAGCTAGACAGAAAGACAACTAGGGACACAAGGATATAGATTCTATCACAGCAAGATAAAATGAGTAAAAATTATAGTACTTATTATTTCCCTAATAAATGGTATGTTTATATGGATTTCGTAATCAGGGTGGGTTTGTAAGTAAAATCCCTAGTAAAAGTAGTTTTTTTAGTGAGGCTGAAGGGTTAGAGACTGGGGCTCTGTTTTTATGGCTATTTTTGTGAGGGCTAATCGATGATTTCTATATCTAGTTCCTAATAAGTTCCTTCTATATATCTGGCTTGCTCTAGGAATTCTAAGGATAAGTTTATATGGTGAGTAATAAATTCCTGTTGCTTTGAGTTTCCTAATGATCAGTAATGATTCCATTTCCTAATGCTAATAAGAATGATCTAAGAGTATCTTCCTGTGTTTGAGGAGTTGGTAATCATGAGAGAAGAGGCTATTGGTTCTCCTGATCTTCCAAGGAATCTCTTGCTTCTAGTCCCGATATCTGACTTATCTACTGTTGTTAGCGTATGCATAATTCTGAGTAGTTATTCCTTACCCTCACTATGTTCGGGTAAGTATCTTGCGATTCCTTGATTGGGGTAAGTTTTGTGAAGCTGAGCATGAGTATTGATTCCTTCCGTTCACTGGGTTCAGGTGAGTATCTGTGGATGGGTGAACTCTCTGCAGTTCCTCCCTAGCTGATGTGTGGGTAATTCAATGGGTCAGGGTAGGTCCTATGTGGTAAATTGCTCCT
>Ga0233342_1000391_pt1 | contig 11550 bp, 5 predicted proteins | sample GEONDECOMP273_FD_180706 | JGI IMG/M metagenome (GOLD analysis project Ga0233342, IMG submission 180706) | Leaf litter microbial communities from Shasta-Trinity National Forest, California, United States - GEON-DECOMP-273 | ecosystem: Environmental > Terrestrial > Plant litter > Unclassified...
TGACAGGCTATGACAGGCTCTAACTGTATGGCTATGATTGGCTATTTACTCGTCTATAAGCGACCCCCTTATTGGTTCCAAAAAAAATCCTTCCCTCCCGGTTTCCACTCCTTTCTTTCTGGATCCTGCTTTCTTCCCGTCTGCTCTCCTTCTCCCTTCTATTCTGTCCCGGGTGTTTACTCCTCCGTCTTCCTCCTTCTTCCGTTGTCCGTTTGTATGATGCGTGCGTGATGCCGTCCGTGCTCGTTGAATGCTGTCTGAAGCCTGTACACCCACCGGCTGCTTTAAGTTAAGGTAATAGATCCGGTATATAAAGGGTAAGATGCCAGGTAGTTTGACCCGGTCTTTCTAAAAGATCTCTAGCAGTACCTCCTGAACATTAATGAAGTAAGTGTTGGAGGGCTACAAGGTCTAGGTCTTCCAGTGGTAAAAGAGAAGGTGGGTAGCAGGCATAAGCTGAAAGGCAGGGATTTCTCTCTCAGCAGTGGCTGACAATTCATGAATCGTATGGGCTCCTCGGAACAATAGTTCATAGCGGTAACCATAAGAATTCATAAGGGAAGGCAAGGCACGTAATGGGTCAATCTCCTAGTGCCTATCCTACATAAAAGTATTCTTGCCCGAAGCACTTGGTTGGGGCATCAACAACAGGACCTATTTATATTCAGTAAACTTCATTTTGCCTTATCCTTATAAGTCGAGCGTGCTAGCGCACCCTCTCGGAGTTGCAGCTCAGGATAGATAATTTGGCAAGGCAGATAGAAGTTAGGCGGGTTAGTAAAGCAAGCAGTAAAAGTAATCAAGAAGAGCTCACAGTGTGGGTTATAAATCATAGCGATTTATGTATGTCTCTGCTCTCGGAGCATGGATTGCTAGGATAATACAGTAAGTCTACATATCTGTCTGACCTCAAACTGGTCCTCCTTCTGGGTATGCCCGGAATAAACCTTCCTTCTGTCTGCACTCAACCTTGCCCGAAACGGTAAGCAAGCAGTCATTCAATTTGAGCTATGGGATAAAACAGTCTGGGGTATGACAGTGCTCGGCGAATTCCGGGTTGTTCTTTAATAACTTACTAAAGACCTGCCTTCAGCGAATCAGCTTTTTTCGTGGCAAAAAAGGTCTTATTGGCTCTGCTCATAAAACTACCTCGCTCTAGTCCGGCCCGACAAGAAAAGAGAGTGCCATACCCAAAAAGCATTCATGAAGCAAGAGGTTGGGGCATAACTAAGTTGGGTAAGTTATATAATAAATATAGGTTAGTGAAGTAGGTGGTTTGTTAGAGTAGGTAAAAATAAGTAAAGGCAGTGGGGTAAAGGGTAAATAGCAATAGTAATGTCTACCCACTGACTCCACCCACTAAGTCTTCCTGGCTTAATCAATGGGTTGGGGCAGGCAGCACTCCATCTCCCAAGTAGGGTAAAGCAATAAGTAAAGTCTGGTAGAACAGGTAGTGGATAGCATGCACATAAGTAAAAGGAAGGTAGGCAGAGTAAGAGAGCAGCTGCTACCATACCACTAGGATTAATCAATAAGTGTGGCAGACATCGTCGGACGAGGGGAGAGGTTTTTATGCTCTTGAACCAACCCTCATGAGAATCCTTCTTATACCGCCTCATCAAACTCATTATTTTGTGGACTTTGAGACCCTCATCTTTAGGATCATATGGGAATGGGGTTATTCCTTAGAAGAGGTTCTTACCTCATCTGCCTAAGCCTCTAAGTGACCTGCTGAACTCCCTCTACGCTCTCTGCCCTGCCTCACTATCGTGCCTTTATCCAGAGCTTTGGGGTCTGAACTCTGAGAGGTAAAATTTTAGTTTACAGGGTGAAAAGGGGAGCGCCAAGAGGGAAAAAGGAGGATTCATTCATCCATCTATCTCTCCCAATTGAAAAACAGAAAGAAATTGATATAGCAAGAAGCACGTAAGTAAGATCATCCATCCCACAATTCATTTATAAATCCCGTGCCAGTGGAAGCAGAGCAAGCAGCAGGAGAAGAGCTCAGACCCAGCCAGTAGTAGCTCATATAAGCAGCTCACACCCAAGTGGCAGATCTCTTACTAGCGTTATTTACTGGCCTTCCTTCCAATAACTGGTAAATTGACTAACAAAACTGGGCGTATACAGACAATAGAAAGGGTTTAACTGGCTTATTGGAAGGTGGTAAATTGAGTAACATTTCTGGGCGTCTAAAGTAGAAAGTAGTAAGTAGTAAGAGGGGACCCAGGCTGCAGGAAGAAGGGTGGTTGCAGAGGGTGGTTGGTAAAAGTAAAGTAAAGGGAAGTAGGGATATAAAGGATTTAGTCTTCCTGGCCTCATCAATAATGGGTACCCGGGGCATAACCCCATCGACTTGAAGGCAGTAAGTTCTGGTAGAAGAGATAGCACTTAAGTAAAAGTAAGCATATGCTAACAATGCTGTCAGAATCCCTAACAATTCAGTATCCTGGTGGGGGGTGAATCCTGTCTATCCCGATAAGAGAAGTATAGTGCAGTAGCCATGAAGCGATTCCATTTTGTAAATGGCTGCTAATAGGTCTAGTTCTAGCAGGTGGGAATATTTTTTAAAAAAAGGGGGTTCATAGCATGCATGCCTACCCAGCCAGTTCTTCCTGGCTTCATCAATGAATGAGTTGGGCAGCATTACATGTCTGTACTAAGGTGAAGTAAGTAAGAAAAGTAAAGGTTTAGTGGCTCCATCCGGCCCTGATAAGAGAAGTTCTATAGCAGTGCCTTCCTTCTAAGCGCTTCATAACGGAAGTGTCATAGTTTAAATAGGTCTAGGTCTATAAGTGGGTAAGGTGGGAGCATATAAGTAGGGCTCTTCCTATCAAGCAGTTAGTAATAATTCCAGAATTGTATCCTGAGCAACCAACGCTCGGCCGAACTAGAAGTTAATACGTAGTACCTATAAGTTGGATAGTTTTACCCGGAATAATTCCTAAGGCAAAGCAGGGTAAAGGGTAAATAGAAGAGAGTGCTGTATCCCCGATTCCTGGCTAAAGGCAATAGGTTATAATAAAAAGTAAGGGTAGTTAAATCCGATCCCGGGTCTATAGCTGTACCTCTAAAGCATTCATTGAAGTGTAGGGTTAAAAGTTCTAGGTCTTAAGGTGGTTTTAACTATGCAGGTGGGTAACACAGGCATAAACTGAAAGGCAGGTCTATATATTTTTAGTAATGGAATAGTTTCTCATTCCCAAATCGTATGGGCAAGGCTCCCCTTAAATCCAAGTTTTTCAGATCAGTAAGCAAGTGTAATTCCAGTAAATGCTGTCTGGAAGGCAGGCGGTGGAACAGCTCTATGGGAATCCAGTGCACAGTGCAAGGCTGGTTGTTAACCCTAGGCTGGGATAAAAAAAACCTGAGGCTGGCTGAGGAGCTGGCTTATTGAGCTTGCCTGCTATATTTATGTTTGGGGCAGGTGGGACAAAAGAAGGAGGTTGTCCACGGTTAACCGGAAGAGTTTACAACCGCCCGCCGAAGTAGAGCAGCTGAGAGATTAGATCTTGCTGATCAGCGAATAACCAAAAGGACACAGTTAAACGAAAGCCCACCCATAAAACAAAACCTACCCCTATTGATCGATTGCTGCTTGCCCGTAGATCTATCACTTACTTACGCTAAACAGACGCCATTAGGTTGTTAACTGGTAGTCCTTATGTTGACAACAACGTGATAGATAATGTTATTTATGTTTACTATATAATGTTCCCCCATGTTCCCCACCGGAATAGGGAGAAAGCCAAGTTGTTGTCATACGTGATATTTATTTAGTCAGGGTGCCACCAGGCAATATATTATTTAGGTTCACGCCCAAGTCAGTTGGCACAGATAGATAAATGGACATACCTATGTTGGCCGTATCGGAGCAGCCAGGGAGAGGTGATACTTTGTAAACATTCCCCAAACTCACACATTGCAGCCAAGTTGCCATAATACGGGATAGATTGAGCCGAGAAGTTATTACCTTATGAGATATTGCTGCTTTAGTTCCCTAGGTTCTAACATACCCGGGAGATTATGTTTATAAGTTTCCACCATATGTGATAGAGAAGGACCCCCCCCTCACGCAACTTACATATAGAGAACACTTGTTCCTACCTCTACTGGATGCAATGACGAAGCTTACTACATACGTCGATTCACATTTTAGGAGCTATGGCCGGTTCGGAGCAAGCACTAAGTTTCGTTGGCCCAGCTCTTATAAAACATCCTCATTAACTATTTTCATTAAATAAAAACTAGGTTTTATCGGGTTGGAGTTTCATAAGGGTACTTAATTAAAGTGTATTTTATTATTACTGACCCATAGTAGATGCCAGAGGGTAGGTCAGCCAAGAGCCAGTGGTACACGAGAGCCAGGAAACAGGAGAGGAGCCAGAAGCCCAAAGCCAGCCTTGTATCAACCCCATCTGAGTAACCAAGTAGAGTATCCAATAGTATCCTAGCTCAGTTGATTAGAGTAGCCCAGCCGATTGGATCAGCCGAGCAGCCTGGGTAGCCAAGCCAAGCGGAGAATAGTTTATTAGCCCATCCCAGTGGCCTTGGTAGACGTGTACTGTGCGACCTTGGTGGGAGTACTGGGCTTTAAATTATAGTATGTTAAATTGCAGAGGCACTGTAAGTAGCGTATTATCTTTAAATGTAGAATAAACATATGTAACGCTTCGTCATAGCATGCACCAGTTTAGGTAGTAACCACCCTATGTGTTTCGTAGCGTTAAGTGCTAGGGGTATAGGAGGCCTCCTTATCGGGTATGAATTTAAGGGGTATGTTTAAACAAGCACTTCTATCTCATCTGTTGGTAACATGGCTTGACACGCTCGTAAGTAAACAAGCATGGCTCAATCCCTCTCATCTGGTGAGAACATGGGAAACAAAATCCCCTATTCAGTGGTGGAGTGGATCGGTGCTTCTCTTTTTTCTTAACCATTGATGTGGTCCTTCTCTATGGGCCAGTTACGGGGGACATCTCTCTTGGGTCTCGCGTGAAATTGCACCATTTATCTTTATCTATCGGTTATGTATTTAAAGGGGCCTTTTCCTCTCTCTGTTGGGAACGTGGGGGTCCATCTCTTATTGGGTATTCTTTTATGGGGGCCTTATATATTATATGTAATATGGGGTCTACTCTCTTGGGTATGTAGTAACCACTTTTATAACTGCACCGTGTCATTGGATCATCAAGGTAAGGAAAAGTATGCCCACTGCTTCCACCGCTCACTAATACAAAGAATAGAGAGAGTCAACCGCTGGTAAAGGAAAGATAGAGAAAACCATGGGGGACTAAAAAGCATTAAATGTAGCGCTTTGTTTTGCATCATGCCTGTCTCTTGTTTTCGATGTAAAGAGCAAAAACGTTTGCAGAGTGCGAAAAAGCCAATAGATATTCTTTTTATTGATACTTGCCTTGTAACCGTGATAGCTGTTGGTTGTTCCCTCGAAATTGAATAACCTGTTGGCCCTTTCTCCAAACCGCGAACCTAATACCCAAACAAGCACTCACAGGCACCGGACCCATTGCCAGACCCTCAGAACCCTAGACATAATAGCACACCCCCTGCGCTGAACCGCACCCACCTGTCTGGTCCGATCGTTTAGTGACTTCAGGATCTAATTTCATACTTAAGGAACGAATGATTATAGTTGTTGGTCCCCCTTTCTAGCTACGAAAGAACTATAGGGCTATCACCCCTTATTTGGGTTTTGACCAGATCTTCGATCGAACTACTTTAATCTTGCCACCTGCTTTCCTGAGCTCTCGACTTATTCCTGCGCCCGTATCTAAATTGACCCTATCCTCCCTGATATATTATAGCATGATACCCTATATCGATATATACCCGGATCTCGGTTGCGACCTGTCCGTATCGATCTTGATAGTCTATGCGAACTGGAGACAATTAACTTAACAGGGCTGGCTTGCTTCGCAACTTGGCTAGGATGGCCGGCTGGATCGGATGTCCGGTCTTGATTCTTGCTGGAGTGGGTTTGATCAAGTTATTTATTTATGGCCTACCAGTTGGGGGGACATGCTCTCAAACTTTGGCAGGAGAGCTAGCCACTATCTCCTACTCCTTCAGTTGGCTCTATACTATAATATTTATCCCTTACCTGGCGATGGTTTTTCCTTCTCCTTCTTTCTATTTCTATTAAACAGAGTCCTATATCCGGAGATGGGGAACTCCTTAGCTCTGACCATTTGGCAATTGGGACGAAAAACTTACTTACTGACCTACTTAACTACGAGTGTGTCGTCTGCCTTGATTGTCACTCGTTCTGGGCTTTCATTCATTGGCCACATCGCTCGCAGGTCTCTCTCTCCCTTGCATATGGGGGGCTTGCAGCCTCGGCTTCGGCTTCATCTTATTTTTATCCCTCTTTCCCAGCTGGCTTCTGCCTGCCTTATTGCTGCTCCGTTTCCCTCCCCTTGTCGTCCTTGGTCATTTGCGTGCTTTCGACTCTATCTTTCTTGATTGCCTGGTGGTGGTGGATTCGATGACAGGATGCCGATAGCAGAGCCAAGAGCTTGAGCCCTGGTTTCAATTGATGCCAGGAATATTTGTTTGCTGGTAGTACTTGCCTTTTATCATTCCAATAGCCAATAGTTTATACAGTAGGCATAGTCAATGCCGATAGTTCATACAGGAGTTGTTGATCCCAGGAGGCGATGCCAGGCAGGATTCTTTCCCGCTAGTAGATTCAGGTGGCGATCCACTCAATGCTAGTAAAGGCAGTCAATGTCAGGACTCTTTTACGGTAATCGATCCAGGTGGCGATACCAGTCATAGCTGGCCTGGACTGGGTTCCTCCTAAGCTTGGATACTCGAGCTCGGTTGCAATACTTGCTTGGTTGGTTGGGATACTCAGCTGCGCTTGGCTGGGCTTGTCTTAGATCTTGATTGATAACCAACATATTCGAGGTTGAGTGGTCCCACGCATGGTACAGAAGGTACAACGGGCGGTACAGGGCCGAGTGTGAGTGAGTCACAGACAGGTCTACGATAGCCCATCATTAGTGGTCATTGCAGGTCATCGCAGATAGCCGCCGATAGCCCCAGGAGGCGCTCGCCAATAGGCCATCTAATTCCCGGGAGGTTTCATTGCTAGCTGGTCAGCTGAGAACCAGTGGTCAACCATAGCCAGTAGGTGTCTTTTATAGGAAGGAGGGCGATAATAGCCAGTCTCTTTGCTAGAAACTCTAGTCAGAACTAGCTATACTCAGTGCTGTCACAGTAATTGACAGAAGTAGGTCTATCTAAAAGCCCCTAAGAACAGTCTATTAGCCGGATAGCAATACAGTCAGTCATAGCCTGAAGGTCATTGCCACTGCCTGTTCTCCTTGCTTATAGCCAGTAACTCCCAGGAGTCAATGCACTCCATCTGGTACTTTATCCAGGAGTGGTTATCCCAAGAGTTGATGCACTTGATGCTGCTACTCGATCCCAAGACGATATACAAGGGTTGAGCCCGCTACCTCGATACTGCTGCTGTTGATGCTACTTGATGCTAATATTCAATCCCAATAGAAGATACACTGGATGGAGATGGCGGTACTAAGTCGGGTACTCAATGACGGCGCTACTTAATGGCCCGTATGAGAGCCAAGTATTGATCCCCCAGCATGCAGGTAGGTGACAACTAATGCATTCCCGCTGTTCACCCATTCCCGCATTCTGTTCAATATGCACCTGCCCACATCTTTCTTACGAGAGAAGTGTTACAACTGATGATTATTCTGGGGAGACGAGTTGAGTTCCCATTGATTCATCTCCCGGGAGACAAGTTCAACTGTTTAATCATTACCCCCATCCTCACGTTCACGTACCGATCATAACCGCGTATCTCTTAACCTTCATTCCCCAGCTCTCGTACCCCTCATTTACAATCTTTCGTACCCGTCGATGACCCGTAGGGACTCGACTGAGGTACGAAGGAGAGGGTTTATTATTTTGGATTTATTTGAACCGACGTATTCTTGTCTCTTTTGGAAACGATTGAGGACGTCTTCTTGGATGATGTTTTGAAACTAATACACGATCTTACTAATTACTATCATTTTTTTAGAGGGGGAACCTGTTTAGAAAAGGTGTTGAGCCCATTGGTGGATAAGAACATATATAATGTGCAAGCTGAAAAGCTGATCTTACAGGAGAGGCATTGATTCGATTAGATAAATTGATGATTATTCCGGGGAGGCAAGTTACCACTAAACCATCTGCCAATAAAGGCCCGAGATTACCCATATTCACCAGATTCACCAGTCCTGGCATTCTCATATTCTTACCCGCATTACCCATTGAGCTTTCTGCCAGCAACTGAAGGAGTGGAAGTGAACAAGTTTTTGTTAAACAATAGAAGAGAGATTCAGATGAAGTCAGTTTGAGGTGCCACAACCTTTAACTTATCCGTGCCTGGTGGGTGCAACCAACAACTGGGAAGATGTGAACCAATGGAAGGAGAGGAGGTTGTTCAAGCATACCCATTATGTTAAAGCCAGTATACCCATAGATACCCTATGCCTACGAAGCCTTGCGTGGGACTATACTTGGTTACCTCTGACCTACTGCCTTGGGAATTCAGACTTGGGAATAGACCTTTGAACCTCTGCCTTGGTAACCTATGAATCATACTACTTTTGACTAGCCTTTGGAATGCCCTATACCCTACTGCCATATCCCCTCTGCCTTGGGAATTGACGAAAAGGATCAGACCTACGCCTCGGAAACCTCCCGACACTCCTTTGGAACCTATGCCTCTGACCTCATTGGAAGGAAACTTCCCTACCCTCCATCAGCCCATGAATGCTTGCCTTATGACCTCTTGCCTTCACCTTCTGAACGAAGAACCTTACCTTCACGCTTTGGGCTGTTCGCCATAGGAAGTTCGCCATAGTTCATTCGCAGCTAGAACTCATACCGTGCAAGTGAGGTGGGGGCACGGATACTGGTTAGATTCTTACACAGATGCGTGCTGGCCGTAGAGGAAACACCAAAGGGAGGGCACCGAAGAAGCCAGTATTACATGGAGAATAAGAGCTATATAGGTATCATCCAGTTCTATAGGTCGATAGTCTATTTTTATTTAGAGTCTATCCCTTATGGGGAATGTCTATGCCCTATGTTTTTATGGTGCTTACCTTCCTATATAGAATGAGCTTCAGTCTTCTTTCTTGCTGCCCTAAAGCCATAGAGATAGATACTATAGATTGCATATATTCAGATTACTTACAATGGCAAAGGTAAACATAGATATGCAATAGAATATATTATTGATTGTATGACCCTCTTGGTGACAATGTGGGTATACACCGGCTATTGGATTACCGGCTAGCGCAATGGGAAAACTACCTCCTGGGCAACTTACTCACTATCGTTGGTTGGGAAACCGCCGCTACCCTAAGTGTCTTCCTTTCTTCTATCTCAATCGTGTCAAAGCCATCCCTGCAGCTAGCAGGTTATCCATAGTTCGTTGAAAGCCGCCTATTTATTTATTGCCAGGCGTTTTATTTGGGGCAATGAGTTCGGTCCGTTGTTCGGTGGGTTGTCTTTCTTATTCGAGCAAAGCAGTCAAGGTATCAGTCGGAAGGTGAGTAACGAATAGGTAGTAAATGAAAAGTGTAAATAAATTGAAATATATCTATATTATATAGGTAGGCTAAAGTGTAACGCGTAGGGTCCGTAGTAAGCATAGGTAGGCAAGTAAAGGTTGTACAATTTTTGGGTTGGAAGGTCCGCGGTAGGCAGGTTCAATTGGTCATAGTTCCAAATATCCTAGCGTCTGGCAGGTTATTTTTCCACGGATTCCCAGTATAGCTAAAGCGTAAGTCCCCAGTATCCTCCCGGCCCCGTAACTTCACTCATTCCTAATTCGCTCCCCGTAAAAGGAAGGTTATTTAGAGCGAAAGAGAGCAATCAGGGTTATAAGCACGAGCAGGGCAGCTTACGAGGAAGGCCTGAAGGTTGCGCGATATGACTCAATTCAATTTGGTCAGCCTTGACCTAACCAACTACCTGATACTCTCTTTCTTTCATAATCGATCTACCATAATCTCGTAGAATAAGGAGATATCTCATTATATATGTAATTACGCTTTAGCATCATATGGGATCAATCACCTTCTTTTTATTCTTCCCGATGAATACAAATAGGGGTGAGTCGAGTATCCTCACGTGGAATCCTCTCTATACATGTCGTCATATCTCCTAAACAACTAAGGCATTTTGGAATCTGATAGGTAAAAATACGAGTACTTCCAGCAATAAAAATAGGCTCTAAGCAAAAACACCACTTGGCTATGTAAATCGGCTATGACTGGCATATTCACGTGGCCATATTCTCGTGGGATCAGCAGCATCGAGTACATCAACTCTTGGATCTCCTCTTGGGATCTATCCAACCAGCATTGAGTAGCAGCATAAACTCATGGATCGACAGCGTCGAGTAGCCCTGAGCAGCCCAACCGGCGATCCGGGGAGTCAATTCGAGTAACCAAGGTATCCCAGCTCAGCCAAGTATCTATCCAAGGAGCCCAGGCCAGCCCATCCCGGGTTGTGTTGACCAGTGCGATCCATCCGTGTTTATAAAGTCCAAAAAGTAAGCCGATTGGCTCAGCAAGCAATCAATGGCACAATCCTTCCTCTAATAGGTAAACATCTAGAAAAGTCTATGTTACAAGGATCAAGGCGCTGAAGCTCAAAGCGAAAGATTCAATCCTGCCCACCACTAGAGAAACGCCCGGAAAAGGCATAGTTAAGTAATAAAATCCATTTTATTTCCCCGATAGCTCATTCTCGGCTCCTTTCAAAAGGAGTTTTCATTCAGCAAAAACTCCTTTTGATCTGTCTCTTAATATTATTCCTGTATAAAAGATCACATAGAGGTGGTGGAGCCTGTTAATCCCATGTATCATCTGCCTAGGGAACTATGAACTGCATTGGTAATTGAAACTACCCCGATAAATGTGAATAATCAAATAATCAATGTATGAGTCATACACATATGCAATATAGATAAGACATGTTTAACAGTGAATATCTTTATAATAAATAATTTGATTGCCTCGGGAAACGTGAACCATAAAGAAACATGCGTAAGCTCTTCAATTTATCCTATTAGGTATAGTAGGTCATCTACCAAAGCATAAGGAGGGCATGTCTTGGGACAAAACAACCTAGATCCATGTGGATAATATCCTTGGAAACTGGAAAACCCTATCTTTTCTTTATTTATGCTCAACCGGTCGATTCAAAAAGCCATGCCGGTTCAAATCTTCAAAAGGAAAGATGGTCGAGTGACCTGTGCAGATGAGTTACCCGCCTATCACTGTGCCCTTTACCTGATCAATTTCACTAAATAAATAAGAAAGATAAGGGTATCAATAGAGACGGACAGGTAGCAGCAAGATCGAATATATGAGGCATGCGGCAAGGGTTTTCGCAGTAAGGCTCGTAGGTTGGGTTATTCCCGCGAAGCATAATCGTCAGGTGGAAAGGTCGTCGATGAAGGCAGTGAGGTGGGAAAGATAGTCCATTCTATTACCA
>Ga0233342_1000392_pt1 | contig 11540 bp, 6 predicted proteins | sample GEONDECOMP273_FD_180706 | JGI IMG/M metagenome (GOLD analysis project Ga0233342, IMG submission 180706) | Leaf litter microbial communities from Shasta-Trinity National Forest, California, United States - GEON-DECOMP-273 | ecosystem: Environmental > Terrestrial > Plant litter > Unclassified...
GAAATGGTCATTTTATTGCCCTGTATGTCCACTTTTCCCCAGGTGCAGGGGCTGACCCCAATTGTAAGCAAGAAGTGCCGTTTTTTCCACTTTCTATTGCGTGGATTGATGGATTCTAAGCGGCAAAAAAGCAGCAACACGAGGAAAGGTTTACGGCTTCGTCAGCCCACTACCCTAAGCCCAGGAGCCGATAAGAAGGAAGGACTCACTGAACCAAGCCGCCTTGTTATAAGAGAATAAAGAGGGCCGCGGAAAGAGAATCCCGCCCTGGAGCAAGGTGGTAAAAAGAGCAGCCCTGAAGCCGGGAATAGGCCTTCACAGAAGCAAGCCTAGTTCGAAGAGCTTAAACCTTATCAAGCCCAGGAGCATATTGTTTGATGAAGGAAATACTTTAGCCCAGGAGCAATAAAATAAGACGTGGTGGGAGAAACCGGACCTTAGACCTGCCTGATTTATCTCTTGCTACCCATCTATCTACCCTTTCTAATCTTCTCTCTTCCTCCTTGATCTACCTCATGAGCAGCCATCCCACACACCCAGGATGGAGACAAAGACAGTCCGAGATACTGACCTTACTCCTTAGACCCTATGCCCTCTGTCTTCGATCCCTACATCCTCTGCTCTATACTCTAACCTCTCTACCGATAGCTATACCTATATGATATATGGACATAAGTTCAGTTCAAAAAAGATGGAAGCAGAGCAAACAAGAGCGAAACCTCTTAATGGTTATTGGAACACTCTGGTGTGGTCACTTTGTTACCTTAGATAGGGTGGTTGACCATTTAAGGGAAGAAGCGAAGTGCGCGTCAAACGCATTTTGGTTTTCTTCATGGATAAATTCACTTTGACCTATTAGCAGAAAAAACCTGCTCCGGATCGGGTAGCCCATCAATTGATCAATCAATCTCGTTTGGCGGTAACTTGGGTAAAGAAATATCACGTATGTGAACAACTGGGGTCTCTCTTCTGACGGTAACATGGGTCACTAACTTAAAAGGCAGTTCCTAACTAACTATCTAACTAACTAACCCCCACTTGCGTTATGAGGTATTTCCCATATATGTACTTATGAAAAGAAGCCCGCCTTTCTAGAACTGAACGTATAGATATATCAGTATTGGTGTATAGAGAGGTAAAGGTAGAGGCTATAGTAAAGAGGGATAGAGAGAGCTATTAAATAATAAGTTGAAGGCTGGAGGGATGAGGGTGAAGGATGAGGTCCAAGGCTGGAGAGATCAAGGTGGATGAGGTATGAGTGTAAGGTTACCAAGGAGGAGTTGAAAGCTGAGGGCAGTGTATCCGTATAGGTCCGTTCAATGTAAAACCGTTAGTGAGTGGTCTGTTCATTGGTAACACGTAATGCATGTATAAGTAGCGATAAATGAAGTTCGGAGTTGTCGGTGCTTCCCTCGTACAACTTGTCGGGGTTGTCGGAGCTCTCCCCTTACAAGTGCCCATAGAGCATGTTGAGTTAGCAAGAGTTTACTTAGAGCCTAAACGTGCCTAAGTGCTCTTACTCCTTCTTTCTTTGAGCCAAACTTTTATTCTATATAATCATTGTCATTCTCGTGTCAGAGTGACCCTAAGAAACTTTGGAGCTTCCTTCCACAAGTGCTTAGAGAGCGCTACTGTATGTTCATAGTATTATTATATGAAGTTTGGAGTTAAGTATTATTATATTATATGAGGGCGAGCTTCTCTCGTAGAACTTTTTGGAGTTTCCCTCGACAAGTGTCCATAGCTGGACGTTCTAGGACCACTTCTGTGTGGGCATATGTGGGTTACTGCTTCAGCTCAAGTAGAATTCAATAACAAACCTGGATATGCGAGAAATGAAATAACTGGCAGGTAAAGCAAAAAAGAAATATCACCTGCCTCACTCACATTCTGGCCTGCCCCAACCTTCTATAGTTGGCGTCTGATGTTGGTAGGCATTTTACTTATTCACATGAATTCAGTGGCTAAGCTATAGGTCCTAAGTACCACATTTCTTCATCCGGATACTACAAATCTCTTTTTTCTGTACGGAACTATACCCTTTCTGAACGTTTCTCTCTGATAGGTATGCCCTTGCACCCAGGCCCACTACTTCCATAAAGATATTGGGAATAGTTATCAATCTCATTTCTTCTGAACTACTACTGGTAGCTCAGGGACTTCTTTATTCGCTATAACTCTGAGAAGTCAGGAAGGTTTCTTTCTCTATGCTTCGCTACCGCCAAGAACTAATTATCAATCTCATTTCGGGATGCACTAAAGCTAATTAGAACTAGTTGGAGGCCAAATATAGGTCCGTTGTTAGTTCCATAATAGCTAGTTGGATCAGGCTTCGCAATTAAGTCCATTTGATTGGTTCTACATGGGCATGGTTCATAAGGCAGAAAGAAGAGTTCTAGACTATAATAGCATAAAAAAAGCAGTTCAATCTTATATGCTCAGGGGACACAAGTGGAAATAAAGAAATGGCTCTTACTCACAGTGGAAAGGTTCTGCATAAGTCAGCTGGAAATCAACCAGTCAGAATGCCACAAGAGATCTAAGCTTAGCGTAAGCGGGGAGGTTTACTATTCATTCTTAACGGCAAAAGAGAGAGCTAAGGCCTCGGCTGGGACTGCAGAGACAGAGTTTTATACTAAGGCAAAAGGTTAAGAAAAGTAGTCATTATAGAAAGAAAGGGTGAATATAAAGGTCCTACGGTGCTTGTCCGCATCGGGCAAGGGGATAAATAGTATTATTTCACTCGCACTACAGAGAGGCTAAGCACAGAGAATAGAGCTTAGTCATTTTTTAGCTTCTGAACAGAGAAAGAGAAATAGTAAGACTAAAGATATTGAACTAGTTCTGCACTACTAGAGAGAAAGACAAGTGGAAAGAAAGAAAGCTAGAAGTCTAATTTCAAATAACTACTAAGAGTTAGCTTAGCGTCAGCTAAATAGTTGTTAGTCCCATAATTAGTTATTTGCTTACGCTCAGGTTCCTTGCCCGATGCGGACAAGCGACTTCGTACGACTTCGTACCTTCTTTTTATTGAAAAGGAAACAACAAGAAGCTTATTCGCTGGGAGCTCAGGGAGAAAAGAAGGGGAAAAGCTTCTGTTTCAAAGAATGGAGACTTAGGGCTTTCACTCTATGGAACTCGGCTTGAACTTGGCAATGGCTTAAGGCTAAGGCAAGTAAGAAAGTATTGACTCACTTGAACTCTACTATTTTTCTTTGAATGGAGACGGCAATTAAGCACTTATTGCTATGGGCTAAGGCAAGTGGGACTGAAGCTAGTAGTTATGGGGCTAATAAGTAGTGATGGAACGGAAACAGCTCATAGTTCTGACTCATAGGACTTAAGCTAAGGCAATAAGGGCAAGACTAACTAGTCCTGTCTAGAGGCCGTGGGACTAAAGCTAAGAATAGAGCTAGTCTCGGCTCATTTACATTGACTAATTGTGTTAATTCCCCATTGGATCATTGTAGGAGATAACCCCATTGGATGGATCCCATTGGCTCTACTCTCATCGACTGGGCTTGGTTACTCGGTTTTCATCCCGGTTATAGAAAACAGTCTCAGTAACCACGCGAATGAAATGGCTCTTTTGGGGGGGACGAGGAACATTTCATCGGGGAATGAAACTGGATTTTATTCTAACTGAACTATACCCCTTTACAACGTTTCTCTATAATAGCTGATCATAGCCAATAGCCGCCGGTAGTCAATGCCAGGTATAAATGCCAAGGGTTGATGCACTCAATGTAAGTACTCAATTTAGGTGTATGTAAATACGCTAGTCGATCCCAGGAGGCAATGCCTTCTTTTCTTTTTTGGAACCGATAGAGGATTATTATTGCATGTCTTCTTGTAGGTTTTGGAACAACCAATGGACGATGCTTACGACTCCACCTGTTTTGAGAAGTCGGTGAGCCAATTGTTGTATAATAACGTATATAATGTAAGCTATAATACCCCACTTACGGGCGGGAGAGGCACAGACAACTGCCTTCCCATCTTATGAGAGCGTACCCATAATTCACAAGCAGAAGATTCTATTACGTACCATCATTACCAATATAACGTCCCCATCGAGGAGGGAGAATCTCATTCCCTATAATATCCACTCACGTAACAATATGAGCCGGCCAGATTAGCTTTCTTACTTTATATTTACCTCTTCCTACCCATCATTCTCAGCTCACGACCCGATAAACTACCAACTATCCTGGTTCGTATAGACACGACTTGTTGTTCCATATAAACTCCCCCGGTAGTTATAGAGTTTACTCCCCTGGTTCCATATTAATGGAACGGAGGTAGGTGCGAGGAGAAAGAGAGCCTCTCGTCAAAATAGCATCTTAGCCGAAGTGTGTACTAACATAATCTGTGGGCTAATTGGCTTGGCTTATAAGCGACGCTACCGGGGCTGGAACAAGTTATCAAACTGAAAGGGGTGCTCTATGCAATACCTGTATAAAACGTACATACTTCAGTGGACCTTGTAGATCGAGAAGCAGAGTCTCTGGACCAGATTGAGAGCCATTAGCGTGGGTATAAAAGCCAGTCACGGGAGCAAAGGCAAAGGTAGTAGCAATAAATATCAGATATAAAGGTCCGTAGGTGCTTGTCCGCATCGGGCAAGGTAGTAAAAATCGAAACATCTGCTAAGGTGGTAAAAGCATCTGTGGAATAATTAATTGATCTCATTTGCTAAGCAGCACTAGTAACAAACGGTAATACCACCAATAACAGTTTAAGCGGAATAAACACCAGTTTACCTTGATCCAGTGGATCCACAGTTTCACTCGCAGTTGCATTTGTTGACCCAGCAGCTTTAGTTCAAGCAGATTGAATTTAATTCCCCCGGGTACCATCTTGTGTTTAGGTTTTACCCCTTCCCTCTGCTGTGGTAGGTATTAGGTGGCATGCATTCGGCCTAGGTGTGCTACATGCTTTGGCTAGGTGTGTTTACAAATAGAAAGAATTAAGCTATGTACCTCCCCGTACTCTTTAGGAGTAGTATAGCCCGGTGTGCTCTGATAGGGACGATAGAGTTAAATATGCGGGACATTTCCCTTTCCATACTCATCAGGTAGTCAGCTGAGCGATGTGGTTATTCAAGTGTCATAGCAGCATAAGCTGTGCCTTACAGTCGGATGGGGAGTAATTCACCTATGTCTGCTGAGGTCCGGGTCCTCCCAAGATGTGTAAGATTCTCCGTTGCTGATAGCAGCAGTAGCTATGCGCAATGTTGACTTACTGACGAGGGGAAAAGAATGAGGCTGAGTGAGGTGGAGCTGGAGCAAGGGAAAGAAAATAAGCGTGATCAAAAGCCGGGTCAAGTGGTAGAGGCGATTCTATATAATATTATGCAAATCTTTTCTTTCTCTATTCCCACCCAACCGGAGTTGCTCGACCAAAGGGAGAGGGCCTATTCCCGCAGATCGATATCCATAAGCAGAGGGAAGGTAAAGTTTTTGCAATCAAAAGAACCAACTAAATCAACTACTAATAAGATATGGAACTGGGCGAGGGAGCACTTGGATTCCAACTATATCTTCACCCGCATATGGATCAATTGGCTCTCTTTTGGGCTATGCTGAATCAACGGTTCTATATGCAATTGGATCTGTTGCCAGCTTTGCTATTGAGCATCGGTAGTACCCTTCATTGCTGGATCTCGAAATGTTATTGGCTCTGCCACTGGTGCTTGCTCTTATGCTGGGTGATCACGCGGCTTTGCTTCTGGTTTTGCTTGCTACGGGCTCTGTCTCCGCAGCTGGTTCTTCTACGGATGCTTGGGTGTAAAGAGTGAATATGTGCCTATTCTATGCTGGTTGGGATGGTTGAACTGCTACTTTGGGATCAGTTGCTGGATCGGTATCCACTGATGCATCAAGGGCTGCTGACTCTACTGACTTAACATATGGATGTATCAGAATAAAGTAGTGCTCTCAAGCTATGCCACCTTTTTTTATGTTGCCTATGCTTTTTGCTCTTATGGCTTTCCCACCGCTGTTGGTGGTGCTGCTTAGACTCGATCCGTTACTAAGAACCATTGATGCAGAGCCTTCCCGTGATGAGGAGGCAATAGGTGAGCAGGTATGGTAGGATGCTATTATGGAGGAGTCTAAATCCATCATGAAAAAGTCTAATTGGGAGATTGTGCTGCAACCAAAGGAAAGTAAGTGATGACTCTAGGTGGCTTTACATTGTGAAGCATGCAGCTGATGGCAGTGTTGATAAGTACAATGTTCGGTTCATAACAAGAGGATAAACCTATAAAGAGGGGTTTTACTATGAGTAGACCTTTTATCCAGTTGCAAAGTATAATCCATAAGATCTATCATGTCCTTAGTACGATATTTTGGTTGGTTTCTATATTAGAGGGATGTAAAAACTGCATTTTGAAATGGACTAATTGAGGTGCCGTAAGGCCGCTCGACCAAAGGGAGAGGAAAAGAAGGTTTACATAAATAAACCTAGAGGTTTTGAGGTGCATGGGTGTGAAACCCATGTGCAGCTTGAAGAAGGCCCTTTGCGCGTTGAAGCAGGAACCACATGCCTAGTACTCAAGGATTTATGAGTACTTTTTAGGTTTGGGATTGACTAAAACTGCCACATATTATTGAAGATTTATTGTTTCTTTTCTCAAATTGATCTGCTTGTTTTACTCTTGTATGTATATTCTTTTTTACTTACAGGAAGTTCATAAAAGCTCATAGCATGAGACATAGTTGCCATGCGAGTTAAACATGAAGGACATCGACGGTGTACACTATTTTGGGGATTGGGAGGTTTTGCATTGTCCAAGTGAGGTGTTTGTCGGACAAGGTAAGTATGCAATGGATATTATGAAGAGGTTTGACATGATGGACTATAAATTATTGGCTACTACTATTATACCTAATATGAATTTATTGGCAAATTCAGATTATCCATCGGTGTATAGACAATTGAGAGGTTCCCTTATGTCTTTGGTAAAGAAAAGACTTCCTCTTTTTTTTAGTGAAAACATTGAGTCAGTATATGGTTGAGTTGAGGCAGATTCACTGGGTTGCTGCAAAGCATGTGCTCTATTACTTGAAGGGTACAATACAGAACCTTTGCTTGCTTTCCTACTGGCAGGCTTTCGATTGCTAATACGAAGAGCAGGAGGCTCTGCAAGACCTACTATTATGATTGATTGCTTTCCTGCCTGCTTGACTATTGCTTATGTGCCTGTTCAATACCATAATAGAAACTAGTAGAGCGAGGAGAAGAGGAGATTGCTAACCAGAGAAAGTGCTCCGGGACTGGGCTATTCCTGCTTGTGTGCTTTCCCGATGGCGATTGGTAATACGAGTTGCGCTTACTAATACATACCTGCTTGCTTACTGGCTGGTTGCTATTTTGCCTATTATGCCTTCGGTTGCTTTCATGTTCCTATTCATACTTACCACTAGTAGAGCGAGGGGAGAGTTACCAGTGACGAGTGACCATAGGGCTTTGGTAACCGGAGGAGTAGTTGCCTAGTAGCCAGCTGACTTACGAGTACCAGCTGCAGTGACGGTTACGCTTTCTTATGCCGATTCCTATTCCTAACAAGAGAAAGCTCTGCAAGACCTACTCGTCTTCCAGCTCCTTTGAAACCCGTTCCTATTCCTATTATGACGATTGCGATGCCGATTGCTTGCTATTCTTTTCTTATGCCTATTCCTATTGTTTGCTTTCTTTTTCCGGTGCCTGTAGCGATTCCTAATACCAGCTGGCTTGCTTGCGAGTGAAGTGGCTTGTGTTGTGCCGGCGGTTTTTCCTTTGCGTTCTATCCTATTCCGATGACTGGCCTTCCAGCTCCTGATCCTACTCCCGCTCCAGTTCCTATTCCTAACACAAAAACCTCCTACTACCGGCAAGAGACGAGTTCCTACCATTTTTCCCCTCGTAGCAAATTCCGTTGCAGTTATGGTTTCGCTTTCTTATGCCAGTTTCGGGTTCCTTTTGTTCCTATTGCTTGTGTTCCAGTTGCCGGTTCATACTGACTATGTAGTATGCCGGTTGCCTATTCATCATACGAGACGAACTAACCAACCAGAGTTACAAAGCGAGGATCCGAAGGATAAAGCCAAGAATCATATTCCTATGTTGAGTATTCCGATTGCTTTCCCGATCGATTGCGGTTCCTGTTCCTACTGCTTGTGTAGTTTTCCTGCTCCTACTACCTAACTGGGAAAGAAAGGAGTACACTACTACTTACTATTACTCACAGGAGAGGAGTGAGTTAGGGCACTGCTGCTAGCTTTGCTACCTTTGTTGCCTCTCCTCTTGCTGTCCTTGGTAATTCCTCGATTGGTTATATTCAGATGGAATAGGAAGGGATGTTACAGGCTTTCGAATAGGCTTTATGGATCTACTGCATATGCTTACCGTGCTATAGCTACCTATGCCCTTGCTTATGAAACGATTGGGGATATAAAAAAGAGCCCCCCCATTTAGCACTTTCGTAGATCATCCCCCATACTATTTGATCCCATAGCTGACATAAAATTCAAAGGTCAATCGCTGTCGATCAATTCGCTGACGACTTTCTTTCGTAGCTCACCTCACCCTTGCTACCCCGATTCTAGATGGCATGGCAGGCACATATTATCATTCCCCCATACCCTTTGCCCAGTTAGATTGCTCAGGTTTGGTGTGGGAGGGATCGTCGGAACTGCCTTACTTAGGAACTACAGCAGCCACAAACTTCCGCAGATATCGTGCTGCCTTATTCTATACTCTACAGCCAGCACTTCCCCAGATATTGTGGGAACCCAACCTATGGATTCATTACAGTCACAAACTTCAGCAGATATCCTGGGTGGGAATTGCCAAATTGAGGAACGTCAGCCAGAACTTATTAGACACGGTTGAATGGATGATGCTCAATTAGAGAGAGAGCCTTATGTTGGACGGGCTTCAGACTACTACATCGCTAGGAGATGCCTTTGATCACACTTACTGAATCAAGGCACTTAGGAGGGACTGCTATGGAAGACCCGGGATGGGAAGGATGGGGCATGAAACAATCTTACCCTTATCTTTCTTACTGCCTCACCCTAGGATATGGAGTCCCTTACCAATTGATGAAGCCAGGAATCGTGCGTGGGTAGACACGAGAGAGAGCTAGTCACCAATCCTTGCCTTGCCTTATGAATTACCTGGGTGCCTGTTTCAAGATGGGATGGGGATCTTCGCTTCGTTCCTCAACTTTACTATATAAGGCCTTTATATATGTCATTTCGGGGGAGGGGCTTTAGATACACGTCTTTCTTTTTATTCTTTACGAATCCATGCTGTATATTAGTTATTCAACCTTCTTATTTGTCTTCTTTACAACCTGTACTCCTTACCTCTTTTAACAACCCCAGCAGGCAGGGAAGGTTAGGTGCTTCCTGAATCACATCACTGAATAACATGCCCTGATTGGAGGACAAGGTTGATACAGACCTAAGGAAGATTCCAGTGCTTCCATCCTCAAGGAACGTTCAGGGTATACCCACACAGGAGAACAAGGGTTGGTGCATCCTCATCCGGAAGGTTTATCTCTCACATCCAGACCCGGACTGGTAATCTCATAGCGCAGAGAAGGGCAGCTTCTTGCTGAATGTGTTCGGAAAATTGACATTGAAAATAAAGAGCTCCTGCCAAAATTTATACGCTTGTCAACGTTGGATCACGATCGGACACAATGGAGGTAGGCATGCCATGGAGCGGCAATATCTGGTCTATAAAAATCTGAGCGACTGTAGCAGGGGTGAATGGGTGTTGCAGAGCACAAAAGTGGGCATACTTGGAGAGGCGGTCCACCACCACCATAATAACTTATTTGTTGCCTGCCTTGGGAAGACCCACAATTAAATCCATGGAGATGTATGTCCAGAGAGTAGCTGGAATTGGTAAGGGTTGCAATGCCCTTAGAGTCTTCACTGTTTCTCCTTTATTCCTTTGGCAAATGTCACATTCTACTACAAAAGTGAGGATATCCTTTTTCATGCCCACCCAGAAGAAAGATCGGCGCGTACGTGCATAAGTTTTCTGGAACCCTGAATAACCTGCTAGAGGAGAAAGAGAAGAGCTAAGAGTTGAGACCCTTTCCGACAGAAAACCGGGGATATTGAATTCAAGGAAGAAACCGTACGGATTGGCTTAACGACTTCTTCTGCTAATGTTTGATATAACAATTCCTTATTCTATATTAAGGAAGTGCTAACCAAGTCGATATTGAACTTGAAAAGAGTAGGGCTTACACGACTAGCCGAAAGGAAAAGAAGGAATGGTCTTTGCCTAAACAAGCAAGAGTGGCAAGGCAAGGGCCGGAGGAGCTATTTAAAGACAGAAGGCTATTCGTGGACCGGGTATTCGCGCCCTATTAGATTAAAGAAGTACTATAGGGAAGGGCAACTCTTTCTTAAAGGAAGGATTCCGTGGACGGATGACCAATGACGGCTAGCCTATTACACCGGAATGCTTAACCGAAGCTACTATCCGAGCAGCCCTTTCTATTACTTGCCTGGAACTCCTGAATGAACTCTGAAACTATAGATCGCTTGGACAGGAGAAGGGAAATGGGATATATCATTAACGGAAGTTGCGGACAGAGCACAGACAGATGAGCTCACAAGGCCGGGGGTAGGAGGAAGCATTTAAAGGAAAGATACCTAGGCCTTCTATTCCCGATTCGCTAAACAAGAGATCAATTCGCTAAGCGGGCAGGGGAATAATTTCATTTTAGGACGGTGACCGGTAAACACAAGCAACTGACTGGTCGTGTCGTGCCTAAACTCGCTTAAGCCACCAAGCGGGGGATGAGCGAACTACAGCAAAAGCCAATTCGCACCTATCGTACAATGTTGCATCCCCTTTCCAATGGCACCTATAAGAGCGGCTACAGCCAACCATGGGGCCAATCTCTCATCGAAGGAGTCAATTAGCGTATCCTATACAGTGAATTGGACCACCCAGACATACCCGTGAAACCCTATCAATAGTAGTAGCAGGCAGGGGGGACCGGATCCAAAACCGATCGATAGAGATCAGGCTTTGTTGACCGGTGGCCATGGATTACTTGTGGCCAGCAGAAGCCGGTTGCCGCCTTTCGATGATGCCTGTGTAGAATTTCATTGAATTCTTATATAAATTATATACTATGCCCAACACACCGCACACTGAAGCTGGCACGGGGTGGATACCGCTCGGAAACCAATAAACAACCGGGGAGATTTATTGTCCGGAAATATTGCTTGCTTTTATAATATATACGGCTATACCATCCCTTCCACTATTTATTAGAATATATAGCTAGCTTCCGAGAATGAATGGAGTTTCGGGTAACGCAGCGCATCCATATAACTTTGAGAGCGGGGCGTAGAGATTCATTCACTTTGAGCGGAGTATGGCGTATAGATCTAGACGTGTTGCTTCGAGAAGATATCGGGTGATACTCCGGATGCATTTATCTTTCTGCAATGGACTATTCTTCTATTGTATGCTTGCAAAGGCCTTATCTCATAGTACGCTTGAAGCAATGGGCGTAT
>Ga0233342_1000393_pt1 | contig 11528 bp, 11 predicted proteins | sample GEONDECOMP273_FD_180706 | JGI IMG/M metagenome (GOLD analysis project Ga0233342, IMG submission 180706) | Leaf litter microbial communities from Shasta-Trinity National Forest, California, United States - GEON-DECOMP-273 | ecosystem: Environmental > Terrestrial > Plant litter > Unclassified...
TGAGCATATAAGGAATGATCTATTAGGGTCCTTTGGTCCTTTAGGAACAAACCTCATGAATGGCAAGCGGCATGCACAGAGAGTCATCTTCCTTAAGTCAGCTGCCTCCTGTCCAGTGAAAAGGGTCAATACTTGAAAGATGAAAACATCTACAATCACTCTTTGGGACTCTAAAATGATCAATCTAGCATATCCCTTATTTAAGTCGAAAGATACAGCGGGTAAAATGGCATTCTAGATACGGTGATACACCCCCTTAGGTATACCCAATATGAAGCTAGTTGAGTAACTAAGGAACTAAGAATAGAATAGCAGCAAATTGAATGGGAGGGGAAGGAACAACGGGCTATAACTCTTGAAATGGAATTGGCTCTGTTGCTTATGATGATGATGGTTGATCTGATGATGATGGTTGATCAACTGGTTAACAGGCAGCTAAGTTCCCCGGCTTATCGATGAGGTCAAAAGCTTTTTATGGTTAAACCCTGGAAATTTTAGTTAGCTCCGAATCTATAAATGGAGAAGATGCTGCAGGCTAATAAGGCTAAGACGCGGGCTAAGACGATGGAACAGGATCTCGAGCTACAATTGCTGCTTTTTTTATCTGGAACCAAAAATTATAGGGCAACTTTTCTATCAACCAGGATTGGAAGGAATGTTGTGAGCTTTGGTGCAGCTAAAACCAGTGGTGCTGAACTTCCTGCTGTAGGATCTACCGGTAAAAGGTGTTCCTTTAGTCCTGGTCCTTGGCAGAATCTGGAACCGAGTGAAGGTCTAACACGTGGAGTTTTTATCCACACTGATGCAGGGACCAGCACTGGGTAAACTACGGAGACTGGGTAAACTTCACTTTATTAAGAAGTAAACTAATTATGTATGGATCTTAAGCTGCTTCCATCGCTACTATATCCTCTGCGGGTGATGCCCTGGGTGGATTATTTGAGGACTCTGGCTCCAGAAACTATGAAACTTCAACTAAATTTAGATATAAAAAAGAAACTGAATAATTGAGGAGCTACCCAATTGAAGTAAGAGGACTCTCTGGGAAATGACCTCTTTTCCTTGCCCTCAAAAGGACAAGCCCTCCGGACCTTTACACCAGCCCAGATAATAAATTTATCCAGGCCAGCCCTTACAGAAAGGGTTCTGAGCACAAGTGATTAGCCTTTAAGCTTAGTGACTCTAGGGATCTCATTTCTTGCCAGTAATAAGAACTCTAGCCTTTCCCGCCCCGCAGGGCCTCATGCCCATCAATCTACCCGACCAAGCTACGCCTTCCTCGGGCCCGGGAGCCTTCCTTTCCCCTGTCGGGAAAGAGCTACGCACCTTTATCCCACCCAGAAAGAAAATACATCAAGGATCACATCTTTACACACCGAATACAGACTTTTCTACACCTTTGGCCACACCTTTTCTTTGGCTATACACCTTTGGGCACCACCCTGCGCAGCTTAGTACTTTTCTTCTTAAGCCAACACACCGCACCTGCCGGCTACCACCCTGACCCTTCTAGACTCTCTATAAGCCAACACAACGAACCAAGTCCTTTGGACACCATACGAATTCATACTAGATAACATCCAGGAGATCCACTGCTCAGATAAAAACTGGTTATAGCCTATGGTTTTGGAACCTAGGTTGGAAGCTAGTAAGCTAGGTCGAAAAGCTATAGGTCTAGAAGCTAGGTCGAGAAGCTAGGGTGGTTTCGCCTTCCTTTTACAACCCCAAGAAAGAACACACATTCAGGATAACTGCTCAGAGAACAACCCATTATATAACCTCTCTCTTCGGTGCACCTAAGACTGCTCTACAACATCCGCCCGTAGGACCGCCCCCATATATCTCGTCTTTTGCCGGGGTGCAAGTATAGAAAAGCAAGCAATCGCCAACGCCAATCAAATTGTTCAAGGATAGCCACTCTCCCTGATGAGATAGGATCTCCCGTGTATGGTCTATTGTGAATCGGTACCTCCTGTGACTGATTATGAGAGGCGGAATGCATTTGATTGAGGCTCAACAAAACCGCCAGAAGACATTATTGAGCCATGCTTGGTTACAATTGACAGAAAGTCATTCCCAGTGGTCGACAACAATAGTAAATAATTGCCAAATAAGTCCGCTTGGACTAAGGCTAGCTAAGACTAGGGGACTACAGAGATACCATTGGCTAAAGCTAAGGCTTGCCTCTTAAGGCTTTCACTCTCTCTCTTCTTCAAAGAATGGAGAATATGTATGGCGGCTAGTCTTTACCTTACCTTCTAGAGCTATTACCTTATGGAGACACAACTTATTACCCGGCTTGAACTCTATGGCTTTATGGGAAACCTTTCCTGCTTGAGCTCCATGGAACGTACTCTAAGGACTAATAATATGGAACTTACTCTTCTGATACCCGCATCTCTACGACCCGAAGGGCTCTAATTCATCGACTTGCCTAATGAGAATTGACATTTATACCTTTGGTGGTGCAACATTACTGAATCAAGTAATGCATAGGATGAGTCCAATAGAAAGAGTATAGTTATTTTGATAGATAGGCGAGTTGTTGTTGAAGGGTTTTATTAGAGAGAGAGCATGAGCTTGCATGTGTTACCAGCTTCGAGAATACCGAGGAAAGATGGACAGTGGAAAATGTGTACAGGCTCTAGAGCATTGAACAAGATTACAATCAGATGCATGTTACCATTATCGTGGATGGACGACCTGATGGATAGTGGTGCTAAGTACTTAAAAAAGATAGAGTTGAAGAGTGGATATCAACAAATCTTTTGAATGTGGTTAGGCTTAAAGACTAATTGTTTTCCCTGATGCTTCGTCTCCTTTGCGTGATTCGTCTCTGTGGCCAGGTCAGTGTTTGTCCCTGTGGGTACCTAGGATGTTTTGCAAGTTGGTTAAATGACCAAAGTTAAGCTCAGCTAAAGGTAAAGGCAGATACACAAGCAGGCATGGGGCCCAGTAATATAGCAGCCATGTAGGCTACTATTGCTCAAGGAGATTAGACCATCCAGAATATCAAATATGAGCTAGACGAAGTGCAGGCATAATAACAAGATGCACTGAGATCTATTACACAGCTACAAATAGATATAGCACAGATGTAGATAGAGAGAAATACAGCTATATAAAATAGAGATGCACTGGTGCAGGAGAGAGACAGTGTATGAGATGCACGGGATTAATTACAGGCTTTCCCACGCTGGACGCTGATTCTAGAAAAGACCCTTCTCAATGCTATGTGGATGGCCTAGCTCTATAGCAATTTACTAGGGTCGGTCATGTTATCCCGGGAACTCTCTCTGATCTTGGTCACTATCCCTGCTATCGTGAACGAACCCAGCTATCCCGGGAACTAACCATTGATCTCGGGAACTAACCATTTAGATCTTGTGAGCACGTATAACTCTATAAACTTTTGAATGAACTCGCGGCTGCAATGACAATTCTAGATAATAAAGTAGGGGCATTTTTGAGCCCAAATGGCATCACGTTATAAGCAAAAGATCCCCATTCTGTAATAAAAGTGGTCTTATTATCATCTTCTTATTAAATCCTAACCTGATGGTAGCCCAAAAACCCATCTGTGAAGGAGTAGGCCTCCTTTCCCGCAACTTGGTCAAGTACTTGGGGTTAGGAAAGGATCATGAACACAAGTAGAATTGAAACTCCTTGCCCTCAGAAGCGCAAGACCTCCGGACCTTAAATCAACACAAAACCTTGCCCGATGCGGACAAGCACCGTAGGACCTTTCATTCCCTTCAGCTTTATTCAACTTTTAGCGTATAGATCTTCATATTGCTTCAAGCCTCAATTTAAGACATTGTTTTTTCATCCCAATAATCTCACACAGAAGCCATTTTGGGATGTTTCTCTCTCCTAATATTGCTTTTACACAACTTCAAAGGTTGGGTGGTTGCACATCTCTAACGTTCCTTGTGCCCTTTTCTTCCTTAAAGGTCAGATGGCTTAGTTATTCTATCTCATCTTTATTATATGTTCCTCTGTCCACCTTTCTGCAGCACACATAAGTTCTACTGGTGACCAGTATGCTTACATATAATACATTTCCTTATGATATGAACATATGGGGAAGGAACATGTATGCTACAGTTTTTTAGTGAATATAAGCTCTTTAATAAGTTTGAATATATTAGTAACATTAGGAGACTTACCAATGAATGATTTGAATCTTTGTATATAATCCGAAGCTGATTCTCCGAAGCTGATTCGCTACATCTTATTTCATATTAGCATCTATCATTAATAAATCAATGAATATTGGGTCAACCTAGACAGACCATAATGGGCAGGCACTTATTAGGTAACCCAGGGCGCTTCTCAGACAAACAAACCATGTTATTGGGCACTTAGACAGAAAAAACTCAGCCCGGGGCGCTATTCATTCAACCTTGGACAAACCTTGCTTGATGGGATGTAGGGAAATGATGATCCTTCTGTGCGTATCCTCTTCTGCTGTTGGCCGGCTTAAGCTTAATGGAAAATGATTTGCTACCTAAATTTACCACTAATTGGCTAATGGGAAAGTAAGCCTATATAGGGCTGCTTAAATGCTTTGATCCTTCCTTCTGAAAGGAGCCAATAGAGCCTGATTGGTGTTGATTCTAGAAGTGTGACCAGAGCTAGTAGTGCTGTGACATGTTCCAATCGATAAAGCGTTGAATCTGTTATTACATTTATAAAGTGCAGTGGTCTTCCCTAAGTGAAAGGAGGAGCTGCCTGTGCAGCGAGACTGTGGTGTTATTACATATATGAGTTGTAGTTAGCTGGCCTGACGTCTTTTATATGAAAGACCTGATTGAAGTGAGTCTAAATGTAGGGGCGTAGTAAAGGCCTAAACATATCTAGAGTGCATAGCTAACCAAGGATGAACCCTAAGCGTCTAAATCTATAACAAGAGTAAATTGACTTAGGCTGTTTGCGTGCGGTTTCTTTCTTGCAAAAGTATGAGTTACGCTGATCTGGCTGAAAGGAGTAATGTAGCTTGGACTAGCTAAGTGGCTGAGTAGCATAAAAGCATTATTACATATATAGTTGAGCCTATACTATAGTGCCTAGGTGATACTGAGAAGTGTAAGCGTAATTACATATATAAAGAATGAGCAGCCCTTACCAAAGTGAACACGTTGCCCACAGAATTACAGAATTACTACGGCTCATTGGTCACCAGCGTAGAGGCTTACTTGAACTTCGAGGAACACTGAATCTAGCATAATTACATTTATAAAGAACGAATGGAACAGCTTTTTCTATATAAGTAGTTGCATATAAAAAGTCAAAATAGGTACAAATTCGCTGTACCGCAGCTCTCCTTCTTCTCTATTCCCACCCAACCGGATGCGCCTTAAGTTACTTTCCCGCATCACTACTTTTATATAAAAGTAGTTGCATATAAAACTAGTCAAATTGGAACGAGGAAAGAAGACGCGACTGATGAGTTGATTGAGTGGGAGCGCTACGAAGAGTATAGAGCTATAGTTGTTCATAAACACCTATAATATGATGAGAAAACCCGAGCACTTGGGAAAAAAGACGGAGCAGGATCACGTGGAGCAACAAGTTTTCGCGGACAGGAGTTTCGGATCCATGAACTTTGTACAAAGCGTCCCGGAGGAATATGAGCAATTGGAGCAGCAAAGAAATAGGGAAAAGAACAAAGATTTCGTCCATTTTTTACTAATCCACAATAATACCTCTGTTACCACGACGGATGATAAGGGGAATAAACAAACTGGGGCCTCCGCAGGTTGCTTGGAGGAAATTAAAGGGGGGTCTCGTCGCTCGACCAAGTATGCTGCTGAAGCAACTGCAGAACATGTCGGGCGATCCGCAAAAAAGAGAGGGAAGCCTATTGTAGTGAGAGTGAAAGGATCCACCTATCTCGGTAAAAAGAAAGCAGTGATCCTGAGCTCTCGAAAAGGAGTAGGGAGAAAATCTCTCATTATGTACATCCACGATGTAACCCAACTTTCACATAATGGATGCCGACTCCCCAGGAAACGTCGTGTTTAACTCTCATCATAGATTGATTAAGTTCTCCATTTACTTAAACCCTATTCTTTATTAGGGGCCAAATATTAGAGGTGTTTGCCTTAGGGGTCAAATATTAGAGGCCCTCGGTACTAGGTTTGACGGAGCTTGCCTAGGGTTCCCTCGTAGCAATTGACGGGGCTTGCCTCATGAATATATATATTTTCTGTCTGGCCATTAGGAGCGGGAGTTCCTGGCCATATAGTTAGGAGCGGTCTTACCTTCTCCAATACGACAACGCGCTTCCTCTTCACCCACATCACCAACAGAGGAAATTGATTTCGCCAACCAAGAAAGATATGCGATTCAGGTAGTATATATATATATATATATAAAAGACATGAAGGCAAGATAGCAAAGCAGGATAGAAGGCAAGAGCAGGTATGGCAAGTAGGAATGGAGTGCTTGAACAGGCATGGCAAGAACAGGAAAGCGGATAAGAAGGCAGGAGCAAGGGAGCGGCTAGCAGCCGGGAAGGCCCATGTGAAACGTTCCGTACCCACTGCCAAATTGGATTGAGAAAAGCTAAAACTATAGATTCAGAACATAACCCGGTGAATGAGATGAAGGTAGAAGCACCAGCTGTAGACTTTGTCGGATCTCCTGAACCCGTCGGGTCGTGAGACAAAAAGCTATGTGAACGTACGCACCAATCCTTATTTACTACTACATCTTTTTTAGTTCGAAAGAAAGATCAGTCCTCATGCAAATTGACGAGTACAATTCTGGCTAGACACCCGCCAATAAAATTACTGTTTTCGGAAAGAGCATCGTTGCATCTGCCATTCCTAAACGTGATAAGGAATGACCACGAGAGTAGGACCCCTAATCTCTCGCATGGTTAGGAATCCCTATCTTGCCGGAATGGGCAGTCATCGGAATGGGATAACAACCAGCCATCGGAATGGGATAATGACTCATTGGGGGGCACCCGAAGGCCTCTATCTTTCGTTGGAATGGGATCTACCTCTATGGCGGATGGGTGCAAGACAATGAAACAAAACGATACCACAATGGGCAGTCATCTTAATGATACCAATGGGCATTCACCTATCTCTCGCATGGTCAGGCATCTATCTCTTGCCGGAATGGACATTCATCCTATGTATGGGATAACGACTCATGTGGGGCACCACTGGTAGGCATAGGTAGGCATCTATCTCGTGCTAGCACGGACAGCCGGCACCGGACAGTCATATACCTCTTGAATGGACAGCCTAATATAATATATATAGTACTTTGGATAGGAGCTATATAAGGAACAACGGCTAGATGGGATTTGCATTGCTGGATCATGGTCGGATCTTTTTATTCCTTCCCCTCCTTTGTCGGGAAAGAGCTACGCACCTTAGCGTCCCACTATTATAATAGAGCGAGCAACCGGCAAGCAAATTGGAAATGATAGGCAGTTATTATTACTATTTAAGGGGATCAGAACCAAGTGGAGTATACAAATTCCCATCGCCCTCTCCAGGAGCGTAGATTCGTATCAGAGTGAACCTGGCAGTGGACCGGGATAAAGCAACTAGTGCAGTTTCAGAGCCAAGTAAAGCAGCCTTGAGTCTCTAAGATATAAAAAGCAGTTCGCAGCCCTTATATATAAGTAGGAGAAGGGGGAAATTATAGCACTAACGAGACTGACTGTGAAGCTCCATGAGTAGGGCCGTGGCATGTAAGCTTGCACTAATGGCTCAGGCTCTAAAGCATCGGTAGTTGGTTCCGGGAAATGTACGTACCTACTAGCATGATCGTGTTGTTCCGGGAACACAAAAACCTACCAATATGTTGTTTCCAGGAAATGTGCGTACCTTATCTCTAGACCGTTCATACCTCACCTGGCCAGCAGTTGCATTTGGGTTATAGGTAAGTTATAATTCAATTTGTTGATCCACCCGAAGGACAGAGGAACCATAGGCACATAAGGTGGAGGAGAAAGTGCACTATTTTCTTGACCCATGGCCATAAAATTATCCTGCAGGTGCAAAGCCAACAGAGGCAGAGGTGCAGGAGCAAGGGCATCAGAATAAGCTAAGGTAGAGGCATCAACATCATAGACAGATAAAAAGGTCATTTTATACCACTCAAATTAGCAAATACCCCGTCTCGTGCTAGCTTGATTAGTCTTGGTTAGTTGCCGAGCCAGTTCTTTAGCCAATTACCTCGCCTTGTGTAAGCCAGCCAGGTTCGATAGCTTTGATAGTGAGTCAAGCTGTAGCCGGGTTAGCTTAGGTGTTAGATAGCCTACCTAGTTTATCTAGCCTAGCCAGCCGGGTTCCAAGCAAGGTTTGAGTTCGTTGGTGAGGTCTAAGTGATTTCATATCCACCAATCTACGTAAGTTGGTGATTGTACGATGCAGTCCGTTAAAAATGATGGATTTTCTATGACGATGCATGGTTGGTTATTTCTGTATGTGATGTAGATTCAGAATTGCTCCTTGAATCCTGCTGTAGGATATGGCAGCATTAAAATTGATACTAGTTGTCCGCAGGTGTTATCAGATTTTCTGTTGCTAGCCTAGCTGATTGATGGAAAAAAAGGATGGGTTTTCTGCTGGTGATAATGAAAGGTAATAAACTGCTCCTCCATGTGGCGTAACTCCTTAGTATCTAACAGTCTCTGCCACAGTGACATACTTGTTGTGCTCAGACCCGCGCACTCTTCCTCAGCTGCATTCAGCTTGCGCACCTTTGCGGCAGCTTCATCCACCTTTGCTCTCCTTTTCCGTTTCTCTGGCGGGGTGTCCGGTTTGATCTTTAGTGGAAGCTCCTGGACTTGGGCCTGCAAGTCCGTGATAGTTGAGCTGACCCGCTGGACTTTGTCCTCCATCGGAACGTATTTTTCCTCTACTTCCCAGGCCTTTGGTCTTTTTATGGCTAATTCCTCCACTGCGCCTTGCAGTTTGGCCTGCTCCCTTGCAAACTCTTCATTCCGAGTTGGCCGCTGTAAGTGCTCTTGCTGCAGCTCCCCACGCTGTAATACCAATTGCTCCAAGTCTGCATCAGTAGCTTTCGCCCTGACTCGGAGTTACTCTGTTATATGCTGCTGCAAAAGAGATCAATTCTTAGATGTAACCTCGGTTAATACTATGTCTACCTGGTCTCCCGTGCCTTTGCCCTTTCTTGCATATCCATGTCCGAAAATCTTATGACCACGGGATTGCCAACCCGCGTCTCTATCCCGATGTTGCAGATGTTTTCGCCCTTTCAGGCGGTGGCCTACTTGTTGCTTCTGCTTTCATTGGCGCCGCCGGACTTGCACCGCGCGGCGTTGGCCGCCTCCAACACTTTTTTTTCATTCTGCCAGCCAGCTGTTTGGCAGTTTCCTGCTGCATCTGTTCCTGGGCATCAATGGCCTGTTCGAACTGCGCGGCCATTGGTATCTTCATTGGTTACAATTATGGAGTGAAAAGTGACAAATAGTGGAATCCTATAAAAAGGGAAAACAATGTACAATTGAAATGTGATCTTCAGACAAGTTGATAGCACTTCCAGGAACGAAGATGTACCAAAAGAAGAAAAACCAGAAAAAAGGACTTTTTAGCTGAATAATGAAGGAGGATCTGATTCACTTGAAGAGTCAAAGTCATCTAAATAAGATGATTAGGTGGAACCACAGACTCCGATCTTGAGGAAGTCTGGCCGAGTAAGGAGGCAAGCTAAAAGGTATATCCCACCTCATTTCCGTTCAACTTTTGTTCTATCTGTTACTAATGATGAACCTAGATATATTAGAAAGGCAATCAATTCTGAATAGGGGAAACTCTAGAAGAAGGCCATGGTAGAATAAATAAATGGAGGCCTTGGACAAAAAAGAGGCATGGGAGGAATTTGGTCGAATTGCCTGATGCAAGGAAACCTATTAGTATATAATGGGTGTTCCAAAATAAACTAAGTGTAGCAAGTAAAGTAAATAAGTATAAAGCTTGACTGGTAGCAAAAGGTTATTCTCAGGTAGCGGGAATTTCTTTACTTTGGTTAGATTGTTTCGTGCTGACTTCCATTAGATTTCTATTGTCTCTTTTTGCAGCATTTGATCTTGAGGTAGAGCAAATGGATGTAAAGACAGCGTTCCTACATGGGACCTATAAAAAGAAATCTACATGAGACAACTTGAAAGGTTTACAATTAAAGGTAAGAAGGAGCTAGTTTGCAAGCTAAAGAAAGACTTTTATGGAATAAATAAATCTCCTAGGATGTGGTGCCAGAAGTTTAACACATACATAATAGGATTGGGATTTGTGAGAAGCAAGGCTGATCACTATGTGTATTGCAAGCAAGTTGGTGAACATTTTGTTGATGTAGTGTTGTATGTGCATGACATGTTGGTTGGAAAGAGCGTGGAGATTATAAAGGAGGTGAAATAACAACAATCCTCCAAGTTTGACATGAAGAATATCGATGCTGCAAATTTTATCTTGAGGATGTGTTATACCACATACTGTATGGGGTACATGAATATCTTTTAGCTTTTTCCAGATGAGGAGTCCTTCTTCCGTATTTTGATGACGTGATACCGTGAGATGAGCTATTAGGATATGTTGATGCTTGCTATATGCCATGGATGTTACTATGACGATGCTACTTGATGATGATGGGTTATAATTATATTATGTTGTTCATTTACTGCTTTTGTTACATGCTGCTGCTTATAGTGATTACTGGTTATGCATTGATAAGTATATTCATGTTCTTGCCTGGGTTTACAGGAGTGCAATGCTTACTATCATTTAGGACTCCATGCACCGAGAATTTATGGCTATCCCAGTGGTAGATAATTGACTTTAGAACTGTTCAATTTTTTTGGGTCCCCTAATTTGCCTTTGTTCACTCTATCTCCACCTTATTCCATTTGGGTTCTTCACTCATTTACGTGAATTGAATGCTTTAGTCCTGCTCTGCCCCCTTGTGATTCGTTACCAGTCTTGATCGTCATAATATGTGTCTAAGGGTTTACTGTGTTATAGAAACTCCTCAGTGCAATAAGTCTGGTGAACTCGCACGGTTTTCTAAACAAGAGAAATAAAAACTTTAGATAATAGGATAGGCTCAGTCAAAATTTTATTAATGTCCGTCAAATGACCACAAACTAGGTCAATGAGACTGCTGAATACAACGATGTTGATACAAAGCAGGAATACCCAAATGTCTCCTATATATAAATAAGTAAAGTGAAAAATGAGACCTAAATGCTAAAGCGTGAAAATCCTCGACTCCAAGCGCGGGTGGTCGCAATGGGAGGGGGATGTACAGAGCTATAATATCCAGGGACTATATCATGGTCCACTAGATCTATCTCTCCTAGCATCCGAGGCCGAATGAAGAAAACTCAAGAGATAATAGTGCCCCAAGGTAGAACTGGGGGAAGATCTGTACCCTCTACTTTGCTGCTGCCTGGAGGAAGTAACCCGCCGCTGATGTCTTCTAGAGGATCTCGTCTTCATGTTGGTAAGGGATCTGGTCTGGCGATGTCTCTGAGGTTCTTG
>Ga0233342_1000394_pt1 | contig 11518 bp, 9 predicted proteins | sample GEONDECOMP273_FD_180706 | JGI IMG/M metagenome (GOLD analysis project Ga0233342, IMG submission 180706) | Leaf litter microbial communities from Shasta-Trinity National Forest, California, United States - GEON-DECOMP-273 | ecosystem: Environmental > Terrestrial > Plant litter > Unclassified...
TCGGGTAAGGTAAAGATTCATTATTCTTTCAAGTACAAAGATTAAGAGGTTTTCTGGATTTAGGCCGTGTGAATTATCACCTTTACGGCCAATCTGAAATATAATGCGTGGCAGCAAACATCGTACAGTATTTTATTTTTATTTTTTATCAACCCCATTCAGCAAGGCAATCTAAGAGAAAACATACGAAAGGTCCAAATGCGTGCCAACAAATTTCAGACATCTAGGTCAGTCTTATTATAAACCAGATTTGAAGTGTAATTTAGGACAATAATAATTACAGCATTAAGTCTGCCCCATCTTTCGATATCACTGTTAAAACCCAATTGACAATGAGATCAAATCGTTATGTTAATGCTGAATCGATCTCCTTAGTTGAGTGAACATTTGAACAATTCACAGAACTCTTACTATTAACAAGTCAGAAGAGTGATAGGATACATCGTTCTGGATGAAATTTAACTACTTGTTACCTGTTGGACTACATAAATAAGTTGTAAAAGAAAGTTGTGCATGTTTGTATACCTTTACATTGTAAAGTTAAGGTTATGGTTAAGTGTCTGTTGTGAAAACAAATATTATTAATTGGGGCGTGAGCCTTTTAGGGAAAACGCGGGTGTTATTGCGTGGATGTCGGCATGCGTTTTTCCTCCAGCAATAGAAACATAATTAAAAAAAAAGAAATGGGCTGCTTTTCTTCCACCTTGACATGAAACCTGTCGGTAAACCCTCGCCACTTGTCCCTATGATTTTCCTATGTAAAGGGGGGGCGGGATGCCGAGGGGGGATGCATTCTAGTTTTGGGGTTATGCTCCATTAATTTGAAGGGAAATCCTTTGCAATCACGCTGGTACTTGCGTTGAGTATTGTTTTGTTACTTGACTCTGTTTTTTTTCTTTATGCCACGCTTTATTGAGAGGAATCGATCTGATGTTGGCATGTATTTTGCTGTGTGTGATATCGATCTGGTGTTTTTCCTGAGAAGCTTTGGCATAACGCTGTTTAGTATAATTGATCTGATGTTGGCATGTATTTTGTTTATGTATTTTGCTGTGTGCGATATGGATCTGGTGGTTTGGCTGAGAAGCTTTGGCAAAAACGCTGTTTAGTATAATCGATCTGATGTTGGCATGTATTTTGCTGTGTGTGATATCGATCTGGTATTTTGCCTCAGAAGCTTTGACAAAAACGCTGTTTAGTATAATCGATCTGGTGTTGGCATGCATTTTGCTGTGTGTGATATCGATCCGGTGTTTGCCTGAGAAGCTTGTCAAAAACGCTTTTTAGTATAATCGATCTGATGTTGGCATGTATTTTGCTGTGTGTGATATCGATCTGGTGTTTGCCGGAGAAGCTTGTCAAAAATGCAGTGTAGTATAATCGATCTGATGTTGGCATGTATTTTGCTGTGTGTGATATCGATCTGGTGTTTGCCTGAGAAGCTTGGAAAAAACGCTGTTTAAGATAATCGATCTGATGTTTGGCATGTATTTTGTTTATGTATTCTGCTGTGTACGATATCGATCTGGTGTTTTGCCTGAGAAGCTTTGGCAAAACGTTGTTTAGTATAAACGATCTGATGTTGGCATGTATTTTGCTGTGTGTGATATCGATCTGGTGTTTGCCTGAGAAGCTTGGAAAAAACGCTGTTTAAGATAATCGATCTGATGTTTGGCATGTATTTTGTTTATGTATTCTGCTGTGTGCGATATCGATCTGGTGTTTTGCCTGAGAAGCTTTGGCAAAACGTTGTTTAGTATAATCGATCTGATGTTGGCATGTATTTTGTTTATGTATTATGCTGTGTGCGATATCGATCTGGTGGTTTGCCTGAGAAGCTTTGGCAAGAACGTTGTTTAGTATAATCGATCTGATGTTGGCATGTATTTTGCTGTGTGTGATATCGATCTGGTGTTTGCCCGAGAAGCTTGTCAAAAACGTTGTTTAGTATAATCGATCTGATTTTGGCATGTATTTTGCTGTGTGTGATATCGATCTGGTGATAATCGATCTGATGTTGGCATGTACTTCTGAATTATGAACCCTATGAACCCAACATTGTAAGCCTTCTGAATCTGTCTCACAAATAAAACTCACTCTCACCATTACTTTCTTTGTATATTATCAATAAAATTTTCATAAGAAAAACTATACGAATTCAATATTTTCTTCACAAGGTTCAGCAACACGCCTTTAATTTAATAAATATAGATGAAGCTACTCCAAGGTCGAAAGAAAAAGTGTATTCCTCTATTTCATCGCATTTTTTTGTGAATCATGAACCCATCCTTGTGAGCTTTTGAACACGTCCCACCAGCAAAAGTCACTCCAATTGCTCCAGCGGATTTGATACAAGATCAACAATGCCATGCACAACACCCAATCTAAAGGTTTATGGCACGGTCAATAATTTGAGGAGAGGACCGTGTAGAATTTGGTAAGCCTGACGAGGAACTTTCGAGGGAGGTCGAGCTTCTGAGCTCTGCCACACAGCTCAAGTAATAACATTGATCGTTACTCGACTTTCCATGGAATGGATCATTCTCAAAACATCTAATATGCCCTCTGAATAAAATAAATGATGCAACCAAATAGACAACACTCAAAGGGACTGCCGCTCCTTGCAACAGGCTCTTAATTGCACCATGCACATCAACTTTTAGCGCGTAAACCTCCAAAGTTAGTGCTAAGGTGATTTGCATTCAAAGTCAACAAATCCAAATGTATTTTAAGAGATTCTTTGCAGGGAGAATGAGAGAGCCAGAAAATTGTCATTTCTTTCATTAACATTTAATGTTACATATTTTCCATAATAAGCTTCGGCCTTGCATATTTAAGACTTCTTTTAGTGCATAATCAAATCTATTTCTTCCTTTGGAGTATCAATTTAACATATTAATGATCAAAATAATCATTAAGTTAATATAAAATTATTTAAGTTTCAACAATTTAACATAAGTTATAGAAGTATTTTTAAATATAAATAATATATATTTATTCTATTTTAATTTATATAATATATATTTATTCTATTTTAATTTATACTTAATATAAAATTATATAATTTAAATATTTTCTTATAACGATTAGTGTATATATATTGATCTTGAGCTTGCTTACTTTGTATTTGTCATCTATAATGATATTATAGCATGATAGTTATGTATTCCACTATTTGTGTCTATTGAAATATGGTTTAGATATTTGAAATTAATAAATTATCATTTCTGAAAATCCATTTTTAGATGCCAAGGATACCTTCCCACTTGTGAGCCAACATTATCATAATTCCTTAATTAATTTATAAAAGGAATTCTTCGTGAATGATTTCAGGTTCCATCAATGTGTTTAGATTCTAAGGGTCCTTGTATATGATCATTTGACATGCATAGATAGTTCCTTTTACTTTCTTATGTTATTAATAATTGCAAACTATTATAGGAAAACCAAGAAATATGACCTACTGCAATTCTGACCCCCCGCCTCAAAGGTCCTTCCCCTAATGCCTAATATGGATTCATTGGATCCCCATTCTCCACTATGAAACCCCACCCTTCATTTATGAGGCACCTCCACGTTGCTCCGTTTTTTTCTTTTATCAACATCGTATAAACAATACAAATTTGCATGCTCTCTATATTGTGTTTTTTTATATAGATTTTTCCAGTCGTGCCATGCCTTTGTGTCTTTCAAATTGTTTTGTGTCTCGAATGTAATCCTATACATATTTCTTTTTTCGAGCTTCACCAAATATTTCTCATTTTTTTAGTTCAATGAATTTCCTTGTATATAAATTCTATTGTGGTTTGAATGTTTCGACATCACTTTAAAAAATGTATGCTATATCAAATCTTTTGAAAACTGTTTCTATATCTTTATCCATTTTTATCTAAGGTACACGTGGATGGAGATGCATATGAATACAGAAAATGATTTTGACTTTGTAGTTGTAACTGGTAAAGAACGGTCTACCCTTGGCATAGTTAGGTGTCAATCAGATGCTACATTTGCAGAAATACGTCAAGAAATCATGCTTGATGGTATTGTTGGATATCCTTTTGAGTTTACCAACAATCAAGGATACACTATAAATGCAACACAAGAGAAAAGATGGAAGGCTACAAAAACACCGATAGGCATCAAGAGGAAACTAGACACATTGGATATTGAAGCATTGCAATCAAATGCAATGGAAAGAACACCAAATATTGAAAGATTTGAAGACAACGTAGAGGAACCTATGACTAAACAAGCCAGAATTGTAGTTGAGTGTGATTCGGTAGAACAAAACATAGGTGTTGATTCTATTATATTGGCATCTTGGGAACAAAAATTGAATAGTTTAATGGAAGAGTTTGTTGAGGAGAAGCTTACTCTTAAAGTATATTCAGAAAAGGGAACACCTAAAATAAAGATCCATTGTGAAAGTTGTGGTATTGATTATGGAATAGGGGAAATATATTTGGCAGCACGGACAGTTCGCAACTTCAAAAACAATCACATGAAAACAGGGGCCCATCAACGTAATATTTCAACGGTGGGAAGCAGTGAAACTCCTTCATGTAATATAGAAAGGAAAACATACGAGCGGGAACTGCTTAACCCGTTAAAGGGTCTTTTTCACCCGAAAATTGACCTTCCATCGATTTCCTTCTGCATTCCTCCCTTTGGAAGTCGGGAGTCGCGAGTAAAAGTGTGATGGAGCATTTGAAGGTTCTTCCGCTTTCCGCCTTCTGCACTTATTCCTTCCGCCCTGCAGAAGTCAGAAATCGAGAGTAAAAAGTGCGACAAAACATTTGAAGGCTCTTCCACCTTCCGCCTTCCGCACCTCCACCTTCCGCCCTACAGACGTCAGAAATTGGGAGTAAAAAGTGCGAAGGAACATTTGAAGGCTCTTCCAGCTTCCGCCTTTCGCATTTTTGCCTTCCTCCCTGTGGAAGTCGAAAAACGATAACTTCTTGTTCGACGGAGTATTTCCACCACAGTTCCGCCTTTCGCCTTTCGCAATTCCTCTTTCCGCCCTTCGGAAGTCAGAAATCGGGAACTTATCATTCGGCGGAGTATTTCCACCGTTGTTCCTCCTTGTGTCTTTCTCGCTTTTGCTTTCCGCCCTTCGGAAGTCAGAAATCGAAAATCCAAACATTAATGAGACTTTAATATTTTCTTTTCCCTTTCCACTTTCCGTTGTGCGGATCGCGAAACACGAAAGTCTTAACAACGTTAAGACTCCAATAGTTTATTTTCGCTTTCTGCGTTGTGGATCACAGAACGCGGAAGTCTTAACATTCTTTAAGACTTTATTTACCCTTTCTTTTTTTCTCTGTACGGATCGCAGATCGTGGGAGTCTTAATATATTAAGGCTCCAACTTTAACTTTCTGCTGTGTGGATTGCAGATCGCGGAAGTATTAATAACTTTAAAACTCGAAACTTGCTTTCCGCTCTCCGCTGTGTGGATCGCAGAACGCATAAATCTTAATAACCTTATGGTTATAATTTTTCTTTTCGCTTTCCACCTTCCTGTGTGTCGATCGTGGAATGCAGAGATCTTAACCCTTTTAATCCTTTAACTTATTGTTCCATTTTGCGTTGTGCGGATCGAGGAACGCAGAAATCTTAACCTTTTCTAGACTTAGATTTTTTCTTGACTTGCACTGTTCGCTCGGTGTTTTTCTTAGGAAACCTTAGTGTTGTTTTGACCTTCAGAAACCTTGCAGACTTGGGCCGAAATCACAACTTGCACTGGTGCAGGCTTAGAAAGACTATTGGAGTGTTAAGGCGGTAGGTCCAACACATTCAACGAGGGAAGCCCTTTTGGAAAAGTAAGTACAATAAGCAAGTTAAAGGGAAACAACAAGGTAGGTTTCTTCCCTCTATTTAACGAAGCATCCATACCCCGCCCCCCTTAGCAGTGCAAGAAAATACTTCTCTTTGAGCAAGGGGAAAACTAAGGTAAGACATCAACAAAATAAAATCATTAATCTAACTCAGGAAACACAGCCATCTGAACAAGCATTAGGTCATCAGTAAATTTCTCATTAATAGATTGAGCGTGTCTTTCCTTATTATTCAATCCCACTGAGACTTACACTCCTACACATCCAGGTATACCCTGGGCTCGTTTAACAATGAAATTATACCGCAAAAGGGTGACTTCATGTCAGGCCAAAATCACTCAATGAGGTTACCAAATACCATAACAAGGCATTAATAATTCCACCAGAGAGGGGTATGTTAGGTCATAATCATCATTCTTTTTACTACGGCAAGAGCTATTAATTTATTTCTTGAGTGACACTGAAACGCATGATCATAAAACACACGGTTTAAAGGCATTAATCAGATCCCCAGTCCTAAGGTAGATTCTTGTCAGACAACATCATTAAGAGTACATAAATACGCCCCAACAAGATGCCATCCTCCGGCAGCTGGGTGCAGGAGCAATAGTCCATAGTTATTACAACAATATGGAAGACATGCATTCATGGCAATGAATCTAGACTACTATTTCATTCTTCTCACACATTTTAACATAAACCAACATAAACCCAACATACCCTCATATCAATAAGTTGCATAAGCAATACTCAGAAATAGAACCTGTGGTAAAATCGAACCATAATGAAAACGGAACAACCATGTTCGACCCAACCGTAGATTAGGCCCATATCTCTCTGTCCACAATCACCCCCGAGCTAATTATGCATTCCAAGAGTGGTGGCTGTCCAAATAAGACCCATGTTCCAGTGGGGATCCCCTTGTCTTGCACATACAATGTCCCCTTCAGCTTACCTAAACGCAGAGTGCTTCTCCCAGCCGACCGGCCTTCCATACTCAACGACATTTCTCTTATAGTTCGACTTTTAGGTCTTTGCATCTCCCGGGAATCTTTGTTCCACTGCCGTTCTGTTTGCCAGGGTGGGTCTCACGCCATACTGGCCTTCCCACACTTGGTGCAACTGTATGAAAACGACCCTTTTCCTCCCCACTCTTCGCATGCATAATTTCTCATTCCTCGTGGCTGACTCTCTCATTCAGATTTTTTATATAAGCATAATGTTTCAGTTACATAAGATAAAATAAATGTTCACTAACTTCCACTAATGATCACAGCTATCCAATGCATAGTGGATTATCAAGGTAAAAAAATTAATTTTGATCGTTTTTTTGTAATATAGATATCCTTCCCATGCAATGAACAAACCAATAGTTGTAAAACTATGATATATGACCACATGCTTGGAAAAAAATCAAATACACACGAAAACTGTAACGTCCTTGCAATACCTTGCTGTGGAATTCGAGGAAAAATGGGTAAGTTTTTATTTTTTTTATTAAATCTTTAAGTCATCCACATACTGTACCTTTGAATTGAATGTTTGCAGAAATATGTTTAATAGCCCGTTACACCAATAATAATTTATACTGCATCTAGATTTAATCAACATTATGTACAAGAATACGCACAACATAAGAATACAAGAGGGGCGAGACAACCATTTTCACGTGGTTCACCTCGTCCACGAGGCTATGTCCACCAATTTGTTTTCTTTTTATTTCTTATGGGAGAGTAATTACAATGTCATGGTACAGCCGCATCCATGGCCGTTCACCTTGCCTCAAGTCTCCTCGCAGAGAGACACTTGCAACTCGAAATTGCCTTCGTTTAGGACCTTTATGACAACTCATAAAATTCATTTACAGTTCCTGGGACACATGACGAACTTTGGCTTTAAACCAACATTTCATACTTGAATTTGGAATTAATCATCACACCTTTACAAGATATGCTCTGTTGAAGTAAAATATTACATCTCTAAAAGTAAATAGCAAAGACGTCCATTTCTAAACAGACGGTATAGCAATGCTATTGCAATATATGCTATTCCAATAATTAGTGCAAGAATAATTATAAGGAGTAGTAAAACACACAAATAAGCTCTGACCTAACTCTACCCTTACCATTATGTTACTCGCATAAATAAAGTCAGTGTAAATACTGAACCATATCATAGCTTGCAGTTTTTTGGTCAGTCCTTACTACGACCACTGTGGCAACTACATACAATCTGGAACTGAGATCAGACACAACAAATGCATATACCAGACAATTGTGACGTGACTGTCTAACATCTCTACAACTTATAAATAAACGTTGAACTTAAGATTGTCTTTTCTCAACAGACATTATAGCAATGCTATTGCAATTTGTGCCATTGTAATAATCACCTGCAAAAATTACAACGTGAAGGGGAGAACGCACATAAAATAAGCTCTGACAGAGCTCTACCATTACATTATTTACATTTTTTAACCTTAGTCTAAATACCGAACCATACAAGAGATCACAATTTTGTGATCAATGGTCTATGCAACCATTGCGGCAATTATACCAAACATACAACAATCTCCAACCCACATCAAACACAACAAATTCAAACCAACAATGATCTCATGCTCTGGATCAAATCGTAATTAGTCGTCAATGATCCAAATCGATTTAAAGATGATAACAGGTAGAACAGCCCCTAGCACCAACACATCCAAACACTTTCTTCAGCGACTAAGAACCCAAGCGTGACCAACCAAAACGTAGGTGGGCAGTCAGACCGGATCTGAATCATTTTAAGGGATAAATCGAAGGCATAACAGACACTACTGTGAGACTTAAACCACCTATCGCAGATCTTAAAATTTAAATCAAGCGCAGTGATGAGAACCTAATCCCATGATCTACCTACTGCAAATCGGATACAATTAAACCCAAGCATATAAGATAGATGCATACATTTGGAAATCGACTACAAATGTTAAAATAACAGCCTCCAAACGTGGACAGAGGGAAAGCGATGCACAGATTTGGTCATAAATCAGTTAGATCGCGTATGAGGCGAACTAATGCCAGCGAAACTTAGCATGGGAGGTCTATAAAAAAAAAATCCCAACATATTATTATCGGTCTCTAACAGAACTCAAAGATTTTTCTAAAAATCTCAACGCTAAACCCTAGCGGCACATATTCAATTTAAAGTGACTCTTTTAGATCTATTTAAATAATCCAAACATTATACACGAGTAGTGTTCCCCTGGTCATAAGAAATTTAATTTTGCAACGAATCCTTTCAAATATGTACAAGAATTTAATCACTATGCAGTAGAATTCTTATAAACACTCTGAACTATATGATAATCACTACGCCAGCGAAATTTAGCATGGGAGCTCTCTATATTTAAAAACCCAGCATATTATTATTGGTCTCTAACAGAACTCGATGGTAAGTTTCATTTCTATAAAGGATCAGCGATACACACTATTCCAGATTCTTGCGTATCAGTCTAGATTTATATCAGCACGCAGCCATAAGTATCAACAATGTGTATTCTAGTTCTAAAAAGGGGTTCAACAAATAGACATGAGCAGTGATATCCGATCCATATAATTATTCAATGACCTTCCATTATCAGTGATTTTTTTTCAAGATCTATCAAATAATTCAAAGATAAACACTAGCACTGTTTTACCAGATCGGAGCTATATGGAAATCCGTTTTGCAGCGATTCTCCAATAGAAGCATTTCTCCATTAGCCACGATTTCATCAATAGGAGCGTTCTTCAATTAGCACTGATTATACCCCTCCTTCCCAAAGGAAACTACCTATCTGACCTTAAATCTCATCAGCCTATAAACTCCACGCCAATCTTTCTTGGTTAGAAAACTACCGTCAGCATCGCCTCCCAGAGTAGTCCCCCTCAAGAGAATAGTAACCCAATAAATAACCATCCCAAGGTGTTCGATTCCCCTCCAATGAGAAGAGCATCCCACAAATTAGTGCACTAATTATGCCCTCGATTCCCTCTCCGAGAAAACGCACCTCCACAAATTAATGCACTAAAGATTCCAGCATTAGTGGTGAAGCTCCTTCCCCGTTTTCCCTATCCAGCAATTTACTCCTGGCATGCGCCCAGCCCAACCGTTTCAATTTACTTTGGATACTTGCTAATTTACTTAACTCGGCAGGGCCCTCTCATTATTACTATTGGATTTCGTTGGACTAGAATTTTGTTCGATGTTGGAAAAATATTCCTGGCAACGCGAGGGTGTTAGATACCGACTCATACTTGGCAAAAGCTTGATAAACACTTGAAAGCATAGACCTCAAAATTTAAGTTTTGTTTTTGTCATTTCTAATTGACGCGTGAGAGTTTCCTTTTCCGTGAGTTACTACTAGCAAGTTTGATTTTCTGATAGGGAGTCTCAGACTTGGGACAATTTACATGCCATTCTTTTGGGACTATGAACTAGTATATGATATTGGGGCCATGTTAGCATACCACTTGTTACCCCCTCATATTATATGAGAGTTGTAATTGTGCTTTTCATTATGTTACCAACGTATGGTGCCTTTTACTAGGCTTTTGTATTTTCGGATGGGGGTCGTGAGGGGACATTACAAAAACTATATGGGATATGAATTATATGGCAATTTGATACTTCTCATATCACTCATGGGATTATTACCATATCACACACACAATGTTTTCCATATCACACATGCGATTTATAACACTTAAAATGGAACAAAAAAAAATTAAACACAACGTGCATGAATTGCGTAACACTTTATAAAACTCCTACTCTCATAACTATTTCTCACCTCTTATCCTAAGTGTCTTCTATGCAACTTCTATGGATTTAGCTTTGGCGTAAAAAAACCTATCGTATTGAAATAACCAAACAATTGTTAATGTGACAGTTCTAACCTTTTCTCGATATGACTATGTTTCAATACTCATTGTAGTCTGTTACAGAAAATCACATATGATGAAATTGTAAACATAGATATAACTCTTTTTACATATTACGAATATGTACTTCTCAAGAAAATTATTATTGTTTTAATATTTTTCTTGTGATGCAACTCCTTAAGAGAAGACACTGTTGTCTTGGTGTTTCAGCCATATGTTTTTCAGTTCTCAACGATTACATAAAAAATATATATGAAGCACTACTAGACACCTAACTCTACACACTGTAAAAAAAAACCAATCAATCCCTCCTTATTACTTGAAGACCTTCAAAATTTGCACCAACAATTGGTGAACTTATTTTGTGGTCTCCTTAGATAATTATAACTAATAAAAAAGTGTGCTAATTGTTTTTGAGAAAAATAACATTGCACTAGTACTAGTTGCTATGTACATGTTTACAAGTTTTCGTATATTGACTCCATCATTTAGGAACACAAAGGCTGCACCAACAAGGACATATACCTTATAATTTTCCAAAAAAAAAATGTCAATGTTAGAAAAAATCATAATTGAAGTAGTTATGAAAATTTTCAATAAATAAAAGTTATATATTCACAAAGCTGATTCAATTTCCTACATTTCATTTTTTTTACCCAAATTATATATATATATATATAATTTCAACACTTATTCCTAAGGTAATAGTGTTACATTTATAATGTTAACATTGACAAAATCTCCAATTGAAATATATGATTTATAATTATTA
>Ga0233342_1000395_pt1 | contig 11504 bp, 8 predicted proteins | sample GEONDECOMP273_FD_180706 | JGI IMG/M metagenome (GOLD analysis project Ga0233342, IMG submission 180706) | Leaf litter microbial communities from Shasta-Trinity National Forest, California, United States - GEON-DECOMP-273 | ecosystem: Environmental > Terrestrial > Plant litter > Unclassified...
CGTGCAACCATTCAGTATCGGTGATCTACCTAAAAAAATGGGCTTATTCCACCACTCTCTCTGGTTTGCTCAGCTTCACAATCTATTTTTACCTAATACTTGTTTACCCTATACCTTGTACGTTAGATAGAAGAGATGGTCACAATATATATATCTATATACTTATACACTTTAGGCTTTATGGAACCAATATCCATAGCTCAATTGTTTCGGGTAGACGGAAAGAAGGACGGACAACAAAAAAATAGAGTTTAAGTGGAGTTTCAATGAACGGATTATGTAGCAGTTTTAGGTGCACCCTTCGTAATAAAAAGTTCCTTATCTCATTTTCGGGATCACTTGACAGAGGTCTTTTGTATGCCAAGGTGGGACCAACAGAGGTATATTACTTTGTTGCTTGCCGGTTTCAGTGACCAGAGGATAGGTGTTGTATAAAAGGTCAGCCACTTGCAGGGTTACTTCCTCCTTGTTTTGTAATTATTGCTAACGCTTGCCTCAATTAAAAGGAAGAGTAGGAATGTACCGCAGGAGGAATGATTGCGATTGCTTGCTCCCATAAAGTTGCTTGGTTTCAGAAATATTGCTATATGGAGATTATACGCACCACACCTAGATTACCTGGGACTGGCTTACCTAGATCAGAAAATAAAAAAAACACTTCCACTTTATACTTTCAGAAACCAATACTCATTCCACAACGGACCCAAGAACCATAGCTCACATTCTTTGGAATGGAAAAAGAGAACAACTACGCAAACGGAAACGCGGATACGGAAACTACAAACAGCAGCAACGGAAACTATGGCAGCTACCACCACAGTGGTGGATAGATACAGATATGGAAACAACGACGGCTACGGCAGCTACTACGGATACAACAAAAGAACAGCTACGGCAACAATGGACGGACGCCAAAAGATATTGATTCTTTACCAGTAAGAGAGGTGAACGCGGGGAAAATAAATAGGGATAATATCATGTATAATGTGCGTTACCATATTCCTAAAGGAAGGGGCCTTATGAAAAGAGTGGTGCATACGCCGAATCATGGCTACCTGCTTAAGCGCCAATGTTGGTTGCAGGCAGAAAAGGAGTTCAGGTTGAACAGATATGAAAAAACCCACTTAGGAATAGACCTATAATGCCTGAACCTCCTAGTTGTTATCCATCTGTTATACCAGACTTTATTTACTTAATGCCTTCACCCTTGGAGATGGGATGGAGTGATCCCTAACCCAAATCCATCGATGAAGCCAGGAAGACTAAAGTAGGGATGGCATGCTATTAACAACCCTTCACCCCCTACCTTATTTTTACTATTCACCTTCAGACCTAGATATGTTCTCCCTATACCACTTTATGAATGAATGCACTTAGTGGGTAGGTACCTGCTACTTACCTTCTCTTATAAGCACCATATTAATACAAATAACCTGAAATGCTATGATTCATTGACTTGCCTCAATATAAATGCGAATGAGAGACCCGGATGGTAATTATGCTGGAGACCCTCCCACAATCCTGGGTTATATATATAATTGCATCTCTGAAGGTGTTTTAAATTGATGGCATAGCGTTTGGATTCGACCAGAACCAAGGCGGTGGGGCATCTATTTACCTAAAGAGACAATGCGAGTTCAAGACCCCGGTGTTGGAATCATACTTGGACCTTCCAACAATACATCTATTATTTATTGAATACGCGTCTAGCTAAGGTTGGGATCAACCGGATCCACCCAATCTGAGTGCCAGACTTATTCCGTACCTTACTGGATGAAATAACCTTAAATGCATGAATGAAATTCATCGCTTTATATACAAAAAAAGGCAAGTTATAAACCCCGGTGGAGGATTATGTTTCCGATCGATCCCAGCTAAACAGGCGAGGAGCGAGGAACGAGGGCGAGAACGACTTATATTATTGAATTTACCACCTTGACCTTTAACCTCCAAACTTACCTACAGAACACAAGGTTCCTACCTCGAATAGCATACTCGACTAGAGACAGGATGAAGAATGGTCGTTACTTATGAGCATTTATATTTATAGTTACAATGAACTTATTGTATTGGATTTCTGAACTGATTATGTGATGATGAGGCTATGGCAAGTATCTAAGGGCTAAGTGACATGGACGTATGCTTAAGGCATTATTAAAATGGACCTTCGGAAGTCTTTAGAGCTTAAGACGGAAACTGAAATGTTGCCTGCTGCGAAACCTGAGTTGAAAGGATCAGAAATGTCCATCCACTGCGTGCCGCCCCTATCTGGCTACTTCTAGCCATCGAGGAAAGCGTTCTATTTCCAAGCAAAAGAATCCATCCCGCAAAACGAAGGTGAACGCCCTGAAAAGGCATAGTTTATAATAAAAAAAATGAATAAATAAACTTTAAGCGGCCCGATTAGAGTCATAAACCTTGTATGCTTTCCTAAAGATAATTTTATTAGGCGAAACGAGCGAATGATAAGTTTATTTGAAAGAAGTTCCAAGCGAACTTGGTGCCTGGGCTGAATCTGCCGGAAATGTTGGGTAGCCTCCTCCCCACACCTACTACATCTATCCATATATCCATCCATAAAGATTCTCCCAGCCCTAGGTTAATTATTCCAACGAGTAAGGCTCAAGGCGCTCAACCTCAAAGTAATTTAAGCCTCCTGCCTGCCCCTACTAGGGAAAGTTACTTAAATGCTCTTTTTAGTAAATAAAAGATCCACAAAAAAAAATGTTTTTAGCAAATAAAAACGTCAAATGAGAAAGACCCGTTCGGTGCTCACCCTTTGTACCCCCACCCAAGAAGTTCTTAGGGTATAGTTTATAAAGTTAGGAGCGTTTAGCACTTTCCCGCATCGGGGAAGGAGCGGAGCCTTCGTTCTTTCCGGAGTCTCAATTTTTTACTACTTAAAAGCTAATCTAGGGATCTGTGCCTATCATGGAGAGCTGCGTTCTTGGGCAGTGCCATTCTATAGAGGTTTGCCCTCGTGTGCCACTGCCACATCAGTCATAGTAATAGTTATTATAAATTAACCCATTTCCACTAGTTTAACCATCCTTAGCGTAGGTGTCCAAAGAACCAACAACCCTATCCCCCCTGCCTTTCTCTGTTCTATAACCTGTACTGTTATCGGAGAAAGTTTACTTATTAGCTTTGTGTAAGAGAGTTTCATTAGGTCCGTTAGTTCGCTAAAGCAGGTAACTCTATCTTATGTGGCCTTTCTATTTTTGCTAACCCTCGTAAGCGGAAGCGGGACTTACTTCGATCTCGTTCCACCTTCCCTCCCTTCCCTTCTAAGCGTGCGTAAACGACAGGCTTAAGAGCTAAAGCTATGGCCCTGGACCTCCTTCCCTACCCACGATTGAAATGCCTCACCTAGCCTACCTATCTCTCTAAACCACCTATGCCGCCTCTCTCTTCGATCTCGCTACCTGAGCTGCACCTGAACTGAACACGGGACGCTTCGCTTCTGTCACATATTATGCGCCCTAGTAGTCGGTAGAATTATTGATTGAAAAACCGATTGAAGGTGCCGCTAATTTCTCTTTATTGCCACGGGGCTCTTTATGAACTTAACGTAAGCTAAATAGGAATAGTTTTATGGAGATATAGGGAGATAAATATATAGATTTATTCTATTTATGTAATTATGGGTTTATCCTGCAGAATATGGCTCAAAGGAAGGCTTCTGGCAAAAGGTAAGAGGCTACAGGTTACATACATACATACAGTAGGCTTATTAATTCCTTTTCTGTGATCCTTCCCTAGTGAGGCTGGTGATGATAGAGTAACTGGTAAATTAAGGAAATAAAGGCGTCCTTTAAATAATGCATTAAATTAAGCAATAAAAGGTAGCGCGGGTAGATCCAAAAGCAGCAGCCAGGATAAGCAGCAAACCCCTAGCAGTTGATTCCAACAATATCCAAAGGGAGAGGAAAAAAAACAACAAAAAGTTCCCCATGGTCGGAAAAAGATTATATTGATCCTATTTTCGGATCTGGATCTGATTGTATTCCAATAAGTCGTCCATGAAGGAGAGGACTTCATGGCCGGCGGTGTAAGCGTTGATGTCGGTTTATAAATGTAGTATATTTTGGACAAGCCTGGCTTAGATAACAAAAATAAGTGCAGACGCAAATGGTGCCCTGGTTTTGTTCAGGGTTAGAAACTCATGAAGTGTATGCGATGGGATAGATCCAGCTTGGCGAAGTTTCTCTATTTTGATTTGATGGCCGGAGCCTTAGCTATCTAGATGGAGAGACTATTGTTTTTGCTTCACAAAAGATATTGCATCGGGCCATGTGTAATATGATGTTCAATAATGGCAGGATGGAATTCGGGCATCTCTTAGTACGACCAAGTGAACACGTCGCGAAACTCTTGGAAGAAGGCTTTGTAAGCTGAGACCTCCTCAGGAGAGCAGGAAGCTCCAATAGGTCTTTTTTGTAACGCCAGGTGTAAAAAAAATATATATATATACCATGATGGTGGGCAAAATATTCTATTTTTGCTTTACTCAAGGGTGTCCGAAGCGGGAATGGTATTTTCGCCAATAAATGTGATGGCGGGAATAAAACCTTGGCCTCAACAGTGTATTGGTCGGAAGTGGTATGAGTTTAGAATGCGTTCTGTGGTAGTAAATAGGAACGATAATGCATATTGTCCCAAGGGTAGTCATAAGCAGTTGTAGCTTCTAGGATGTATTCATTGGAATAAAATATATGGTTGCTAGAGCCAGTGGTATCGTGCAATATGGTTGGAGAGGTGGTTGGTGGAGTGTATCCTCTGCACGTCACTCCATATGGACGGGACGGATTCCATAGGGAAGAGCCTACAGACATGGAAACGACATAAGCGGAATGAGATCCCAGCCAGGGTAGTAAGGTTGATGGTACACCAAATGAAGGTGGGCCAATGTTAACACCATATGACAACGAGGGGTCGTTTTAAGTCAGAAACCTACTTATTGACCAATGTGGTAAATTATATCAGAGTCTGTGGTTTCCGTGTATGGGGGAGGCCACACATGCTTACAATTACCGGTGTGGGGATGAATCGTAATAGACTGGCGAACAACCAGAAGGGTAGTCCATAAATGAGGGAGTTCTAGGCAGTTGTGGGTGTATTGGCCAAATGTATTGCATAAGGTGCATGGGTGATTGGTGCGCAATGTTGCAGTGGGCGCTTTGGCAGAGTCTTGTGGGGGCGGTGCAACGGTGCCCCCAGCTGGTAGGTTTAGCAAGAGCGGGGTTTTCACAGGTAGAGGTAGTAGGTTTCGCAATTCTGGGAGCGTAGGGCAAAGGTTTGTGGCGTTACCGTTGATGTTGCAAAGAGCGCAAGGAGGTGGAATCTGAATGTGTGCGGTGGAGTTTATTATTTACTAAAATGGCATTTCCAGCAGTTTCCCTATGATAATTTCCCCATAAAGACGGGAGCGATACTACACTGATGAGGTTCACAACCGTCGATAGGATAGGTTACACTACAGCATAAGGAGGGGTTGGCACCACTATAATCCAGGTGAGGTGAGTGAGGCCAATAGTGATTGAGTCATAAAGGTACGGTATGGTACTAACAGTTCCTAGGCTAGGGCGTTATACATCCGGCTGCATGAGTAGTTCGTGGTGTCCATATGAACATGGCCTAACAGTCAGTTTCCCTAATAGATTCATTCAACAGCATGAGTTGGGATATGCTTCGGTAACTTCCAGCACGAAAGTCCTGGGTTATAAGTGGGGGCATCCATATAGGGCAGCACTATGAGGTAGGCCCGATAGAGGCGTTACCACCATCCAGCATGAGTCCTGTTCAAGAGGGTATGATCTCCTTAGCACCCAACCATTTTCCCAAACCTCTGTTTGGTTGGGACAACATATTACCACAAAACCTAATTTTGGATGATACACAGGCTATCGGCTGACCAGCTAGTGTTGTAGCAATGACCTCCTGGACACTTATCCAAGTATTGTACTTAGGGAATGGTGCTAATAAGGATCACCTCACATTGGGCACTACCTGACTTCCCTGAATGTCTCTATCTAGCCCTTATTCCCTGAGGACCCTTCTGCAGTTATAGCAATGACTGGCAATGATCCTACGGGATCCTATGGCTTATCAGCTATGACGGAATGCCGTTTGATTCGAAACAGGTGACTCATATTAATGTAACGAGCATTAGTAACTCTCTTTAGGTATCACTAGTGGTTAAAAACTCACAGTGTGGCTCATTCGGTCCCGTACCGGGTGCATACCCGTCGTGACCCTCGCCCCGTCCGGGAATATGTGTAACTTATTCTGTTGGCCATGGAAGGGAAACATTTACTCTAGCTATGATGAGTAACTTTTCTCTCGGGGCTGTATGACTATGACTGGTGCTTATGGGCTATGCCTGCTGGATCTTACAATGCTCCTGGGCTCGCTCCTCTCCCTAACGGTCGAGTGGCTTAACGCTCCTCTTCAGGCTATTATTGGCTCCTTGCGTTGTCGTTTCCTATCTATATATTTATCCATTTGTTCTATCCTTTCTCCGAAGCTTATGGTCTTTAGCCTTTTTTTTATCTCTACCAAGAATGCATAATAACGAATAAAGGTACAGATCCGTGCGTTTGTTTTCTCTTTGACTACCCGCCGTTCACGACATCCAGGAGAGGGGCCTCATTTACCACGGCTTTGTCGGCGGGGCTTGTCCTTTTGCTAAAAAAATCCTGGTTGTTATTAAGTAGTTTATATTATTGTAATTTGTCTGTTACAGAAAGGTTGGAAAAGCAAAGCTTTCCTTCTTCCATCATCATAAAATGAGTCCCACATAGAGGGATCCGTTTACGAGACATAACTTTCCGTAATGCGGATATTCCACCAAAATACCAACCTTTTGTCTTTACCACTATCCCCCCAACCAAGAGCTTAAGAAACTCTTTTATCTGTCGCACTTGGAAGACTTTCACGTCTGTTTCCCTGCAGTTTTTGCAAGCGCAAGGTTCAGAGATTAGACTAATAACCTTTTTTCCTTTCCTTTAATATCCTCGGATTATTCTTCCGAGTGGATTGGGATAATAGGCTTTTTTCCACGGCGTAAAGAGGGGGGGCAAGAGCCTATATTGGTTATCACCCCATTGACGCTCTTTAGTTAATGGTACGGCGGTAATGGTACGGTACGGGGCCGAGTGAGTGAGTCACAGCCATACGGGTCTCCAATAGCTAGTAGTTGATGCCAGGAGGCTTAGTCGATCTAGTCATTGCTGGGCTGGGATCAGGGGCTGGGCTGGACGCTGGACTTGGATTGATTGCTTTTCTCGCTTGCTAGGACTATTGCTAGAGCATGTTGCCGAGCTCGTGGGAAAATATATGGATATATGGAAGTGGAAGTCAATGTGGATGTGGATTGCTTGCTTTTATATACTTGCTACAACCCTGGTTTAACGCAGCAGACAGGGTTGAAGGAATGATATACCCACTATACCCTCCTATCGTTCCTACATACCCGAGATAAGGTTACCCCTTGGTTCAATACTTACCCAAGTTACTACGGGGTTGTACGTACGGAACAAAGGTTACTACCTCCATTACACATAGATGGAAACAAAGTTACTAATGCACTTTACATAAAGCACCTAACATAATAGCATACTTACACAATTAGCACCCGACATAGCTTATAATAGCCGAGAGCCAGCTTGGTTGGGTGGGAATAGATAAATAAAAGAATAAGAAATCCTCCAAGATAACTGCTCTGAAAGGGTATAGTTCATGAGGGCGAAAGCACAAAACCGAGGTACAGGGGGAGGCGGTTTTCAAAGATATGGTTCAACGAAACATAGTGTATGCGTCGAACCTGAGGCAATAAATCATTCTTCCCTTCGACCCCATCCAAAAAAAAAGATGGAGCATTATATAAAATTTTATTTCCTCCCTCAATTTTATCTAATGCTTATATATTTGATTATCCATTTACTCCTAAGAAAAAATAGAATATATAAAATAGAATAAATAATTCCTAATCGGTGACCACGCACCTCACACATACTTGGGTGCTGGCTGCGAACTTACTATCTATGGCGAACTTACTTATTTCGGATGGAGGAGGCAGGTACCCGTGGGTAGTAAGTTGTTCGGTCATAGGTATGAGGGCTGAGTTTCCCAAAGGCTAATCCCACCCAATGTGTAGGTAAGAATCTTAGATAAAGTATTCTTTCTATTTAAAAGGAGTGTAAGTTCTCAAGTCTGAGTGCATAGGCGGGCGTAGGTTTTATTATTTAGTTGAGGTCTCTAAGTCATAGTCTAAGTGCATGTCCATTTAGTAAGCCGCTACCGCGGTCATTGGCACCACATAATGCCAATATTGGTTTTCGGGTTAATCACCCACCTCCACTAACACTCCTTTACTTCCGCTCTGGTTCGCTCAGCTTCCTTCTCAATCTTTCCATCTTTATTTTGGCCACCCCTTTGCCACTTTGGCTTTTTCATTTATTTTGGGCTAATAAAAGTCTGTGTCATGTGAAGCATCCTGGTAGTAGTCCAGGAAGGAGGTATAGGGGCCCCTTTGAGTAGGCAAGTGCATATGGAACTGAATGTGGGAATGTTTTCTGGAATCTGTTCAAGGGCGAATTAGTGCCCCCAACGGTGGTGCTTCAGATGGTAGCCATAAGTGATCCACTCGAATCGGTGAGCCCCAGTACGACGATATACCCAGTCCGTTCAATATGCAACTGCCAACATCTTACGAGAAAATCCCTTCATACCCTTCTTTCGTACCCATCCCCACCTCACGTACCCAACATTACCAGCTTTAGATCCATTCCCAATAGCTTGTCCCCATCGAAATATAAGTTCAGTACCCATCGAGGAGGTCCAATCTGTCGTTCCATTTTATCTACCTTCGACCCTACAACTCCTACTTGATTCCTTACCTATACAACTTTAATCCTACCCTCTATCTACCCCTTCCATCCACGCATCCCATCCTTGCAATTCTCCACCAATCTGCGGCGAATTGTACAATAGAAGAAGGAGCAGGAGGTAAGGCAGAGATTATATCAGCCAACAGACGGATGGATCAAGACTGAAGAGAGAAAGAAGGATAGTAAGGTCCTCATAGTTGTTAAGTTCAATTCGTACCAGCCCACATATTAAGGAAGAGCCAAATTATACTTTTAAGCTTGCTAACCAGATACCCACCTTCAACCACCTTAGACACCTTACCCTACTTATCACCACCACTCGCCCACAAGGTGCCGCGTGCCAATGTAAGCACCAAGGTAGAAAGACTACGAGTAGAAGGTAAACCTGAAGGATCACATTGCCAGCAAAAGACGAAATGGTAGAGAGATAGCACTGCAGAAGGAAAACTAAAGGGACGGGGACACCTAGCCTTCCTTCCAGCGACCCTAGCAAAGCCAGCGCTACCTATAAAAAAACCCATGCACAATGACTTAGAACGGGTTATTTGGCAGAGTAGTAAAGGAATATTGAGTAAATTCTAATTATGTAAATTGCTAAATGTCCCAGAGACCCAGATATTATTGTAATTTCTGCAATTGCCTCGAATAATATACTGAGCATAGCCATTTGATGTTGGAGTTTTTCCTTTGGGTTTATCCAGAGTCATTTCATTTGTCTATTGTGTTTAATTCTATGTGATTAAGGTATTTTTCGTAATTGCTAAATTTCGGTGTATTTTTGTGTGTTCCACTAAATAGAAATAGAATTGCCTTGAACAGCCACCTTACCCAAGTCGCTATGATGGCAAAATGTTTGGCTGCTCCCATACCGTCTGTATAATTGCCAGAGGAGATCAACGAAGGAGAGGAGTGGACTGTTGGCTGTAGCTTCTAATTCCAGTCTGATACTCCTATTGTTATGTTGGAAATAAGCCTTTAATAGACGTTGTTGAAATTCTTTATAACCATACGCACCACCCAATGCATGGAATTTTACTGGGTTAAAATAATATATTATATAAATTAATTTATACGTATCCAATTGCTCTTTTGATAATAAACAACAGTAATCCCATTCTTGCTTTATTTTCGGGCTGTAATGTACTACCTAGGGAGGTACCCAAGGGAATAATTAATGTAATATGGCCATAAATTATGGAATATAGTTAACTAGGTAGTTGGTGGGTAATAAATAGGCCCACTTGGTAGTGAGAGGAAAGTGCCCTGTTTTTATTTCAAACGTATGTGTAACTGTGCTAGTCTGTTCAACCATTTATGTATCACTAAAGTAGCTATTGACCGTTCGGTTCGTGTGCAGTAAAGAGACGGTCGAAAATAGAAATCTGAACTGCGCGGCTCGCTCTCAAAAGAGGTCCGCCCTGCCCTATCTATTTCTTCTCTACCAGGAGATTACCCAACTATATCCTATCCCACTCATTAACCAATGGACGAGTCAAGACCTTTTAAATACATACGTGCTTTTCTTTCAAACTGCCTAAGTATATTAAACCACTATTATATAATTTTTTTTTAACCAAGTATGTTTCTGGATCAAGCCCTTGGTTCATAGACAAGCGAAGCGCCAGCAGTAATATTTGATATAGCCACCAAATCAAGTAATGAAGGCAATGTAATAAATAAGAGATTGCATTATAGATGTGAATATAAAAAATTGGGTAAACTTCTTATGTTAAACCAGCATTAATGAGGCTTTTGTTGGTATTGGTTCCTCCTCGGAAATGAATTGAAGTTGAACCGGGCTACTATTTAAACCAGGTCAAAACGAACCAGGGCTATTTTACGGTAGCGCTCCTCGTTCATTCTAAATAGGCCCTTTTAGTGTAATTGTTGGTCAGCTGTTGGGTTATGTCAATTATCTCAGGTGTATTGGTTAGCTCTATCAGTCTTCCCCCTGGCTCCCTGGGGGTATAAAGCATAGTCCAGAAGCTTAGCGTCCCGTAGCGTGTGGTGGCATTGGTGATGGAAACATGGGGCTTAAGACCACGGCTGTAGGTAACAAAGGTAAATATGTAGGGAACATGGGGAATTTGGTGAACAAATCAGGTATCAAGATATCATATCGGCAGCTCCACTGGGCTTAAGGGTAAGGGTCTTTTGGTGAACTGCTCGCGGTTGGTGAACATGGGGAACAAAACCTCTCCCGTATCGTGCCAACATGGATTCAACGATGTATTTTGGGAATGGGTGCTAGGTAATGTGGGTGCTAAGGATCCTCTCCCCCTGGCGGCTCCATCCGGTCAGCAGCATAATAAGATTCAGTTATATATTCGTTGTTTCCAGCCAACCCCATCATAAAATAAAACATAGATTATTATTCCTTCGCCCGAGCACGCCCCGTCCTCAAAAATACTTCTAGCCGGCCAAGCTAAAGAGTAACTCCCGCCAGCCATCTATTCATCCATCCTCGGTTAATAAACTAGCAAACGGCGAAAGCAATCAATGGCATCCTGTCTATCCGTGTGAAACTTATTTCAATTTCAATTTGAAGTAATTAAAAATTACTTTATGTACCCAAATGAGGTTGAAGCAATTACAGCTGTCAATGATCAGCAG
>Ga0233342_1000396_pt1 | contig 11391 bp, 9 predicted proteins | sample GEONDECOMP273_FD_180706 | JGI IMG/M metagenome (GOLD analysis project Ga0233342, IMG submission 180706) | Leaf litter microbial communities from Shasta-Trinity National Forest, California, United States - GEON-DECOMP-273 | ecosystem: Environmental > Terrestrial > Plant litter > Unclassified...
GGGGGTTCCTTCTCTCATGTCTGTTGGCAACTTTAACTCACTCAACCAATATATCATCTGGTTGGTAACATGGGGCCTTTTTTACTCCTCCATTTATGTGTTCCTCCTTCTCACTCGGTTCTTCCGTTGAACAGGTATAATGTGATGTTTACCTTCTATCTCGGGTATTAACTGAAGGAGTATTGAACTGAATGCGTACGGCTTGAAGTACTGTTTTTAGGGTAAGCTCAATGAAAGTAACATAATGCAGGTTCACGCGGATTGAAAGATGTTTTCTCATTTTTATTAGTGTTGAACCAATGTATAATCATATGGTAAACTAAGTACTATTACTGTGCTTACTATAATAAAGCAATACTCATATACGGCTCTATTACAGTTAAATACAATACGTACAGGTAAGGTATCATACTAATGGGAATTCGCTTCCTGGTAGTTACATTACTGATATGTGATTAGTGTAATCTATTAATCCTAATTAGTACATAACAATGAGAATACAGCTAGTAGTGAGCTCTGGTGATACTCGTATTCATAGTAATGACGGTGTTCTAAGCAAATTCACTTCACTTGTAAATGTCCCATCTCTTATACTTTGAAATAAAAGTCCTAGTGGAAGATGAAATAACGGCTTCTTTTCTTTATTTCATTCCGCATCGGGGAAAGAAAGTAAGTCAATGGATCAAAACATTCGATCGGGGCTATGTCCGGCAGGCAAACAAACGGGATAAATATGTGAGATGACTAAATATTAGGAATATGATCAGGCCAAAATGGTGCCCCTCCCTTTTAATCTCGTCATTCTATAATCCATCCCTTTTCCCAACCCCGCTTTTTATCTCGTCATTCGTTCGTTAATACCTTTTATAAACCTTTCGACGGGCACCATCCTCTGCTAAAAGCAAGGGCTCAGCTAACCCATGCAGAGCTTTCCATACCAATACAACCCAGCAGCTAACACCCATGCTCTCCACCAAAGCTTGAGCCCGATCAACCCCTATATCCCTATGCTATTCTCAGCCATGCAAAGATATGAATATATATATATATATCTTTGTAAGAGTGTGGGCCTGCCAGAGGTGGGATGAAACCACACTAAAGAGATTGAGTGTGTTGCTTTTCGTTCGTTTCGCTATGTAAAAGGAGCCCAGTCGGTACTTATGATTACCGCAGCTACATAGGTAGCAGTAGGGGGGAGATCAAAATGGAATCCTCGACACACGCAAGGATAGGGATAGCTTTTCTTTGGATAAGCACCTTTCTCTGCGCCTGGCTCTGCTACTGCTGCTTCATTAACAGAAAAAACTGCTAGACTAACTAGCTATCTACATACATATATAATTGACTACTGGATCAACATAATCCACTGAACCGACTGCGTAATAAACTGGATCAACGGCTGCTGGATCACCGGAATCCACAGGATCAACAGCAGAATCCACGGGATCAATGGCTACTATGGCTAAATATGCTGGTCCTGTAACTGCTAACGACAATAAATTGCTTAAGTTAGTTTCTGGGCCGTGTGCTTCCTTCTTTCATTAGCCCACCCGCTTGTTCCGCATCTATCGGTTCATTGATCAGGAGAGGTACAACTACCAGGCTATATAGCACCCACCCGACCTTGGCTTTTGAATAGATGGATGGTTATTCTATAGTACTGAATCGAGCCGACTTGAAAGGAAGAATAACGTGGTGATGGGATCTGCTTTGCTGCGGCTTGGTCAAAGGAGACTTATCCATATCTCTCGCGCTGGAAGGTGCGAAATCGATAGGTGCGTGCATGCTGGAGTAACCAAAATTGCTCGCTTTAGCCCAAGGAAGGGAGCAGGTGCAGCTGTTTGGCGCCCACTCAATAGGATAGGTGCTTTCTAGAGCCGGTACAATTGCTATCTTTCAATCTATATTATAAGCTTTTGATTCCGCTAGAAGCGCGCTTGCTTGAAATTATGAATGTGCGCCTTATTCTTCCACTGGGGCCGAGTGAGTGCTTCCAATTCCGGGCCGTACGTATGCATCCTTCCATTTCCATTTATAGTTGCGCCGTTTGCTTTCTTCCATTTATTCCCTTACCTAGTGCTTCTGCCATTTCCGTATATAGTAAGTAGCTGCTGCGGCTGGACGGTTCTTTCATTAGCCCCCCCTTAGTTGGAGCTTTGGCGCTTCCAATATCTCAACCAATATTGCCTACCCATAGGAGTACACGTGCGTGGTCCGAGCTTGTAATAACGTACCTTATAAACCATCCTACAGTGGATCGATGGTGAACAGAGGACACCCACCTGGAAGAATTGTACCTTATGGACGCACAGGCTGCGCTCGATACTAAAATGATTGGAGAACTTGTTCCATCACACATGGAAAGTTCTGGTTCTAACGAACCGGCGATCTACACATAGTACAGCGGTTGGAAAGCGTGGTTTGTATGATGTCAACGCCCTGTTGTGAATCCTCAAAACGCCCAGATGGATACTTTTATATAAGTAATTACTTGTTTTCGGAAACTACCAACCCATGGTTCAATTATTACCGGTCAAATGCGGCCCCAACCCTACATTATACGTTGGCGGCTTCACGAATTCCTCTCACCCAACCTTATTCCACCCACCGTCTTCATTCCCACCCACCAAATTTCAGGATGATCAGAAAAACGACTCATAACATACGTAGCGATCCATCCAACTGGGAAGGAGGAATGGCGCGAAAAGCCCATGACTAATAACAAGGATATATGCTGGTCCGCATGGAAAAGTATATCTGCAAGGAGATAGGTAGAGCAGAGCCTGTTGCCCAGACCAAGTTCCAGTTTGACGAAAGCACACATACGCATACAGGGATAGTAAACATAACTTAACACATTCAAATTAGAAAAGCGAGAGGCCCGTGGCAATTGCCAGTCCATTATGCCCACTAAAATCCCACACATGTGATAGCATGCTAGCAAAGTAAAATCTGCTTATATCCTGCCTCCAATAATAGCTAGTCCAACCCGGAATTAGGCTTGACAAGGGGCGGAGCCGCTCGACCATAAGGGAGAGGGGTTTAAGGCAACTCGTCTGGCACACTTTAAGTCCGTGGTTAGTCCTTCCTTCTTCGATAGCCAATTTCATATCCTCCAGGGGTAGATCCCCCAGGTGTAGATCGAGACGCAGTTCCAGCATATCCTACGAGTCAAAATCCATATGCATAACCTTGCTAAGCATCCATTTAAGTCCGAGTCCCATTTAGATTAGTCATGCACCTATGTATGAAAGCAGCAGGGATGAAGGCGGATGTTACTTGTTGATAGGGCAGTTTGGAAGCTAGCCCATGGAGCACCATCCAGTAGACAACTATAACCATTACCTATTACCGTCCGTTGGGAGGCAGCCAGAGGAAGGGAGAGGTTCAACTAGCCGGAAGTAACGAATTCACGAGAAAGAAGGTCCTACGGTGGTTGTCCGCATCGGGCAAGGTGCGAAGCTCTTGCTCGAGAAAAGGAGAGCAAGGAATTCAACGAATACGAGCAATAAAGAATACGAGGGCGGGCGAAACGTGGAATGCAAGTTGGCGTAACTAGATTCAATATATGTCGTGAACGGTGGTGGAACGGAGTAGAAGTCGGTCTCCGGTGCAAGTAGACTGCTAGGCTCTACCAGAGCTTGAAACCTTTCTATCTTGAATTACGCGTTTATTTTTACATAACTAAAAATGGATGATAGATGGATGATCTCTTTCTTACCATACTTCTCTTTCTTCTCCTAAAAGAATAGACAACTCCGTGGTTTGAACAAGTGATAACCTGGCTTTCTCTCTGGCTCTTAACGCCACCTTCCCACTCTTCAATTTCCCATCTCGATACGCTCATTGTTCGTAACCACTTGGAACCAAAGGCTGTAATGAATGCTGCACCAGAAGGCATGGATGTACGGCTGCGCCTTCCAAAGGGAATAACTAGCGAACACTAGCGAACACTTTTGAACCACCAATTAGTTCAGAAGGCCCTTTCAGAAGCCCCTCGCTAGCACTCGAATGAATGACTTCAGGTGGATGTTGATTGACCAGCCATCCTGTTGCCCCAAAACCATCACCATCCAGCCTTAGGCACACCAGTGATCCATGTGGTGGGTGGATGGATATATATCTAGGTTCAGATATTAGCCCCATTGCAGAAGAATGAGATCTACGGATATTGAAATCCTGGCTCTCATTTCGCACAAATCGAAGTTGAACCGAATCTAATATTTCACAAACAAATTGATTGGAGCAGATTTTGCACTTGTATTTGTGGGCCAAGTATAGTGGGGCTCGTGGTCTCCCCATGTTTCCTTGGGATGTCTAGGCAAGCAAGCTATAACAACTTAATTAGAGTAGTTATTATCCGGCATCAGGCAGAAGGGACACCTTACGGCAAGTATGCTATTGAATGAGAGTTGTAAGTAGTCCAGTATTCCATCCAGAAGCCATAGAGTTGCTTTATGCAAGAAAGAAGGTCCGTAGGTGCTTGTCCGCATCGGGCAAGGTGCGAAGCTCTTGCTCGAGAAAAGGAGAGCAAGGAAAAAACCAAATAGAAGAACTTGACCCGACCGCAAGAAAGCGACACGTGAGAGCAAGCACCAACATCGATGGTAACTACTCGACCTTTTACGCAGGTCAACGGTATGCCCAAAGACATACTACTAGTGACGCTTTTGGCATATATCACCACAACCGGATAATCCACATATCCAAGATAGCAGCTCAATGCGGAGAGTTCCATGTAAACTAGTGGAACGACTCATTCTACAATAAAGAAACATGCAATATTCAAGATGTGATAGTGGAAGTAAAGATAGATAGATTTAATATGATAGTCAAAGTTCCAGTTCCTGTGATTTGAACTGCTAGTGATGATAGTAGAGTCAAGCCAGATAGATTTAATAGACGAATACATAGATTGGAGAAACCAGTTAGTGGAGGTAGAATCACTGGTCCGCCCTGCCACACCCCAAGCGCGAGGTCTTCGGTAGGCAAGGCAAAGAAGACTCGAAAGTAGGAGATGCTAGACTAACCACTGCTTTAGCAAGCATGATGTCACTGTTCCAGATAGCGAGCTTTTGGCCCTTTCAACATTAGTGGGGGTTAAGGATGCTGCACCAGATTATGTTTATCCACATGTAGTACAGGGGTTGGGGTGCACCCATGATAAAAAACTGATGCAAATCCGGCCACCTATTATTGATTGCTCCCGACCACCCCCTGCCACCCATTATTGTGCCCAGCCGGCAGCATAGAAAGGGTCCTTACCCTGGTATCGTTAGCTCACGTCAACTAGGAATACAGGAAAAGCAGGTGATGAATGACCACTAACAGCAAGCACATTATAAGTAAGTACCCTATTAGCCCGCACATCGTTGGTAGGCCGCTCCATTATAGTAATTATCCTTGGCTAGCAAATTCCGCAGCAGCCATTCCGTAACTTCTGTCAGGATCTTTGTGCAAACGCCGATCCACCGTAATTCTGTATAATAATAAGCGTGTCATAGGCACTACCAAGCAAAAGGTCGGGTCCGATTTCAAAGCATAGGTCGCATCGAGATGACGAAAAGCAGCGCGGCGGGGTAAATAAAGCATAAAAAGCCCAAGGAAGCTGCTATAGAAAGCGGGAAGTCTGTTAGCCTTTCTTTAGTGCTGTGGACTGGCTATGGGACTTCAATTGATTAATTTTTCGCACCGCAACCGCGCCTTTCCCTTGTCCTCACCCCAGCGACTGCTCAATTTAGTGCTGCTTAAACTTAGTCAATTAATTGTGGTGCGGTGGCGCGGGTGTTGATTGACTGAAGCAAGCCCTGTAGGCCAGGCCCCTTATGGATATGGAATGAAATCTTTTTCTCTGAAGAATCTGCCCTTAATGCCTATTATACCATTCTAGCTACCCCTTACCTCAGTCTATGGTGTTGCCTTAATGGAGTATGACTCAACCTTTGCTACTCGCTCTGTTATTCGGAATTTAGCTACTGAATCCGCATTATTAGCGGAATGGAAAGATGTATAACTGTAAGGAAAGAAGGATCGAGTGGAGAGGCGCATTGCCATAACTATATTCAAGAAAAAATATCCAGGCAAGGCGCTTCGCCATATCCATAAAGTACCAATTAGAATCTTTATGTCCAGCTTCGCGCTTCGCGCTTTACCATAACGTGTGGAGGGTCGCGCTTGCCTTTCTCAGTCCAACTCCACTATCCAGCTTTGCGCTTCGCGCTTTGCTATAAATATCCATTTGCTATCACCCTTCTTTCTCTATTTTAGGAGTTTAGTTCCCGGATATAGGTTCACGAGAGGCACCCTGGAAGGACTTACCTGATATACTTTTTCCTTCTATATAAAAGTGAACTTACCTCCTTCTACTCTTTGGGTTCCGCCGAGCAGATAGGCAGTTCCCTTGATCTCCTTACTCATTATACTTTTAGGATGGAGTGATATCCCTTACCTGGAAATACATTGCCGCCAAGCTTGGTTGTTCGCCTGAACCCTTATTGCGCTTGGACTAGTGCGGTTACACCTAACCTTGGTGGGGCTTTGAGGATCGGATTAGCCACCTCCCAACACACTGTAGCCAGCTCACTAATACTCCCTTGGGCACTTTATAGAGTCTATCTAGACTTATGCATCCATATATAATAAAAGTAGCATAATCCCAGTTGCAGGCTGCATAATCCCTGGACGATAAAAGTGGCTGCTTCATAGTGCCAGAACACATACAATATAGTTTGATACCAAGGCAAGTAATAAGTATATGCCACTTCAAACTGTACAATTATATGGTCTCTCCTAAGGCAGGGATACTACTTGAACCTAGACGAGTTGTTGGACCCTAAGGCCGCTATCTCAAACTTGATCCTGAACAATATAGTGGCGGCGCCGAACCCCATAAATAAGCTCTCGGAATAAACTCCACCTTGGTGCTTTGATGAGATCGACTTTAATCCCGGAGCAGAGCATGCCAATTTCATAGGATTTTGGGCACCTTTAGGAAGCTGGGCATGAAATGCCATATAGAGAAATGCCCCACAGGAGCTTCGCGTGCATTTTCTTTGAGATATGTCCTTGTCCGATGCGGACAAGCGGCTTCGCTCCTTTCAAAGCCTTTTTCTAAACCAGTATTTGTCCCACCTTACACTGCGATCTCTATTGTTGCCAGATCCTTTGTAGTGCCAGAACCCATACGAGAAGAGTGACGGGCTGCATCTTAGTGCTGCAACCTTTCTTTATAAGGGTTAGTCCAAACCTTTAGCTCCTAAACACATGCATACAGAGATAAGGAAATAATAATAAAGTATACTCCAGTAATATAAAGGTGTTACCAAATATAGGTTTCAAACCATTATAGATGTCACCGGAGACTACTTCATATATGCTAAATACTAGCTTGACTCTATTGCCGGGGTTCGCTGGGGCCCGACAGTAAAAGTAGCCAGGATCAACCTGAACCTGTACCATTTTGGTGACGGATGCATCTTAGCTTCCCGTATGAGAATTAGATATCTCCTAATACAGCCACTTGACCCTCTATAAATATAGGTGCTGGCTCTTCAGAGATGCAACAGTAGTATTAGGTGCTGACTCTTCTCATTGCCTACTGGACATTCATTTTTATTGAAAAGGTGCTGGAATTAGGCGCGAAAGCGAGTTTACTATAAAAAGTTATTGACCAGATGGATAAGACCCTAACCCTCCCACTTACGTATTGTAGGCCCATATGTTTCAACCTAGAGCTTCAGCCAGGTAATCTTTGTGGATACAGCACTTAGATAACCAACTACTATTAACCTTATATACCCCCACCCGTGATGGATGGATTATAATCCATTATTGCTAGGAAGAGCCCTATTTTACCTCGACAATTGATTACTAAACCAACTTAAATTCACCAATTATATTTACTAAAAACTCCCTCATCCTACTTTGTTTATATTGTTGCTTCCCCTTACCCACTACTTGCTTCGGCCAGGAATTAAATTTACGTACAGCACTAAAAATTAATTTTACCTACCTTATCTTATATATCTATATTTTAGTTTTGTTATCCAATCTTCACTCTTTTTCACGGAGTGCCTCGATCAATATTTACGGATTGCTACCTTTTTACATTACTGTTTGAAACACAACCTGCCTTGCCGCAGGGAAATACAACGCCTAACTCACTACACACCCAATATTTTTTGTTATTACCCAGATTGTTTATTATGCGCCTGCTGAATCAACGCGTTATAGACGTTGCCAGCCAACAAAGGGAGTTTCAGACACACACAGTTGAAACAAACGTTGGAAACCAAAACGCAGCAATTGGATCGGACGGCTTTCCACCCGAAAGAAGGGGTAAGACCCACCCTATGGTCCCTTTCTTTTAAACTCTTGGCCCTCCTCCGTCCTACCTTGTTCTAAAATAATACTTTTAGTCATGAGATTCACTCCTTCCTTATTTTGACCTATGCAATACTTCGTGCCTTTATAAAATACGCGGTTTATATACGTTTTTCGGATCGACCGCTCTGCGCCTTTTCTTGAAGCTTTACAGTGGAGCAGAAGAGAGAACCTGCAGTCCTTAGCCTCTTCAGACTACGATGAATAAGCTTCTGGGCTTCCATCTCCAACAACTTCATCACATACCCTGATTGGAGAACCAGGTAGGTTCAGCGCAGACTTCGTTCCTAGGGGCAAAAGAAACACTCATTAGGAGGTGCTTATGAAATCAGATATTTGCCTACAGACAAAAGCGAGTTATTGAACCCATATGGAGAATATATGCCTCCGAACCCGTCCAAACACAAATTTTATTTAGACAAAACGCGGCGAAGGCTTTTGGGAAAGTTTTTAAGGTGATAACGGGAAGCCCCATGAAGTCTTGCACGAACAATGGAAAAGTCTCCCCAACCCTTCCTTCTATAAATGCCTCATGAATCAATGAATAGCAAAGCATCAATAAGGTTACCCAACCCTTATCATTTGAACTTGGTATCCCAACCCGTCGGGGAAGCTTAGTTTATTCTAAGTAAGGCCCGCCCGACCAATAAGGCTATAAACTTATTATACTAGCTAAATTTGGTGCAAAGCGCTGGAACTTAGGTAGGAGGGGAAGGATCTGCTCGAGTTCAAACTGGGTAAGGAATAAAAAGAAATGCAGTTTGCAAGCGTAGCTACGGCTGGCGCTCGGCTTATTTACTTGTTTAAAATGGAAACTAAGAACAACCGTCTATACCAGTTGAAGAGCGAGTAGTTTCATACATCAGATTTGTTAGTTCATAGTGAGCGGTATAAAAAGCCCTTCTTATAGCTGGCGGTCTCAGATGATTCGGGTCGTATATGGAAGGGTCAAAGTATCATAGGGATCTTGCGCTCGGGACGTATTGCTGCGACCGACAATTTGTTATGAAGCTTCTCGGGTCCGGGCTATAAACTAATCATTATAGCGGCTCAATTCATGTAGAAACACTCTTTGCTTCATGGATGGTGGAAAAGCTTTTGTCGTGCGGTAAATCAATATCAGGTGCATAAAATACATACAGGGTATAGTAATACCTATAGGGTCAACCTGGAAGTCTATCCCCTTATAGGGGTGCATATTGAGCAACCTAACCCACTGCTCCCAGATGGTACTATATTGGGGTCCAAAGATTGACCCCACCAACCCTCCACCTGCAAGGGGCGTCAATGCCCCCACCTATGCATTGGTATAGAACGAACTCAAAAACCAATGAATCGCTACTACCTAACTTCATAACCAAGGGAGGGCTCAGAAAGACTCGTAAAATAAAAGCTATGGTATTACTGATAGAGCGTAGTGCTGTCTTGGACAAAATAAGGCAAGTTCAGGAAGAACTCAAGGAAAAGGTGGTCCTCTAATATTAAAATCGTCCATGCCAAGGAAGGTACTTCTGCGCGGCGAGTGCCATATGAAGGCACGGAGTGGTGGCGGGGGTATTAATAAATGTAGGGCTATTTTCCCCCAAGCGAACAACTTGTAATTTCTTTACGAACTGGGGCAGCTAAAGTAAAGGTGGAATGCGGTTGGTTGGGAGCAGGAGGAGGGTACTTTTATGTGCTTCAGGAAAAGAATTTCCATGGTCGCCCCAAGTTAGTGAGGCAATTTCGCCCTCCAATATTCTAAGTAGGTCCCCATAGCATCAGGCGATGTTGCCCATTTTGTTATTAGCGAGTGCTCATCAATATGAGCCAGCCACGGGAGCCTTTATTCTACAACCACAGCTATTGAGATATTACTTATGAGCATGTACAAGTGATTCCAAAAGGTAAAAAGGCAGCATATACTATAAGCGTTGTCCCCATAACTATGATCGGTCTTCGTGTAATAAAGAACCTCGCTCTAAAGCCCTAGTGGGTACGGTGAAAACCTTTCTATGGAAGGAGGAGGTTATAACCTTTCCAGTCTAACCAGGCCATACGTTCCAAGCAGTGATACCAGGCTACGGCCCCCACTATGACTCTCACTCCTAACATTTTAGGCTGACATAGAATAAACTCGTAATAAAATACTGGTCCGAGGACTTGGAAGAGCTGGTCTGATAAATGTATCGCAGTCTTTATGAGATAGGCCTATGCCTAAATCTGGAGTAAATTTGGCTATCCCGGGATCTGATGCGGCACCCCCATAAGGGCCTCACTAGCTGAGACCGGATGGAACTCCTGGTCCTCTCCGATCTAACCACTGATGAAGAGCCGTTGTCTGCCCGCCTCTTGGTGCCTTTGTCTGACAAGAGCACCGAAAAAAGATATGATCAATCTAGATACCTCCGATATGGGTAAATATAGCCGGATAGAGTGGGATCTAAGGTCGAGGACCTCCCACATTGAAAGGGCTAGGCATCTTTGGTTCAGGTACAAAAAAAGGATAGATAAAGTTCGGAGACTCACTAAAAAGCCAGTGGAACCACCCTGTAGTCTCATAATAAATGGGACACCGGAAAATAAAGTAATCCTCCATTTATATATCCTGAAAATACAAATCTGGTAGATCTTGTCCTCCCGTGTATGTTCCCTTTTGTTGAAAAATAGAATATATTAGGTCTCCCTTCGGTGGCATAAATAGATTAATGTTTAAAGTCGCTCGGTCTCCAAAGACACCAGTAAGCAAGGCCAGGTTTAACTAGTTTTCATTTACCATCCACCCAGCCGTCCCGCCATGTTATCCATAATCGGGGAAGCATGGGAAACTAGGAAAAGTTCTGCTGGGCTATTTCACCCAATCTCTCCCATCCGGTGTTTTAAGATAAAGGGTCATGGGTTGGGCCTCCCTCTACTCCATAGGTTGTTGGTTGAAGAGAGGCAGTAAGTAAAGGGTAACAGGTGCTCATAAGTAAAGGTATCATGCCATTCATACCCTACTTCAATTACTGGCTTCAGCAAGAGGTTCTA
>Ga0233342_1000397_pt1 | contig 11368 bp, 3 predicted proteins | sample GEONDECOMP273_FD_180706 | JGI IMG/M metagenome (GOLD analysis project Ga0233342, IMG submission 180706) | Leaf litter microbial communities from Shasta-Trinity National Forest, California, United States - GEON-DECOMP-273 | ecosystem: Environmental > Terrestrial > Plant litter > Unclassified...
GGTCGAGGCGGAGGTATAGTATTTTATGGTTATATGGTTCCGTGACCACCTCTTTCCTGTCAATGAGACTGGCTATGATCGGCTATGACGACTGGCTATTGGCACGTACTTTCAGGCAATGAGAAAAGTAACTGAGTGTCTATTACTCCTGGCTATCAGCTATGACCTTCTGTTTATGATCGGCTATTAGGTGCTTATGGTGTGAGTCTGCTATGTGAGTTGCTCTATGTGCTGTTGCAGTAGGAGTAGGTGGACCGGGTGCCTTACAGGGCGTACTGGCTGTACCTTAGGCGGACTTGGTGTACTTCTCTTCCTTCATCTAGTGGGGACTAGTAATGGGGGTAGAAGGAAGGAACCTGGGTATATTGGTGGATTATACTTACAACCTCAAACTGGGAACTACATCATATGCGCATATTTCTTATTATACCAATACCAATCCTACTTTAGAAAGGGGAGACTTATTCTATTTCATTGCACCTTGCCTTCATACTCATAGTTTGCTATAGATAGGTCTTGACCCCACATATAGAGGCCTTGACCACAATCAGAGGAGGACCAGAGTATATGATCTCTTCTTACATAACATTTTCACTTTCACACAACACAAGAGTACCTTAATGGGAGGCCCGGACCAAAATAATGAAATATTATATAATATGGGGTGTCATCCAACCCCCTAAATAATAGGTTGCATTGAGCAACAACATTGAATTCTAATTGAATTATAAGATAATAAGTTGTCATATTCAAACTTCTTTGTTGTGCCTGCCTCAACAACCGGACCTGCTGAGGCTATTGAAAAATGAAGAACTATATTCTTATCTGGTGGGTAGTAATTTAATGTAGCCTAGTAGGGGGATTATCGCGGATTAGAACAGCAGCTCCCATGGATACCAGGAATATCTATTTTGAATATAGATTGATTATATCATATATTACAGCCATACGTATGATTCAGAGGTTTCATTTATCAACAACCTCATCAAATTAGAGGAAGTTTGAATAATAATTATGTTGGGTATATCTACCAATAACCTATATGTATTCCTAAAGTATCTGGGAAGCCTACACAATCATCTAATAATAAAAGTGATGCTCTTTAAACCTAAGGTAGTTATAAAGCTTGTGTGCAAGCACAGTATCTGGAGAATATGGACAAGAATAAAGGACAACCAAGTGGTTCCAATAAAAAACCACTAAGATGCTTCCCAAGAGGGAAATAATAAGTGGAAAGTAAAGGATAAGAATAAAACATCCACAGCAAATCAATGCAAGGATCCAAACAACCGCTATAATAATTGTAATATTAATGGTCACACCGAAGATAAGTATTGGAATCTACATCCAGAGCTAAATCCAAAGAACTACAAGAAGGATGCCAAGAAGAAGATCATGTTAGCAATGAATTTAGCAAAAAATTACAGAGCCACTCAAATGTAGATGAAGATATTGTCCACACTACAATGTAGAAGGAGGTGAACCTGTGTTGCCTCCATCCCAAGGAAGATAAAGAGATAACTAAATTTTTCCATATTAAGATCCAAGTTAAGAAGACAAAGTTGAATGCTCTATTTGATTCTGATTCATAGGCCAACCTCATAGTATAAGATGTTGAATGCTCTATTTGATTCTGATTCATAGGCCAACCTCATAGTATAAGATGTTGAATGCTCTATTTGATTCTGATTCATAGGCCAACCTCATAGTATAAGATATAGTCAGCAAGCATGGATTGGAAGTTCATGACCATCCTCACCCATCATATCCATTAGGATGGATAAATAATGATGCAAACCTCAGGGTCACTAAGCAATGTAAGGTTAAATTTTAGATAAGTGGAGACTATATTGATGAAGTGGAGGTAGACACGGTATCACTTGATGTGTGTGTTGTGTTCTATTTGGAAGCCCCCACATGTACATGAGGGGATTAAATATTCATGAGGAGATAAAACCAGTATCGCCTAATCAAGGATGGGAAGTCTTTCATCATCAATGAAGATAAAGGTAAATCCAAAATATGTCTAGTAAGTTCTAACCAAGTCAATAAATTTATAAGTTATAGTATGAAGTTTGTATTACTCTTCTTAAGAGAGAATCAACCAAGAGATGAATCAGTAAAAGTAAAAATTTCTAGCTAGATAAATGTACTAAAAAACATAAACATCAGTTGGAGGAGCTTTAGTAGGCATATAAATAAGTGTTACAAGAGCCGGGTTACCACCTAATAGGGAAGTGCAGCATGAAATATAGTTGTGGCATGAATCCCCATTGCCAAACATAGGGTTGTACAAACAGTCCATCCTGGAAGCATATTAAGTAAAAAAGAAATAGTTGCAACAACTATTGGAGTAGGGAGTAACTCAACCAAGAGCCTAACCTTGTGGGTTACCTATCCTCATAGTACCTAAGAAGAATGGGACATGGAGGATGTGTATCAACTAGAGAGCTTTGAATAAGATCACCCTCAAGAATCGATACCTTATGCGACTTGCCAGACCAGTTGCAGCATGCCAAGTACTTAACCAAGTTGGATGTAAAATTAGGATACCATTAGTTACGAATCAAAGAATAAGACACTTATAACACTGCCTTCAATACAAGGTAAGGTCTATATGAATTAAGTGGTACCCAAAGTAAGCATTATTTAAGTAAGTTTTATCAAATGCCTGTGCAATGCTGAAAGGTAAGTTAATGGAGCCAGTTCAGGTTCGTTAATACGTACGCCCGTGAGTTGGTAGCAGCATTAGGTAAAGCCTAAATTGATCCTTCTGTCAAAAGGTAACACCAATAATTTGAAAAGGCAAGCGCTTCGATCCAAGATCGTCTGGCTGTAGTGACTGCATATAATCGGGCAGTAAGTGAAACCGATAAAAGACCATGCCATGGGTAGTATATTTACACTTATGAACAAGGAAACCTTATCGTGTAGGTTGTACCCTAGTCTGCAGAGTAAGTAGCTGTAGTCCTCCACATGCACTCTTAACTAGCTGTGGAGTGAAAGCAGCAGTAAGGTCTTCATAAATAAGGCCATAGAGTGACAGAATAGCCCATGCTGACGTCGCTGCCATTGCTGCGGTGAAAGGGGAGTTTTTACTTGCCATGGAAAGGTACTAAAGTGACATGTAGATATGCCATATAATATGTATAGAAATTTATTGTTAATGTAGATAAGATTTATTCTCAAGGTGTTCCAAGCCATTCACTGAAACAACTCACAGGCATGAAGCTGCATGGACTGCAGCGCTAGTTCATCTATATTTCAACGCTTTATAGTACTGTCTAGCTTGTTTCCATGGACCTTATTGTACGTACTACCGGAAGGCTTTTTTCCACATATTTAAATAAATAAAGGGATTCGGGTGATACACAACCTAATAGCCATAGTTAGTTGTTAAGACCTGTTGACCTAGCTGTTTCTATTGTATCAACATAGCCTAACCTAATGTATTGTATATGCTTGTAAGTAACAAATATGGCTCCAACCAAGCCCCCTAAAAAAGGAATGTGTTATCCCACTATTTATCAGGAGGGCTTATTCAAGGTGCGAAGCCGCTTTTCCTGATTATAATTTTTTTATTAATTGGATATAATAGATTATGGTAGGAACATAACAAGTGTCTATATGCGAGTCCTAGTGATAGGCGAGTCTTTACTCAATGTATTTGGAAAACACCCCATGCTCTTCTTAATACGCCATTCCCATTAAAACTAGTGAACCTACTTATTGCCAGAGAGGGCTACTCCATCGTGTGCCTATGAACAACTTTACGGGCTAACGAAGGGGTACGAACTTTGGTCACGGAGTATAGGTGTGGAGTATTTGCAACTTCCAGCCAGCAGTTTAATCACTTTCACAACCCCAGCAGAATCTATGCAAGTCAAGTGCAAGTAAAGTGGAACACCCCCGCCCCAGACTCTTAGCTCGTAGAACGACTATAGTAAATCCCTTTTCTTTTCTTTTTGCTGAGGTTATACTTATAAAAGTGAGCTAGGCAGGTTGGTGCTAGGAGCCAGGGGTGGTTGGGGATGAACCAGGTGTTGGCAGTGTTTATTCAATGGTAGAGGTTAGGTTCGAATAGAGAGTATCGAGTAGAGATAGAGGGTAGGAATAATAGAGGGATGGAGGAGGGCATAGGATCGAGGTGAAACAATATTAGTATGTAGGGCTATAATTTCGAGGGATGGAGGTTAAGGATGAAGTCAAGGGCATAGGATGATGTAGGGGTAAATATTAAGGATGGAGGACTATCTGTGTATCCGTCCTAAGGTAGGCAGGGTTTGTAGGTGCTGCTGGTTTTATGGGTGACCTGAGGGGTGCAAGGGTTGGATGGCTGCTCGTTAGGTGAGGTGATCGAGGAGGGATATAGAAGTCAGTAGGTGAATAGATATCAGGCAGGTGACTAATATTTATAACAGCATCAGCAGCAGTTAGGTCAACTGGTTGTGAAGATGACTAACTGGTCTATGTTAGCGAATCCCCAAATTGGTCTCAATTAAACTCTGTTATCTCTGCACCCAGCTCCCAAATTACCTCTGTAAGAGCTTATCCGCTCACGGTTCTATAATAAACCTGGTTTCTATTCAACCTGCCAAAATAGCTCTAGTCTTCCCACGGGTAGCTTCAATCTGTTCTCAACTAAACCAGTTGTTTCCAATAGCAATTAGTTATGCCAACAGCTCAGTTACATCTGAGTCCACAGTGACCAACAACGCACAATTACCTTTCGCCATAACCACAAAATCCAACATTAGCTTACTTTCATAGGAACTCTTATAGTAATAAGATTACCTACCTATACAAGCTTCGGAGTTGCCTAGGACCCGGAGGGGGTGAGGAAGGGGGTCGAATAAAACTCCTTTTTAAGAAAGGTGGTCGCCATAGTCAGTCTCATTGTCTGGAAGTCCTCATTGCCAGCCGGTTTTTTATTCCCAATCATTCTAAGCCGGTCATTGCTTGGCTTGGATACTAGGACTGTGCTACTAATATACTCCGCTTGGGCTACTCAACTTAGATACTCGACCGTGGCTGCTGGGCTACTCAACTTAGATACTCGACCGTGGCTGCTGGGCTACTCAATTGGGATACTTTTGGATACTCGGTTTGGATCATGGGCGCTCAGATTGAATACTTGCTTTGATACTTGGTTACTAAGCTACTTGGCTATTGGGCTTGGCGACTAATCGAATGGGCTAATCAAATGGGGGACTACTCAATTACTCAATGGGCCTACGCAATGGGGGATACTCCTACAGCTACACAGAGAGTACTCATTAGATAAGACACGTATAAAGGAGTTACACGATGAGGTTACACACAATTAAGTTAGATGAGCTTACACGTTGATGAGTACTTATTCAGATCCATTGAGTTAAACAGATTGCATTGGATTTTGATTAGTCAGTCTTCTTATGGATGATGCTGGTGAGCTGGCAGGAGTTAAAGAGCTTGCTGGCTGGATTCACATCACTGGACGAGAGGAAGGATAATAAGGTCCCACCGATCCACCACTTAAATGGGATTGATTATTATGTTTCCCACGTTCCCACCAGATGACAGGCAAAATTCCCCATAAATGTCCGATAGGATAAAAGCAAGTATCAACTGAGATACGAGGATTATTTTTATTTGTTTTATGGTGCATTTGGAAGTGTGGATCGAAGTCGCAGCGGTAAGGCACTAAGTCCTGCAGGAGGAGGATCCATTTACCCACGCGGCCAACAAGGTCATGACTGAGGATATAACAAAGAGGATTATGCTAAATGATAGCGTTGTCCAACTGAGCATGTAATAGAGCAGCTTCTTGGTAGCGAAGATGAAGCATTGCTTTTCGATTTATGTGTACCTGGCGGGCATCGTAGGGGAAGAAGGTCCAGCTGATGAAGAACTTGACAACGTTTGCTTGCTTTATCTTTGTGCCTCCCATGTCCCCACCAGAAGCCGCCTTAGGACAGAAGCCACAAGCCTAAAGCTAACAGTCAAAATTAACCCGCCCAGTCAATCTGCAGTCCCGCATCCACGCATTCCCCCATTCCGCTTGCTGTTCTATTCGCTTTACCCAGTCCACGTCACCCAAGGCACAGTCCGCGTATGGCACCTGCTCAGGACACCCAGTATGCTTTAACCATTCAATATGCATTGCCCAGTCAGGTCAATCCCCCCCATTCCGCTTTCTGCTCTATCTGCATTCCCCAGTATCCCATTCAGGCATCCCCACATTCAGTAAGTCCGCACCTGCCAACACATATGGGGGGCGCTACAATGGACAACACAGCTTCTGGGATAGGCTGCTTCGCAAGCAATAAACTTCTTTTTATTGATTCACTTGATATAACACATATTATGGGTGGGAAAACAACAGAGATGGCTTTGATTGATTGAGGGAACTCATAGTTTGGGAAATCCCCAACGAATGAATATGTTTTCTGTAACCAGGCATCTTATTACCCAAGTCCAGTTGAGTATCCAAGGCAAGCGTATGAATCAATCCTGGTCAATCATATAGAAAGTTCATGAAAACCCAAAATGGAATAATAAAAATATATTTGAGTGGCCCAGATTAGGGGTGTTTCCTGTGACCATCTATAAAGTATATTTATGTGAAATTAAATAGTTAATAAAAATTTATTGATAATCTGGTCTACTGTAACTTCTTTCCTTTTCTGATCCGTCAATTGTTAAATATAGCTGATCCAGCCGGCCAGCCTGTCATCCAGCCATGAAATTATATTCTTCCTTCTATGGTTGCCTGGTACCGAGGTAGCACAATTAGATGGGTTGATGGCCATAGGGAGATCCTTTATTGTGAAGTACCAATTTGATCAGGATTTATGCTGGTTGGCAGATTTTATTATAGATGTTACATTTCATTCAGAGTTGACTCGAGGGTGAGTCAACATGTGAGGGGGGATCCTGTTGAGGCCAGGATCGGTTGTCTGAGGTTGACACTATGCACAGGGTTTATGTGCTCGATTTGTGCTTGGCAAGAGGTGGTTGTGCTCGGTGGACACTGGGAGGTTATGAATGCTCAACAATGTGCTTGGTCAACAATAATCTTATCTAATTAAAGAATGCCCTAATTAGTAAGGGCTGAAAAGCACTCGGCTTTAAAGGTAGGTTGTGGGTAAATCTTATTATTCCATATGTCGATCTTCAAAGGGTGGGCCTGTCTGTGTCCGAAGTATATCCCTAAAGAAAAGGTGTCCATTCCAGAGCCTGTACGAGAATGCCCCATAAATGAATTTGATCGCCAGACCAACAAGAAAAGAGATCCCCAGAAACGCTCGATTGTAGGTCCCTTTGAAAGTGAAACGTGGGTGGGGAAACTATCGCTGGTCAAGTTCGGGACGTAGCGTGGAAAGAGCCGATCTTCAGCTGTTAAAAAGGGTGGGGGCGCCTGCGATAAAGAAACGATTCATACGGGAAAGGTTCAAATTGAAAGCATGCACTCGCTTTTACTAGTGATTCAACCTTCTTAGCCCCATACATTTATTAAACCATATAATAACGAGGCTAAAAGGATAGAGTGATTTTCCGGTTGCTGTTGATCACTCAAATTGCTTTTGAAGTGCCCCGACATCCAGTTCTTGCTAAATCGAGAGTCGATCTCCTTTCTTTATTAATTGGGAAGTTGGGAGTTAGTTTACCCGGCAAGATTGGATTCATGCGCCATTTGTTTGGGTAAAAACCAGTCCTTTTTTTATTCTTCAAAACTATTGCATTCTATGTAGCTTCTTCTTTCATGTTCCTAGCTGGGCTGATAGAGCCCAAGATGGCACGCACTTATTTTATGCATCACCTTGGAGGCGGACAGGTGGTCAATGCCTTCAGTGATGAATTTTTGTACTAGTAGGGTGATCAGTTGGTAACCATCCAGGATTACCCTTATGCAGGTTGTCGTCACCTAAAAAGGCTTACTGCCCCAAACTAGCCCTTTTGCCCATGGGGTCCACCTCGGGTGTGAAATTGTGTTTTCATTTCAAATAAGTAATTCAGGTACAGAGAGTGGCTTAGACAGGGTCTTTGAGGTCACTGATCATGCTGGAGCTGACAGAATTCAATTAAGGGCCGAAGAAGTCTGAAAACACGGTGGGACCCACTTTTTACCAAATTGAGAATATAGGCAAATGACCTATTTGAAGGCATAGGGCTCATATATGTTTATTAAGGTCGCTTAGCGTCATGGAGCTGACAATCCAATCAGTTCAGGGTAGAGTCCTTCCATCCTTAGGAGCTTTGTAATCAGTTTAATATTGAAGCATTAGGAGAGGTCACAACCCTTACCTACAGGAGAGGATATGATCTTATTCACACAGATAACATCCCATAACACTCCTATCCTCCCAAAACATTATTATTGAAAATGGCCACTACTCCTTCAACTACTTATGACTGGGGTTTAGCCAGTACCTTAATGATGATTATGATGGTTTAGCCATTTACCCATCGCTATTATCGGGCATGATACACTCCACCATCACTTAATTAACTCATAAAACATGGTGGGATTCATAAGAATGATCTACCATACACATGAGGGATACATGTGGGAAGGGGAGGGGTAGGGGTACCATTACACCTACACCCTATTTTTCCTTATATGAGCTGCGGAGGCAACGTGACTTTATCCTTATGGCTGGATGACTTGGAATGGATCGACAACTAGTAATGCTGGTGCTTTCATCCGATCCTATCTAAGACTCTGACTCGAGGTTGTAAGCCACCAGTCAATTTGATTATTCCATACTGTGACTGCAGCAGGGGGTAAGGCAGGTGGGATCAGCCGGGTGTTTACTTCATTTAGTATTACTTACTGGAGTGGGGGTGTTTTCCACAGTCTATCTCCTTCCGAATACTAGTGTATAAAGCCTACTGGAGGGCGGGTGTTTTTACAGTCTATTTCAGGTTGTGTTCTCATCGATCTACGCATACCTTTGCTGGGGCAACCAGGAGTGCTATTAAAATATATATACGGTTATAAACTACTCTATACATACACCATCTCTTTCAATTATATCCAGGAGCGGTTCTCCTTATCTATACGTAAAGCACACCTCATTGATACGTACAGCGAATGGTATTATATCCCCATAAGCTACCAATAGGGGGCGTTTCTTAGGGGGCGTTTCTTTTATATGGTTGAATCTATATAAAGCTGGCGTGTTTATGGAAGCAATGGTGCAGGAGTAGTATCACATACCTCTTTATCGGATGAAAACCCACTTTCTATTAATTGAATATTACTCCAGGGGCAGACTGGTCACATTCTATATCAGTCACAGTGTGGAGGCATCCCTAGGACCATAACCTATTTCCAGTGGCAGGCGTGTGGGGACAGCTACAGCTATGACGGGCAGGGTTGGATTACGAGCGGGAGGCCTTGAGATGACGGGCACCCCTATTGTGACATATATGACATGTAGCTGTAACGAAGACTAATGGTCCGGGCGGGGTCTCTAATAATATTTCTTTTTTCCATGTACGGGTTATCCATGTGGTATCAAAGAGCGGGCTAAATGTGGTAAGATGGTAATAATCTTTAGAAAGAAATAATTATACCCGGAATTCTTAATAAGGCAAGGGGCGTAGCGAGTTCATAGCATTCCCTCCTAACTACGTGCATTCATGGACTTAGTGGTTGTTGCTGTAGGTCCAACTGACATTCATCCTTCCGGCAAAAGTAATATAAAGGTCAAAGTACCTACCTCCAGCTTATTGAAAGGCAGAGTAAGGCAATTAAACCGATCCCACCCACAACAGTTGGTTGGTAGCTGTAAAACATTAATCGTGTAGGCTTCTAAAGTTCATAGCAAAGCTGTCAGTGCCCAAGCCCTTCTACTCTAAGGAGTCTAGCTGTACCGTATCGAGCTGTTCCCACGGTGGTATCTGTCCAACAAAAAGAAATCATATGTAGGCTTATAAGGGTAATAGCGATGGTCTAAGTGCTCACCCCCACCCATTCATTCAATATCTGAAGTTAATAAGGCAGTAGTTTATAAGTAAGGAATTACAACAATCCCAAAACTGAGTTGTCAAACACTTACATCCAGTAAGTTTAGGTAATACATTGGCCTAAGTGTCGCCCTTTCATAAAATATCCTTACTAGGTCTTGCTGTAGTTCATAAATCCAAAAAGGAAGACAGCTCCGGACGATCCAACCTGTCCAACATAAATTAATTATTTTGTAAGCTATAATAAAGTTCATAGCAATGCTCAAAGTGCCCACCCCATTTGATATCCTCCATTTTTTAGACTCTGAAGTTAAGGAGCGAAGCCGCTTGTCCTTCATAGGGCAAGGCATTAGTTCCTAAAGAAAAAGCAGTTCAAGATCCCACAACAACATAGCTAGCTGTCCAACATTCATTCATAAAGTATACTTTGAAAGTGAATATGAATGCTGTAAGTAGTGCCCAAGTCCTCTTCCTTCCAATATCCCGGGTATTATCCGGTTGTAATTTAGAAATCCGAGAAGGCAGTTCCGAGATACCACGACTGGGTGGCCCAAGATATGGTAAATTTGGTACTTAAATGGAGTATTCTAAATTGTCTTTTCACTTCTATTTTAACGAGTGAAAGGGTGGCCTATCAAGATTGAGGGTAACCGGTCAACTTATAAACTTATTGAATAGGACCCTAGGCTATGGATGGGTCAGGCCGTAATAAAGAATAAGAAGAATGGCATTTGACAGCGTTTCACACTGCTAGGCGAGATTGAAAAGCTAGGAGAATTGGATCGCTGGCTGGGATTGCTTGCTGATGGAATTGGGATAAAAATAATGGACAAGGTAAACGTCTCCATGGGCGATATCGTAATTAATAGGTTGAGTGATTGTTGTAGTAGGTCCACCTGCTATGGCGAGGTCTGCAGGTTAGGTTTCCCAGATAGGAGGTGTCTTCTCCTTATTTAAAAGGACACAACAAGAAGCTTTATTTAATAGAGCAGCTCTAAGAAGCAGTTGTTCTTATTGATTTTTCATTGGCACATTGAAACCCATGGAGAGCTAGAGATGTAAGGAGTGCATGGGCTTTACTACTCGGAGGCTCTAGCATATATAAATACTATAAAACTACAGCTTCTTCTATTGTAAGGTGGAAACGAACATGGGTTAATGAGGCCAATGTGGAAAAACACCTAAAATGTATCTCCCCGGGCCCAGTTTCCGGAACCTCAGCAGCGGAGTAGTAACCAAAGAAAGGATCTTGAACTCCTGGGCAGCAGGGTGAAATTAACAACCATGGTAGTTACGCTGTTGTGAAGGCCTGTTCAATACCTATTACCAATATGGATGCTTTCAGTTAATACCCATCGCTTTCAGGAATCAATACTCCTCCGCTAGGAACCAATACTCAAGCCCACTGTGATAC
>Ga0233342_1000398_pt1 | contig 11367 bp, 7 predicted proteins | sample GEONDECOMP273_FD_180706 | JGI IMG/M metagenome (GOLD analysis project Ga0233342, IMG submission 180706) | Leaf litter microbial communities from Shasta-Trinity National Forest, California, United States - GEON-DECOMP-273 | ecosystem: Environmental > Terrestrial > Plant litter > Unclassified...
AGGCCACAATTAAACTTAAGCCCACAGTTCACCTACCTGCCTGTTGATCCCGCCTGACTGCTTCGACTTTGCTGCCTTACTGCGATCTCCCTTCGACCTGCCTTCGACCTTGGCAGAACGCTTCGCTGGACTAAACCAACCACCTAACGGAACATCTGAACACATGGGGGGGAGTTGCTAACAGTTTAGTAAAGGCAAGTAGGCATAGGTAATAGACTGGAAGTGCGTACGTACTCAAGCCGGTAAGATAAAATAAGTCTGGGAGTATGAAATCAATATCTAAAGATCATAAATATATAATTTATATTATAATATATATATAATTGCCCCACCCATATCACACTAAAGGTGAGGGGTGAGGTACGGTTAGTAGCTCGCCCGACCAAAGAAGGGCGAGGGGCGAAAGAAGATCCTATGTTCTCAAGAAGATATTACTCCAAAGTAAAGGTAGGGTAATAAATAAGCCATTATTCATTTAATGAACTCGATGCTCCAAGTACGGGTAGAACCAATTGATATATTCCGGCTTTAAGAATTAGTAAGGGCGTTGTTGAGGTATAGTGATGAATTGGTACAGTGATTAGTGGTTGGTCATCGATCAATTGGTTAGAATGCGACATCCATCCCATTTTATATTACGTAGATCGGGCCTGGCCGGATGGATGAGCGACCAACCTTCTATTTTAGGCTATTACGTATATTAGCTGCCCACTCCCGTTAATTAAATCAGAGATCCCGGAGATTAATAACGTCCATAAATAGCCTAAATCATCCCACCTCCTATCTCACGCCTTCTATTCCTAATTCAGCGTTTATTTATAATAAAAGCTGGATCAGCGGCATTCGGAGGCCACTATAGACAACCCATGTTCAGCATTAATTCCTACATATGGTTTAACAGCTTTCAATCAAATTTAGGTACTCCTCTGGAGTGAGATAAGTGCCCATACCGAACATAGCAGATAAAGCAAATTAACACGAATTCTCTATGTGCATGCCCCTGTCTAGTATTGCCCCTGGTCCATGATTTCTAATTACTGTAGGCTTATGATTGATTATCGGAACAATGATGTGGCATATGTTAAATATGGGAAGGCTGCCATATTCCGTAATTTTGTTATTCATTCGGCTACGGGTGATTATTTTCCATTTTACTATGGTTTTTAGGTGGGGCGGTCTAGTTTGGTTGTTCCTATAGTAGGATCGGTACTATCCAAATGCTATTTATTTAACCGGTAGGGAATTGGAGGCATACCATATGTTCAACCTTGAATACATACAGGGGCAGAACCGCCGGTTCCCAGTAGGATTCTATGTCGGTTACTGAGCCGGGGGCAGGTGCTAATGTCGGTTTAAGAGAGCGGGCTTCCTGCCCGCAGCATTATCACTTTATGCCCATCGCCTTAGTACCACTTAAGACGAAGAGAATAAAGCTTGAAAAGCGGGAACGTGATGTGATACCTATCTTCTATGACATACTCGGTTATTATCCCAGATGTGTCAGGACGGAGAAATGAGATTATAACTTAATAATAATTGGGGGTAGATGCGTGCATGCGTTATTACCGGTTCTATTTATAGCAGCGGCCCCATATTATGGCACTACATCTATCTGGCGGCTGGCCGCTTTGAGATACCCCTTACCAAAATATTCTTCTCGTCAAACACCGATAAATAAGTAATTATAATACTTACCCTCTTTATAAGGGAGTTGGTCTCGTACCTTTCTATCTATAAGGCTTCCCGTAAAAAAGCCTTAATAATGGGGTCAGAAAGACTAAATTACCGAGGGATTAATTATATAGGAGATTCACCACCATCAATAAATACAAGTCATTTTAACACCCTTAATTGTAATTTTAACCTACACTTTTGGAGTGGGCTAATCAATATATCTCCATCAAGTAAGACCATAAAAGCGCCAAAGCCTCCTCCAACCGTGATGCATACGCGGGCGAAATACCCGATATAAATAAATTGTATCCTTCCTTTATGTTCTAGCCTTCTTCGGGGAAGATAACGTAAAAGGCAATAACATAGGGGATAAATCGTTTTGTAGGGGAGGGGTTTTGCTCCTTCCGTTCTAATTTATTTTATAAGCAATCACCATTCATCAAATATCCTACTCGGATACCCCCCTCATCTATTACATGTAACTAACACTTACCGGTGATAGCTAACCATTAAGTAGGGTAGTGGCCCTAAAAAGATAGAGGGGATGAAGCCTTGCGAACTGCGACGGTAAACCCCCATTTTTTTTTATCTTTATAAATGCGATTCACTGTGTGAGGGGAAATGCAGGGCAATAGCTGGGCTGGCTTACAATGGGGAATGAATGGCTGGCTTTCAATGGCAGGAGCGGAGCCCGGGCCCACACACATTGAGCTACCGGAGAATGGTTGCTTTCTAGATAAGATTGATGGGGGCATGTAGTAATAAAATATATTTTTTATATCCCCATGCAACTACTGCCACACATAACAATTGGGTCCCTCAATCGGGCCTTTTTCATACTGTCAGTAGCAGAGCCTAAAGCAGTAGTTTCCGTTGAAGCATAATATATATAGGCATAGCCAGCTAGAGCTTGGAAGGGGGTCAAGAAAAATATATATTTATTATAAGTAACTTAGCTTTTGGAGCTCAGCGCCGAGACTTTGAATTAGATAAAAAGTGGAAGGAAGAAGACCTAATGTATGTAGAAGACCAAGAAAAGTTGACGTACATGGGAATCTATAGGGCCAATATACCTCATCCTACCCTTAAAATTGAAAAAGTAGTATATTACCTCATCAATCAATGAGTCGTTATCCATTAACCTTGCCTTATGATTTGCTCTATTTCTATAGTTATTGCCTTTATCAAACCTAACCACCACGAGTTCAGCAAGTGGCCTGGTTCCGGCTAAATTTATTGGAAGGATTCCAGCGGCAGTGGAAACACTTTCTTTTTTATTTTTTAGCTGTAGATTCTGTTAAAGATACAGAGCTAGTAATTGACCTTGATCCAACAACAGAAGCCAGGGTATATGCATAAGTAGATCTTAATGTAGCTTAGTTCATCAGGCTAATCTTCCTTAGTTCATCTGCTTGCTTGCGGTATCGAGTCAATGGCAGGGCCTAGAGTTCAATCCCCAGTTCATGAATCCCCAGTTCATTATAGTCCTAGGAATAAGGGTTTATGAGGCAAGGGAACTACAGTCCACAATAGAGACGATAAAGATAGAGGCTTTTTATCCATCTGTTTATCCATTTTATTAAAGCTCTGATGCCCAGCTAAGCAAAGACTAAACTTAGAAGACTACTTGGTTAATAGGGTTAGACGCGGTAAGAATCCCCCCTATAGATAACGAGTATGTCTGGGGAAGGTGTGGAACCGTAATAGTAAGTAAAGGAAACCCTAATAGGAAGGCGAGTAGGGAAAAGCACTATAGATTAGTTGCATATTGAATATGGATAATTAGAATCTATCCTTTAATGCTATCAACCAATAATTTTTTAATATGGTGTTGTCTTATCGCCGAGGTTCTTTACAAAGGAAAAAGCCGGCATCGCCGAGTTGAATTATGAGGGTTAAGCAGATAATAGAAAATAAGTAAGTGTTCCTTGCCCCTTTCATTAAATAAAAAGTTGCGCAAGACCTCCGGACCTTAATAATGTGGTTCTTTCAGTCAGTGTTCAGTGATCGGAAACTTATATTTGCATAAATCTATATAAAGAATAATGACACTATTTGGTTGTCACCGGGTTGATGAGCTTTCACACAATAGTTGATGAGCCCCTGAGGGGATAACCTTTACCTTTATAGCCCCTGACGTAATGCCTTTCCTGGCATATATATATATATATATAATACTGACTGTATTTCTGAACCGATGTATAGATAAGATGTATAGATAACAGGAAGTGACCTTTCCTTTTAGGCACTTTTAGGCAGGTTAATTTGAAGCTCCCTAAAATGAGAGTGCTTGTGGCAGTGTTACGAATAGCTAATGGTTCCACGGCTTACGGCTCGTAGACTCATTTCCTTTAGTCGCCGCCTCCCCCGGACAACTTTACCTACAATAAATAGTACCGAAAAAAGAATATTTGCCCTACTATTCCGGGGAATACCTTTTATTCTTCTAAGGTCTGATTCGTCAAGATAAGGCAAAAAAGAAAGAGAAGAGGCGAAATGGGAGCAATGTGGGTAAGCAACAAACAAGGTCAGTGGGAAGCAAGCAAGCGAGCAAGTAATGCTACCTTGCTACTGGTTCTAGAGGAGAAGACCCGTAGAGCCAGTGATTCAGAGGTGTCGTACCGCTAGAATGAGGAACAAGGCAAGGAAGGATCCATGCAAACCCCAAGCCGAGGAAAGCTAGTCTTATCGAGGCCGAAGGCCCATATCTGTCTCAGACCGAAGGGCAAAACTGTTTTTAGCATCTTTACGGGGGATGAGCCTCCCAGGGTTCCTAAAGAGGTGGAATCCTATCTTGCAAATAGTTCAGCATACAGAAAGGGAGATTGGTTCCTGGGCCCAGACTACACTGTGATAAGACCTTATGGGTCTGAAATAGCTCCCTACAAATTACCCAAATTGCTCACCCCCAGGATCTTCATTTTATAATGTTTCAGGCAGTTGTTGCATGTGGATGAAGTATGTATCAAGAAGGTCCATAGGAATAACTTTCTTTTCTACCCCATAGCCATGGGAGGCTTTCTTCAATATTAAGGGAGCCAAACAGGCTGCTAAAATCCTGGAGGCAATGGATTTCCTCCTTTATAACCCATATAAATATGATCCCAAATTTTTCATGGCCCAGCTCAAGGGGAACAAGCAGCCTGGATCAGCTGATCATGAGAGTAGGCCTGCAGAGGAGAGACTAGCAAACAGACATAGCATGGAGAAGGTTCAGTCCATCATAGTAGCAGATAAAGATCCTGGGAAAGCTACAGTTGAAGCATTTAATCCTCCTTTACCAGGTCAGCCTGGGGTTCCAGCATATTATATATTATATAGGCTCCAAATGAAGTGGTTCCTCCTCAATAAATAAAGTTATTGGCCTTACCAGAACAAAGAAGGAAAGAGGTGAACGAGGATTATTTGAGTAATAATAAAAAGGCAATATGGTGGAGGATGAGGGTGTAACTAAAAGCATAAAACATACCTTATAATAGCCTTCCACAGGATCAGGTGTTTTCAGATCTTTATGATTAGATCCATGGCCCAGAATAACAGGAAGAAGCCAAGGGAGCCAGTCTCTCTGCTATTTGGAAAGAGCAGACGGCTAAGGAGTCAATGGGAACCTAAGGCCTTTTCATTCCAGTCCCGGACGGATGTGCTTTATTGGCCTAGATGTGATTGAAGTGATTCCTTGCCCTCCCAGGGCTTACCCCACATATTCTATTCTTCCCTGCCCGGGACCCAGCTTTATTTTATTCCAAGCCCGGCTATAGCGTCCATAGTTCAGTTTTACCCGGGCTCGATATCCCTTATGTCAACCCTGTTTATTCAAGTTTGAATTCCTACCAACCTGGCCTGTAGGGTTTCTATCCCTTCCCTTACTGAGACAACCTTAGAAGGAAAATATATATATATAGCGCGAAAAAAGGTTAACTACAAATAGAATGTCTTCTAAAACATGCCACAAGATCCACCACACTACATGGAATTTTCTACAAGCTGCCATGGCTATGCAACTGGCTGGATACTTAAAAAATATAGGGGATATACTACAAGATATACAATCTACAACAAAATGTTGTTAAGTTAACTACATACAGCTATGTAAAGCTAATTAAGGAATTGCTATATACATCATATCTACCAGTTATCAAAGGAGGGATGTATCAATATTTCATCGCAGATAAAGACTCATTATATAATACCAAATAACTCTTATTGTTCTCTTTGATTTATGTAAATGCATTATTAAAATACGTTTATTATACTTTTTATATAAATGGTAAATATCACTCTTCGACCAGAGCCTTACCCTACCCTGCACTCTCATCCCTTTATAAACTGGGGATGTTTTAAATCCTAAGTTGGTGGGGGGGGTGGATTTCCAGATCTAATCCACAAGATTGTGTCAACAGTAACATATTTATTTATCCATGCTCGAATAAGATCCGAATTTATTCCATCAAGCAGAGCCAAATACAGTTATATAAAATACCGATCTCCCCAAGTCCATAAAGCCATCTGGATAGAACCCCGCAAAAAGGACCTACCTTCTTCAATTGCTTTATGTGCCTCTCGTCCCCCTATAAGGACGAGGCTTTCTTTGGCGGGGAAAAAAGTATAAGACGTTAGTTACTCGATGAGAGTGAACTAACATTAATCGACCCGAAATACGTAAATCCAAGTATTTTCTTCCCCGGGTGAAGGAAGGAGACATGACTGAACGCATCAGCGCATACTTATGCCTTATGAAGGAATGTGGGTTTATTTATCCTATTACATCGAGGCTGTGAAAAATGTTTTTAAAGCATAAAGGGTTGCAAAGGCACAACAACCTTCTTATCTTTCCCCGTGCATGCTTGGTAAATGCAACACTTTTGAACATGTGCATGTGTATCCTTGAACATTGTTGGACAATAATATCTGGCTCTCTGTGCCTTATGTGAGATGGTGTTTGCTAATAAATGTTTTTCTGTTGGCCCGTAATGTAAATCATTCAAGACTCTGTAAGCATCTTATTTTTCTAAACATATAAGCAGCACACCATCGTAGTTCTTCCTTAAAAAAATTGAATGGTCGGGTGAGCAATAAATACCAATTAAATGAAAATATTTAGGTTTTGGTGCTATAATCAACGTTTGGAGGTTAACATGGTAGATGATAGCGGGAGCCCCTTTTCCGCATTTATCTTGGGTTGAATGGCTCACAACTATTTGACGCCCCACCTAGATGCTTCCTGCCAACTTAAGAGAATAACTATCCTCATTGCACTTGGACCTTCATCAAAAGAGAATACTAGTATATGGCGGGTCTGAGCTAGATATCTAAACATGAAAGGGCAGCCGGGCAAGCTATATTTGGTCCAACTAACTAGGCTTCGCCGCCACCAAACATTTATCTCGAGTTGGGGAAGGACAGGTCATCAGGTTGCCTGTTGAAAAGTGATTGGAAAAGAAGGTATGTACTCATTAATTTACATTGATCCAACCAGGAGTAGGAGGCTTGGTTCGGACCGAGCGAGGTATTCGTCCAGATATTCAATTCATTTAGCTAGGAAGGTGGATGCCCCAGCAGCAAGTGAGGAGTTCTATATTGAGATGAGAGCATTAGCTATTGATTTCATTGCTTGCCGGTTGATTCAGTCATAGATAGAAAAAAAAGAAGGCTAAACGGCAGTCTTTAACGATTATTCATTTAGTCGGGGAGTGGCTAGTCCCGCCCGCTCTTGCTTCCCCCAGAAGACATTGACTCAAGGGTGGGGATAGAAAAAAGAGTTTAGAAAGAAACATATGGGGCTAGCCCTTTAGCTTTAGCCAATGGAAATGCGGCTACTGCTGGATCAAGAGAAAAAAAGAGTTGGTTGAGGTCCGGCTTCCCCGTCGTTTAGTTCAGTCAGAGAATAGAATGAGTGGTACGCACACATCCTAAGCAACTCCTAGCCATCCACTGGTTATAAATAAATATTAGTAGCTTAGCTAAACTTTGCTTTAGTAGCTTTAGCTTATTGGAGGAGGGAAGGCTACGGGGTAAAGATCACAATTCAGATAAAAGTCACTGAGTTTGAGGGAGTCCTATATCCAATATAATGAATGCGAGATCCAATATTGGCTTTCATTCGGGGGCACTCACCAAGCCAAGCTTCATCCTCTTATCCCCGTCCGGTTTGTAAATTCCTATAGGAAGGCGCTTCTTGAACTAACTGGTTGTTGTACACTTTTCCGGCCCGAAACTTCTATTTCTCGCGCTGTCAGGAAAGAAAGCTAACTGAGTCAACGGCCCAATCCATTATTTCACCAAGACTCTAGGTTCGAATGCCGGGGCCTGGCTTCTACTACTATTGCATTCCCCACCACTAGCACTATCTAACTACTATGTAAGTATATACCCTTCTTTTTCTATCTATACCTATAATATATAACCAACTATCTTAAACCGTTAACTAATGTGAAAGGAATGCAAGGAAAAGGACCTGTCTTTGGTTGGCCAGCGAAAACAAATTTCCCATCACGCAGCGAAAACAGAGAAACGGACCTCATGACGCGGATTATATACGTACTATACTAAATAAGAGTAGCTAACATTTACATCATTCCCGAGCAGTCTTGAACAATTATTAATTAGTTGGCAGGCAATAGATCCATTCTTTCACTGACATAAGGCCTGGTTGTGTATGAGATTAAGTTTTTTTCATTCCCAGGGAAGAGGCTTTACCCAGTAGTGGATTGGAGGGGGGAGGGTGCTTTTCTTTTTACCATGAGATGAGGATTGAAGGCAAGCAACCAAGCATTAAGTAAGCTTTTTATCTATTTTCCCCTTCCTTTACATTTATTGCCCGCCGGTTATTATAATGACTAGCTAGCTCAACTAACTAGTAAACGCATAATCATAAGATAGATAAATGCCTAAAACGGAGATGTAAAGTTGGTAGCAAACAATTAGCCGCACCAGATTGGAAAACTGACCTAAGTGAACAACTGGGTCTGGTATACATCATATTGGCTTTATCAATCGCAGCAGGACGGACGACAGGCTCCTCACTCCTCACTGGCCATTCTATTTCTTCGCCACCAGGCGTATTTTCATTATTGCGGGCATTTAATCTACTCCAGCTTTGCAGGTGATTAAACCCAACCAGGTGATTCAAACCAACTGGGCGTATCTATCCAATTCAGAAAGGGCATATCTACCGCCGCTTCTACATTCTATGCTCTTTTAATATTGAGTTGATTTCACTAGTAACTCACCGGGGATTGACGGAGATTGCAGAATCAAGCCAAGGGGAGAGGAATTAAAGGTGGGGTTTCAATAAGGAGGAGCGCCTTTAGGCTATATTCTTTTAGCATATATTAAGGCTTTTATTGCATCTCGCATCGGCTCCGTGAGTGATATGACTAAGCCCGATGACTCTGCCTGAGACAAATGGGTTTATATGGAGGTCTCTCCCTGACTAAACAACCTAATTCAATCTATTTTTGTTTAATGCGGCCCGTTCAGCTATTCCTTTAGCTTTAGCTTAAATAAAACGGAATCAAAATGAAAGGGATAAGATTAACTTGGCATCTTGCATTTAAGGAAGGGACCTCCATATGTTAGCATTAGTGTCGTGCCAACATGAGCCCGATGCTCCCGAACTGGTTGGACATACACTTTAACTAGGGAGAATAGAAAGCCTTACCTGGATAACGAAACTTAGCTTAGCTTGGCTCCCCAATCTGCCCTAGTGGTAACTTTTATCCAACTCAATATATAAAATGACTCGTTATTTACAATACAAAGAATACCGCGCTGGAATAATAAGGAAGGAAAGAATGCTCCTGGTTGATTCCCCTCTTCTTTATTTTGTGGTGATGGCGCCCGATCGTTCGGAACGTCGGAACGAAGGTTGTATCATACTTTTTATATCATGCTACTTATTAATCCCCATCTGAGGCTTAATCTCATGCTTGTTCATCCCCAGGAGACTAGATAAAGATCTGGGAAACATTAAATGAAGATATGGCCCGGGACCTCTTCACGCACTAATAACTATGGAAGGACCTATTTGATTTACCAACCACGATTTTCCATCTTTTAAGTAGCCGGGAATGGATAAACGAAGAAGGATTGTCCTGGAATAAAAAATTGCCAAACTTTTCAAATTTTCCTAATCCAACATATAAAATTAAATGCTTATAGACCAAGCACCAGGTTGGTGTTTTAGAATAGGTGTTCTAAAAATAGCCTACCTAGGTTAAATCAAGCAATCTAAGCTGGAGAAATAGCTCCATGTCCTGCTCAGCTCCATTGTATTTCTATGTCTACTATTACCTGACCAAGGCATGGGCACCTGGGGATTAATCTACTTAAACTTATGCCTATCAACAAAATCATAAACCCACTAACTATCTATGCCTTACTTTTTTTTTAAAAAAAAGCACTTTACCAAATGAAATCCAATCCTTTTGAAACGCGAACTATAATAAAAGAAGGAGACCTAACTTATGCTTAGGGTGACCTACCCTCCTATCAATGAAAAATGAGTGACCAATAACAACACTGTCCGGAACCCAAAAGAAAGCAAGAATGCTTATTCCAATCTCCTGGTTTATTTTATCTGGCGTTGCAAAGTTCTATTTTATTGGATCAACTTTCACACAACTCATTTGTACCCATCTTCGTCTGGAAATTCAAACGATTCCGAGAACATAGCCTAGATTCCTAGAAAACAATCTTACTAATTGGATGGTGAGTCAATTCTCTTCGGTGGTCCAATTTATGGACCTTAGTTTTATAATTAAACAGGTGCTAAACCCAGGAGTTAGCAAATGAACGAGAGTGCCTTTATTTTTACGCTTTTTTTCAATCTCCGAGTCATTGAGCTTATATATGCACATATATTTAATGGTAACGTCATCATATGGTTTTGTGGAAGGAGCCTACTTAGATACTTTATTTATCCCTTCGCATTAAGCTAAAGCTGAAGAATTACCCGACTATGACTGATTCTTGTAAAACAGAGCAAGAGAAAAAGTACGGGCAAGCTGAACACATTTAGCTAATTTTATTAGGCAGATACATTTGTCGGACTAGCTTATTATGTACGAATTTAGTTATTTACTCTCCCCCTCCCCCTTCACTGGTTCGATCTTTACTTATGAGCCAGCCAAAGCTAAACTAAAAAACTAAAATAGGTTTTGCTCGCTCGTCTTTGCTGCCCTGATTTATATTAGGGTGCTTCCTTTGTTATTTGCTCCCAATCCATGGAAAATAAATCCGATTCTGCTATGCCCAACGGTGTGAATAGAGTTCCTAAGAATAAAAACCTTTAACCTTAAGCCTTCCCTTCGCTGCCAGTAAAAGCTCCGGTTGGCTAGAACTAGTTTATTTATATAAAATGGGAACTAGATCACTAAGAAGCACAAGAGTTGGTTTAGCATACATAAAGGATTTAATGACCTTCAATTTTATGCCCGCCTTCCTATGTTCTTTAGATTTTAGCTATCTCGGTACTCAGAGAGATAGAATTAAACGCCTGAAAGAAAACTGGAACTTCACTTTATGTACACCTAATTTTATGTAAAATAATCAATAGCTGTGGGCTATAAATAACTAGTGAGGGCATACAGCTCCTATAGCATCTAGGTACGGCGGACCAACACACGGGAATTCGGGCGCGTGTCGGAGGCTTGCTTGTTGTATCATGTAAAGCTAGGCTCGTGCTACTGGAGG
>Ga0233342_1000399_pt1 | contig 11338 bp, 9 predicted proteins | sample GEONDECOMP273_FD_180706 | JGI IMG/M metagenome (GOLD analysis project Ga0233342, IMG submission 180706) | Leaf litter microbial communities from Shasta-Trinity National Forest, California, United States - GEON-DECOMP-273 | ecosystem: Environmental > Terrestrial > Plant litter > Unclassified...
CCCACAGTTCAACAACCTCCAGTTATCATTACACCCGGCCGGGTCCCAACAGGTCACCTTACGTCCACAGTTCCACGTCCCTGGATGACGGACGATGCTCACTAGATAGAGTTATTTATTTAGAGAGATAGAAAGAGCTAGCTGCCTGGGCGTATCGGAGCGGATAGAGAGTAGGTCTGATAAAGAAAGGAGAGACGGACAGATCCATTGCCAGACATACCCGTATGTGGCGGGCGTACTTATGTGCTTCGTGCTTGCTAGATTGATTGCGGGCTTTGCGGGCTTTACAAACGCATAGACAGGGGACGGCTGCTGCTGCTGAGAGAGTAAACTCCGGGTTAGGAAGGAGTAGGAAAAGAAAACGAACCGGTGGGATTTTATTACTAACGTTATTACTGCTTGCCTAAAAGAGATCTATACCTGCTGATAGATGATCTATACCCCCTCGACCCTGCCGAAGATCTGATATCGACCTGATTTAGACCTCGATTGATTCCGCCCGGATGGATCTTATCGATTTAGAACCACTGGATCCCTCTTGCGAACTGGAGAAGACGAGCTTTATGGGGGGCGATAATTTTGAAAAAGAGGAAACAAAATATGGGACACCGTGCACGGAATGACCTCCGGGTGGACGCTTCGACCACGGGATGCAGTGAAAGGTGAAATCAATCTTTATATATGTTTATTCACTATTTGAGGAGCATAGTGCAACTGATGGTGCAACATTACGAGCATGTTTTATATAATAATAAAACGGTATATAAACAGGCGCGCCTTACGTGCTTCCTGCCTATAATTTATACGATATCTTATTGATTTAGAACTGCCCGATTGCTACTTCATCTAGACCCGATTGATTATAGACCTCCTATTCCTGGAGACCCACAGGAGCCAGAACAACTAGAATAATACCTAGGGATCTTCACTGAAAGCACACAGTGAGGAGCCTTTCATTCACTGACAAACACTAACAAATGACCCTTCTTCACTAACAAATTATGTCAGAGCTTCATATACAGAAGTTGTATCTAACCTCTGTTATTTTTGGTCTCGAATTCTAGTTATATTGGGACAATTAAATAGATTTTCGTCTTACTCAAATATAACGTTTCGGGACGTTTTAGAATAGCAGGATGCCATTCCCCCCCTCCATAAGAGATAGATAAGGCCCAACCGCTGGCTGAGAGAAGTAAGGACGGCAGGCAAGCAGGCCCACATCCACACTGGAGATAGGTCAAAATAAGTTACCCATTCAATGCATAACCGAAAGAAAATGTTATCCCTAACACTTACCAATATGGAACTCTGTCTGGAATGTTAATACCTCACTGAAATCGGCGGAACCGTTAGGTTCCTACCTCAAATGATAATATTGAAGGAATGACAAGGCGTTACATACGTTATTTCGTTTTTAGAGTATACCCCGGCATTGACGCTCATAAAAAACAGTCATAGACGAGAGCCAATAATTGCCAATAGCTTTCATTACCAGACATAGCCAAATGACGACACTAGTCATTGCCAGTTATTATTGCCGATAGCCTATTGGCGTTGCCAGGAGTCGTAGACATAAAGGAAGAGCCAATCACACGTCCCTATCGGTCACAACAGGATAAGGCCCCACGAGAGCCGGCTTTAGACACATGCCACATCCACTTGAGGTATAATATAAAGACTCCATTTATACCCTCGACCCTTCAAACTCCTACGCAACTGAGCAGTTGCTCAATTTTATTGATAATTAATTCATTACTTACAATTACCCATTTAGAATAAGCCCCAGACCACATAGTTGCACGATAGGAAGGGGGGGGGGGAGTTACAGTAAGAAAGATAGGTGGGGTGACATCGGAGACTGATTCATTTTATTGATTGCATATTCAATGTGGGCTACAACGGACGAATGAATGCCTCACCGCCGGCCAAGACGAAGGATAACACGATACACCTGTTTAACCTTTAACCATTCACAACCTTCAGTTAAACTACATACCCATTCAATATGCATTCCTGCCTAATGTAAATCCGAGGAAGCATTTAGTAATTTTATTCTATAAACTTATGAGTATTCCGGAATAGGTGTTATACCTGATTCATATCCCGGGAAAGCAAGTTACAATATTGATGAATGGATTCTCTAAGACGCTATATACCTACCCATTCCATCCTCACAACCAGCCAACCAAACTGCTGCTTTATCGATCTTGCCTCTTGCCTCCATTTTATCGATCTTGCCTCTTGCCTCCATATTGGTAGATCCAGGTTCCTGCCTGATCTCTCTACTACAGATCTATTCTTTCTCTACCTCTTTGACCTTGGCATCCACAAACCATCCCACCTAACCTGGACGGAAACACAGACAGTCCTCGATGATCCTTAACCTCCCTATTTCCACGCATCCCATCCCTACTCCATCCATCATACCATCCGCACCAACACACATTGGCAGAGGTGGAAACTGGAAACTGATTGATTCACTGATAGCACACATAGGCAGTCCAACGTACGGATCAATTGCATAAAACGTTTTGTATCAAAACCTGGCATTTAGTGAATCGCCACCTGTATTGAGTATAAGCAACATTGAGTCTTTTCCATTGCCGCCTGGCATCAAGTATCAAATGAATAGAAGCAGCATGGAGTGCCTCGACACCTTACATTTACTAGTGGCTATCGGCTATGCTCGGTTATCATAGAGAACCATTTTATTGAGGTATTCTCGGCCTCCCTAAAGAAGCAATCTCATAAACATGTCCTGGGTGAATAAGTTAATTGGTGCACCTCACCCACAAGGGGAATCGTAAATAAAAAAATAAATTTCAATTTTTATTTGGGGCCCTGCGTTTACAAAGAGCTAAATGTCAATATAATTGTCGTTATCTATCTAACTAACTCTGTAAGACCCCCCTGGCTATGATAAGAAGTAGCCAGATAAGAAGGACGGGAATAAGGCTGGATATAGTAATGGATGGAATAACCTTACGTGCATTTAATCGATGATACTATAGCCAACAAATTTGAGTTCTTTAACCCAGATGGATCATAGTTATTGGAACCTGGATAAACGAAACTTTTCTTTTTCCAAAACTTCGAAGGGTTTTTCGACCGCCGGAACCATCCCTTCTTATAAGCTTGACGGAAACACAGTTATTTTATGCTTTATAATAAGGCACCTGTAGGAGACAGGACCGCAGGACACTTACCAATAGCACTACCCATAAGCTATAGCAGCCCAGCAGAGACAGACAGCTTGCCTACCCTTCCCAATAGCACACCCATGAGCCAGAGACAGGACATTATGTGCGTGAACAATTTTTAATCCACCAGGCCCAGGATCATTCAAATAAGCATAAGTTGAAACGGTATTCCAAGCCTCAGTTCCAGGAGCAGTTCCAACGGCATAAGTCGAACCAGCAGGATCAATCCCAAGGTCATTCCCAACATCACCAGTTTTATCAGCATCCCCAGTTTCCCCATAAGCACCAGTCGTATTAGTAGTAGTAGTAGTAGAAGTAGAAGGAGGATCAGTGTCACGAAAAGCATTTGAAGAAACAGTTCCAATAGCAGTTCCACCAGTTCAATAAGCATTACCAGCAGCCTCATAAGCACCAGTCGTTGAACCAACATAAATTGAAGGAGTTCCAGGATCATGAAAATAAGAAGCATCAGTTGAACCGGGGGAATCTCCATAAACAGAAGGAGCAGCCATATAAGCATTTGCAACGCCCAGTTTGGTTACTTAAATTCCCACTTTTCAAGTTACGCCTTTCTTTTTTGTTGAGCGGTCGACCGCTTTCATATTGATCTAGATTATATATGTAATTACGCGCGCTCGAATTGATCCATTTCTTCACGATCTGACACTCTGACCTATTGGGTTATACTCGCTTCAGTTGATCTAACTGTGTGAAGAGTTGGCTTTTCTGGTCAAGTCAATTCCTCGACGATGCTGCTATTATATATGTAATTATGCGCGCTCTTTTCATCATCGATCTACCCTATATATCGTAGGAGATAGATCATATTATATATGTAATTATGCTTGCCTTATTCCTTGCCCTCGGAAGGACAAGCGCTACGCACCTTTCAATTAAGTGTTTCACGAACGTAAAGTTAGGGTGATTAACAACACGTACCTCGCCCATAACGGTAGAGTAACTTCACGTCCCTTAATTTAAACACATGCCCGGCCGGCCCGGATTGCTTTTAGGGAAGACCTGGTAAAGCTGCATTAATGGAATAAAGTTTGACAGCACCGGGTTTTTTGGAATCGTTGGAACTGCTTGGATTTAGTAACTCCTTACTACTTACATTAGAAGGACTTGGGTAGGCACTTAGACATTATACCTATGCCTATTTGCTTTTAGTTATGTGCATCATACTATAAACCTTGCGTCTTTACAATAACAACGAAGATCGGATCCATTACTTCAATTTAGAGCCTTGCACGGGCGTTCGGATAGAGCAGGACCTGCGTTCGACAGAGCATGGGCGTTCGACTACACTTGTACATTGGCCATATCTACCTACGTTGACACTACTACGCATATCTACGTTTCCAAGGTTCCTACTAGCTGGCTCTGCTGCTGTAACCGGGTCTCTATAGCTCTATCTAGGCCCCGGAAGTTGCTCTTAGATCTCTCTATGCGCAATGCTATGACACCACAGGTATAAAGTGCCACTAGTGAGTTGGTCTAATAAAACTTTGTTCCTAGCTTTAAAGGCGATCCTGGTGAATTACCCCTTCATGAATCAGTTGTCCTGAGCTTCCACCAGTGGGTTTTTTCAGGTTAGTTGAGCAAAGCATAATCTCCGTCAGGTTGGTAGAGCCGCAGGTTATAGCGTTACAGGTGGTGTCGAGCGAAGCGTGAAAGCCAAGGGATAAGTAATAAGGAAGGTGACGTATAGCAGTTGTTATAGGCCTAGGCAAATTAGATAGAAACCTTTATATTTAAAGCCCAACTTCTATTAAAAGTGATGACCGGGGGGTGAGAAGCCCTAAATAGGGGACGAGAAAGATTATAGATAGTGCAAACGTGGCCGCAAGGTTAGAAATTATACAACTTGTTGAGGTTGTAATCGTTTCATTTTTGTAGAGATTGATTCTCGAAATTGCTGTCCAATTGGTCTTGACCATGTCACCTTTATGTACGGAATTTCCCATATTGATGGACCAGGTTCACACGTAGGGGAACTTAATAGGCCTTCTTCACACTCCCCATCCATCTTCATATGCCACTTTTCTGTACCCGAATTTACCACAATTTGGCTTTTAACTAGCCCATTTGCCCCTTCATTGACACTTGCTGTAGTCAACCTTCTGAACTCTTATACCAGTCTCACATAGAATAGGGAATAGTATAGCAATATAGGGTATTAATTAATTTTATAAGATAAATGAAAGGTAAAGAATAAAATATAAGGGGAGGTATGCGAGTGCGAAGCAGGCTGGATCGTCAGGAAGTAGGTAAGGGGAAAGCGGACCAGAAAGCATACAGTAGACTTAAAGCGGACCTCATACGGTTTTAAGGGGGCTTCATGCAGAATGAAAGGCGGAAGACAAGGGTCCTCAGGCAAGGCTCATTCATCAGTTGAGATAATCCGGTCATAAATCTTGTAACTTGTCTCCCGGTATACAACTCAGTTGTGACGCCTCTCTTTTAAGATGTGGGCAGGTGCGGACTGGGTAATGCGTATTGGAATGCGTACTCTTTATCGGGACGTGAGATGACTCGTATTGGGAGTGATAGATTATACCTCGATGTAGCCTTATATGGGTAGCTTAGCCCTCGCTCGATGGGGACAATAATGGGACGAAAGCGTAAATCAAGTAATAGAGCTAATATTTATGTATGTGGGGTATGAAGGGGACGTGAGAAGGGTATTTTATTGGGCTTTGATCAGTGAATGATGGGTACGTGATCGGTAAGGTAATGAGGGGACTCCTCTCTTGTAAGGGTCAGTGGTTGTTTCCGATTTCATAAGATGTACTAGCCTCATCAGAAGACTAATCAGCATTAATCAATAAAAAGAAAGATCAGTGACTTGCTAAGCGGCCTCCCCCCCATAAGATGTTGCCCTTTTATTATCCCTGGGTAGTGTGATCTTTCGTTGAACGATGGGTGTTGTAACACCTCTTCCTAAGCCGGAATAATTTGAATAAAGTCCAATCAATCACTGCCTCTACTCCCTATGGCTGTTGCGGATTGAACGAACTGATGCTGGGAATGCTACCGATAATTATTCGGTTCGATTGATGACGCTGCTTGGAATGAACGTGGAAAAATTGAGCCATAAACACTTTATAGTTTATATCGCTAGTTGACGCCAGGATGGAAACTAGCCTTACAGACACACTAGCTGTAGCCTTAAAGTCAGTTCCATAGCAGTAAGTCCTCCATACAGTAAGACACACTTTTTCAGTACTAGCTTCCATCTGTAGTGTAAGTTAATTGTTGAGTAAGGCTTAAGCATAACACTACTAGGCACTATAGACTCTGGTAGTCCACATTTTGTAGGTTCCATATAGACTGCCTTAAGCCGTAGAGTTTCTTTAGAGACAACTAGCTTCAGTCTGTAGAGTAAGGTACTTTTTACTACTTGCCTTAGTAGGCTCTCCATGTAAGGTACTAGCCATAAGGTAGGGTAGAGAAGTAATCCCACACTTGTTTGTCACCAGAGTTCCAAAAAAAAAAATAAAGTAATGGTTAAAGCCAGTGCCTTTTTACTGGCCGACCATAGATACTTCCGGTACTAGCTCCTATCGACAAGCTCCGTTCAGCCGTTCTCGATAACCATTCCACCATGCCCAGTTCCATTTGTGTTATCCGTTCGAACTAATTTAAAGCAATGGCGACAAGTGGCACCAGTTATTAGTAGGGATTTATTTAACACATTGGCAGTCCCACATCGGCAGATTGGATAGCTTTGGAGGTGGGTGAGGCGATCCAAGAAGAGTTGCCGGGTAAGTGTCGATCCAAACCAAAAATCATTTATATATGTATGATACTCGATCTATACGTTTAACTTTGCCGTTGGTAATAATTTGAAGAGGGCACGGAGTATAGTAGTTTTCAGTGCGAGGTTGCGGATATAGCACCCATAATAAAGTTGTTGTACCTTTCCCTCCTAAGTGGTAAATAAATGCTCTTACTTATACTAGAGCTCTATTTTATACCTAAGGTAGTAAGGCTTGGGACTAATCCAACCCGGGAGTTCTTTTATGTCCTATGAGGAATCAACATCAACTGGGAATTAAAAAATTATACTTATCAGAGCGTAAGCAAGTCCAGCTGGTGCTACTTGCCCTAACTAAGCCTTCTTTTAATTTCCAGTCTCCATTGAAAAAGAAATATAATAGAAAAAGAAACCTTATCAGAGCGTAAGCGAATAAGCTATAGGTTGTCTCCTCTCCCTATTAGTCGAGCGTATAAATAAACTATCCTTTTTAAAAAGAGGATAAGACCTAAAAAACCTAACCTGCAGACCTTATTGCCATAGCAGGCGGACCTACAACTACAACCTATATATTACTTATATGATATTGCATATATACACGTTTAACTTGTCCTTCTTTGTTGTAATTATTGGTAATCCAAAGCTAACTCTAAGGCAAGTTGTTCCTTACATGATGGGATAAGAAAGAAGACCAGGGGAACTAAGACTATAGGACTAAGACTAGAGCTAGCCCATACCGTTACAATTCATTGCTCCTTATTGGGGAATAAACGCAATTTGAAATAGAATCCATCCCAGGCCCACCAGGCAAGAAGTTAGTTGGAACATAATAATTTTTCAAATTGTATTATTTTACGTTTGTTTGGACTTTGTCACAACTTCATTTTTAGGGGGGGGGGAAATAGCTGGGATTAAATGGGATTTTATTATTCCTGAACTAGGCCCATTTAATGAACTTTCCCCATGAGGTTGGTTGGAGAGCTACTACAGCTTCCCTTTTATGGTTGCCCGCTACAGATCCTTCCCCTTGTGATTATCCCGCGTCAACAGTACATATGCTCGACCTTTGAGCTTTTGGACAGAATAGTTACTACTACCCCTTGTACCCCACTTAAATAGGACAGAAGCATCGACCCTTGCCCCTTGAGCTTGCTTGGATCGCTATCGCGGGTTGAGGAATAATGAGCGACACCGGGAATTAGAGCTAACGCTTGCCCCCCTTTAGTTTTTTTATATTTGTTGGTTGGTTTGTTGGTTGGACCGAGACCGCTTGCCGGATTTAAAAAGGATCGCGCTTGCATTAATGATTTTGATTGATTGCTACCGCTTTTTCCATTCCCCTTGGCCACGTACGGGACAGGGTTCCTACAAACTATCCCCTTTCACTCAACGATATGGAACAACCGTCTTATGATTGCACCTATTTTTAGAAGTGACTAAGCCAATTGTTGGATAATTACATATATAATAATAGCTAAGATATATTCTAAAATATTTTTTTTTATATGGCCTACCCGGATCGGAGCAGGCAATAACGGCGCTTGGACACAAATTCTCAAAACGACTCATTCACCATTCTTTGCTTATAAAAATGAATCTTTTTTATTGGCCGAGGTAACGTAAATTTAATCCGGGCACTAAAATATATTTTATTTATAATAACCTATACCCTTTCAGATCGTTTACCTATAATTCCAGGTTTCGATCCACTCGATGTTGTTCCTCTATGAAGGAAATGACAAGTTTCAATGCCGGGACTTAATAAAGGACTATTTTCCGGTAGTTTATCTTGTAGCAAATGCCGCTTGTCAATACCTGTTTTCGGTGCACTCAATATAGGTGGCTCACAGGTTCTTGAGGGGCCAGAGTAAAGCCAAGGCCGAGTAAATAAGTAATAGCAATAATAATATATAAAGGGGCACCAAACTCTTTCTTACCGCGGTACAACCCCTTACACTAGCTTAGAGCTCTTTGAAGGGAATAAATATAAGGAGAAGGTAATGAAAACTGAGAAATATCTGGATTTATTAGCTATGAATGGTGGGCCAAAATCAATGAGGGTTCCTTCCGCCGGTGCTGCTGATGTGACCCGCGACGGCTGGCTTCTTATTCGATGACTGATCCAGCAACTAACTGGGGTTGGTTAATTGAAATAAAGAGCAATCTGCGAATGATGGTTTAGAAAAGCTTAGAAATATATAGGCGCCTTCCCTATTTCATGCCTTATTTTGAGAACAGTAGGTGGACTTTCCGGACGGAGATAAACTTTCAAAAGGACCCAGTGCCTTCCCGATTCAATGCCGACCGATGAAACGCTGTAGAGAAAGCCGGGTCCCGTAGATAGAGAAAGCAATGGCGAACTGCCTTTCAGTAGGTTTTTCAATGCCAGATAGTTCCCTTTCTATAGTGGGCCCTTCCCATTTGTTAAGCCGGAATATCTTCTTCTTATTCCTGCCAGTTCTACTTTAAATAGTAGGGCCTTCTAAAGATCCTCGACCAATTATGAATTCAGATTCGATTTTATCGAGGAGAAGTTTTATTTATAGGCTGCTCTATTCTATGAAGTGAAATTTATCCCGATCGAAGGCATTTCCTTTTAAAGGCTCTGCCATCTCTGGAGGGGGCCGTAGGGAAACTTAATACATCTTCAACGGATTCCCCCGCTCGTCTGAAAGACTACGCTGGTTTCTAGGTTATCTATGCCTCAGTCACTCTTGGAAGCCCTCCCCCCCCGATCCAGAGGACGACCGTCCTGTTAATGCTGAGTCGTGGGTCCCATCAGGTATGTCCCGTCGTGTCTAAGTATAAAGTTGAACCAATTTGTCCAGCTGGCAATCGGGAACCAGACTGGAGTCCCTTTCCTATCTCAGGAGGTTGGGTTTAACCTATTCCTTCGATCCGTGTTAGTACAAGGGATTACGCATATTAAGAGATTACTTATGAATACGTATTATATGTGAGCATATTGGATTGATATTTCAATGCTAGGACAGTGCCGTTTAGCTAGTAAATTAATATAGTAAATTAGTTCACTTAGCTAGGCTAGTCAATAAGCCTACCTATAAATAGGCTGTCCTACCTATAAATCTAACACTCCTTCGTTTCACTTAGCTAGTCATAGGAAAGTAATAAATATTATTAATCAATGGTAGCACCCTTTTACTATTAGTACAGTTATTACTACAGGCCAACCCAGGTTCCATCTCCGGGAGGGGGTTCGGGGTTCGCCCCGATAAATCCTTCCTTTCCTTAAAATAAATCTCCTTCCCTGCTTCCTTTGGCTACCAGTTGAAAGATATCGGTTCTATAGGTAATTCTATAGGGAAATAGAAGGGAACAGGTTCCATTCCTAAAAAGAAATAGATTATTCTTTATCAATTCAATCTCCTTATGGTTTATGTGTGATTGAATGAGACCCAGTGGCTCCGAGTCAATTAGAGCCTTTTCTTTAAAGCATCAGTCGGGTTCGAATCCCAAGGGGAATGGGGCTCATCAAGCCCGGAGAGGAACTGGGAAGGGAACCCTCTAAACCTCTACGTTCAACCTTGAAGCTCAAATAAGCCCTTCACCTGTAACTAGGAACCTTTTGATGACAGAAGCCTTTACCCTTTTCCCTTTTGTAAGAAGCCAGAACCTTTAGACAGTAGCCGCCAGCCAAGCTCATCTTCAGTCAGAACCACAAGACAAGCCCACCGGGAAGTTATTGATTGGATTTGATTGATTGAGGGCCAGTTGAGAGGGGCGAGAGCAAGCCCCGACGATTATATCAGCCATCAAGGCCCGCAATCAAGCCAGCTTCCCACTTTGTACCCTTTCACCCCACCCTGGCTAAAAAGCTAACAAGCAGCCGATGGGTTCAACCAGCTTCCTTCAATTTTACCAGGCCCTTTCGGGTTGGAGCGGCATTACCTATCTTCACCTCCGCCCGGTTCAGGATGGATAGCGCTACCTTCCCTCCTCCCATCGAGGACTTCTGAACCCTACCAGCTATGGTAGTTAGGACCAGCGAGACCCACTATTTTTCCTATCTCCCTCAGCTACCCCCACAACAGCTATCAGTTCTGATGATAGAGAGTGCAAACGAACGTGGCCTATCAAGTTCTCCTACGCTCACCTAATCTAGTGGGAATTTGAGTAACAAATCTAGGCGTATCCAGATGATCTAAAAGTTTTCACTGGCCTATAGGAAGGTAGGAAATTTACTAACCTTAATTCCGGGGTTTTCAGGAGCTGACTCCTAACTATATAATAAAAAAATGCGCTCTGCTCGTTTTCGGGGTTCAAATGAGATATCTATCATAAGGGGGACAGAACTCTCTGTTTTTTTTAGTCAACTTGCATGAGTTAAAAATTACTTGGTTAATAAATTCCGTATTTT
>Ga0233342_1000400_pt1 | contig 11334 bp, 4 predicted proteins | sample GEONDECOMP273_FD_180706 | JGI IMG/M metagenome (GOLD analysis project Ga0233342, IMG submission 180706) | Leaf litter microbial communities from Shasta-Trinity National Forest, California, United States - GEON-DECOMP-273 | ecosystem: Environmental > Terrestrial > Plant litter > Unclassified...
AGGGATGCTTCATGCAGCGCGGGCCGAAGAAAGAGGGGGAGAGTTCCACCGAGCTTCAGTCACATTCCATACGCAAACGAGTCAGCCTTCCGAGGATTCTCCTCTAATCTAAAAGAATCCTGTGCGACGTGCCTACTTTCCGCCTTTCCAACCATCCCTCAGGGCTACGACGTGGTAGCCTAAGAAGGTCAACTTCTTGGATAAGGCGTTAAGGCAGCCTTCCTTCGTTGCCTCGTCCTATCAAGTAGTCCCGTGCCGTGCGGATGGCTTAAGACCCTTTCCTTTCTACATCCATCCTGGATTCGATAGAAAGGGGGCGCATCCCCCCGCGAAAGTGAAAGAGAAGAGAGCACTTACTATTTGATTGACTATGAGACATCGTAAGCGTCTTAACTATAGGACATCGTCCGCATCTTCGCGAGTTAACAGCCTGCTCTTCTGTTTTTTCATTTCAATATCCATCTTCTTTAGGAGGTTTGGTAATCATGAGCTATCTCCTACCGATCCCCCCGATTACGATCTTCAACAGGCCTCACAGCAGGTAGTAGTCGCCCCTTTATTATATATATATATAACAAAGTCATCTATTTCCTACCTCCCCGTACTCATCCCATCGATGATATTCAAGCGGAAGGTCCGACAAAAAGGATCTTCCAGAGAAGCGTAAGCGAGCCACGAAAGGGGAAGATGCCAATCCATCTTATATATGTAATGAACGCAGTCCCGATACGAATCAGCCAGTACCATTCATTGGTCTACTACATCCGAACCGGGACATTGATAGCAGCACTCAGTGTACGAAGGAGAACTCACCAGTACGGGACCTGGCCTGGAAGACTACGAACCCGAAGATAGAGGAAGCAAGCACCCTTGCGGCCACTTCTGAAGTCTGAAGCTAGCATGACTCTCCTTTCGCGCAGCCTTAATTTATCCTAATTGAAGTTATCCTAGAAGTAATGGCAAGGCGTATATATACTTTGAGTCCTACTCCAGGCAAGTCTCAATTATACACTAAATCCCAAGCTTCAATTCAAGTTCAGTCCCTTCTTCTCGCGGTCAACAAAGAAAGGAAATGAAAGCAGTTCGATCAGCAAGACCTGTCTCCGCAGCATTGTAACCAAGATCGGGCTTGGTTGGCATAGTTGCTACTAATAGCCTCCATCTAAAACCTTTTTTTTCTAAGGCTTAGTGAGTCCAGAGGTTGAGAGAACTGAAGCTGTCAGTGTGCCCCCTTTCTTTATATGATATAATATTATTAATAGATCGGGTGCTCCTATTTGCCCCTTCCGGAAGAAGGAATACAGAAAGGTCGGATTTCTGAGGTGCATCCCAACTTCCGCATTTTACACCTGATTTCACACACCTATAGCCCCAGTCCCAAAGACGACTGAACCAAGCCTTGTTGTCTGAGCCGAAGATTGAAAGAAGAAGAAAGAGCACTTTCTGAACGTATGAGGATTCTGTAGGTCTCCGGAATAGCAATAAGTGCCTCCTCGGAGCACTAAGCCCTTATACCATACCGCTTGACTCTGTTAATTAGATAGACCTCCTTCCCCTACTCCTGATGGTTATTTCGGATTCTGTGCCTGGGTGGTTATAACTCTTGATTCAACCCCCTCGGGCATTATGGAAGCTGCTAGCTACCTTCTTACCAACCATTCTTTAGTAGCCAAGGCGATTGAACGAGATGAGTTCCAACCCGAAGGAGACTCGGATGCTGTCTCTGGAAATCTGCTTTTGCCTTGGACTGGTGGGGCTAGCATGTGCTTCCTCGGTTCGGAGAGCATAAGATTCACTCGAACGCTTCGACTTCCTTCTCTAAGCCTGCACCCACACCACCTTTTCTATCTCCATTTCATTTTCCCTCAATTATCAGCCCATAAAGAAAGAGTAGTAGGCCTAGGCTTAACATACGTGCTAAGACAAATCCCCTTGTCGAAATGGAAAGTGCTTAATCACATCATAAGCCTTTTCTCCTTCGCATCACTTCATCGTCCTCGATTTGCTCTCTCAGTCTCCCCAGATTTGGGAATGGTTCTTTCCGCCGTGAACTGCCAAAGTTGTTAGTCTGCGACCCCCCTCATTTTCCGTAAGTGAGAGCACTGCCCGAATTCCATTCTAGAGGGCCACCTGCGCTACCAATCCATCTAAATAAGGTCTTCTCCCGTGTTCTTCCCCGTGCCTATGGTCTTGACCTGCAAAGTTATTTCCGAAAGCTCCCACCATGACTAAAAAGATCCCAATAGGCCAAGTAGCCGCTTATATTATAATTTAGTAAGTAGGAAGGAGCTCTAGATGGGATTCACACGCAGCTTTTTCTTTTATATTTATTTACCCTACGCGCCCGCCCTTAGGGGACCTGGGATGGGATGAATCTCCGACCGTAGCGTAGCCTTCGCTGCCCTTTGATCCGATGATGTTTAGCAATCTAAAGGTCACGGAAGTGACTCGAGCGATAGAGAGAGGAACGGTCAAACGAACGGATTCGTTTCCTAGTCCCCGATTTCGTACCGTCATTGTAGAGGGAATTCTCTCTTTCCCCTGCTAACTGCAAAGGCACTCGAGGGAGTAGGACTGACCACCTCACGTTTAGGGTTCAGTTGGTAATCCGCCTTCTATGATTCCCAAATCCCCTCACGCCAACACAGGAGTTGGGGGCCATGCATATGTTTAGCTTTTGACTTCGGTTTCCTACTGTATAATCTCCTAGGTCTCTCAGCTGACACCCGAAGAATCGAGGGTCTCTCCAATTACTTATGGAACCCTTTTGTTCGTATCACTCATAGGCCTCGCTTAGGGTTGTTTCCCTTCATTAGTGTTCTTCTTTTGCGTTAGTGGCATTGGGTAGGTGATAGGCTGCATCATATTGGTATCAGAGCTTGAGGTTGGAAGCTATGCCGCCAAGAGGACGTGGTCGACCGACGAACCGTACCTATTGTCGAGGTTTATTTGCTGGAACAGAATGCCCCTGCATTTGATCTCAGGACTGACCAATCGCTTGTCTCAGTTAGAGACCTGTAGTCGAAGCCCAAGGAGGTGATTTGAGGAAGAAGATATCAACCCGGGAGAGGATGACGAGAGTGAAAGGGAATATCAGCCAGGGGCACGCTGGAATAGTGCTTCACCCTTTGCCTCGTAGACAAGGTGTGCTAGACGAAATGCCGCAGTGGTAGATTCGGAGCCGGATGATGCTTTTGTGAAGTTGGATATCAAATGGGAGGCGGTAAATTAGAGATACCAGAGATCCATGGAGGTCCCTATGCATAGTCTATCCTGGATTGGTTGGAAGCGTGACAGCAAATGTTCTTGAATTCAAAGAAGTGCTGGCTAACAAAAGAGTGCAGTTAGTTGCACTCAGACTTCGGGGTAGAGCCCTAGCTTGGTGGGGACAACTCAAAAGAGGAGTATAAGACGAGTCCCCGAAGAAGGTTACAGATTGGGAAAAGATGAGACAGAAGATGAGGGCAGCGCTTTTCATACTGTTATGCTCAAGACCTATATCAGAAGTGACAACCCCACACACAGCCAAGGCACAAAATCTGTCGATGAGTACACTGAGAAATTATATCAGTTGCTCTCTCGTAATGACTTGTGTGAGCTAGGTCGACTATGACTATTATATTAAATTCTATGAATTAAGGGAATATAAGGGCGGAGGGAAAACCGCTTTTACCCGATAAACGAACAGAGAGGCTAACGATCAACTACCGGACCTCACGCCATAAGCTTTGATTCCCACAACCAGTTATAGGCATATTGTTTGACTTCCCTAACATATAAGTGTACTGTAATAGTGGTCGGTTCGGTTAACGACGGGATACAGAGCTACCGTTGCAGATGAACCTCCGTAGGGCATTGTTCCCATTCTCTTAACTGAATCGGTTTGGTAGTACTTTTGATGTGCTCCAGCTGCCCAGTGTACTTGTTTCTTCCCATCCCATGTGCTTTTATCATCGGATCAATGTGTCATGATATCCGCGTACTTTACAACAGATAAATCATCAGATCTTGTGCCATTGCTTTCTTTGCTCTTTTGTTGGTGTTCCTGCTCAAAAAAAATGGAGTGAACCATGTCAATGTCAAGGTTAAACTAGTCATTTAGGCCCTACTATTGATCCTCCCTCCTCTCGTTACATCGAATATGGACATCCTGGAGAAGTAGGGATAGGGATCACACACAAGGTATGCTGTCACTGGGGTTGAACCCTTATTTGACGCTTATCGTAGGGCGGGCATTCAGTGAAGCCCTTTTCGTTATCATTTAGCCGCTTCTTTGGCAGGGGAATGAATTCATGAATGAAAGAGGAAAGGAATCTGTTGGTTGAGTAAAGCCCTAGTTGATTGGTACTCCTCGGATTTTAAGCTCTGGCTTTCGGGTAGTTCAATAGCTAGCTAGAGAAGGAGGGCTACTATTGCTTGCTTTCGGGCAGTAAGCTCTCGAGGCCTCTTTTGCTCTCTCAAATATAAGACTCTCATATGGTATTCTATCGGGTAGTGGTCTCTATCGAATGAATGGCTCTCTCGATCTTGAGTGGTAGTTTCGGCTTCTCTCGTAGGGGAAGCTCTCTTATCGGGTAAATCGGGGTCAAGTGAGGCCTCAGCCCCGTCATGAATCAATCAGTCATCGTTGAGCCCTTGTTGCCTTCCCTCATTACATTTGTCTTAGGTTGAACCTGACCCACTTGCCTCCTTCTATCCTCAGCTATTCACTAACAGCCAGCTTGCCTTAATAGAACAACCAGATAGCTAAATAGAATCCAGTATGTTCCGTCCTTCTCTTCTAGAACCTTTGTGAAACCTTGGAAAGACCTTGAAAGCCAGTAGGAACTAGCAAATAGAACAAGCGACGAGGACTTATCCCACTCACAGCACAGTAAGGAAGAGAAGACACAGACTACTGCCAAAGGAAAGAAGACAGATCCAATCGCAGATATTATCTTCTGGACTTAGCTCTTCGACTAGCAACAGGAACAACAAGACCGGAGAGAGAGAATCTATTCTTATCTAGCCTAGCCTCCTATCTATAACCCTGAGGAACTTCCATGAAAGAGAGATACCTTATAGAACTGACAGGCAAGGAAAGGGATTCCCCTAGACTCTTCTTCCTATTTAGAAGCCACAGCTTACTTCGATTATTGGGTAGAAAATAATAAGTTACGCGAGTCACTTAAGGAGAGACTTCGATGCACTGGGTGGTATCAACGTCCATAGGAGAAGCCTTCACCCTTAAACGGATCAGGGGATCCCGCTCAATCTCTTGTGACCAGAGAGAGCTTTCCAAACAACCATTTAACAAGACCTGCAAACAGGGAGAAAGAGCTGGGGACAAGGCCGAATGAGTAACTACATCAAAAATTGATTTGATTGCCTTTTTAATACTGCTTCCTTCGAGCTCCGAGCCTTTTTTTTTACCTTTGCTTGAAGCCCCTCCAGATGTAAAAACTGTTGTACCTTCTTCATTTAAAGGACTGACAAGATCTGTGACCGCGTCATACTGCAGCAATATCTGACCCTCAGGTGCTTCGAACCCTAAAGTTTCATTTCCACGCATGAAGGGTGAAAGTGGCGCGTAAGCGCGTTTTCGTGCCCATTGAATGCGGTTTCTGTAGCCATTGCAGGAGCTTTATTGCGAAAGGTTAGCGTTTGGCACTCGATCAACTGTTAACTGGCAAGATTCGTTTCAATAAGCAGCTTCGCCCCTCATCCATCTGATTATAATGAGTATACCGAAGTGACGGGTTCAGTAGCTAATTCGTACATAAGAGATGCTTCCCATTCCGCCCTCTGTTCAATAGATGAATACAGGCGCGCATAGATGGACCTTTAGAACTAACCGAATAAAGCCAAAGACACACAGAATTGAAACCACCAACTAAACCAACTAACCAGCAGACAGCGGGGAGAAGCAGGGCAGAAAGGCGCAGGGGTGGAGCACTTGGATTGAGCAGATGAAAGCAATGAACGGAACAACCTAATTTGACTCACTGAACCACTCAATAGGCGAAACATAACATACGCAAATAACCGAACCAACCTGCGGGGTACGGGCAGAAGACAAACAGACAGATGGATAGACGGACTTGGTTACAGGCAAACCAACACACTGACCAGCAAACCAACCAAAGATCCAGATGCAGAGGTATCGTCGTCAAAGGAAGTAGTTCTGGTTGTTGTTGACCCAGTGAAAGATACAGATTCAACCAATTGATCCCGCAGCAGAAGAGCAAGCTCTATTATGAATACCAAATGGAAGGAAGGGAATTAAATGGCTTCGCACTCCACACTCCATGCATGGGGAAGAACGAATAGCTCAATCGTTATCCTCCTATGACGCCAGGATCCGGGACAGACACTGATACATATAATCTGACGTAGTCCGCCATTAGTCACCCAGCCACTTAAGGTCGAAAGCCAGGTTCGGATCAAGGTCAATATCCAGTTCCATAAATATATAAGATTCAAATTCTAATGCATGCTCAGTAGGCCGAGCCATATATCCAGTCTATATTGCATTCACTCGACCGATAACTGTAAATGCACTCAACTGGGTCACCCTATCTATATGGCGGCGGTGCTTCCCTAATGTCTCACCATTACCCGTCAACGTGCTGATGCCAGAGCTGCTGCTGGGTTCAGAGAGACTCACTCCCCGCTTGGTTACTCTGGGTGGTCTCTACGTGGTTCATATATGATGTTGCCATATATGATGTCTCCATATCTACATAGATACTTGCATATATAAATAGATATTTCTTTTTGAATAGACGATGTTGCCATGGAGAAGTCGTCATTGCCATGAACTAACTGGACTTATTGAACTCGCATGGATAAGTTTACTTGACTAAATAAAAACTTTAGTTATAATTGCGGTCTAAGATATGATGTCGCCATGGAGACGTGTTAACCTAAGTCCTGCTGGCCCATGCTACTATGAGCAAGTTGAAAGCGCATATCTACTCTAGTTAATCTATGATATCGCTATCTCTACGTTGACACTTACTTGGATCTTCATATCCACGTTTTAATGATATCTCGGCATATCTACCTGGCAATGAACAACCGGACCTAGCCGGATCTACTACAAATAAGTTCTTGGCGGAGACTACGAACCGGAACTACTACTACGAGATTGCCCATGTAGTATGGTCCTGATCTAAGTAATAGTGGTTCATATACGATGTCGATTCAGTAATTCTTTTCTTGGAAATGAATGAAACCTATTTGTGTACCAGCCAATTCCGCAAGTGTGTCTCTTCTGCACTAAATATTGTCAGAGTAAATGCCGCTATTCTCTTCAATGCCACTATTCTCTATCTATCAATCCAGTACAACATTGGGTTGGTCAATTACCCGGCAGCAGGGATAGCCTTCCCCCCACCTTTCACGAGGTGCATAGTTCTAATATAGTTCTTTCACGAGGTATAGTTATCGTATAGTTAGTTCTCTTCAATCAACAGACATCCGTTCTAGTATTTCTTTTTGCATGCATACATAGATATATACAGCAGGTGTTCATTGAGCGGTGAACAGACCGGAAATGCCCTTATTATTCAATGCAATGTGGGGTGAGAGAGAATAAAGAAAATATCCGGAATAGGAACTACTTGTCCCAAAGCGAATAAGGCGGATTTATTGCTTCTTTATTGCAAATAGTATTAGTAACCCCAAGCCAATAAGGAACAGGTTCACAGGGGACTATATAGTGTATGCGTAGATGACAGAGGATGGACGAAATACTTACTTTCTATATGCGAACTGTGCTTATTTTCCACTCCACTTTCTATCTTTAAAGCAGTCTAATAGGAGCTTTCCATACGTTCTATCGTTGGTTACCCGCTTTCATATCCAACAGGCTGTCCCTTCCTATCCACCCTTTGTGCGCCTACTGACTCTAGCCTTTCTAGTATGCACTTTAACCTTACCGTTCAACTAGCGAGCTTCCTTTTCAATACAACTTTATGCCAATGAGCTCGGGCCTCGCAGGGCATGTCCATGGGAGGGAATGGGTTTCAATGGACTTTTTTAATAGCTTAATGCTGCTTAATGTAAATATATAAGCTTCAATAGAACATCGTCAAGCCTACTCCTTCAACAGGATATAACCGGGGAGCCCGTTTCATGCATCTTTCCAGCATAACCGGGACTGCATCATGCATCCTTTCAAAATAACATAATCCGACCTATGAAGTTATTCAACAAAACACATAACCAGGCGGGCTTCACTGGACGTCACATCACCCGCTTTGGGGAAGGAATGTTAACATAAAACCACCAGATAGCTTTATGCGCATTGTTCATTAGTGCATATATCTCACCTAGCTGTACCAAGCATACATATGTTACCTATCTGTTCCTTTGTGTTCATACCAAGCCTATCAGCTTCTAATTGACCTACCGACTCTTGCCGTCTCTTGTCTGTTATACTGACTCTAGCCGTTCCTAGTGGTCTATATACCGAGGTGGTCTGTTGTATACCGAGCCTAGCTGCTCCTAGTGGCCTGTATTCCAACTCTAGCAGTCCCACTTGGCTTGGTGTGCACCGTGAACTTTACCATCCATCTAACAAACTTCCATTCATCCAACTTAATGCCAATAAACTTGACCCCGCAGCACTGGGAATGGCTTCCCACGAACATACACGGATCTATCTATACACCCCTACTTTTTATGCTGCAACTCAAACTTATCTGCCAGTTAGTTAACCTATTCTAATTGGCCTTACTCCTTACATACCAAAAGCAGTCTAAAAGTAGCTTTCCGCACATTTTATTGTAGACTTAGCCCTCTTCTTTACTCCTGCTGCTAACATTTAACTGAAACTCGTTATTCTGGCAGCTCCTTCCTTCAAACCTAGCAACTGGAAAGCACTTTGACCTTGTTCCGCTTCATAATACCAATACTTGAACCTCGTGAAAGTAAGGTCCTAAGGAGAGACATTATCGGGTTTTCTTATTCAATAAAAACATAAAAGGGCCTGTTTCTTTCATCTCTTCTACAAGACATAACCGGACCCCTCTCCCTTATGGTCGAGCGGCTCCGCCCCTCGTTTAATACATATTTTATACATAACTATAAAGAGTGGGGGCTAACTTTTAGACCCGCTTTAGTGCGTTCAATAAATGAAAAGCCCCTCAATATTAGTCTTAGTTTGAATGAGCTCAACTTAGGTAGAATAAACCCGCCAATAAGTAAATAAGTCCGGCCTCCGGAGGACATCTGCTCAACTCCCGAGGGTCTTATCTGATCTATCATCTATTATCCAACTCTTTCCTTCGCTTTGATGGGGGATATAAGGCTCCCTTATTGGGTAGACCTTCCAACTAATCATTAGATCTCGTATAGTGGGCTTACCTCTTGCATTACTTAGTAAGCTGATATCCAACTACTAGGCTTAGTACAATCTATACCACATGCCAGATACGAGGTGTGATTAGTAATTAAGCTGGCATAATACCCGAATTATTACTGCTTAGGCATTATCACGTACTCAATAGTCCAAATTACTAATTCAGCATGTAACTTAACCCGCTTGATGTCGTGTGTTTTACCTGATAAATAGTGTGAAATCTCATACTATGGGTGAGCTCAACTACAAATTAATTACACGTATAATATTAGCTCTACATCTTCCAGGCAATCATTACACTATGTAAAGCCTTAGGTAATTATGTTGCTTCATATACCTGGTAATATACCCTATGTGAATCCATGTTACTGATCTATTACATGTAAGTACTCTATCCGTCATGATGTTGCACCAATACTTAATATTATGATTTCCTGGCCGTTACACGACGGGAGGCTGGCTGATATGATAAATATTAAGTGCGTAATGCTAACTTAGTAGAGGTGTAATTACGACCCGCTTGGTCATAGATAGCAGTAAGCTGTTATGATTTGCCAATGAAACGTAAAAGATTCGGACTATTAGGAATGCTATTATCCCAAGCACGCGGGACTATGGAGTTTGAGTGATTATCCCCCGATCTGTGGAGGCCTAATTGTATCTTTAGAAACCGCGGTTGGGCACACAAAAAACAAATTACTGACTGAACTACTAGTAAGTTCACGGTCGAGTTTCATTTTTACGATAAAGGATTAGGTTCATAGTTCGAACAGGGCCTTTGAAATGGTTAGTCCTAAAATCAATGGAGTAACGGCTACACTCTGCCTTGCTCAAAAAGAAATAATAAGAGCTCCAATTCTGCCTTGCTTAAAAAGAGAGAGGGCAAGTCTCTTATCGACGTAATAAAAACTAGTAGTATTATTTTCATAATAAACCAACCCCCGAGGGAAGCGCTATCTCTGAACTAATTAAGATGCCATTAACATTTAGTCAGAGCCTATTTATTATCTACGATGCCCCGTTAGTGGAGTACTAGGCCCTAAACTCAGGAGCTAGTGTGTAGTATATAAGTCTGCCGCTTCGGTATTTGGTAAGGTGGGCTCAAGCTCATAGCAGCTTTATGATTCCAGATGTGCGGTTTGGTATTTGAAATGCACTGGAAATGGGAATAGCCATATGAACTATTGAAATTTGAAATAAAATTGCCCTCTATAGTATGTCAGATCGCTCGTAACAGTGCATGCCCCAATCTTCTTATCTAACAGGCTGGCTAAGGATAATAAAGCATGGCTTTGGTTGCTTTGCTGCAGTAGCCAGAACTATTGTTTCCCAGCGACATTCAGTTTTCATTTATCAGCGGTTCACATGAAATTCAGTTTTCATTAGTTTATCAGAGGGATTATACTCTTGGCTTATCTATTCACAAAGGAGGTAACTTCACTTCCCTGTTGGCATTAGAAGAACAACCATCTTAGGTTTCTATTCCTCTTCCCAGAACAACTAGCTTGACCAGTGAAGGCATGAATCATTGGGTTCATATCTTTCGAAACTATGCCTCCCATATTAGTAAAGGTGGGCATCACTCCAATGGTAACCCTGGATTAAGGGTTGGTTCAGAATCTTGGAATTTGGTCTGTGCCACTTTTCCTAACAAGGGTAAGCAGAAAGTCAAATTGGAGGAAGAAATGGTCAAGCGTTTGTGGGCTAAATTCCTATTATGTATCTGTTTGTACAATTTCAAAATTTTAGAATAAAATCAGTTGTCCTACCATCAGACTATTATCAGACAGACTCTGTTTGGGTAAATTCCAGAATTTAAAATAAAATCATTTCAATAAGACAAAATACATATAAAAATGAAGAACAAGTTGGTGTTAGGTACTTCAATGGTTAGCTTTTCTAGTTCCAACTAGTGGTTCTGATGGTAAAACTGCATTCTATAGAGGAAATGGAGAGATCATAAGGAACAAAAGAAGAAGGCATAAATG
>Ga0233342_1000402_pt1 | contig 11231 bp, 7 predicted proteins | sample GEONDECOMP273_FD_180706 | JGI IMG/M metagenome (GOLD analysis project Ga0233342, IMG submission 180706) | Leaf litter microbial communities from Shasta-Trinity National Forest, California, United States - GEON-DECOMP-273 | ecosystem: Environmental > Terrestrial > Plant litter > Unclassified...
ATGAATAATTAATGGTTCTCTCCAAGCTTTAGTGCCCTTATGTTTCCTGAGCTTTTAGGGGGTGATGTAAAGAGGTTTTCAATTATGAGTGAGTAAACAAGTGGTTGTTCCCGAGCGTCACAAATATGGGATGGAAATGTAAAACATATATTCTATTTTTTGTCAGACAAAACTAAGAATAGGGGTAGTTAGCAAGTAGATTCCAGAGCGATATAATCCGTCTATTTACGTATATAGATTAGAAAGCCATGGCACATGTCTGACCGCTGTTTCAATTTGAAACACTTACGTAAACTAGCTGCTTCTCTCCTTCTCTGTCAGGTACCATCCAATCACCAGTAGGGAAGGAAAGCAACTCTCTACATAGCTAATGAAGGGACCGAGGAGATCTGTCTTGCATCTAAAGTGTTGGCATTTCATCCTGTACTATTCGGATGTGCCTTGCCGATAGATTAGGATGAGATAGGCAGTTCATAATCGATTGCATGGGAAAGCATTATCCTGAACGCTAAAATTATGCAGATTAATAAGTGTTCCCCATCTATATATATATATATAAGTATGATAATTATGGCTAGTGGTTGCATGACGTTATATCATAGGTAAAGGTACTCTCTCGTGCGGGAGAGGATAAAACCTTTTGTTTACCACTGGTGGTGACTATGATGAATAGCTGTTATTTTACTGGAAGGAGAGGCCTTTATTATAAGGGAATTCATGCATAACAAGTGGTGACATAAATAAAAACTACATATTAGAGATTAAAAAATGATAAAATGGATTCTCCGTATAGTTGGCAAAGTTGGCAATCATCTCTTGGTACGAGTCAATCTGAACGTTGTTTATCGTCAATAGTGTTAATCCCATCTCCAAAATTACCTTTTACCCTTCCTATTCATATTATCTATTCTGGTCCGGGGAAGCAAGCTAAGCTAGGCGCGGTAAAGAAAAGAAGGAACCTAATTTGTAAATTAATTAGAAATAATATTGGGATGGAACCTGAACCTAGCAAGGTCAAGCAGAGGGAGAGGAACCTGAAGTGGTCAAAGGGAGCCATTCGCTCACCTATGATGACGGTGGCACCCACCTATTCTTATTTCCTTGACTGCCGGTAACTGGTAACTGGTCCATCTCTATTTTTTATACCCAACTGAACCACCTAGAATACCATACCTCCGCATCGGGTAAGGCTCTAAGCATGATATTATAGAAACACCCATCCCACCAGGTGAGTTTACCTTCTGTTCCCAGACATATAGGTACAGCACAAGAAGGCTTACATACTCTAAAAACAAAACATGTCCCTGCAATGGTAATTGAAATATATATTTCAAAGGCTTATTACGGGGTTTGTTGGTTGTATTTGATACTCCTTCTGATACACATAGGTTTTACTTTACCTATAGTCAATTGGATCATGGGATGTTTTACTTTTACCTCATATGTTTTCCTCATAAATGGCTCTGCCTCTATATTTTGAAAGCTTCTCGTGGTATAAGACAAGTTGTCCTTTATCTCCTCACCTTTTTATTCTTGTAGCTGAGGTATTGAGTAGGCTTATTTATGAGGCTAAAAGGCAAATCAAAATTAAGGGGATCAGGATTGGGGGTACTGAATCTATTAGTCACTTACTGTTTTTGGATGATGATATATACTTGTATTCTGTCTTGGATCAGTGTAAGAAGGCAGACGGCTCAGTGAGATATTACGTTTGTATAACATAGCTACAGGGATGGAAATAAACATCTAGAAGTCAGTCATGTTATTTAATGACCTGAATGAAGAGATAGTGCAACAGTTGAAAGGTATTTTCCCTTATTAGCATTCTTATTTTAAAGAGGGGGGGTAAATATCTAGCTAGGGTTTAAACTGAAACCAAATGGTTATGGCAAAGCTTATTGGACTAGGCTCTTTTTCAAATTGATAAGATAACTTTATGGTGCAATAGATGGCTCTCTATAGGAAGGTAGACTTGTTCTGATCAAATATGTTTTGGAGGCAATACCAGTGTACTGACACTCTTTGGCACAAATCCTCAAGGGTATTTTGGAGAAGATAATTAATTTTTTTTAATCATATCTCCATGCAAGGGTGACCGGAAGAAGGGGACGAAGTGACCTTTGAACCTTCTCAGCATCGGAAAATAAATGACTATCCCTCCTCTTACCGGAACTCTAATGAAATGAATAGAAGAAGCTGTCCAGTCCAGCTTGTGTGTAGAGCCTCCTTTCACTTTATGATACTATGGTTACACAATGAGGTTAGGTTGGTTATCCAATGCAATTATGAGGTTACACTATGATGATGGTCGTGCTGCTGGGAATAATGCTTCTGGTTATGATGCTTGTTGTTGTGCTGCTTGTGGGGATCCTTTTTACCGAAATGCTCTTGGTACTGCTGGGAATTATGCCAATTAGAATAGTGCTGCTGGACTCCCTTCCTTATATTTTGCTGGTTGTGACGCTCGGGCTTACGACGCTGCTGGTTCTAATGATGACGCTGGGAATGAATTAATGACCCTGTCAACTGCTGATGGGCCTCCTTTTAGTGATGGCGCTGCTAATCATAATGCTCGTGCTGGGAATTATGCTTGGAATGCTTGGCCTACTTCCTTAATTGCTGGAAATGCTCTCATAAATGCCCGGTTCCAATGATCGCTGCTAGACACGACGACCCCCCTTCTCCTTTTTTATCGACCTTCTCTGGTTTTAGTGATCCCAGTTGTTAGGTCGATCCGGGATTGATCCGGTATGCATTGATGCTTATTATGGGGGGGAATCGATTGAGCCGTTTATATTGACCAGACCTTACCTTCATTGTAAATGTAAATGTCCACCATGTAGGCCCCATGTATAGTAATGTTGGTTCAACTAATGAATGGTAATCCCGTGTCCCACTGATGATGACCGTGCTCAACTGATGATGGAAATGCTATTCCTTCAACTGCTCTTGGGAATGATCCTGTCCGAATGCTATGCTCTTAAAACGGATATGCTCGGGGTTAAACCAATAGATATATCTGAATCTTCTGCTAATGCTGGCCGTTTTGGAGCGGACAGAGGGGACGGCTTATGTAGTACACAGTGTTAGGTGGTGGGTAGCACCCATAGAAAAATACTCTTTTTTAAACCCATACCCAATAGAGAGGGCCCCCCTGGTTTACAACATAACAAACATAAAATAATAATAATAAAAAATTATTGTGTATCCATTCTTTCTTTGAAAAAGAGAGTAAAAGAATTCTCCTTTTCATTTGGTTGCCTTTTCCCATTGATTAGTCCATGTCACTTAACTTAATGGCTTAATATACTCTTTTAGTTCATTGTGGTAGCTCCGACACCACAATAGGTGAGGCCGGGGGAACATAAATAATTAGAATATAATAATCATTTCAATTATTAGCAACGATAGAAAAAGTACCACATAAAAGCGCCGCAACGGGACAGAAAGAAAGGTAGCATCATATAAAATGATTGGTGCTAAGAAGGATGTACACAAGTTTGGGTATGTACAGCTGAATCTTACTCTCTGAAGAACTCTGACTTGTATAGTATTTATGTAAAATCAGCTTAATACAATATTCACACAGATCAAAGTGCTTTAAGTAAAGAAGAGTCTCATAAGGCTAGTTTACCGCAGATCAATATAACACCCTAGTTGGTTCTTTCAATAAAACTGTTTACAATATTTACTCCGATGAATGAACGAGACACTCTATAAAGTAAGGCTTTTTTTTTTCCATCATCCAAATAAGGGATACTAGTCCAGTCCAAATTGGGGCAGTATCAGGGGCATGGAATAATCATTCAAATAGTAGTGATCCAAAATAATATACTTCTATCTCTTTGGGCTTGTTTATCTGCTGCTTTAACCAAGGCGCTACTAACAAAAAGTGTTGTCCAAATGGACTTTATTAAAGTAGTTTACGACGATATCTTCCTCTCCGAACCGGTTATTTGTTGAGTTGAATCCATTCTGAAGTGATCCGAAGCTCCCAAAGAAAGAATGGTAAAACAGGGGGATAAAAGAAAGTATATTGGGTGGTTTTATTAATTGATTAAAATAAACATTGGGGCAGTACATCCAGCACAGTATTGGGGTTGTTCGATGGGGCAGCACATGGGGGAACTAGCCGGATAGAAGAATCATTCAATCAATAACAGACTAGACAGGGTTGTCTCTTAAAGCTTGTTTCCTCCAAAGAGCTCTTACTCTCGCTCACACAGATCAAGATGGGGAATTTGCGAGATAAAAGGTGGCATATCCGGTAGAGACAAAATAGTGCTCACGCGGTTCTATCAAACTGGTCAATTTGTGAGATAACAGGTGGCTTTTCTATCTGGTCCAATTGGTAAATTCAGTACAGGTGGCCTCTCTTATTAGCTTACACGTTGAGCTACAATTATAGGTACGATATGGATGCGGATTACTCGAGGCTGGTGGTGGAAAGGCTTCTGGTGAGCTCGGCGGGCGGCCTATCTATACGGATCAAGAGCATGATCCCTATTGGGTACAGGTAGGATAAATAACCCTTACTAAAAATCCTCCTTCTTTGTTGGATCATATGGTTTTGATACCTGCTTTGGCTTTTATTCCAACATCCCCCTCATCGGCGCCATCCTTATTATTGAATGGGTTATCGGGTTTTGGCGCGGACTTGTTGGTTGGCTTTGCCTCAGCTTCAGCTCTCCTACTGTTGGACTTGGGCATTGTATTTGTGGCGGCGTTTTGTCTCCTCCTTCAGTAAGGCAACACAGTTTGAAGCTTAGGTGGACTATTATATGGGCCTTGACGCCCGCTGTAGAATGGGTTTGTCTTGCTGGGATGAGGATGACCGGGATAAATGGAATCGCTGGCTTGGTCTTGCTGGCTGGTGGGGATGGTCATCTCACAAATTAAATATAAGCGTAGCCAAACAACTTCATTCACTTGCTATTTATTCCCCATTCACCGGCTTCCTCCGAGAAGAGTTTGTTTACCTTAAGTAGGACTTTATCCAAGAGGGAGGTGGGTTTTGCTAAGACCAATCCCTCCAAACACCCACGGGGTGCAACAGAGTTCCCAGTTCACTATGTTAAATCCATTGCTTTTCTCATTTTTTCCAAAATAAAGTATGAGGGCCTTCTCAAGCCTTGCATAGGCTGCTTAAAAAGGAACCCAGCAAGGGGAGTAGAGCCAACACTTGTAGATTTGAAACTTGGCATCCACGGCGTTTTTTTAAATCCATTTATATATCTTCTTTTCCACCCCCTACACCACAACCTCCCAGATCTTTTCTGGTTATGCCTTAAAAGCATGCCCAATAAAATGAAAATCAGGCCATATTGACCTAAAGAGCATGACTTATTCAGATTTGCTTATGTTAATGGAAAGGCAAGTTGAGGCATCTGCAAAGAGGGTTTGGAAACTGTTGACGAAGGTGGGACAAAAACCCGGAGCTTTGAGCATTGCCAGAATAAATGGACATTCCCAGTCATAGGCTTTATCGAAGTAATTTTTGAGGAATTAGGCATCGAGGCCAGTTGAACATGCCCGTTCCATGCCTTCCCATACTCCAATGACACTGTCCATAATGTATCACACACGAATAAAACCATATTTTATCTGCGCGAATGATATTTACTAAAATATGCTAAAAGCGCAGGGTTAACGACTTGGCCTCTTGTAGGAGGTGTCCAACAAAGTTATGGTCCACCAGCTTGTGATTAATTCTGGGTATCCTGCCTTGGAGATTAATTTTATGATGCATAGTTAACTAACTCCAGCTCTCCCAAGGATTGGATAGGATTGGATCCTTGGATATTATAGATAAAAACGTATAAGGTTTGGCTAAATGAACTCTCAAATTGCCTTAGAAAAAGAACAAAGGAACCTGTAAAGGCCAGGAGCCTTGTTATTAAAAATTTCGTGAAGAGTTGCAAAACCTTGATCTCTCCAGCCTTGGACTTCCTCTTTACCCTACCTATAGCCTTGGAAATAGACAACTCAGCCTTCCTTAGGACCTGACACTCAGCCTTGGAACTTTAACTAAGCCTTACTGCTTTAGCCTTTGTTTGGGGAATTTATTTTGAATCCTATGCATAAGACCTACGTCTTGGGCAGGGTGGATATAGTCCTTGAAAACTATGCCTTATAAATATCCTCCTTTTTTTTTAAACATCCTGAAACTCTGCCTTCTTTGGTGGGACCTTCGGGTGCGTACAAGGGTGGGTATGATTCATAGTTTAAGTAGGTTTTTCAAAGATTTAATTCATTATATATGATGTTATCCACCAATGGGCTAATAAACATATAAAAGTGCATTCATTGTAAATAATATTGTGATCGGTTCACCAACATCAAAAATAAATCTGATAATGCTCCATTGTTTTCCAAAACCTAAAAGAATACATCGGTTCAAAGCCAATAAAAAACAATATAAAGGTACGTGCTATTGGCAAAAGGGCAAGTGGGGAGTAAACTCCCGTAAGATGGGGAGTTTATCCGCGATAGGGTATGTGATCTGTCTGTGAATGAAGGGTACGCCTCTCCGGAAGATATGTTTTTTTATTATTATATATGAGATTATACAAAAATGTGCTAATAAACTTCTTTATGTCAACAGGTGCCCATGTAAGTAAGATCGTGCACCGGTTCCAAAACATCAAAGAATAAAGACATGCTGCATCAGTTCCGAAACCTATATGAATTGACTACTCCTGGCATGGAGTAGCAGAAGTACCGGGATTGAGTGGGTGCCTCACCACTTGTAGCAACACCTTAATTAAAATCTGGGGGTGTATCAATAATTTACATTTCCTCCTGAATAAACACCTGTATTGCACCTACCAGCATCAACCCACTTGGGTCGAAACCTGGCATGACCTAAAAGCGCCGAGAATGCATTTACGCGTGGATCGGCTGCATCTGTTTATCAGCATCGTGTGTCTATGATACTTACAATGTTATTAAAAAAGTCAATGACCTCCTGGACTGTTTCCATTCCATCCCGAGTATCCAAACCCAGCCAATGGAATTTGAACTAAGAAATAAAGGGGGACTTCAAGCAAGTCATTAAGAATAAACCCCATATTATTTACAAGGGCAAATTGAACTTTCACCTGAGGTACGAAGGTGAACACCGACGGGTCGTAGGGCAATTGGAACCGTAGATATGGCGATATAATATGTATATTGAGATGTATCTATTAAAAGATCTAGAGATTTCAATATTTATTAAGGCCATAGATAGTTCAAGCCAAGTGGAGCTAAGCATGCTTCTTTCTTAGTGCACCTACCTCTTGTGATTATTTCTTTTAGTTTCAATATAGAGAGATAGGTTTCACTAGCTAGAACTACTATAGAACGGCAAGGGATTTATTTCACTATGCTTCTTAGTTAAGCAATGACCTTATGGCTCTGCTGCCTTTCTATGATTGTGTCTATCAGCAATTCCTGTCTCCAGCCCCTACCCAGCCAAAATATAACAGGCAATACTACTTAGCAGAGCTTTAGCGAAGAAGCTTCTTTTTGTATCCTTTTTTATAAATAGGCACGGCATCATAATATATAACCCCCATTGTATAGAACTAGGGGGCTAAAGACTATTAGCTATTGGAATTCCCTATAAGTTATACTAGATCTAGATCTTTATCTCGGTAGAAAAGAGAGTCAAGTGAAACGAAGAGATGCGAGTAGAATATTTATAGAGTGGTCACGTAGAACTCCTTCCTGGTCACGTCGAGCGGTTAACACGCTGCTTAGAATCACACCTTCCTGGCCAACAGGGTATCGAGAACAGGTAACGTTTCACAACTGGGCTTGGTGGGGCTCTTTTGAAGACCCTTTCCCATACGGTCGAGTGGGTTCGTACCTCGCCCCCTTACTGACTGACTAACCTCACTCACTAATTTTCTGGGCACGTGGGAAATATAAGCAGATATTGTTGTCATTGTATCCCATCCCAAGCTGTTAGCTGTGCTCCACTCGGCAGATCTTGGCGTAGGTGGTTTCCTTAATCAATTGAAACAATCCTGCCAATCATAGATAAAGTTTATGAAAAGCCCCAATTTTCGGTTTTTATTTTATTTTATTGTCTGTTGCATGATCCTCAACAGGTGCAGTGTAAGTAAGCATTGTCGATATTCCTCCCTTCAATCCAATCGATGTAAACTTTGTGTTCCGTATCGGTAAGTGAGCTCGAGGTAGAGGATGGTATAGAACATGGATGGGGCTTAGATAAGACCTCGATGGGTACGATGATGGGTACGAAAGATTAGACCTTGTATTGGGAGCCTCGTATTTCTTCATATTGGAAGTAAGATCGATTCAAGTATAAAGAAAGCTAAGCATTGACATCACTACTTGGATCGCCCTCATTGGTAAGATGGCTGTTGTCCATATGTTGGACCGCTCAACCTAAAACTATGTTATCAATTGAATTAACTAACCTCTGCCGGAGGGGCTGTTGTTGTTGTAACTCGCTTCCCCATAATACTAATTAGTTGATAGAATCAAATAAATCTGGTAACTAACCTCCCCAGAAAACTAACAGGATAAGCTCTGAGGAACTCTGTTCCGTCAGGTGGCCCTGTAAGTATTGTCTGTAGCGGGCAAACATCAAGGGGGAAGGCTCGAAGCGTATGTCCTGTTTAAGTGGTGTAATCGCCAGGGGAACTATTCTGTCCTCAAGGTTCAATATGTATTTTAAGTGTGTGCATGGGCTACAAATGCGAGCAAATATGTGAAAATGCAACCTATATGCTTAACCTAGAAAGAAAAAACACGGGAACCTATACAAGGTTGGGATTACTACGAATTCTAGACCTTCCTTTTACATGTAGCTGGGTCATTACCTCCCAGCACTTACTACCTTGTCGTTAAAAGGTATCTTGGGGGCATTAATGATCCGCTCCCCTACACTAGAGAACGCAGTGGCTTGGGATGATGAAATTACCATATAGGCTTCCTACAGGTGGGCTTTTTAAACAAACCTACTGGGTGTCCCTCTATATAAATGAAAATGTGTCCGTACATGAGGGCCTCATCCAAGTATGCATAACCAAAAAGTATAGGTTTATTTTACTTCTGCTCGGTGCCCAAAAGCTATCTATGGGGATTTACTAATGACTTTTATTTTGAAAAGAAAATTGAGCTAAAATAAGATGTAAAGACTAGCTACCAAGCAATATGAACAAGCAAACTCAAGCAATGCTAGAAAGAAAACAAGCAAATTACGAACAAACTCTAACAATCAACCCAAGAGTGCATGATACACGAGGAAACAAAATTGCCAGAGGAGTGTTTGGCAAGGTGATTAAATCCTTGTCCACATGGGAGTGGCAGTTGGGTGGTGAAATCCCAGTCTAGCACATTAGAGGTATCTACACTGACCAAATGTCCCTTTGGTTAAGGGTAAGTGGTCTTCCCTGAATAAAAAATAGTTCAGTGCTTTCCCTTCCTTTCCCTCCACCCAAGCTTCTCCTATCTCCACCTCTGCTACTGTCGGCTAAGGAGCTTCAAATCCTCCGCTAGGACCACATATCCAAATATAGCCACACCAATCTAGGACCAATTCCCGAAACATCACATCCTGGAACATCACTAAAGCTGTTGTGGCCTACCTTCACTAGTGCTATTGGTGCTTCAACTGCTGGAACAACCGTGGCCCTTGCACCCGGAATTGAATCTGTTGCTGGGTAGATAGCTACCCTAGCTGCTGGGTCAACCTTTATATTATGGGTTCAACTGGAACTGGATGAGACGGTGATGGTGACTAAGCTTTTATTGCTTATGGTTATAGTGAGGATGCAGTTGGGTTTAAAAGATATTAAATTGGCTCTGTGCGTATCTCTGCCTCTTATGCCTTAGCCTCTGTTGTCTTTGCTTCTACGAAGGTAACTCGCTTATGGCTCCGGAACAATCTCTCGATCCAGAAGGGATGCTACTGACTATGCTTTTTCTGTCACTGATACCGGGTCAACCATTACTGGATATGTATTTATGGGAGGCTCCAGATCTAGAAATGAAATAGGCTCTCCAACTAGCTAAAATGCTGCTTACTCAACTTGATCAACTGGCTCCGTTCTAGCTGCTATTTATGCTGCTAAGGATCAACTGGCTAATAAACTGAATAAACTGACTCAACTTGGTAAACTGTATATACTGCCGGGTAAACTCAATCAGCTAGCTACGGAACGGGATATGCATTTTTCTCTACTTGCTCTACAGCATATGTATTTGGGTCTGGCTCTAAATCTAGAATTGGATCTGTTCCCGAGGGCTAATAACAGGGGTGGCTACTGAGGACTCTGTAACTGATGACTATGGATATGCATATGGATAATAAATTGGATTTTATGGATATGGATCCAAAACCAGTTTTGGGTCAATAAGAGAAACTGGTGCTGTTTCCGCCTTGGCTATATACTCCTGTATTTCCCGCCCCTTCCCGCCTTGGTTGCTTTTCACGTCTTAGAAATTTGGTTTCCAAGGATAGTTCCAAGGCTGTAGGTTCCCAAGGATGAGGATCGAGGGCTGAAGATCATTCCCAAGGATCAAGGGCTGTGTCATGACATTTCATTTTCTTATTCTGATTGCATATAACTAATTACAATACAAGTGAAACTTATATATGCCAGTATAGTATTTGAAAAGACCTGCATAAGCCCTTTTTTGGGGGTCCCCCCCCATCCCCTATTTAGTGAAAGCTGAAGGGGTTAGCGCGGAAGCTAACCACTCCCCTATTTATCGTTCTACAGGGTTCCGGTGCAGGGTTTCACTCCCTTCAATTGATCAACAAAATCGAATTAGATGAACTTGTTGTAATATTGTCCAACCACAACACTTTGTGCCTGGACCGAACCTGAGGCCATTGATAACTCAAAGAATGTCTTAGTGCATGTATGTGGACTACAGGCTAGTGTCTATATTGCGCTAGTAAGTAGTACGGCTTAAGACCTTATGGAAGTCCATATGGCTAGTACTCCTTAGGGCTTTCGCTCGCTCTTTTTTCAAAGAATGGAGTCAGTGAGCCTATATTGAAAGGGTGGTTAACACAAAAGGTTGTAAGGTTGGTAGCTGCTGTAGATCGAACAGAAAGTATTGATTGATGTAGGCAGGTCAAGAAAAAGCTATAGCGAGCGCGTAAGATCTCATCATAAGTTCGGCAGTAGTTAATAGTTTTCATGCAAGATCCCAGGTGGTTCTCCTATGCAACTGAAGAAAGGTAATTCTTCCAGTTGAGAAAGTAG
>Ga0233342_1000403_pt1 | contig 11216 bp, 8 predicted proteins | sample GEONDECOMP273_FD_180706 | JGI IMG/M metagenome (GOLD analysis project Ga0233342, IMG submission 180706) | Leaf litter microbial communities from Shasta-Trinity National Forest, California, United States - GEON-DECOMP-273 | ecosystem: Environmental > Terrestrial > Plant litter > Unclassified...
AACCTGGAATAACAACAGCCAAAACTACTTTCTTAATTTATAGTGCTCCCCAAGAGAAAGCCAGGAACACGTAGGGGAGCCTTCTATTTACCCTTTACCCTATCTTTGACCGACTATACAACCTATCTGCCGGAAGACCTAGACCATGTTAGCCCTAGATAACGAACTTCATGAATGCACTTAGTTAGGAGGGAATGCTATGAACTCTTTAGTTACTTGCCTTATGATGAATCCCGGGTATCACATATTAGTACCATGTATGTATGAACAACTTATTGGTCTCATGTTCTCACTGATGGAGCCCTGCTGATACGAGTCAGGAATTAGAACCAAATCCCTTATAACCCTAGGACGATGGAGTGATGGATGCCAACCCATGACTCTTTCTCTTAGAAGCAGTACCAGATGATGGATGGATGCATGGATGGAATGGAGGGATGATGGATCAACCTTACCCCTCTCTTACTATTACTATACCTGCAATAAATATATGATCTGTAGCCCTATACCAGGAATGCACGTAGTTAGGAGGAAATGCTATGATCCCTTATATTAGAAGCTCCGGATGGGATGGGTCCCGATAGAGAGGGTATCCCTTCCTGTTTGAGAACCAATAGCATCCCCAGTAGCACCAGTCCCAAGTAGCACCAGTCCCAAGTAGCACCAGTCCCAGCATTCCCAGAAGCGATGTTCCCAGCATAATAAGCACCAGCAGAACCAGGAAAAGGCAGCACCATATTTACAGAATAATTTATAGCATAACCAGCGTGAAAAGAGCAGTTCCCAGAGCATTTCTAGCATCACCAGTTGTTGAACCAACAGAATTCCCAGAAGCACTAGTTAAAGGAACATCCCCAGCCTCCTCATTTCCAGGATCATTCCCAGCAGTAAAAATAGCATTTGCAGCATAAGCAGATTGCGCAAAGAGAGAGTAAATAAGAAAGTAATAGTGTAAGTAACTAAACAGGTAGTTCTCAGAATAAAGTAGTATTAATAAGGGTACTATAAATAAGCCTAAAAGGTATATGCAAGTAAGGGGTAGGATAACTAAGAGTCGTATAAATCTGCCTAAAGTAGTATAAAAGGGAGTAGTATAAAGCAGCTAAAAGTAGGAGATAAAATGGGTAAGTAGGCTTCGCTCCTCAGGTTCCTTATAAAGAGCTTAAACTTCCCTAAGAACACCTAGTTATAGCGTACCTTTAAATGGGTCCCTGTGCTAGTGCTTAAACGTAAACCCGTAAACCCTAGTGCTAGTGCCTTACTTTGAGTGTATACAACCCGATGATAGGACCTATACATGTTTGCCCTATAAAAGTAACTTTGAGCGGTTAGGAAGGTACGGGACAGCCCTGACAACCAGAGCTTTGGAGTCATTTTGTTATCTATATGTAATAACGCTTTTCATTATGCTGGGAATTATGCTCCTGGTTATGCCTTTATAAGTATTAATCAGGCTAGAAATATGTATATATCTAAAAGCATACTCAGAGGAAAGCAAGGCCATTTGTGCGTTATCTAATGCGATTTTACTACCGTGAGAGCATACCCGACCTCTATCTTTGATCTTGCTGCCTAGGATTTTTATCTTGACACCTGTTTCTCTATTCTTGCCCGGATATCTATCTCTCCTGATCTATTCTATATCTCCCTCCTGATCTATCTTTATTTCACTACACAGAAGAACCATAGCTTCTGAACCACAGCCCATCAGGCTAAATAGTGGTTTTTGTGCTGTTAGAATTGCAACTATTGGGACCCCACACGAGGTTTACCTTTATAAAATGCACGTTTGAAGAAGGTTGGTTTCTTATAAACGATCGGACCAACCCCACAGAGCATGGCTGGTTGTCGTCTGACTTCTTGCTTGATCGGACAAGGAACGACGTGTTTTATAATGCTGCCTGCCTTTTTACCCAATCCAACTCCAATTATATTCCTTCCTAGAATGCCTTCTGAAAACTAATTATTTTATTGGAGCCGCTGTTCACTCCGTACCTCACCTTTTTAAATATGCAACAGGTACATTCTTGAGAACTTTCCTGACCTGCTAGGCCATTTAGTGGATTGATTCAGATATCTTCCTTATAAAAAAACCTCACCGGTTTATATCGGGCTTTTCTATATGTTATTTATTCATATAACCTTTAAGATTTAGATACATCATATCGGCGGGTGGGTATTTATATATGTTATTTATTAAAAAACTTTATAGACATTCTATTTGAATGGATATTCCTTAGGAATCAAATGTCATATCTCTCTACGAGCCTTATTTTTGGTATTATTTACAAACATTACCCCTCAGCTTCTTCAGACTACGATGATTGTTCTGTGCTTCCTGAATCCAACTACTTAAACACATGGCCCTTATTGCATGGATGCATGGATGCATGTATGGAGGACCTGTGAAAGCAGGAAGACTTTAAGTTGGACAGCTAAGTTATGAAATCGTCCACCTTTAGCCAGAAGTATTTATTTAGGTTTACCTACTGCTACCAACTCACAACCTGGGCGTGCGTATTCACTTAACCCTTTCAATACCGGTGGCTCAAGACCTGAACTTTGGAGATCTTACCGGCTTGGGTACGTACGCACTTTTACCTGTTGTATTACCTTTGAAGCCATAAGGTTTACCTATTAATACCAACTCACTGGCGGACATATTTACTTTACCTTTAAATACTTGCTTGCTCACAGACTTTAACCTTTTAGCAGTCACAGGCTGGGCTTCCGCTTCAATCGGTGGAATGGGTTTAAAGCTCTCCCCAATCTTTTATTTTCCGGATCTTGCCACCAGCAGAACCAACTATTATACCTCCTCCTAGCGGAGAAGACAAGGGTAATCTTCCTTTTAACGGAGAATAATCTTATCCATCGGCGGAGGCCCGGGCCCCCAGGCCCTATTAGTGATTGTAATCTCCTCAATCGGAATTGGCTCACGGGATCCTCTTAGTGGAGGAACAAATCTTAAGGTTGGTGTCGGACTATATAGATACTTTAGATCTGCGCTGTGGGGAGCTCGGGTAGCTTATATGAATGGGGATGTCCGGGGAACGCTTTGGATGGATGGTCGCTATATATATCCCGGCTTGATCGCGCATTCAATTCAAGGAGCGCATAGGTTTCACTCCAGAGCTCAGCGCGCATGCATAGATATAAATCTAAATTCGAGGAGCGAAAAGCCACTCTGACCAAAGGTAGATTTGAACCAATAGCTAAGTTTGAACCAGGTTGAAAATCTTTATTGGGTAAATCAAAGAACTCGGCAGCAGCCCTGCCTTCCAAGGAGTTTACCAATAGTCTCATGCAGGTATCGCTGTCATGCGCCCCAATATTTACACACGCATTATAAAAAGCTGACAAATGCTCATTGGCGGTTGTGACTCCATTCCCAGAAAACTTGGAAAGATTATCCTTAAACTTTGGCAAGGGAGCAGTAGCTGGTGCCAGATTGAGGGGTGACGGTACATGCCAGGGTGTAGCATCTGTGTAAACCTCATATTGGAATATGCCCAGTTTATTAATTAATTTTTGCGGGTTGTTGGGAACCAGGATGGGATTAAATTGACTGTACATTCTACCCATCGCGGTAGAGCCAGAGGAGGAGGCACTGGTTCTAGAACTGGAACTGCCGTGCAATGCAGAATAAGTCATGCTAAAAGTCACAGGATTTCCCCTTATAGCCCAGATAGAGATTCAAGTGGAATTATGTGAAAATAATGACTTTCGAACGCCTTTGTATCCTTTTTAATAGCTACGGAAATCCGGTATGATCTTATCGGGTTTTATGTTCTCTCTTTGTGTTGTGCTGCTTTGGGAGTATTCATGCCGGTACCCTATATTGCCCCGTAGACAATGAACTCTACCCGTAGACATCGCTGGGTGGGCTCAACGTAAGCCCTATAACAGGGGCTAAACAACCCTATATATTGAAACATTACGGGGGCCCAACAACCCCTATGATTATATTGTAACATGATGGCCCAGCGCTTTTACTAATAAAACTATGACTCACGCAATATTGCTCTCATCAATGATACAAGTCATATGTAAGTATAAACAACACATAGCCTTGTTCTCTATAAGTAATGTGATAAAGCTTACAATACAGTATATAATCTATCATAATAGGAGAACTAGAAACAATGCCATTACTCTTTATAGAGGTTAATCGAGATAAAAGTAATACCATATATAATAAGGGTAACTAAAACACAAGTAGCAAGCTAAGGTTAAAACACAGGGTATATAATTAATACTGATATGATGTGTCCTAATTACGTGATTACTTAAGCTGACCTTATTCGTGAACACATGCTTACTACAAGCTATCATATGTACTCTTATTTCCATTACTTATGAGTATTGTTATGATTAGATTAGGTGAGATACATGGCATACGGATTACTGCCTAATTATTCCTATACGGGTTGTGTGGTTACCGTATGAGTCTATGCAATAGGGGAATATAGGTAAATAACGAACCAGGTTTTAGGGGAAGGGCAAGTTACTCATATTACAGAAAAGAACCTCGGCGATAATAAGGAAGGAAATTGCTCCGATAAAAAAGGGGTTGTCAACAATGATTTCAACTGGCTTTGCTCTTACCTTGCCCGATGCGGACAAGCAACTTTGTACTTCCTCAACAGATCAATTATCAGTGCAGTCTTGGAAGGCAGTAAGGTGGTCTTATATAGTAATGCCAGTATCCCCATTTAACTTAGGCAAAACCTTCCAATAGCCCTCAGGTAGGTCTCCTAGTTGATTGGTAGGGGATAGCACAAGGGGCTTTAATCTGGCAGCTAGCCAAGGGTTTTTTAGGGGATTTTTTCCAGCCATCTGAGGGTTTAGTCTCTTAATATGAGGCTGGTTAGGGCTCTGAACAGCAGGCTGTGGGGTTTTATGAATATATACTTTAAGCGTGGGAACCAACACAACTTGGGGAAATGAGATACCACGTGGAGATGCTTATATAGGGGTTAAAAGCTATCTTATCTATAATAGTGTCTTGTGATAAAAATTGAGTGTTAAGCCTTCCCAAATGATCGAAGGAAATTGGGCCCTGATAAAGGTAAATCAATGATGATCCAAGGAATGAGGTAGTTTCCACTAATTGAAATGGAGATGGGGAAGGGTTTTCAAACTTGAGCCAGGGGAAGGGCTAGTACTGGCAGCAGAGGCAGAGAAGGGTTACATAAATTACAAGGATACTTCGCTACTGATTGGTCTCACCTCTAGTTTCCAGAAAAGGTAAGCCTAACCAATTACGGGTAGGCCGGGAGAAACAAATGAAACACACGATTACATATTTAGATTAAAAGAATGAACCCATAATGCATCTTTAGATTGGGTTAGAAACCCTTTATCTATACTCTCCACATACATATGATAGACAGCTGAATGCTTCCACCCTTGTGTTAGCTGGTGCAAATGAATATACTGTAAATAATGCAAGTAATCTCTATAGTATAAATAAAACTGACATAGAAGTAGACATAAACTTTTGGAATATTTATTTTGATGGATCCAAGTATAAAGAAAGAGCAGGAGCCCACTGTGTTCTAATTGATCCTCAACAAAAATGTACGCTTGCTGCTTACAGACTTGAGTTCGAATGCACCAATAACACAACCGAATATGAGGCCTTTATTTTGGGGTTCAAAAAAGCTGTTGAAATAAAAGTGAAATACTTTCACGTTTTTGATGACTCCAAAATCATTGGGAGCCAGGTAAGAGATTCTACCCACTGTAATTCGTCTCACCTCAAGAACTACCAACAATAGGTATGGAGCGTACTTTCATCCTTTTATGCATTTCATATGAAGTCCAGACTTAGAAAATAAAACGTAAAAGCTAATTTGTTAGCAGTTTCAGCCTCTTGTTTAGCCCCTTTGGAAAATAAAGCACCTTTAAATAAATTAATTCATTTTATGTTGAGCTTCTTCTCAGGCCTACATTGCCAGATAATATTAAAAGATGGTAGGTGTTTAACGAAGATCAACAAATTATGCAATTTCTAACCAATGAGGGAACTTTTAAAGACGCAATCATAGACGGACGATGAAGAACATGCTAAAGAAAAAAACGGTATACCAAACTTTTAAAGCAATGCCGAGACGTCTTTGCCTGGGCGTACGATGGCTGCAAGGTATATAATAAAAGTGATTCATTATACTATACCTTTTCAAAATGAAACTAAAAATTTAATGCAGAAGCTACAATCAGTTCATCCCGCATTGGATCCAGTGACTCAAAAGGAGTTAAAAAACTAAAATCTTAGACGCAAAAAGCATCTTCCAGATGAAACATTCATCATGGGTTGCCAATATGGTTCCTGCCAAGAAGAGCGGGGAAATAATTTATGTGTTTCTTGATAAAATCTAAACAAGGCATCGGAAAATAATAATTATCCCTCCCCCTTCGATGGAACAAATTATGTAATTCGTATCTAGATCTAAATGTTATCCCTTTTATATGATTTTAATATATAATAAAGTGCTGGTAGCTAATAAAGATTTACACAAGATAACATTCATTACAAAGTGGGGAACGTTCACTTATAAAACAATGTTTTTGGGGATGATTAATGCGGGCACTATTTTCCAACGTGTCATGGATACCACCTTCAGAAGATTTATAAACAGAAGTGTAGTTATCTACATGGATAATATAACAGTATTCTTAAATAAACATCTTAAATAAACATTCAGATCATGTACATCACCTCAAACAGATCTTTGAGTGCTGCAGAAGATATGGCATTTTTCTTTAATCCAATGAAATTAATATTTTTAGTTACCAAAAAGGGAAGCTACTAGGATATATAATTTGAAAGGAAGGGATACAAGTGGACCCGAAAAGAACCAAAGCAATAACATAGATAATGCCTCCACAAAAAAAGTAGATGCATGACTTATTCGGTAAGAACTTTGTTAGGAGTTTCATTTTTTATTTTGCTCAAATTGTGAACCCTTCGCAGGAAATGATCAAGAAAAAAGCTTCTTTCCATTGGATGACCATAAAAAATAATGCTTTTAATAAAATTAAGATATTTATAACTGCCGCCCTTGCGTTAAGCAACCCTAACTATTACCGTTATTTCTATATTTATATTCTTTCTTTGGAGCGTTCTTTAGCATCTGTTTTAACACAGAATTATAAGGAAGGAACTAAATTACCCATATCTTTTTTGAGCATGGGATTACAAGGGTCTTAACTTAATTACCCATATATATATAAGCCTATGCCTTAGTAAAAGCAATTAAAAAAGTGAATACCCTATAGTATAAAAAGCCACACCATTGCTATCGTCCCCCACCCTGCTTTTCAATCCCCTTTTGTTCAAAAGGAGATAGGAGAAAATGTGGGAATTGGATTACATCTATTAAAGAATACGACCTCGACATTAAGCCGGCTAAACTCATAAAAGGTAAAGGCCTTTGTAGATTAGCTTCTAAGTATCAAGATAAAGTTTATGAAGAAGGATGGAGGAATTAAGCTGCCATTTACTATGATGTTCGGTTCATCCCAAGCCACTACTGATTCCTAGTACCACGATCTAAGTTAGAAATGTTTTTAGTTGCTTATTATCCTTGAACACTTGCCAATGTTTCCTTTTATCTGGGATAGCAAGCCATGCATTAATTTTATACAGTGCGAAAAAGAATAAAGGATAGGAGGTCTAAAAGAAACATCATAATCGGGCAGCTTATTAGCTCTCTGCTTAACTTCCCTGGGGAAAAAAGTGATGTTGATTGCCTAAAATAAGTTATAAAAAATATCCCCTCATGTTTATACTGTCTTAACTTGGGATGTTTAGTCTTACAGACTTCCTTTACATGATCTACCATTAGGTAAAAATCCTAAAATATCTTGAGAAGCTTAATGCCCATCTTCCTTGCTATATAAAATTATAGGATCAAGGTCTTATATTTAGCCACATTATTGGTGCACTCAAAATAAATCTTAAGAAATAGGGAAACTCTTTGCCTTTAGGAGTAACAATAAGTACACCTACTCCATTCCCATATTTTTTGCAGGCACCATAAAATGCAAGGTATAAAGGCGGCAAGAAGGGTCAGGTCTTCCTTTTTAAGACATTCTATTTTGCTCCCTTCCTAAAGTCGTGGGCCAAGGATCAATACTTGGGAGTGCCAGGAGACTGCTGCTTTTAGCCCAAGCTATAGAGTCATTACTTTAATCAAAACATGAGGTTCATCAAACATAGGCCAGGTTTATTAGGGACCCCATAGGCCAGGTTCATATAGAAAAATTTACCACATGTGCCCTAGCCTCCAACCGTGACCTAGGCCCCTGCCACGGAAATACTGGAACTAGCAGTCTGTATTCCCCCGACTCACTTCAGCTTCCATTTTAATAAACAGAAATATTTTCCTCTCAAAATACGCTCTTGAGATTATGTCGCATTCTCCGTGAGATCTAAAGTAAGTTCAAAAGTCTAAATCTCCAAAAAATTGAATGGTCGGGTGAGCCATTTCCTAACCAAAGCTTCCGCCGGGCAGATAATTTTTTTTAGAAGTATGCTAAATGATACAAGGCCAGAACTACTGGATTTGCCAAAAACAGGGCCCAAAAAGCTGGGGCATCCCTGTACGATCTCTGTACTAGGCGGTCAAATAAGTCTATCTGGTAGGTGGGGCTTGGCCTGGTATACAAATTCCTTAATGCAAGCACATATTCTAATACGAGGAAGTGTAGCACTGTAGGGTTATGTCTATCTGTTAATCAGGGCTTCGCCTGCTCTACAAGTCCGATCAAGAAAGCAAATAAAATAGTAAGCCTTTATTCCTCCACAAAGATCTTACCTTAAAGATAGTTTGGGGGAAGGAAGGTGATGGGTGGCCTGCCCTCCCCGGTAACTAAGTATTAGAGTTACTTCCTAATTTCACTTCCGACTTTGGATGTTGGAATGTCGGGACTTGCTGGTAGCGCGGGTAATTGCGGGTGCGGGTGTTTGGTGTGGTGAGGTAAGTCCTCTCTTGACTACCTGTGTACCTATATAAGTGCTCTATATGGATAAAGTGAATCTGGGGACGACTCTTTTATGGATGAGAATAGAGAAAGCATATAGGGGTAAGAAAGCTAGGCGGGCGATATAGATAGGGAATAAAGCTAGGTTGGAAGATAGGCTAGATAGGGGAAGATGCCTTCTCTGAGGTTAGGCACGGACAACTATATTGTTGGAGGGCATTCCCTATTAAAAAAGGAGAGCAGAGCTCCAGCCTTGGGAGATAACCCAGATTCCTGCTAAGGTGACAAGGTGGGGAAATAGCAGCCATCTAGGGGAAGACGTTAGGAAATTTATTATATGGTCTTCCGGAGGATCTTGACTAAGAGAAGTGATCTCTTCTTTCGGCGAATTTATCTCTTCATTTATCAATTTACCGCCGAAAATAAAGCTTTTCTTTTCGATAGCCTGGCAGTCTTGAACGATTATTAATTAATTGGGGAAGGACAGCAGTTTCCGCTCTTTAGGTAGGGTTCACCCATCGGGAACAGTGAACAAGATAAGTAGTAAAGGTAAACTGATTCGTGTTTAGATATGTTAGTTAGTATAGATGATCCCGACGAGATAAAATGATGATTATTATGATGACCTTATGCCCCGATCTCTCTCCTAAGAGCATGTGATAACCTTATACCCCTAACAGTAGTAGGACCCACCCGTCAAACCTAGAACTGGATCTACTAGTTAGTTAGGATGCTAGAAATGCGAATCAAGTTATAGCACAGGATCTAGATCTGCATTTCGAGCTTAAATTGATTGATGGCTGGGTAATTAACTGCTTCCGTATCGTGGCTACTCTCTCTAATCTGTACTTGTTGGATTTGAATCTTTCAATGAAACTACTCTATTGAATGAAACTGGTAGAGAGAGATGGTTCAACTTCATGGCATTGGTAAAAGTAAACCAGCTCTGGAACTAGCTCAGATACTGGTACATAAACTCTATATTCCCTTTGTTTCCTCCCTCCTCCCCTAACGGCTTCTCCATCCATACTGATTCATCCGAGTTGATTGAAACTACGTAGAGGTAACCTCTGTTCTTTCGATACTCGATCAAAGACCTATTTATATTTATCATCAACTCAATCAATCAACGACTAGCTCTGTTCTTGGAAAAACATGTACTGGATATGCATCCCCCCGATCTGGAATTGGAACAGAGGCCGATAGACCAGATGATAGCTTTATATATAAAATAATCACTATATGTGGTGAGGAAAGAGCTATTTGAATTGAAGGGAGGATATCTGGTTATCTATGTGTAACCGATAATATTTTTCGAGGGGAAAACTCAATGATGCTCATTTTTGGTTGAATCTGGTCCTGGCTATGATGAATCTACTTAGTGGTGAAGAACTTGAAACAACTGGTGTTCTTTACTTATATAGAGCGACTACTGAATAATCGTTCAAGACTGCGCTGCGGAAAATCGATCACAACTAGCTTTATGTGTTTCAAGTTATTACATATGTAATAAGGCACTTTCACTTGTTTCGGGAAAGGGCGAAGTCGGGAAAGGGCGGCTTTCGAAGTTGGTAAAGCAGAATACCCCGCCCGGGCCAATGTTCTGCGTGCGAATGCACCTATTACTTGTGGCCTCGGCCCCCGCTCCCTATTCCTTCCTTCAAGGAACGGCAAAACTAGAGACTCTCCCGTCCGCTTTCCAACCCCAGATAAAAGTGATACCTGCCTTTTGAGGTAGGATGAGGAAGATAACCTTTGTTCGTGGAGCCACCACTAACTCCCAATGAGGAGGCCCCTACCTATATGTATTTCTGTAGTGGGGGAGCATGTACTATTATAGGTTTGGAGGACTTTTTGGTACAGATTCTGTATGAAAATAGCTACGCCTTACCTTATAGTACCGTTCGCGGATCATTCCCGTAGATAAATCATCGACAAATTGAAACAAAACAACACCCTTTTATTTCCAGTAACATAACTCAGGAATAAATCACCTTTTCTTCTGGGATTCTAAAAAATGTTTAGCCCCTATGTAAGTAGACTTATATTCTGGATTTAGGTTATTCATCCCTTATTAAAACTAAGTCTGATTCCATCTTCAAGTCAACAAGTTAATATATACAAATGAAGGGTGATGTCTATGTCATGTTGGCAACAATAGATGCATGAACAGTCCCCAAACCAATAAGAACTACAGCGCTAATAATGCTAATAATAGTCTATAT
>Ga0233342_1000404_pt1 | contig 11180 bp, 5 predicted proteins | sample GEONDECOMP273_FD_180706 | JGI IMG/M metagenome (GOLD analysis project Ga0233342, IMG submission 180706) | Leaf litter microbial communities from Shasta-Trinity National Forest, California, United States - GEON-DECOMP-273 | ecosystem: Environmental > Terrestrial > Plant litter > Unclassified...
TGCCTAGCCTAGTTGCCTTCGCTCTTGGTGGGTCTTAAACTGCTTTAATGAGTGGTTTTTTTTGTTATGGTTTAACCTCATTAACTAGGCACTAGGGAAACTTAAATTGGTTCAACCCGGACTACCATAGATGGAGCTAGAGGGTATAAAACTAGAGTATCTAAAATTGGCGACCTGTAAGGAATGCGTAACGAGGCAGTTACCCTGTTCCTTTTACCCTTGTCTCTGCCAGGTCGAGATCTTGGTTAATCGCATCTACCCATAGGTTGGGGAGTAAATAAGGTATAAGTGGATATTTTATCTACACCAATGACTCGCATTCCAAACTAAAGGGTGCATGCTTGAGTCCACTGGTTCAAGAGCACCCGCCTTAGCTTCTGTCTATAATACTAGAGAAAATGAATATGAAACGGGGTTTGTATCGATAAACTCAATCAATCGTTTGGTATACTCGGTCAACCGCCTCCCGAACAGGCTATACCGCTGGAGATGCAACTGGAGGATATATGACTACGGGGTGGTCACAATGAGCTTGACCCTTCCAAAAGGGCCTTGGCGGATACATAGATTGCCCATAGGGCCCTCCCTAGAGTATTTCCATCCTTACTCAAACTGGGGAAGGTAGTATCACATATTCACCCAACGGCAGGATCCAAAAGGGTGACTCCACAACTGGATTTGCATCCCCGATCGACTAAATGCGTGTTAACCAGCCATCACAAGCAAATAGTTAGTTGCGCTGTAGAGAATATGGGGCTACTCAGGTTGTAACAGTAACACTATAAGTCTTAACTCCATATCCTTGGAATAGGGTTATATTACAGTACAAGACCAATGCCCAGTACTAACATAGGATGTGTATTATGAAGATACTGCCCATTGAGAGCTAATACGCTATTCCTTAGTTCTAGTGAACACGGTCTATCTATAACTTGAACCGGTCAATTTGGGTACATAGTAGTCATGTTATCTCCCTTTTACCCATCACTAATGGGATTACTACTATATACGACATTGTCTGAGTACCAGACATAGATTGGGCGTCAATATATGGAACATATGGAGATTAAAGCACAAACGTATGGATTGGATACGATACAATGGACTTCATAAGCTATCATAGTACAACCCTAACTAAGCTCATAGTAATGTACAAATAACATATCCTATCATGTTTCCTTAGTGAAGTGTTCCCATTGCCATATGTAACTGATATAAAAGTTGTTGCGTAACTATACATAGTACAAACATCCCAGGATTCAAGTATATAAATATTATGAAAAGTATAATAACATTTGTTCTAACCCTTAGGACACATTTATTACACTATAACTATGCTCATATTCCTGGAGAATTAGCTATGATAAGCTGAACAAATTGTGATGTAAGAACATGTAGTTAAAACACGTATTCAAACAAGAGCTGAATATTACTCTATTCCATGCTGGTATGTGATTCCTTATGGTTACATATTGAACTATGAGTACCAATCTAACTATCAATAAGGTTATGGTACTGATTCTAATGTACTAGTAAGCTTCTCTAATCATTACGTATCTATAGTATTCAAACAGTATGCTATATAAACATTCGTAAACAGTGTATTACAGGCACTCTTAGCTTGTACTAGTAATACAGTCCATAATTGATTAGGCTCATACTTACACTGTTCTAATATAAGGGAATAGCTGAATGTCACTACAAATTGGTCTCTATAAGTAACAGTTACATTACCATCATTAAGCTTTATGAATATGCTAATCTCTGTAATAGCTTAGATAACAGAAAACTATGTATAATATTAGTAATAAGCTCTAATATGATGTTACAAGCAGTTATGGTTATGCTGTATTTATACTAATCTATAAGCAATGGAATACGGCTAGTTCCATATTAAGACGTAAAATGACGTAATATGTTGGAGTTACATGCTATCTCGGGATAATAACTAGTAATACCATATATTTTAGATAAGGAAGAGCTTACTACGAGATGTGCTATACATACTTGCTTTGCCTTGTACTAATATGAGTCATATGAGCTATAAGAACTAAGCTAATATCATAATAACACTACTTGTTTAAGCTGTTGAGTAGTTATTACTAATAAAGCCTAGATTAGCTCATACTATGTGACATTACTCTGTTATAGTTACAATGCTTATAAGGATAAGTACTATCTCCATTGATTCATATTAGATAAGACTAACCACAAGGTAAGTAAGGAACAATGAAACCGCTGTATTCCAGTAATTGCGTATACCTTGGATCCAATGATTCCGGATTTACTGTGTCGTAGTTTCCCTAATGGACATACTATGTGTAATCTCTGAATCATAGTCACTTTGATTACTCGTACTAGTTAAGAGTTGGAATCACATGTGTAAGTAACTACGTAATGAATACCAGTATCTATGTAAATGTTTAAAACTTAAGACATTTTAGTTATTAGAGCTGCACACATTAGACTAGTGCTGATAAGTATGATGCTTTTTTATAACAGTACATTTTATCTTACCGGAATAACACTATGAATAAGGATATCCATAATAAGTGATAGGGTTCCGTATGCATTACTATCTGTAAACATAATGGTATTACTACTACTATCCGTATCTAGCACTGATAAAGGCTCATGGATTACTCTGAATACGTAAAAGTAATGTAGGGACTTCCCTGAGAACTAACCATGGGGTTTGCACCCCGAACTGGATCCATGAGGTTAGGAAATGCCCCAAATTGATGCCCCAAGGACCCGGAGGTCCGGAGGGCTCGACTAAAAGGAGAGGGGCGGAGCTGCTCGACCATACGGGAGAGGGACTTTCTTTTAATGCATTCATATAATAATAGGCCATGTTGAGTTGTTTACGCGGTAATAACCGGAGTGAATGAGTATCTATACTCATGTTTAGGAAATGGATTACCATGTGAGATAATCATGTGTGAGGCCATGTATTTTTGGACTTAGGGAAAGCCTATATTGTTGCACAAGTATCCATTGGTATCCCTACTTGTGTTGGTGTCCTAGACTGTAACCTTATTGCTAACACTAGGAACACCAAAGAGGGGTTTCCTTCAATGATGGCTTGCTGCTTCCAGCTCGACATTACATACAAGAATAACTAGCACAAGAATAACTGGCCGGTCGTATACAAATGTGTCACGAAAAGATATTTGTTTCCCTATTCCAACCATAGGAGCGCAAGAAGGATTCGAAGGCATATAATTTCGAGGTGCTCGATAATAAAAAGAACGGGTCGAGTAAACACGGGAATAGGAGCTCCATGAGCGTTTATGGTCGTTATATACCCTATCTATAGTGGGGGCAGATGGATTGAAAACCTGGGCGGAACAGACACATAGATGTATTGCGAGACTCTTATTTGGCTCACGAATGTATCTATCCGACATTACGCCCCCCTAGTTTTGTGATTAACACTAGTAAATTTTAACTGTGATAATGTGGTACCCGTCAGGTTAATAATAACTGGGCTAGAGATATAAATGGTTGATCCTGAATGTCACGTGTACATATTATGAAGTATCAGCTGTAGTAGGTGTATTGGTAATTAAGTTATCATGTGCTATGAAGGCGGTCCTATGGGAGTGAAATGACCTGAGTTGGGAATGGACAAGGTAGGTGCTCAAGCATGGATAATTATGGGAATTATAAGCAATAATTATGGCAATTATAAGCGTGGATAATGATGGCAATTCGATGCATGGAGAATGATGGAAAGTGGTAAATAGTGGTGGTTACGGTATAAAGAAGAGATAAATACTGGTGGTGGTGATTGACTCACCGAAATTGATCACTCAATGATCACCAAAGTAGATAAATATGCAGGTGGAGATTAAATTTACACTTAGACCTCATCCAAACTATCTAATTTTTGGCAAGCAATTGATCAAATGCAAAAAATGCAAATTACAATGCAAAAACCTTGCACAATCCTAATGGCTTTTAGAAAATACTTCCACTTCGACCAATCAAATATAAGTCGGTAATGCAAGTAAACTCGGACGGTAAATACATCAATGTTATCTACCAAGTAAGTCACTTCATCAATATTCTCGTGTCATACGAGGAGATTAAAGCGCACCCCGGTTTTATGACCCCAACTTTATAAAAACAAAACCTGTCCGGCATATCCTATGAAAGGTTGGGTAATATTTCTAATGCGTTCTTGCAAGGATCATACATATTTACGCCCATGAAGCAAATACTCATTCCGAAACCGAGATCGGAGGACAAGAGACCCTTAACTATCTCGTCCCCAATAAAGAGAATTGTTCGCAAATTCATTACCTCAGTTCTAGAGCTGATTTATGAGCTTTCCAATTTTCTGCCACGAAAAACAAATTGAAAGAAGGTACGAAGTCGCTTGTCCGCATCGGGCAAGGCACAGCTAGTGAATCAATGACCAATATTTATCCCCATCTCTCTCTCTGATACTGATGGCTCTCGATCTGGCTCATATGTTGGGAATTCACATATGTGTATAATCTGCGCTGTAGCTAGGACCTTTGCTAAACAAGGGGAGGGAAACAATGTAGTACGCATTTGTTGATGGAGACCCTTTCTTATTTGGCAAGAAATCCCGCACCTTATAAACAAAATCTGGAGCCTCCCACACCTTATAAACAAAATAAAAGAGCAGACCCCTCTCCCGTATGGTCGAGCAGCCCCGCTCTCGTAGCCAAATCCGCAAGATCGCCCGTGAGCTCCTACTATAGATATGTATATCCAGTTTAGAGCCTATCTATAGTAATAAGCAAAGGTAATAAAGCCCCAGAAACCCCATTATTGTTGCATTCGCCTGAGAGCTGGGAGACAAAAATTCCTAAATGGAAGTAGGTTTCCTAGCCTAGGTACTATAAGAGTATATATGGTAGTATTGAAAAGTTTCCATACTGTAAAAACAAGTATAGTAAAGATAATATTAGTAAGGCCGATGATAGCCCATATAATCAAGTTCAAGTTAGCCCAAATAAGAATTATAGTAGTAAGAACAGTATATTCCCTAGCCTTATAAGGATCCCTTAAATAGTTATAGCTATGTTTAAGCCTTTTTTAGTAGAATAGTGCCTAGTGATAACTAAGTAACCCCCTTATCTCCCTTCGATTATTATCCTCTTACTTTTGACTGAGAACAGGAAATAGGAACAAAAAGTGAAGAGTGAATTTGGAATGGATCCTAATCATTAATCGTGAAATCGCACCTCTAGCAGAGTAAGTAGCATAGGGAACATAGTAAGCAGCCGTTGAAGCATCAGTTGAAGCATCAGTTGAAGCATCAGTTGAAGCAGTTGACTAAGTCGATATATATATCCTGATTAGGCTTATGCTTTTCGTGATCGTGGTCCAAGTTATGCCTTCGAGATCGTTATCCAGATTAGGACCTTCGTGATCGAGACCTAAAAGCAGACCCAATAGCATAGGCAGCTGTTCCTACTTTTTGTACATAAGCATAGACAGATCCATCCGTTGAAGCAAGGGTAGATGCATTATCAGTTTAGACAGTTAAAGCACCAGCTTACCTTCGCTCGGTTCTATCAGTTTAAGCACCACCCGCATCACCGGGCTTTGTACCTGCACCAGGCTTAGTAGGTATTTCCTTCTATAAAGATCCATATCCATATGCCTCTCTTGCTGTCAGCCGCTCTTTCCTTCCAGCGCCTAAGCAAGCACCCGGGTTGCTCCAACTGCACCATCCGTGGCTTAGCATCTGGCTCTTACGCGGTATAAGGTTCCATCCATATGGTCTGATGTTTATGATAGAGATGATAGAACAGCCTAGATTCAATACCTTTAAGTGGTTCTCCCCAGCATATAGCAAGCAGGCTTATATATATAGGAGTAGGGGGGGACTTTAATATATTGATCCAAGTCATCAAGCGACCTTTCGTTCCTTCCCACTCATGACTTGGATCAATGCTGGCTTCCCTTTCTTTTTGCTTGCTTGTAAAAGAAGCTGCCCCACATAATAAACCACCTGCGATGATTTAAGTGAAAAAAGCTGCTCTGTGCTTATTTCTTTATGAAGTTCCCACCCACGCCTTGAGTTCTGCTCCGCCAGGTCGTAGTACACAATTTGTGGTCTGCCCCTCAAACGAGTAGCTGCTACAAAGAGAGAGATGGTAGTTCAGTTGAAGCACCTCCTTATTCTTTCACGTATATAGAGGGGTACTCATTTGGGGCTTCAGCAAGCAGTAGTAGGCTTCCACTTTGTATGATAAGGATCTTCCACATATCTTTCCACTGGTTTTTGGGGCTTAGAGGTTGGTCCTGCTCTTGACTCTGTATCTCAGTGAGTTTTAAGGTCCTTTCTTTTATTATATATATATTAGCGAGCAAGCAAGGGCGCCGCCGACCCCGGTAACTGGACCTTATAGTGGTTGGTAAATACTGGAAAGAGGCCTTCTCTCATAGTAACCGCTTATTTCCTTTCTTCAGCTTAAGCGGTTTACTTCTTTTCGAAACCAAGTGCTACTCCGATCGATCTAATGGAGGTAGATCCAAGTAAGGGCAAATGTTAATGCAGCAGTAGAAAGAGGTTCTCTCGCTCCTTCGTAACTTCTAACTATAAAAGGTGAAATTAACACACGGGTGATGTTGCACGAACCATTTCGTTCGGGGTGATACACTTATAATTCCCCCTCCCCCTAAAAAACCAAACCTACGTTTCCGGAAGTATAGCTGGTACCTCTGTATATGTGGTGCCAAACACTGATAGTTTGGGGGAATAACTACCTACATAGAATATAAGGGGGGGACGATTAGCCCCACGGAGCTAAGTTAGTGGTTTGCCCACTTCTGCCAAGCAAGCAAGTGGTTACTTACAGTGATGCTTATGGTGATGGTGATGCTGCACCTGAGAGTGGTGGGGTGTTGTTCGCCACCGATAGCGAGCAGGATGGAGGACCCGATTCTTTATCATCTTAATCATTGCAACACTCTCCCTCTCATGATTCACTCTCTCTTCTTCTTGACAAAAAAGGCCTCATATATAGGCAGAGAACCACAGTTCTACTAACGTTCGGCTATTCTGATGTGCAGTTTCTTGATCATGCTAAATAGTAGAGGAGAACAGTTCCACTATAGTTTCGTTATAATGACGTGCAGTTCTGGCTTCCAACTCGCAGTGTGCTTCATCCACTTATGCCACTTCCAGAGCGTTGAGTCTATCCATGTGCTGCAACTCGGCGAGTTGTTTGCTATCCCGCATCTGGTGCCAACAATCAATTCTGGGTAGAGGGTATTTATTGCAGTGACCTTATTCAGCTGTCTAAAAGAAATACACAATCTCAGTGTTCCATCTGTCTTCTTTACAAAGAGTATGGATGCTCCCCAAGGAGAAACACTTGGACATATATACCCCTTTTTCATAATTCTTCCAGTTGCATCTATATCTCTTTTCATTATGGTGTGCTAATTCTGTATGGAGTTATATAGACGGGGGCGGCTCCTGGTACCAAGTAAATAGATAAAGAAATATATTTTAGGTGGTAATCTTAGTATTTCTTTAAATACATCTGCATACTCGTGCAAGATTGGAAAGTCCTCAATTTTTGGACCTTTTTCCATTCCCGACTCCTCCACATGGGCTGCATACAACTGACACCCTTTTCTGAATAATCTCTTCATTTGTAAAGATGTACTCTTCCTTATAGAAATAGGCCTTGGAATGCCCTTCACAGTCACCTGATTTCTTTCTTCATTAAGACAAGTGAGAGTCTTATTACGATAATATAAAAGAAAATGAGGTGCATACAACCAATCCATCCCAATAAGAACATCATATGAGCCAAGTGGTATGATGTTTCAATATGCAAAATTATGGAGTCCATTCATAACTAATGGATAACCCTTTACTAACTCATTGATCTTCCTTCTAGTCCCAGTAGCTAACTGAACGAACCATGATTTATAATGCTTACGTCTCTTTAGATGAAATATTGAAACCATATTGAGAGGAATATAACTATGAATGGCTCCTAAATCAATTCAAATGGCAATAGGTTGGTTGGCAATCATACCTTCAACCTCAATCATGTTGGACTGATGATATGCCTATCGGTTGTCCAATGCAGCATAAATTATTGAAATTCTCCTTCCAATATCCTTCACTATGAATGCTTCTTGGATGTTGTGCATGTTTTTATGTAACTCCTATTAGGGAAATCTCTATATACATGATCTCCTTTACATCCCCAACACCTGACTGACTGCCTTGTCCACTTCCCCAAAGATTATGCCATTTTGGATCCACCCTGAGTTGATTGATCTTGTTTATATGTCTATGTAGCATTTGACAAGTTATTTGACATTTGACGAGTAAATGTTGTATTTAGCGAGTGATTGTAGTATTTGACGAGTAAAGGTCGTAGATAGAATCCTTGCTAGCTTTATAAGAGTCAATTTAAGGGGAGCCTGGGGGAACTCCATATCTGGGTGAGATGTGTAGGAGGTAGTATGCTTGGGGGATTACACATCTAGACAATATGTTTGTTGAGCAATAGCAAATTGTCTGGCAGAATTAGCACACCATAAAGCTCGAACCCCTTTAGAGTACAACGATATTGGGGTAATTTGAAGTTTCTAAATCAAAATGCGTTCTAAGCACGGTTCAAGAAGGTCGTAGATATATTCCTTGTTGGGCTTTATGCTTCTTAAGGGGTATGTCCGGGGAACCTAAATGTTTAGGCGAGATGTCCGTTGAGCGATAGCGAGCCGCCCCTGAACCTCGAGCCCTGCAGAATAGAGCCGGATTGAACTCGCTCGGATCTATTTTATTAGTCGCAGCCTTCGTGCTCCGGTTGGGTGGGAATATATATAATAAGCGAAATAGAGCGATTCGCTCGTACCTCGTCCGGGGCGGCCTTCGCACTTAACGTTCCTTGACCTCCCGATGGGTGGTGGAAAACGCAAATGATAAATTCCAGGAAAAGGAGTGCGCACTTGGAAGAGGAGTTGCAGAACGGTGGGAGTGAGGAGAGCAAGCTAAATGAGTTGCGGAATATGAAGCGACGGAGAGAACTAGCCAGTTCATGGTTGAGAGAGATAGGAGTGGATGCACAGGATGGTCCAGCTCCTCCTCGCTGGGGAGAGGACAAGTCGACTATGCAGACATAGTATGAGGATTGGTTGCAGAACGCCAGACTGCAGTCAACCCTTAGAGATGTTGCGGAACAGTCTGGGTTATCTGGATCTGCGGAAAACGACGGAACCCCAGATAGTGAACCCCCTTTGTTGCAGAAGGAGGTAATGGAAGCAACGGCAGCAGCACGCCTTCGACAACTCCTCCGGTGTCTCATCATAACTTGGCATTTTACTTGCCTTGGTACGATCACATAGGTGGTAATTTAAGTAGTGTGCGAGTTGGCGGAAGTAGCATTAGTAGTTTAGTCGCAAGTAATCATAACAGTATCAATCAATCAATCTATATCCACCGTGGCATCAAATACAGTCACACAACCAGGACTATAGGGTTTTTCTTGGTAGGACCCCAGTCACCAGGATGGTCGGGGTACAAGGAGGATCGTCTATGAAGTACCCCTAATTTGGGGGAAGAGGTAACGAAGCAGATGCGGAACAACACTGGTTCCTCTATGAAGCTATCTGGAACTCCAGAGGAACACCAACTGCCTAAAAGCTAGTTGAATTCCAAAACTACATTGCGGAGAAGAGTTATACAATGGTACATGAATATGGTAGAATGGAGGGCTACCAACACCCCTCCTATGACCTTGCAAGAAGTAAAACCACTATTTTGAGAGGAGCTCCCGTAGTAAGAACATAAAGGTATTAAGAAACTTAGAGATTCGACAAATACAGGGGAGTCCACCTGGCATTATGCGCAAAGGTTCATAGATGTGCTGGCCAAGATCTCCTTCACTGTACATGATGCGCACTATAAGGAATGGTTCATCAAGGGCCTATTGTCATTGACTTTAATTTCGTTGTCGCAATAAGTCATCAATTCACCTCAAGCTACCCTGGAATAGGCGATCAAAATTGAAGCAATGGCTAATTATCTGGGTGGAACCGCAAATGGGGCATCTTCATCGACCTCAGAGTTCTCGCAAGTCCAAAGCCAGATTGTTGCCTTGACGGAAAATATCCAGGTATTAACTATCCCTAAACCAAATCGCGAACAAGTATGGTGCACTGGGTGCATGAATGAAAGGCATCATGTGTAAGAATGCCCACACTTACGAGGGGGAGGAACCCCGCCAGTCGAAGTAGCCAGTAATATAAATCTATCGCTTTTCCCAATCCCAATCCTGTCAGTGAAGGAGAGGCCAAGTTCGCATTCTAAAAATTACCAGCTACTCTATATAAGGCCAGGTTCACAGAGAATAATTTACCATCTCTTGGGGATTCTATTATATATTCCCATCCGACCGGCCCCCTTTCAGTAGTTCAATTACCAGCCGTATTTTATCAATTCTTAAATAGCCTAATTACGTTTATAATATTGGCACCGATCCCTTTCTTTTGAAGTGGGGTATAACCGCCCCTATATTTCTTCCCCTCAAAGAGCGAGTTCGGGGAGATAGATATGTAGGTGGGTTGAGCTAAGAAAAAAATCCAATTACTATGCCCAATGTTTTCCTCCCTTATTTCGGGGTAGAACGGGCGCGCATTTTTATTTACAAAGAAAGATGATATGCGGGCCTAACTTGTGATTGAGGAAGTGTTTGCTAGGCCATCTTCTTCAAAGTGACCGGGAAATTAGAAAGTGATAACCCGTCCTTGCCCTATGAAGGGCAAGACCTATCGGACCTTTCGGACGTCTCAACTGGATCAACTACTGCTTCTGGATCAACAGAATCATTATTACAATAAACCACTGCTGCTGGATAAGCTACAGCCAGCCACTTCTACCTCTGCTTACTGTGCTCTAGCAGCTACCCCTGTTTCTAATGCTACGGGTGGAACAATCAAAATAAGATCTGTATTAGCTATAACGAGAAGATTGTATATAAATATGGTAGAGAGTTCCATCCCTTCATGGTATGGATTACCCGGAAACATTACAATCTAAACCTACCCCCCCCCCTTCTTTCTATTTATTGAAGGAAATACTTTATTGAACGAGTTCTGGTCGTGGACATTTGACTTGTTTTTTGCCGAAGATATGGGGATAAGAGGCGGCGCCTTATGTTATGACAATA
>Ga0233342_1000405_pt1 | contig 11180 bp, 4 predicted proteins | sample GEONDECOMP273_FD_180706 | JGI IMG/M metagenome (GOLD analysis project Ga0233342, IMG submission 180706) | Leaf litter microbial communities from Shasta-Trinity National Forest, California, United States - GEON-DECOMP-273 | ecosystem: Environmental > Terrestrial > Plant litter > Unclassified...
GGAATAGGATTTCATAGCATCAATGTGACCCGATACCGAGACTATGATACCGCTACTGAGAAGGTGCCTGAAACTGCCTGATTCGCCTGTTCGGGCCGGATCAAATTTCGATTCTTCTCTCTCAATAGCCCAATAAAAGAAGAGTAGGCTTCGGCAACTTTAGTCATTACAGGTTCAATTCGTACCGATGATGTTTCATCCCACCTTCGTTTGGTTCAGGGGGCCTACCGGAGCCTTAGGATATTCTTCGGAAAAGAAAGAGTTATGCATGCGACCGAGAAAGAAGGGTTTCGTTGCTGCTCGACTTCCCTCGGCTGATGATGACTCTATTTTACTTTTTTTTCTAATTCTCACTCGCTCCAGCTCTATTATCCGATCGAACTCAAACTCGTACTGCTTAAAAAGGATATGGTTAAGGTGCCGCTCCTAGGTACGATGGAGAATGAGATAGTTATGCCTGCCAAAAGGATGAGAAATGAGCAGGAGAAGCTCCCAGGTCCGGTCCTACGCACCCATTCGTTTTTATGGAGTTTCCGAGCGCTAGCTCGGGAGGGCTTTTATAACACCCGCTTTGAGAATGCCTGTTCGTTTCACCCGATCCGCTTGCTTTGATGGGATAGAATTTCCTGTTCCCCTGCCCTGCAATTGAATTTTGCTAAGGGTCAAAATGGTGCCTTGACAGCGTTGCTTGGCCTAGTGAATGTCAACAGCCTAAATGGGCGTTAATGAATGTGCTTCGTTCCATTGAATGTCAGAAGGTAGGTAGGAAGGTGAAGTAAGGTTAGCAAAGAAATGTGCTAGAATAACAAGCTGAAATGCTTCCTTGATGTGATGGAGACCCTCCTTCCCTGCCATTGAATTGGTATATTGGAAGTCCCTTTTGCGTTGAAGCGTTGCTTGGCCTAGTGAATGTCAACAGCCTTGATGGTGCTTCCTTTGATTGCAGTTGAACATGTAGGGCACTGGTTTGATGGAGGTCAATGGGTTGGAAACTGTAGCGTGTGCAAGGGGGTGGGGCCGCTCAAACTGCTAGCTTGTGTACTCCTTTTTAGAGCGATCCGCAATAAGCACTTACATAATTACATCTAAAAGAAGTGGCTCTCGACTAAGAGATATCGAGTTCTTTCGCTTTCTTATCTATTCTTTTATTTATCTATTCTTTTTTATCTATGGGGGGGCCCAACCAGAGCTTAACGCACCTGAGATTCGCACTGAATCTAGTCACACCGAATCTTGCATAATTACATATATAAAGAAGTGAACTACGATTCTCCATCAAGCCATGGTGAAGATCAAGCCATGGTGAAGGAACCATTATTATGTTGCCCATCCATTTCAAGTAGTGGTTTGATGCTCATTTCAAATTTGATGCAACCAAAAAGCGTAATTACATATATAAATAAAAAGCGTAATTACATATATAAATAATGGAAGATCCGGCGTATGCAACAGCCCTGAGCACTCCATTTTCATCCCTTGCCCTCCCTCCCTCCCTTCGGTCAAGCAAGCGAGTTTCCTTGCCCTCAGAAGCGCAAGCACCGTAGGACCAAAACCCACCAAAGCAAGGAAAGAATAACCAACTTATGACCAACTTTCCTTGCACACTTTGCGGCCGATATGGGCATTACACCCATCACTGTCCTGAAATTGCCTAATTGAACAGGTGGAATAACTTAGCAGGTGGTTCGAGTACTAATAACCCACAAGGGAATAAAACGACCCAAAAGGGACACCTTAGTTCTTAAACAGCCATCAGTACTGCGAAATCCCTCCCCCTAACAAGGAGTAGTAGCTAACCAACAAGAGACCCCATCCTCCTCTTCTTTTTATAGTTTTTTCCGGCTAGGAGATCCATCATTCTAGAACATCCACAGGAACTCAGCATACATTCACCTTCAGACTTGCGGGCATATGACATGCCTGAGCCTACTCCAACTGAATCCAATGATGTCCAACCCTCAACCAACGATGCCTTGCAAATCCCTCGACCTAATGTCGACCCTACACCTCATGTACCAAGGGTTCCTTTACGTTGTACCACACATAACCCACACGTGAGGGCCGCGCATAGCTATAGTATTATGGATGACTTGGCCCAGTCACCTACCACCATGTAAGCACTCGGGGTCCTTCAAACCTGTCCTTCCCAATGAAAGTTCTTACTATAAGTCTTGGGCACTATAAAACCATTGGATTCACGCGACCTTTTCATTATACAAAAATAAGCAAAGGCTCCCGGAGGAGTTGGACCTTAAATACCTAAGCTATGCTCTGGCAAGTCATACTAATACTAACTCTACCTTATAATGGATGTTGAGCAAAATAGGATGAGTGGGCTAAGACCACCTGTTTCAGAATATGGAGCTATTCATTTGCAGTTTGTGAGCTCTTGTGACTAGGAAGTAGGACCTTCACTCAATCTTAACTCTAACTATAGGGAGCGGGGGTCAAAGAGTCTAGTTCAAGTCAATGTATAAGGGTAGTGAAAGTGGAGGGATGAGGGCTAGATGAAGGCTAATTTGATAGGGGATGGAAATAGGAGAATCCCAGGGGCGGAGCTGCTCGACTAAAAGGAGAGGGAATAATTAGTACTTTCAATTTCATAATTCACCAAGGGGGTGGAGGAAGAGGTTTAGGTGCACATAAAGACTATACTTCAATTTCATTTACTTTCACAATAACATCATAGCATTAGTTGTACTAGTCATCCATAAGCATTGAATAACACACATACATCAAATAAAAGAGCATGTACACCACCATAAGCAGGAGCACGAGCAAGTGGCAAGGACTAGAGCAAGCTGGATCTGAAGTGGACATGGAAGGAGGCACTGCAATCTGAACTGGAACATGGATCATGGCCATGGAAGCTGGCCCACAAATGCTGAAGAGGTTATGGAGTGAGCAAGCTATCAAAGTCAAAATTTTTCAGTTGCACACATATTCTATTATTTATTATAGTTGTTGAAGGACTAAGTAGGTCCATCCTGGAAGCAAAAAGAAAAAGATATATTGAAGGGATTCTAATTGGAGGTAATGAACCACTTACACATCTCTTATTTGTGGGTGATGTTATAGTATTCACAACTGTTATGTCCGCTCCCCCATTACTGTAGAAGGTAATTGTTCAGAGACAGCTCACACCCAAGTACTTATGGATGCCCATCGATGGTAATACTGAGTTTTGGGTCAGTATGCTCCAAATTGAGCCAAAGAAAGATAGCTAAGAGATCGAGGAAACATACAAGGGGATCAAGCCTGTAAAAAGCAGCCCGTTCGTTGGACTCGACCTTTCTCAAAATGGTATGACGCAGAGCTCTCGTCTCTACCAGCCCCGCCCGACCTGGCAGGCTAGTGGGACTAAGACCACACTTGGGGTTTATATACCTTTTTCCTCGTCTGGTGCCTTCGGTGCCCAAAGACCCGCATAAAGCATTCAGCTCGCATCGCTAGTGAAGTCTTTTCCTTAGTAACTGAAGTTTGAGTCTCTCCCCCCCTCCCCACATATGATGCTGATTGATGGAATTCTTTCCTCAGTCACGCGCACACTAGGAATCAATAACAACAAAATCCCCTGAAGCTTACTTATCCCTATCCTTAAGCCCTACCCTTCCTTCTCAAGCTCTACCCTGACCACGTTTTTATCTCATTGTTTTGATTCAAATTCCCCACGTAGAGGAGGCTTTACGTACAGGCTGACTAAAGGCTACACATAGAGCTACACTACTGCAGACACACACATTGAGCAATATATAAATTATAGAACATAGCGTAGAAAAGAAAATATCTAAGGTCCGGAGGGCTTGTCCTTTTGAGGGCAAGGATGAAATGGAATTACCATCTATTGAAGGAGTGAGGCATAACCTCCCTAAAGTGTTTGGTCATCCTCTACTAAAAAATGGTTTTGTCTTTATTAGTTAGAAATAAATGAGAGGTTAATGGTATGTAGGGCCACTGTAATATTGAAGATACCCGGAGCAAAACTCAACGAAGAACCATTCACTAGCCAATGTAATAGCTCCCATAAAAATGGATAACTGAGCAAGTAAATTGTCTTTTTGTAGCATTTTTTGAACTGAAAGGACAGTAGTAACAATACTTCTGAGAAGAAGCCTAACTCCTATCATGGTGTATAAAGTATAGTCACATCAGAGTCAATCCTGCAACAGAGTCCATATGTTGATGTTGACAACCACTCTCAATAAGAGAACTTTACTTCATTCTGAGAGAGAAGCCTACAAGCTGATTGGTATACTGAAGACTGAAACTTCATTTGTCACTACATTGTTATGTAGTTTCTTAAGTGCGGGTATAAAATATCAGAGAAAAAGGCCTTTGTAGCCACCTTAGGAGCCATAGCACTCAATGACAGAGCAAGTGCAGGCCCTTGTCTCATATAAGCCTGATAATTAGTTGCTCACGAGCTTGCCTGTTTTGAACCACAATAAAACTGACTCCAGTTACTGACTATTGGTTGCGTTCTAATTTCTTGTTGTGTGCAGGCTAAACGGAGAGTTTAGGTCTTGTAGTCTCAAAAGCAGAATATAGATCTCTGTAGCAGACTCAAGACAGAGACCAAAAAGGCTTTTTTGCATAGTATCCATGTTTGTGATTTGAGTGGGCTATAATTCCCTCAATTATGGATCATATGGTATCAGAACAGTTAAATCCTTGCCCTCAGAAGGTGCGTAGCGCTTGTCCTTCCGAGGGCAAGGACAAGCCCTCCGGACCTTAACTGCAATAAATTTTAGGAAGAAGCAGAGTCACCATGGGCAAAACCTTGAATAGAGAGAAGCTGGAAGAGCTGAGAGACTTATATAGGTAGATCTAAGAGGAAAGTCGGTATTGGAGACAGAAGGCAGATTAGCTAGAAAAAGAGCTTGCAAAACACCAGGACTCCTTCACTACCATGATAGAAGAATTGGAAAAGAGCAGTTCCAACCGGGATATTATTACTCCATGATATATACTCTTGATCACAGGGCTAGTAGATATGGTCATTAAGCTTGTACGTACCTAGACTGAGTTGTGGTATTACAGCATAACCGGCGTATATTTTACGTTTACTACTAAGCTGCTAATGTATTGCTGAAATAAGTACAAACCTGTTTTACACAATGTTGATTCTGGTCACATAAGCTGGTAGAGTATGGTAAGTCTAAATCCACCGGCCTAGTAATTAAGAAAAGCTTACTTAATATTAGCGTGTTACTACTGCATATTTTACTTCTCCCTAGACATAATCACATGAATAGTACCAGTCCACAAGCACTGTTAATCTTGTTTCACCGCGTAATAAAGCTTGTCTGCTCCGATAAAACTAGAAGCGGGCTGTTTACGACCTAGACATCGTATTCCATGCACCTTTATTTAGGACTTACTGACACTAGCTAGGCTTATTATTCCACGTTATTACAGGTAGTTTTACCTGAACCAACTACGTGTAAGTATATGGCACCAGTAGTCATAAGTGCTCTTAGCTAGTGTTATGGACTCAGGACGACCATTCATCACCCTGGTATATTACGTAAGAGTCAGGTTAATCATGAAACTAAGTAGCTAGATTCAAAGGCATTGCTGTCCCACTGATTTCTATACGACCCTAATCCAGCTATTAGCAATACCCTAAGTGGTTTTCATTAACCGCCTAAGTAACGTACTCGCCTGTAAGTGCTTACTCATCAAGGATTTCAACCTCATTACGACCCTTAGTTGAGTCAATCATTACGCCGGTGCTAATCTGCAATATTTACATGTTGGAGTAATTTGTTCAGTCGCCTTACTACTAATCTCAGAGCTATTCCTGCTTGTGTTCTACTTAAGCGTCCGTCCTAGCTTATCAATGTTCACTTGCCGCTAGTCTCAGGTACTATCTAACAGTAATACTCCAGTCCTATAGATGTGGTAAATTGTCCTCTATAAAGGTGGCCTATCAGTTATCCATTAGTAGCCCTGGTTCCCGTTCAATTGGAGAGTTAAAACCTTCACCCTCCTACCCTCAGGTGAGCCCTGTCCTTGTCAAAATGGGGAAATTCACTAATGAAAGGTGGCCTATGATATGCATAAGGTAGTGGCACATCAATATGGTAAATTAAGCAAAAAAAAGGTGGTGTCTGGGGATGGTAATTGAAGTACAGAAATATGGCATGTCTATCCAGATCACGAGCATGAGCCTAGGTCCTACCCAGATGAGAAATTCAGCAAATAAAGATGGAATGTGGTCGCTTCTTGAATGGTACACATTAGTCCATAGGGCTAAGACTTAAGCTAGTCCAGTTCATAGGGAGCTATACAGCTTAAGAAAATCTTCACTCCAATGGACCTAAGTGCATGGACTACTAAGCTAGGTAAGAATTGAACTGATATGATGCTGCTGGCATATCTACGTTAGACTTGCATATCGACGCTTTCACTCAAAGGCTTTAACTCTTTAGGCTTTCACTCTCTCTATGGAATTTAGCGCTTGGGCAAAGCTTGTGTCTCTTAAGGCAGCTTGTTTCTCTGCTGCTGGACCAAGGCAATAAACACCTATAAGTAAAACAAAAAGATCCTTTCCCCCCGGATATTAGAGAAAACTTCCCCTAAATACGTCTTCCCCTAAACCGGATAGGAGTAGCCAAGGCACTTTTTCTTTTAACAGGACTTACTCACTTATTTCCTCGCCCTGTAGATAATATCCCTTCCTTTTCTTTCACAAAGCAGCCTCCTTAGGAGAGATTAATCCCTATTTATCAAGAGGGGACTCCTTAGGAAATTTAGATTAATCTACTCTTCCTTTTCCCAATAAAGATGAGATAGATAGATAGCATGCATGATATTATTATATTATTCCATTCCAGATTTGAAATACTAGATTAGAGAAATATATCTATTTCTTTTATTTCCTGCATAGAAAGAATAATGGAGACATTATCTATTAAATTATGCAATTCATTATTTTCATTAATCACAGGAGAGAGAACACTAAAGAGCGTAAGCGAAGCTAATCCCCTCCCTGAGCGTCAGCGAAGCTATGCATTGCATTCTATATATATGTAATATCTCCCTCTATTTATTGGAAAGGAAAGATGCACTTAAAAGAGCGCGAATAAGCTAGTTCCCTGAGCGTCAGCGAAGAAGCTAGAAGTTGTATCCATTCTTTTAAGCCTTGTAAGCCTTTTCTAGCTAGCCTTGGGAATCTAGCCCTCCTTTATCTATGATGCACGCATAGAGAAGTTTGACTTATCTTGATCGTGTTTGTGTTACTGACCTTCATATATATGATATATTGGCATAGATAATTTTTGACTTGAACTAGATCCATACAAACTAATTCCCAGTTTTGTATCATAACAAATTGTTGAGATCACAGGTCGGATACAGAATAATCCCTATCGGGTATCTAAACTGGAGTTTCAGAGCACTTGTCCCATAGAATGAATAGATAATTCATAATATCTGCAATAATAAAAATAGAATAAGCAAATTGAAAGGCAAGATGTTGAGGTTGGAACAGATTGAAAAAAACCTCCTCCCCCTCGTACCTCGGGGAAGTCCCTATGGGTCCTCACCCTTCGCTTACCAAGAAAGGCGCAATGAATGGGTCCTTACCTTTTGCTTATCAAAGAGGGTAGGCGTTATTGTTCTCGTTACCTTATGCTTATGAAAGAGGGTAGGCAAAATGGGTCTACCTGAAGCAGGGTAAGCGCAATTGGTCTGCTTATAAAGGAAGGTACAATTGATGATCCTTGCCTTACCTTACGCCTACAAAGATAGGTAGTGCAATTGATTGGTCCTTACCATTCTTGCGCCGCTTATAACTTCTGGTCTCACGCGCCCTCTTTCTTGGTCTCGCCCCACTTCTGGTCTCGCCTTATCTAGTCTCACCCTACTAAGCTTCTAATTTCCTTACAGTTATATCGCTGCCTGCCTTCAATAAATTTGATTAGGGGCGGAGCCGCTCGACCATAAGGGAGAGGGATTTATCGCTCGTCTTTCATAAGGCGAGGAGGCCCTACTAATAGGGGCAAAACTCAAGGAGACGGAAAGAGGGGAGGTGAAAATAAGGGGGGGATAATGGTAATATGGTGCAATTTGAAAGGGGCCTGCCTGGCTGACACGGATAAACAGAGATTGTAGTCAGCTTAATGACAGTCATATTTGATTGCGGTATCTTATCTTAAGGCCGGTGAGCGTAACGTATTTATATATATTATTGTGTTTAAATGAGGAGCCTGCCTTCCTCCTTAGGCATATTTTATTTATTGCCTCTTTGCTACGATTGCTACGAGTAGGCCGGGGCCGCAGGCATATTTTCTTTCCCACCCCCCCTTGCTGCATCGTAGGTCGGTGAACGTAACATCTTTATTGAAATGAGGAGCCTTCCCTTATTCTTCAAGTTGTTGGATTGGGTGCGGGGCCTTCCTTTCTTAAGTAGGTGACGGAGTTCAAAAGTGACCGGGGTACAACGGCGTAATGAAAGGGCCTTAGGACCTTGCTGTGATGCGGAGATACAGACAGAGAGAGATTGTAGGCGGTTTTCTTAATGACACCTACCATAATTGTACGGTCCTTAGTTGTGTTGCACATCGGCCACAGGAGGGGGGGGTGTGATGAAGGGCCGGCTTTTCTCCCAAAGAGTTGGATCGGGACACCACATACTGATCGCATTACATCTATTCGTTTCGGGAATGGTCGGGTTGCATACATAAACTGGTCGCACCACATACTGATCGCATCGCATCTATTCGTCATCGCATGCATAATATATACAATGTAAGACATGCTTTTTGAGAGATAGATCAGCTTCGCTCTGTCTACCTCTACCTACGATATTTTTAGATGATTTGAGCGGAAATCCCATACGATGCTCAAGCGTAATTACATATATAAAGAACTTGGAACTCACCTAGAATCTCACCTAGAATTCTAGCACGGAAATCACCGTTCGATCATCAAAATGGGAATGCATAATTACATATAGAATAAATATATCAAATACAGATCGAACCTGCTGCCCTACCTCATTGACCGATCGTGAGAGTCAAGCTCGCGGTTACCGATCGAGCATAATTACATATATCAACAAGTGGCTCTCGGTTAGGTCCGACGGAAGGAGGTCTCGACTAAAAGGAGAGGAAACAGAACCCGCAAAGGTGATTGCGTGAGTGAAAGGTAGTGGCATAATTACATATATAAAGAATTCGAAGAATCACTTCAAAACAGGTGCGGAGCCGCTTTACTGTAAGGGAAAGTCAAATAAAATCACCAAATTTGGTCATGTGAAACCAGCATCCCAGACACTATATGTGCGTTAATTCGGTTACCTTCGGGGCCCTGGACATAGCCGGGAGTAACACTTCGCATTTTGGTGAAATTAGACCTCGCTCTCTCTTTGGTTAGGCGAGTCTGCGGGCTCAGATGCAATCTCCTATTTTCTCAATTATGAAAAGCGTAATGACATATATAAAGAATGAACAGCCCTGAGTATATAAACCCAGTTCAATTAGGAACGGAGTTGCGAAACCGCAGCTCCCCTCTTCTTCTCTATTCCCACCCAACCGGATGCGCCTTAATGCTCGACCAAAGGGCGAGGAAATAAGTGAGTAAGTCCTGAGCTGAGTGATTGATCGATTTATTTTTCCTAAAATTAAGGTGCGGAGCTCTTTCCCGACAAAGGAGGGGAAGGGCTGCAGCGTCCTATTTGAGGAGTATTGAGGAGCGAGGTTAACGAGCCGCTCTAAAGACCATCGGGAGGGCGAGGACCTTTAGATGCGAAGACCAACGGGATTTATCGCTCGACCATAAGGGAGAGGAATTTATCGCTCGTCCGCATCGGGCGAGGGCCGCCATCGAATAAAATAGGCCAATGGAGGAAGGATGGCTTGCTCGAGGTTAGGAGGGCAAGGGTTTACTTAGATAAGGGTTTCTAAGGATCATATCTGTAGGGTTGGCTTCGCGTTAGAAGGGTTGATAGGGACCTTACTGGGCAGGACCTACCTGACCGCCCGCCTGACATTTATTCCCGAACTATCTTTGAGGGGAAGAAATATGAGGCGTAACGTATTGAAAGCCAGAGTGAATAAATACTTCGATAAGAGTGGCTCCTTATTAACCCTTATAATTTGAACCCGAAGGGCGAAGTCAACCCAGGATGGACCTTAAATGCCCCTTACTTGACGAAGTATTGCTTAAACGTATTGACTCACTTCGGTAACTAGGGATAGAAAATAAGGCCAAGGAGATAAGTACATAACTCCATAGAAAACCTTATTTATTCTTCTTCAGGAACATATTGAGGGGGGGGCGGGAAGGGGAGAGTGGCCGAGTGGTTTAAAGCGACAGACTGTAAATCTGTTGGAGGTTTTCTACGTAGGTTCGAATCCTGCCTCTCCCAATACCAACCAATTTTTGGTAGCTCGAAAGATACTGGCATCGGAAGCCATTCTTTAGTCATGCTTCCTCTTCAGGGTCCGCTTCAACGGAAGAGCCATGGCATTGTTTGCTCGAGGCGTTTTCTATCCGTTTAATCTCGTTCTTCTTATTTTAGAAATTCTTTGATCAAATCATTGATGAAATAATAAATTCCATAACCGATCGGGATGAGGACCAGAAATAGGGGGTCAAGGAGTGGGAGAACGGGCACGAAGAAGTGACTGTCCCAAGGATTTTAGAACATATGCTATTCACATAGATTCATCTTTCTATTTATCTTTCTGTGATGCTCTTTGAGGGGCCAGAGCATAGATAAAGGGCCTCGTGACAGCAACCTTCGCTATGCTGCTAACCTACAAACACCAATTATGTATGCACCTTACTTATATTTATTCCCCTAAAAGAGCCTTATTATAACCTGGGTTCGGGAAGATATAAAAGTATACCCACCTTACCTGAGCGTAGCGAAGGGTCCTTGTCTTATAAGTGGCACTTTCGTTTCCTTTCAAATCCTGCAGGTAGGTGATGAGGGCATCATCCGTGGTGGCAGCCTCGGGGAAATTTTGCTACTAGAAGGCTTGCTCGCTACTTCTATGTCGGTGGGTCGTGTTTGCGTTCATTGACACGCCCCCACACCACACGGGGCTTCCTGTTCGGGTTGGTTATGGGAAGTTTCGCCTCAAGCCCTCGCTCGTTTGTTCGGTTGTACCACATCCCGAACCGAAGTCACCTGACTCACTCAAAGCGGGAATCAAATCCTTTTTTCA
>Ga0233342_1000406_pt1 | contig 11171 bp, 6 predicted proteins | sample GEONDECOMP273_FD_180706 | JGI IMG/M metagenome (GOLD analysis project Ga0233342, IMG submission 180706) | Leaf litter microbial communities from Shasta-Trinity National Forest, California, United States - GEON-DECOMP-273 | ecosystem: Environmental > Terrestrial > Plant litter > Unclassified...
AATGACATATTTGAATGACCACCTACATCAATTGCATAGGGAGGGCAGTGAAATGCCGGATGGTGCGTGCTATCACAGATGCAGATGGTTACGAGATTCACGAGACATCAATCGGTGTGTTGAGAAGGTGGTTTATTTGTGACTTTTCTTTTGCTTTTTACCGTGGGCAACGTAAGGTGTTATTGCGACACCCCGGGCACCCGTTAGCATTAGCATGAATAACTTACCTGAACTACGTCACCTCAAGGTTCACCATCAATGGGTAAGGCGCTGTCCTGGTAGCCATTAACTAGGGCCCGCCATCGATTCTAACTACTGTCCCCAATATAGATGCCCCCCTAGAGTGAATAGAACAACAGGATCTAGATCTTTCAATGGTATTGGAATTGGATACGGAACATTTGAATCTAAATCTGTATACGCAATAGCAACCGGAACTGTGCTAGTCATACAAGCATATGGGCAACTAGAATAGCACTAACAGCGCAAGCAAAAAAAAAGAGGGAGCAGCACTACCACCATAAGCACCAATTCCAGCATAATACTATAAGGAAGCCGCCTACGTACGACTTGAAACCCACCCCGCCCGCTATGCTCTCTATGCTATGTTAAGCTCGATCTAGGTAGCTCTCGAAAGAAAGGAAAGGGCAGAATTATTGGTAAAGTGATTGTTTTATTGGAAAGGAAAAGCAAATCCACCCTCCCTTATGTCCAAGTGAATGAGGCGCACCTGACCTTAGAACAAGTAAGAGGTAGGTAGGTTTTTGGTGATATTACGTATGATAGGCATCGTTGAGCGGAGAACCCTTCCTTAATCGATCGTCGCGGAACGGTAGTAAGCTGCTTTAAAAATAGGCAAGTAAAGTAAAGTATACGCTAGCGCTTCCCAGTCCTCGTTCCTCCCGGCCGGCTTCCATCCCTCTATGTATGTACTCTATGCTTATAAAGCATTCTCCAAGGAATCAATCACCCGTCCGCCAGCCACCATCCATATATAATATAAAGGGGGACACATCGTAAGTTCACGAGCAACCAAGTAAGGTTGGGTCAACCAAGCGTTCTGAGCCAGGTTCGGGCTTATACCGAAGCTACTGGCTCTCAAATGGCTACGCCTTACCTTCTGCCTTCTTATTGCTCGTTATATACGAATAAATCCCCTTCCTTTGTACGCCACTATTCCTTGCTCTCCTTTTATCGAGCAAGAGCTTCGCACCTTGCCCGATGCGGACAAGCGACTTCGTACCTTGACTTCCCGGAAAACACTGTAGATCAAATCACGGAGATGTAATAGATTTTTCTAAACAAACTCCGGTCGGCTTGAGTTATGGGAAAACACTGTAGATCAAATCACGGAGATGTAATAAGCAAAAACTAAGCAACTATGGAAAAACACAGTATATAAAATCACGGAGTTGTAATCCTAATTCCCTAGACAACTCCGGTCCGACTTGAGTTCCGGAAAAACACTAAAATCACAAATAATCTTGCCCCTTCCCCTGCTGGCTCCAGCAGCTTTTATCTTATCCCGCTTGCTTACGTGGCTCTGCAAAAATGAATCAAAGAATTCGTTCTGTTGCATGTTTACAGGGTTTCATTATTTAGTTATCATTCACCGAATTTTAAGATAAGGGAGGGAGCCAAGGTTCCGTTTCCGAAAACGAACGAGGCATGGTTTCAGCTAGCTCTGGTTGCTCCAATTCCAGGGATTCTGGTAGTTATACCTTCTCCAACATGGGTTAGCTTGTACCTTGGGAGCTGCTCGCTCGGTAGCGTCCTCCCCTCGGCTTGAATGAATGGGATCTCCTTGTGTCAACTAAGCTTAGGCAGGTAAGAGAGAGCTACGAGGCAGGAGAGGCTAAGTGAGACACAGAAGCAGCAGGACTGAGCGCTTTGCTAGTTGTTCACAATAAATGGATGGCTTTTAACGGCATTGGCGATTGCTATATCTATGGTAAACTTAAAATCCCAAAAGAGGACAGGGAAGGCTACACATATTGAAAGCCAGATAGCCCCAAAAATAGGAGATAGTAGGGTTAGGGATCTAAAAAGGACAAAGCGTAATTACATAAATAATAATCTCCCTCTTTGTATACGATATTATTCTCCAGTTCCTTATGATCGAGATCCAGATGCATTTATTACAAGTTGATAAAAATAGCCAACGATCCCCCACCCAGTCATCCTAATACCAGCAATCGCAGCAAGACTAGCGAGGCAACCCATCCCCCGATCACCCCACTCACGGAAGGAAGCCAACCTCCCCCACCCAAGCAAGTCCTTAAAATATAGATAGGATAGTCCGACTTTCCTTCCTAAAAGAGGGCAATGCAACATACCCATCATATTGGTGAATGCTACCTATGAAAAAGTTGTCGTAGCCTTTCTCTAACAAATGACCCCCCCTTCTTTACTAACAAATATTGTTGGAGCCAGGATCCCCATTGAGGCACGAAAAGCCTTATTGCCGAAGGCTATTATTAGGTAAACTCCGATGGCGGCCCTATCGGTCGAGCGGGTTCGTACCAAACCCCCCTCGGGAGGGCTGAACAATTTGGATTATAATAAAATGAAATTGAATGGACCGGCATTAACACAACCAGTTAGTACCGGGAGTCTCTACCTTAAATACCGGGGCTCTTAAAAGGAAAATGATTCAATTATTATAGCGCGAGTCTTTAGAGAATAGGTGCTAAGGATCCCTTATGAAAATGAAAAGTTAAAGGCTCTATGCGATCATAAGTGAAAACGTGTAGATATATGACACCTAACGCAGCAGGAACTCAATGACCCCTTACCCAAATTTAACTACCTTATGACATCCTACAGAGAAAAGTCATAAAAGGACCCGGAGGGACTTCCCTGACAAAGGAAGGGAAGGACCCGGAGGGACTTTCCCGAGGCACGAGGGGAAGGGATTTTCTGACTTGCGCGCACTTGGCGCATGGTAGGACGGACCGACGTGAAAATCATATCCATAGTGACAGCCCAGACTACTATAGTTCAATGCCGATGACCATGCAAAGGCAAAATGCTTACCAAACGATCCAACCATCACCACTAAAAGATCGATATTGGCATTCTTTGAGATCAACGCGTAATGGCTTTATTGCTCGAACCTGTGCACCGCCTAACCTGTTTGTTACGGGGTAACCGCCCAACTAAAACCATTGGGGGAATCAATCACTTCTGATGAACTGACACGCTAGCGAGATTTTGCGTGATTCATAAGAGATAGACAGAAAGTAAACACAATGAAAACAATATAAAAAAGAAACTTAATTACACTGATTATTCTCCTCCAAAAGGGCTAGATGGTGGCTAACCTATGCTTCCCGTGAACATAATATAATCCGCAAGAGCTTACTCTTCTTTTTACTCCCTGAGACAAACAATGCTGATCGGCTCAGTTCAGTCCGTCTCTTCACCTGGTCAGTGTCGTCGGGCTCCTTTCAATTCTAAGGGCTTTAGCGTTGTTCGGTAAATGCGGCTGCACAAAGAAGGAGGTTCCAAATACGAGATTACACTCGCACCTAGCCCGCCTCTTCCGCATAAAGGGGAGCCATTTAAGATAGGGTTTTAACCCTCCCTATCCACCAAGCAATTCCGTGGCCAATAAGCTGGTCCAATTCTTCGCTGCACTGCGTGAAGCTTGGGGGACACCAGTAGCGGGATAAAGCCGTGATTGTGTTCGCCCAACCCTGGTCAGTCAAACAAATATAGCTAACCGCTAGCATAACCCCCGTGCAGTGGCTTATAAGTGTATATCGCTTGGCTTCCCTACCCGTCGTGGGCTCCACAGTGAAGTAGAGCTCGTAGCGTTCGGTCGTTTGGTTCGTTACTACAATGGTCCAGACGAGGAGCAATAAGCGTCAAGGGCAAGGAGCGCGGAATTGGCTAGTCTTTCAACTAAACTGCATCCGTCCCAAGGTAAGTTACAGAGACATATCTGCAGAGATTGCTAAGGCATAATATGATCCCTGTTCCTGTGGCGGCCAAAGTCCTCGGTTAAGGGTCACTCGCGCATCCTTTCCATTGCTATGGTCGAGAATTTCCCTGTTTCCCAAAAAGAGATACAACTTCTATAAATGGATTCCAATCTCCCCTGCTGCTGATGGTTATGGATATAGAACTGGGCGAAGGTAAGCTGCTACTGGCACGGGCATGTATGCTTTATAGTTGGTTCCGGGTTTCGATCTTTATATATAACTCAATATGTATTTGGATTTTGTATTTGGATCTGGATGATCCGCAATTGGATCTACTGTTTGCCTTACCACCTTCTCTAACTTACTTATATGCTAAAGCCTCCGTATCTTTGGCCAACAACCTCAACTGCTGCGGGATTAGCCTTTATAGAGACTGGATCGACTCGTTGAACAATAGTAACTTAATCCGCTGGTTCAGGGTAAACCTCAAGCGTTGCTGGCTTTCGAACTTAAAGAGGCCCTGCTGCGGGGTAGACTTTGAGTTGTGCCTAATAAAGGTAAATCACCTATGCTGCGGGTGAATCTGCTCGCTTCCCCACAATTAGAGAATATACAATTGGATATTGGACTAATGGGGGTGCCCGCGCCTTCTATGTCTTTGCTTATAGGGGATTCGCATGCACTAGATTTGAAACCTTATATGTCTCTGTATATGTGCCTAGTGAGTCTTCTGGCTATCGAACCGGAAGGGGTTTAGGATCTAGAACAGAGCAAAGGGAAGCTGGGGCTTATACTTATGCTTCCACACAGTCAACGAGATCCAATACTGCGGGGTGGTATGCTTTTGCCAATGCTGATGCTGTCTTTGCTCTAGCTACTTATTCTGGTTCACAGGTAACTGGTTCAAGTTCATTGGCTTGGTAAACTTGATCTGTTTTTGCGTCCTTCATAGTAATAAGCCCTCAAACGGGCTTTGTGGGTGGACTAACTCCAATCGGAAATGGGACTTCATCCGCGCGAGATGATGGTGGGAAAGCTAGTACAGGAAGGGAAACTTACGGAGCCTAAAATGTCTTTTTGCAACAGGAAGTTATTAAACTGAACGAAGGGAAGTTAGGGACTATGGCACTCAAAATATAAGGAGCGCTACGAGCTGGCTTTGAAACGGAAGGAACTGAAATCTTGTTTTAAGGATATTGACTGTTTATAACCAGATTAGACTCACCACAGAAAAAAAAGGGCGGTCGAAGATCTGCTGATCGTCTCATGTATACATTCAGAGAACTGCTCAGTATAATCTAAGTTATCTGGAATTACTGAATTTCGCTTGATTTTACTGTCAAAATCGACAACTGGGAATAAGTATAATCTGGGAAAGGACCGGGCAGCATTACTGAAGGATTCATGGAGAACGAATCTATCTTACTGGAATCCATTCCTACGCTGTCTGATCACCTATATTAATTACAACCAAGGATTATATACTTTACTGGGGCCCTATACCTTTGAGGATTGATAAACAATGGCTTCTTCATGCAGAATGTATACAATAGATTGAGGAAACTTGCCACAAGTTACCCTGGAATTGGAAAGCTTCTGCCTACAGCTTTCACCGAAGACTAGTAGCGTCGAGATATCTCTTCTTTCTCTTCCCGGTTGGTGCGATCTCCCGGAACAAGTTTGTATATACGATTTTCACCTCGAAGCTTGCCGGCCTCGCTCGATTTATTCATTCTTTATTTTGGAACAACTTCCAATCCCTAGTCCCGGGGGAAAGCCGGTAGGTCCCACCCGAAGTGTCCCATCTTAATAGATACTGCTCTTCCATCTCCCCCACAACTACAGTCGCATGGCTTCGCTCTGCTCAGGATTGGGAAGAGAGACCTTTCAAATCCAAATAGAGAAATAGGGGCCTCGTGCCTTATCTATTTCAATAGGAATAGGGCCGCCCCTATCCATTTCAATAATAGGTTCTTTTTTATCACCCCAAAAGTTTAGTTATCCCCGAGATCTCCATACATACGGGAGGAAGATCGACTATCATTTGTAGAATCTAATGGGGAACTCCACGATGCAATAGGCTTGTTCCTTCCTGCCCAAGTGAAAATGAGACTTCCGTCACAATTGTCATTCAAGGTTGTCATTGCCATTCCTGTTCGCTTTTTTTGGCCCTGGGTGTTTCTCTCTGATGCCTTTATCCCGAATGAGATCCCAAGGTGTTGCTCTAGATAGATCAAGTGACCTAAAGAAGTAGTCCCCGTCTGCCCAAGCAAGGTGTTCTGATATAATCACGTGACCTCATGACTCGTGTTAGTTGGTGGGCTGAGACGCCTATCCTTTTATATATAGATATATATATGTAATTACGCATCGAATAAAAGGGAGTAAGGAGGAAAGTGAGGCAGGGCAGTGAAGAAAGAGTAAGGGGATGGGCTTAGGCAGGATAGGTAGCTTAGAGGTCCTCAATCAACGGCGAGGCAGGGCAGTCAGAAGCAAAGGCGGTATAGAGAGCTTTCACCATGTTTTGGCTTAAGCGGGTCTTGATCCCAGCAATTTCAGGTAGATCTTGAAGTCTTTCAATGCAGTGACGGTAAATGTGGTGTATTCAAAAAAAGTAAGTAAGTTGGTTTCCTCTCCCCTCCTGGTGTACTTAGAAAAAGTCACTTAGTTGGTTTACCTCTTCCCTCCCTTAAAGGAAAACCTCCTAAATAATAATAGAGATACCTAGGCCTACCAAGCCTTATCCATTCTAAATCATTCTTAGGCTGGATGGCCTGGGATAAAAAAAGAAGAGTTCACAGGCCGGGAAGACCGGTTTTAGGAAGGTCCGGAGGGCTTGTCCTTTTGAGGGCAAGGGATAAAATAACCTAAAGAGAAAAAGTGAATAAAGAAAACGTCGTTCTGTAAGTATGTTCTGGTCTAAAATGATAAATTGTTCATACCTCCCCACCCAATAAGTAAAATAAGAACTCGCTTTTGAAAATAGGTAACTTGATGATTGAATGTAGTTAAGGTTGCACCTTCCTTCCATCAATAGTCAACTCGCTGTTCGCGTCATTTATTTAGAATAGGGTTGATACCTCACCCGCCTCGCCTAAGCCTATCAGTTACCTGCCAAAATCCTGAGTAGCTATCTGTACCGCCTAAGCCTCTTTCTTATGCTGCCCCGCCTTCTTTACTGCAGCGAGAAACACAACCTTTGAATGGAAGTGCCACTCTGCTTTCTATATGATGATCTTATTTCGGGATTGCTACTAAATAATTGGTATTGCAACAAACCTTTTCTCCAAGGCTCTATTCCCCACCTCCCACCTATGGTATGGGCTCTTCTTTATCTGGGTGCCTGCTGCCTTTTGAGTTCTATCTCTGGGTGCCTTTTGAGTGCTGTTTCTGTGCTCTCTGACAAGCGTAATAACATATATAATGTGAAATGCTTATGCATACGGTACTAAGGAAGACCGAGTTAGTTAGCTTGCCTAGCCTGTCTTGCGTAGCGTATACTGCCAGCGTCATAACGTAGAATAATGAAACGCATAATAACATATATAAACAAAATGTGCGATCACTCACTCAAATGATAAGCCACATGCAGAATCCCACCAAACCGTGATCTATCTTGTCACACCGAATAAATGCATAATTACACAATGCATAATTACATATATATACAAATGAATAAAGAATGAATGGAAGTCAAGAAAAAGTCACTAAGGGAGAGGAAAGATTAACCAAAGTTAGTCGTGTGAAACCAGCATCCCAGGCACTATATGTGCGTTCTTCGGACAACAGATATCAGAAGTGAGAATGCTATGTGCGTTCTTCGGACAACAGATATCAGAAGTGAGAATGCTGACATGAGTAACGAGAAATCATGTGAAACCCGCTAGTCCCAGCTTTCTTGGCAGAGTGAATCGGGATTGAAAGATGCTTTCTCCATAATGAAGTCCTCCGTTTCTTCCGGAGGTAGGTGCTGCAGAGACTACTCGCAGCGAGGAAGAGACGATAGTACCAAGTGACACATAGAATATGGCAAGGAGATATGGAGCCACCGACGTATCTACAACCACATCCTCAAGCGGCAGTGAAACGGGTATTGTGAATGCGAGATGCCAGCGGAATGATCGGCCAGCAGACAGACTAGCAGTAGGTTAGAGCTCTGGCGTAAAGTGGGTTCTGAGCCCTAGTTGGATGAGGCTAAAGTGTGTGGGGTCAAGCCGCAGTGAGGCTACTGGGAAAGCGCCCCCCTCCCTGGATGAATGGATGAAGTAATCGCGACCGGGTGGGAAATTGAAGAATGGTAACTGGAAAGAGAGTCCGGGGACGACTGGAACAGCAGGAGTAAACAGAATAGAAAATTCGTTGACTAACCGGGAATATAGCCAGCCCCCCATGTTCCCATGAATGAAGTGGTGTGGTTCTGTATCAATAAAAGCTAGATGTTTAGATCCTATCTAGTCTAGCGCCGGGCTAAAAGGCGTTAACCTACATGCTGTTTATAGCAGCTATAGGGGGGAGGGCATGTTAGGGGAGGCAATAATGAAGTTGGGTCCTCGAATGTGAGGGCGGGCGTTAATGAAGCCGGGTCCGCAAATTGAGGGGGAAGGGGATAACTAGAAGGGGGGAAAGGTTGATCCTGCCTGTCTAAGTCTCTAGCAGTCCTTCCTAACTAAGTGCATTCATTCCTGTGGTATAGGGAAACTAGGTCTATATATGGGTGCACAGGTATATAAGAAACACATAAGTTAATAGGTAAGGGTAAGTTAGTTGTTTCATGCCATCCACATCCATGCCATATCGGTGGGTCTATAGTGGTACCTCCTAAGCGATTCATCAAGTGATCTAAAGCTAACATGTATAGCTCTAAAGAGGGAGGAATAGGTAGTAAGTAAAGAAACACTTCAGTAAGGGATAAAAGGGTGAGGGTGAGATTGTCTGATCCGGTCCCTGGGGATAAATAAGGGTTGTGATTAGCTGTTCCCTGCCCTCCCCATGAAGCGATTCCAGAAAGGTAGTATAGGTGGAAGGAAAGTCTAGTTCTAGCAGGTGGGATAGGTAATGTGTACTGGAGGTAAAGGTAAGGGGTTGTGTCGTGTCATGCCATCCCGCCCGGGTATTCGGTACCCACTAAGCAATAAAGGAAGCAAGTGGTCTAGTTCGAACATGCCTAGCCGAGGGTGGGTAGATTGTATGGACTTAATAAAAGGCAAGGGTAAATAGTTCATAGTAAGAGTGCCATACCAACCGACAAAGCATTAATAGAGCAAGTGTTATCAAAGGCATGTCCTCTCCTAGGTCTGATAGGTCTGAAGCTCGTTCATCCCATCCGACGAGGCTCTTTGATGGACCACATAATCCATCCAAGCCATCTGGTAGTTAAACAATAAAAGCTTAAGTTTCCCAGGATATCCGGGTTCTGGCTGGCTATAGAGAAGCAATCGAACAGGACAGTTCATCCTGTCCCGCCCACTAAGGTATTCCTGGCTTCATCAATTGGTAAGGGCAGCACTCTCTAAACAAAGGTTGGGTAAAGCAGTAAGTCAAGGTCTGGTAAACAGGTGGATAGAGATGCACGTAAGTAAAGTAAAGTAAGCATGGTAAAGGGTTCATAGCAATAGTGTATACCCCCCTTTGATTCCTAGCTGAATGAATTGGTAAGAAGGGCAGGCAGCTGAGTAAAAGGTAAATAGTCCAGTTCAAAGTGCTGACCCCCATTCAATCTCTTATCTTATGGCAGTAGTTCCTAAATGAAATAAGGCAGTTCCAACCAAGATCCCACAACGTAGCTAGCTGTCCAACATTCATAAGGTAGGCTTTAAAAGGTAATATGTGAATGCTTTTAGATTCAATTTATTCAAATAGATGGGAAAGTGACGTTATATTTCAGAATAAGGGCATTTACTGTGCCTATGAGAGGTACTATAGGGGCGTGAGGGTAGGAGGTTGCTAGGGTGTCTCTAGATGATATGATTAGATGGTATGCGATAGAGCCTAGGTGCCTTATTGTATTGGTACATTTATTTCTAGGGATAGGGCCCTACAGGTCATAGAGGCTAGTTTACGGAGGTAAGGAGATAGAGCCACCAGATATGCAGCATAGCTGAGAGGAATGATATCTATAGTTTATCGGTTAGAGGCAGGCAGATATTACACGATCACTAGCGAGCACAGCATGTAAACCTGTTACTGGAGCACCGCCACTAGCGCAGAAATAGAAACAGGGGGGGCTCTTGGAGATATAGCTTATGGAGACACTACTAGTCAGATGTAACTCTAGATAGGTATGATAGACACACATTTTTGGGGGGCTAGCCTTGACATATAGATGAATAGCTTATCTATTTTGAGACACAATGACCCTATTTATTTCTTTTTATCACAAATACTTGATGTATTTTCACCATGTGGTAGTATATTATTAATATATAATATTAATATGAGTGATATCTATTATACACCATTGCACTTATGATTTCATTTTTATGTTATGCATTGTATGAATGACCATGTATGTGAGATATATACGGAGATTACTAACTAACCATTCGTGCATGCAGCGAAGACACCCAATGGAGATTGCGTAGGACGAGATCACTTAATACAGAAGTGAAAAATATACAAGGTCCGGAGGGCTTGTCCTTTTGAGGGCAAGGAAGCCAATAATGAAAAGGAGACTACACTAATAGGATGTACAAGTATGCTGAGGAGAGCAAGAATGGAACAAAGGCATGATGCCCCATGTGTATGGCGGGAACACTTGCATAATAAAATAGTTAAGAGCATACGCTTCATGAATAGATGATAGATTAAGGCTAAAACTTACCATTGCAACTAGGACTACTAAATGTTCCCATGAACGCCAGCAGACATGTGGCAAGTATATGTGAGTAAAGGGAGGAAATATGATATAAACATGCGTAAAGACACACGCTCATCTGAAACTCACACCTTAACTTAGGTAAGTACTTGGATGAAGGATCACACTTCACATCCCAAAGAGTTACATAGTATGGCATAACTAGCATATGAATGAATGAAATGGAGAGAAAATAAAAAAGGTTTCAATTCTGAAAAGAGTAATAATAAACATGATAACTAAGAGCTAAGCAGTTTTGTCATCAGGGATATGAATGAAAAAAATCCACCAATAAAGAGAAATTAGAAGCACCAACCTAAGCAACCCAACTAAGTGACATGAACAATTATAGAGGTAAGTAAGCATAAGCCTAGCATGCATGCTATAAAGAT
>Ga0233342_1000407_pt1 | contig 11161 bp, 9 predicted proteins | sample GEONDECOMP273_FD_180706 | JGI IMG/M metagenome (GOLD analysis project Ga0233342, IMG submission 180706) | Leaf litter microbial communities from Shasta-Trinity National Forest, California, United States - GEON-DECOMP-273 | ecosystem: Environmental > Terrestrial > Plant litter > Unclassified...
TCATAAGTTCTGGCTAAATAAATAGTTAGTTCCCACGTCACGATCCAACACTACAACTATTTAGTAAATACTGCCTCACAATACTTAGTTATTTAACCGGCTGCTAGGCACTTACTTACAACTTTCGTATTGACATGATAAGCCTACTTGATTATTACTTAACTGTTACCCACCTGAAATGCTTTTATTCATTGATTTCCCTAAAAATAACCGAATTCAATACCCCGGTGGTAAGTTGGCCACCAGTAATGGAATCTGCGTGCAGACAGCCCTGTTTGATAGACTACTGCTAAACATATATTATCTTACTCTTATCTTACGCGCTTGGATCGGTGGGCTTTATTGCTTTGGGATTTACCTGTACCCAGACTTTATGTTCGACCTACTGCTACTCACGACCTGGTGGGTGGCTAACAACCTTGCTTGGATGGGTCTGCGTGGTAACTGCCCTGTTTTATATACTGCTACTGCCTGCCTTATTATATGTTTTTAGTGCTTGGATAGGCACTTGCACTTAGATCGGAGTACTTCCTGAATTAATCTGCTGGGTACTACGACAACTTGGATTTAATAGCTATTAAAAAAAGGTAGTATATGGTGAAAGCAGCAGCAAGTAAGGATTAGGTTGTTTATTCCGTCCTGATACCAGGCTAACCTAAGTGATTTATTCCTCAAGTGGTCTAAGGCTATTTTTAGACTCTATGGGCTTCAGTAAATACATAAGTAATAAGTAAAAAGGTGAGGTTGCCTGATCCGGTCCTTACTAAGAGGGTTAATAGTAGTACCTACTGAGCGCTTTATTAATAAAGTGAGGGCAGGTCTAGATCTTCCAGTTGTGAATTCGGGGTAGTTGGTTGGTCAAATAAATAGTAAGAGTGCCCTCCTAAGATATTCCTGGCAAGTGTGAAAATATCCTGACTTTTAGTCGCCCATCCGGTATTTTGCTATATAAAAATTCCGAGTTCTGGAACCCAGATGGAAAAGAGCCACCCGCCTTCTGACTGACCCTGCTTGAAAACACCAATCTTTTCTATTTATCCAACCAAAACGCCTCACCATATGAATAGTGAGTTGGTTTAACCCCCAAACTATAGGAATAGTTAGTAGGCTCCTTACGTCGCCCCGTTTGGCTTCAGCTTTTAAAACTGACCGGAACTCCCTCACCAATGAAAAAACTAAGCAGTTCAGAGAAGATTGGCTGCCCCGCCATAATAATGTGGGAACAAGACCTCCTTCCTCTTTCGAGAAATGAATTACATAATAAATAAAGTTGGCTACAAACATAGAGTGATGGACCCCAGTGACACTACTCAGTACAATAATCAGGGCACATAAATTGATTTTATTCATACTAAAATATGCCGTTTCTGGAAGTTTCTATTTTGGGTATGCCCTAGCACCCAGGCCCACTTCGTATAACCAATAGAAGGGATCAAAGAAGTTACCCACCATCTCAAAATGTTGAATTGCTGAATCAGGCATTCATTATAGCTAGTCTTTTATATAGCTTTTATAGATAGAATTACAGATCTATATAAATTGATAACTAAGAGAAAAAGACAAGTTGAAAGAAAGCTAATTTCGGGAACCAACCTTATGGATGGAGACAAACAACTGGAAGTGTACCACCGTAAGGCAACTATCTCTTTTTACAAGAATGTAATTTTTTATTCAGAACTATTTGCCATGGGCTAAGGCGGATCGGAAGCTAGTGTCCATAAATACTACTCTATTTCTTATATTATCCGTAAGACACAATATTTTTGGTTGGACAACAATATGCCAACTTCATATCATTTTATTTTGTTGAGCAATGAAACCTATTGTTTAGGTTATTGGATTACCCATCTCATAATAATCCATCGGGAAACATAAAGTGAAGTTTCTTATTTATGAAAATGGAATTGAAGTAAATTTACTATATATTATTATTGGGAGGGCAGGGGATACAATGGGACTAATCCAATGGGGGTTTACTTCCCTGTAGCCATACCCATTTTAGGAATTTTATCTCTGGGGAATGCCCTTGCACCTATACCCACTTCCCTAGCTGAGAGTAAGGATAAAATACCAAAAAGAGTTAAATCCAAGTGTCCCGCCTTAGTACCAGACCTACTACTATAACCCATTAATCTATGATATTGCCATCTATACGTTGAAATTGTCCATTCAAAACATTCCCTTCCTGAGTTCTAAAATTAGCAGTAGTTCACCTTAGCAGTAGTGCAGAAGTAGAAGTGTAGTTCTGTCATATTAAGTCTTTATGCATATGCTAGCTATTCGATGAAGTTTCCGTTTATCGCTTTCGTCGCTAACCTTTCGACTTAAACCTTTCCTCTCTGTTAAATTAGAAGCTTTATTGCTAAGTCTTAGCCTTTCAATCTCTGACTTTCTTGCCTTTATATATAAATATGATATCTAATTTATCTTCTAGCTCTGCCTGGCTATGACCAGCTTACAATGGACCCTCTGGAATGACCGGTTGGCACAATGAATGATCAGCTATTAATAACAACTGGCTATGAGTGGAATGACCTTAAGGTGCAGAAAGCAAGATAGAATGAATAGGCATGACTGTTTCCTTTGGTGTTCACATCCCTAGCTATGCCCGATGCCCGGGCGGGATACCGTCATAGTCAATTACTATATATCTATGTGTAGTATCTATACGTTTTAATGATATTGCCATATATTTTCACTTTGCACCGGTTCAATTTGTCCTTTATAAGAATAAATATATATATTCCTGGGAATGGGAAAGAATCCATGGGAGCTCTCCACTTCCCTTAGGCTACTACTCCGCGCTGCTATAAAAAAATTTGTTCCCGTAAGCTCTAATACTTGCCTTTATAGTCCAACTAGTTGATGTTGCTTGTTGATGCCAGGAGGCGATCCAATAAATGCCAAAAGGTAATAATGGCTTCCACTCGATGCAGTCCATTGTCATAACCTCATTTTGATGGGTTAAAGCCATACTCATCGGAGCATATAAATGGACTCTTTCCGGTAGGCCTTAGCAATAAGTAAGTAATAGCTCTAAAGACTGTAGTTCCATCCATAATAAATTATGGTCCCCAGTAAAGACACTTGCTTTACTACTTGTCTTAGCCCACAGCCAATAGTACAGAAGTTTCTTTTAACTTATAATAGGAAAACCTTCTCAATACACATAAACTTTTATTTATTCAGTACCAGAGCAAGAGGCCCTAGTTTATACCGACGAGTCACATAGCAATATTACCATAATGCGGATTCCAGGTGGACCAATAGAGATAGGTATATTATTCTGTGTTGCTGGTCAGTTTAACGCATTACCCATACCCCCCCCGTTTTATATTGACCCTTTAGAGAAAGCCCTTCCCCTTGATCGCTAGCGCTTGCCCATCATTGCTGAACTACTTTTCTTTTTGCCTAACCTACCGACCCCGCTACTAAATTTTGACCCTAGCAATCAACCCCGACGACACTGGATGGATAGTGGATTGATAGACAATGTGGATAGATAGACCACTCTTGTCTTTTATCGTAAGAAGGGCTTATCACGGCTGGTACTGGGTACGGTATCCTGTGAGGATAGAGATCTGGTTAGTGGTGAGAACCATAGTGCATGTCGATGGACGCGCTAAAGGGAATAAGTAAAGGTGGGTCACGATTTGACTGTAGCATACCAAGGCAAGGTTTATAAATAAACTAAGTTGGTGCCGATGGTGGTTCTGGGTCAATAGCTGCCGCCTATGCTTTTTTTTCTTCCTGTTGCGAGTAATTTTATATACTTCTGGTGCTCCTATGGATCAACTCGCTTCGCTAAGCAACAGTAAATGAAACTACTTATTAAACATGTGCTTGCACTCAGTGAACTGCTACTAGTGCTGCTTTTCTACTTAAACTGGAAACGAGGGACCAGGTAAGTGCAATGTAATGCTTTGCCTCTTCTAATGATTCCGGATCAACGGGTGCCCGAAGGATCAAGCGTCTATGCTGCTAGAGGTGCTATTACTGGTGCTGGTAGTTACAGTTCAATTGGTTTTATAAACTCAATAAACAGGTGGGGCTGCTTCAATGGCTGGTGGTGGGCCTTGGAACGGGCTACTCGCTTTCTCTGCTACTGCTTCTTCGTCTCTAGGCCCGATATATTACTCCGGGCAGCATAAACCCCATATATATGCGGAGCTATCAGCAGTAATAGCAGTTGAAGTTGCAGAACATGTTCGATAACTTGATGGAAACGTAGTAGTGCTTGTGATTATATGGTGGGTGGAATGCACTTTAGATGGATGGGCTCCATAGGTATATATTTTATGGTTATAGATGGCGAGGTGCAAATGCTTGTTCATGGCCCGACCTACCTCACGATGTAAAAACGAGCAAGGGATAAAGTGAAAATGGAAAACAATATTTATGATGATATTAAAACACGACGTAAACTGGGGAGTTGGCATCCATTATGCGGAAGTTGGGTTACATTGTGGATGTACATAATAAGAGATTTTATTTTATTCTTTTTCAAGAGCTCGGGATCACTGCTTTCTTTTTACCTACATAATACAATCTCTTCACTTTCACTAAAACCGACTTCATTCCTATATTTTGGGCTTTTCGCCTAACATGTTCTGCAGTGGCTTCAGTAGCATACTTGGTTGAGCAGCGAGACCCTCCTTTCATTTCCTCCAAACAACCTGCGGGGGCTCCAGTTTTTTTATTACCCTTCTCATCCGTCACGGTAAAAAAAGAAATAATAATCAAAAGGAAGGTATTAGTGTGGATCAGCGGTAAATGGACAAAATCTTGATCTTGGTTTTTGTCCATATTTATTTGTCGCTCCGATTGCTCATATTCCTCTGGGACGCTTTGTACAAAGTTCATTTATTTTACACCTCTGTCTGCTCTGCTCTTCACAGTGTTATTTAATTTCTTCACCCGAGATTGCTTTGACGACCACTAAGGCCGGATACTGAGCGGAGAGTGAAATAAGTTATTTTCGCTTTCAGGCTCAAAAATAATTATATATGAGATTCCGATAAAAGTGATGGATCGATCCAGATTGCGTTATCACTGATAATTTGACTAATAAATCAGTACAGAACTGAGAGATAAATGTGCTTGCTATTATTTTAAATGCATTATTCCACAGATGGAACCTGTTATAATGTCGTAAAGAATCAACTACTCTAGGGGCTGAAAAATTGCTAGTTTGGTATCAATTGGTTCTCGACGCGCTTAGCTAGCTTGCCGATCGATATTGCACCTGGGGAGCGGACACTCACTATAGCTACGTAAATCACATGGATAAATTGTATATCATTTATCCTCCCCTCCTTTGCAGGAAGACTATTATTTTGTTGTCTCTTCCTAACTGCAGTTCCCTTCCTCCCAGCCTATTTTTAATAACTGCAACCCATAGTACCTTGAACCCTATCCCCCGCGCACATTACCATATTACCGCTGGACCAAGCAATAAACCGTAGGAATCTAGGGCTCTCGCTTCTTTTGACTTCTACAGGTCAGTCCCCCCCCTTCACGGCCTAATTATTATTCAGGGGCAACTGATTCTTTTGATCTCTGGGTCTACGATAATTTGACTCGTTTAAAAGGATATGGTTCATATTCAAATTGCAGCAATACCTTCGGGTACTTTATGATGGGTGGGCCTGGATCGAAAGTTTTACCTTATCTATCTATTCTTAGTAAAGTAGCAAAAATTGCCTATAGTAATGCTTGGAAAGGAATAAGTACCCGAAGGCTATGAGGATGCTTTGAGGGCCCGATTACGTCCAATTATATAGTCGTCTACCAAATATTCAGGTTGGTAGAATTGCAGTCTTATTTATTTGGTTACGAAGTCTTATGCACCTACTATCAGCATATGGATGGATCCAGAGGATCTTCCCTTGGAACCTACTTATCGGGCCACCTCAACCTCAGTGGGGTAACGAACGGGTGGAAAACATAATTGAGGGGCCCTATGGAGAAAGAAGAGACTGAAGATCAAGGCGCTCGCTATTTTGAGCCTCGGTTCCTCACCTCAGACCAGTTCTGAAGAACCAGAACCCGCCGAGAGTTATTTTGGAAGCCAGGGCAATATTCTTAATAAATCGAACCCGATATTTTGGAAACCACGATTACATAACGAGATAGAGATCAGCAGGAGATATATTGGGCAAAGCCAGGAGAAAGATGTTGCGAAGATCTGAAGCTTCCTTGAATCTAGAGAAGTCTGCTCCAGTCAATCAAGGGTACCATAGGGCCAATCCGAAGGTGCCTCTACACGACCTGAATCGGTAGCAGCGCCTTCAGCTATAGATTCTTAAGAGCTGGAAAACGAGTTGTATAAAGTAAATAAAGATATTGATAAGCTTCGATTTTGATTGTGGTTTATATTATTTATATGGATTCTATAAACTCTGTTCTGTTTCGAATCCGTATAACGTAAATTCGTACCAGGATGAGGCAGCAATCTTACTAGGGCAGCGGAGCAGTATGGGCTCGATGTCTCGGCAACCTACGTTTTATCCCCCCCCACGTTTACCATATATATTTCAATTTTGAAGAAGGGGTTTATTCCATCCGGTTGATTGGATTTATGGAGGTTCAAGGTTATTTCGGCATGTTTCCTATATTGGAAGAGTGCTGCGGACATCCTAAAGCGGGCATAAGGCGGGAAATAATGGGTAAAGCGAGCTTAAAGCGAACTGACTACTATGGATGATGTTGAACAGGGAGAAAAGAAGGCGGGCATAATATGGATAGGCGTACTGAAAGATTCATGGTAAAAAGGTATGGTCCAAGGATAATTTTGCTTTTCCAGGGAAGCGTAGGCTGCTGAGTATAAGGCGCCAAGTAAGTTCCAAAAACAATAGGTATGAGGAGTTGCAGTAGGTTTGCGTAGTATCCAAAGTGTACCGAGGCAGTCAGTCTGATCTGTATGGGTTTCAGTATAGTTCCGAGGCGTATCCCACCCAAGTCTTATTTAAAGGCTATTCCCAAGGGTTAGGTATAAAGTTTATGGATGAGTAATAGAAGCTAGGTTAAATTGTTCCCGGTAATAAGAGCCGTGACCTTTTTTTCTTTCATTGTAACCAAATTATGCCGGTCACAGTGTTGATTCGGTCGGTGACCTAAAATAAATAACTTTATATTCAATTTGTATTATGCGCCTATTATATATGTTAAAACGCAAACATATAAAAAGAAATGCCCACCTCTCACATTTGGAGGGTGTTTTCTGGAACCAGTAGCCAATCCAAGTAGCGGACCCGGTTGAATATACCAAATATCAAAGCCAAGCAGCTGAGTATTAAAGCCAAGCCAATCCAAGTTGTTAAAACCCCTGGCTTCCTTCCCGCCGTAGGGGGGGGGAAGCGTGGATGCGGTAATGGTAGACCGGGGAATGGTAGAATGGGATTAAGCGTTCGTATTGGGTAATGCTGGGCGTATTGGTGCTGGAGTATAGGGTACTGAAAGGCATACTATTAATTAGTATTTGGTACTTAAAGCGTAAAGAAGACTGCGCAGTTGAATCCTACCTTCTTGCTAGCAATGGGGCCCCGTGAGGAATAAATAAAAAAGTTCCAGTATATAAGTTCCGAATAATCCCCACCAAATAAGTAACTTATATATTTTGTATAGCCGGGTTCCACCCTAAGTGTCCCATCTGAGTATTAAAGCCAAGCTGAATGGCGCAGCATCTTTCGTCTCGGTCTCGTTCCTCAGTACCTGTTCTGGTTTAGGTATATAGTAGGGTTATAAATAAGGTGGGTGGAAAGTACAAGATTGATGAAAGTCCAACTTAGATTAGATTATTCCCCTTTATAATATGATTTTCTTCTATTGCTAGTCCTATTGCTTCTCACCTTGCTCCTCTTGCCTTGCTTGGATTATTACTTACTGCCTTCTGAATTTATATTATCCCCCTGCTTACTCCTCTTTGCTGCTAGGTAGGCTGAAGGTAATGCTAGTAATAATGCTGATGATTAGAATGATGACGCCGGGAATTCTGCCCCTTCAACGGCTTCTGGTCGTGCCGCTCTGCTTATTGAAATAATGCCATTTCTTGCCCCATATTGCAAGCCCGGGAATAAGTAAGCCGGTTCCACTGATGCTTCTTATTTGAATGATCCTGGAAAGGATCCTGGTAATGATGCTGCTCTGGGAACTGAGGATGCTGGAAATAATTATGTTTGATGAACTGCTGGTTGAAATGTTGTTCAATTGGTTCAATTGATATCCCGGGAACTGAGGAAGCCGGGAATGCTTATACGGCTGCTCCTTCTTATGCTAGAAATGATGCTCGTTAAACTGTTTATTTCAATGCCGGTTCGACTGCTGGAAATGCTATCCCTTCAACTGATAATGGAACTGAGGAAGCTGGAAATCCTTCAATTTATGTTGGTTCAAATGGTGTTTATGGGAATTATGATGCCTCAAGTGCTTCTGGGAATGTTGTTCCTTCAACGAAAGAATTCCATTTCAACTTATGTTGGGAATTATGATGACGCAGGTAATCCTGGTTAAACTGTTGACGCTCCAACTTCTGATTTAAATGCTTGTTAAACTGGTGCTTATGGGGCCTAATCATGTTGGTTCAACTGAGGCTGCTTAAAATTCTGATCCAGGTAATGCTGGTCGTGCTGCTGCTTCGACCGACGCCAGGAATGATGCTCCTTCAACTGCTGGTCGTTCTGCTTGGAATTGGAATAAGAAAGCTGGGACTACTAATAAGGCTTCCCCTACTGATCCTGATTATGCCTATTCTCCTGCTTGTTATGCTGGTTCTGCTGCTGGGACTATTGCTTGGACTAATGATGTTTCTCCTGCTTGTTATGCCACTACTTCTGCCGGGTCTACTGCCGCTTATGGAAATGATGCTCGTTCAGCCGCTTCTGGGCTAGAAAATGAAAATTCCCGCCTTCCCACCGTCAATTCTTTTGAGTTTCAGTCTTGCGACCCAAGAAGAAGGTCCGAAGGTCTTGTCCGCATCGGGCAAGGAGCTTGCCTTTATTTATCTATTCCCACCCAACCGGAGTCGCTCGACCAAAGGGAGAGGGCTGCTCATTATTTCTTTATATATGTAATTATGCTAGATTCGGTATGAAATAAAACTGGAATAAAACTAGTATGTTATGCTAGATTCAGTATGGGTGAGTCGTCTTCCCTTCATTCTTTATATATGTAATAACACGGCGATTCGGTGCTCGTCGAAGGTGAGTGCGAAGCAGCTTATTTGTTTGTTACTCCCGCTGGAGACCACTGAGTTTCTATGCTCAGGGACGGAGTCGCTCGACCAAAGGGCCGCCATCGCTGCTCATTCTTTATATATGTAATAACACTAGTGATCGAATGGTGATTTCCATATAATATTTATATATGTAATTATGGAAGTGGATTTTGATCTCGAAATGATCACTTCACTAGCGACGGCGATAACCATTCTTTATATATGTAATTATGCTTGTTGCCTTATTCCTTGAAACAAGGTGTTTCACAAGCCTAAAGTTAGGGTGATTCACAACACGTACCTCGAATACTTCCCTAAATGAATGAGGCGCAGCAGAAGAGGGATAGCTAGGAACCCTTCCCTTATATGCTGGTATCAGGAACATATCTTAATTAAAATTAGAAATGAAACGACTGAGCTCCCCGAATTGTGAATAAACATATGTAACGCATGCATCATAGCATCCATTTGATCAATGGTAGTAACTAGTTTTCATAGGGGTAAGCCCCGTTGGGTAACTTATCCTCTTGATAGCTGTAGGCTGTTGTTCGTCCTTCCGTGGGACCGCCCATCTCAAAAGATGTTATCGGTCAAGTCAATCAATCAATCAAGATCTCTCGAGCATAACCCACCTATTGGGGCTATTGGCCCACCTCCTTTAAAAGACCACCTCCTTATTGGTTCCAAAACAGAAAAGAAAACGTCCTTCATCGGTTCCAAAACCTACAAGAGGACATCGACCTCCTGGCGCTGATCACTGTATCCACCAGCCCAGTGGATTAGCCAAGTTGATCAGCTGAGCGGTAGCCCAGTCCAACCAATAGAAGCTGTTCAACTGAATACCCAGCTGTTAACAATTAAACTCTATACTGATCACAAGTCTATATTAAACCTGTTCCCAAATTCATGCGGAAAGATAGATCTCTTCTCTTATTGCTATAGCGTATGACGACTCCATCTCTGCTTGTGTGCGGACACGGCTAAACTACTTTGTAGGTAACATACATATCAAGTATCATCGTGTATCACATAATTGCTAATTGTGTAACCAGCATTATCGTACCTAATTGCTCGTACCTCATAGCTTATCGTGTGATCGAACCACCTCTACGTCCTCATCATTAGCCGTGTCCTCATAAGCTACGTGTCCTCATAAGCCATGTGTCATCCTGGTACTTGTCATAGTGTTGTCTGTTGCGGGCGGAATGCAATACTGCCCCGGGTTATTGTACTGGGGTCAGTCAGTAAGGGGGGGTAAGTTACGAATCCGCAAGGGGAATGGGATTGGTTACTGAAAGCGTAAAGTGCTATCAATTCTGGGTTACGTGTTGTTCCTTGGCAGGTGACGGCTGTGATGGGTGCTAGGGGTGGTATAGAGATAGAGAGATCAGAGTATATAGAGAGGTATAGTTTATAGGATCTAGTAGTAGCTCTATAGGTTAAGGGTTAGAGATAGAGGATAGGGATCGTGAGTCAAGGCCTATATATAATATAATAATGAATCATTGCTTCATGCAGTGAGTGAACAGCTTGCTTGAATGGCTTATGGGTGTTAATGGATTCTGTAAACCTTCTCCATGTGAATGTATTCTATGTGAGGTGATGTTATGTGAACGGCACATGATTTTACCATGTTCCCACCGGAAGAGGGAGAGGTACGTTTAGTTGCTCGACCTTATGGGCCGCCATCGACGAAACCGCACCCCCCTAAATAGCGGAGGGTCCCCACCCCCTCCGCTAAATTTTAGGAGTTTAGGAGCTGGCTTGATTTAACTATAACAGAGTAAAACCCTTCCTTTGCGCTGGTGGTAAGTATGTCTCTTAGTACCACACGAACTTAGCACAGGCGTGTATAACTTCATGGTTCCTCTTTACGATAGCATGAGTTGTGACGATAGAGTGAAGTTGGAGGACGGTAATGCTACTGTAATTATAGTGTGTTCCTCC